>Ga0307289_10000782_pt1 | contig 13761 bp, 10 predicted proteins | sample ER_DNA_143_FD_194483 | JGI IMG/M metagenome (GOLD analysis project Ga0307289, IMG submission 194483) | Bulk soil microbial communities from the East River watershed near Crested Butte, Colorado, United States - ER_DNA_143 | ecosystem: Environmental > Terrestrial > Soil > Floodplain | place...
TGGATCGAGCGCTTGGCCCGGAGATCGGAGCGAGCGTCTGCGAGCCTGTGGAGGCCGGGCTTCCAGAGGATCACGGAGGTGTCGACCTTCGAGCCGGAGCGGACGGCCACGGAGATCCGCTGGCCGCGCTTCAGGTAGACGCGGTAGACGTCGACCGGGTCGTCCCACCAGTCGAGTGTCGCCTTCAGCGTCTTCGTGCCGAAGAGGGCTGCGGCCTCACCGCCCGCGTCGTCGTTGGGCTCGAGCCGGTCGGCAGGCGGGATCGGCCCGTGCACGGCCTGTTGCATTGCGGCCGAGATGTCGAGGCGCCCGAAGCCGGTCAGGGGATCCGGGCCGGGCGTGCAGTCGCCGCAGCCATTCGCGGGCGTCGCGTCCGAGGCGGAGTCTTTCAGGATCGCGCCGACCTGGTCGGGCCGGAGAACCGGGTTGAGCGCGAACAGCACGGCCGCCGCGGCGGCCACCTGCGGAGCGGAGAACGAGGTGCCGTCGGCGTGTCGGAACTCCTTCGACCCGCAGCTCGAGTAGCCCTGCTCGGGGCAGGCCGTGTAACGCACGGTCAGTGCCCGGGGGAAGAGCGAGAAGATGTCCATCCCGGGAGCGGCCAAGTCGACGTACTGCTCGTCGCGGTTCGAGAACTGCGGCACCCCGCCCGAGCGCCCGTAGGCCGCGACGCCGAGCACGTGCGGGAACGCGGCCGGGTAGCTGGCGAAGGACCAGGGCTTGGCGGGCGCGTCGTTGCCGTTGCCCGCGGCCGCGACCACGAGCGCACCGCGGCGCACGGCAGCCTCGATCGCGCGCTGCTCGGGCCGCGAGTAGCCGTCACGGCTCGGATCGGAGGGATCGCGGGTGCTGCCGAGGCTGAGGTTGATCACGCGCGCGCCCTGTCGCACGGCCCAGCGGATCGCACGGGCCTCCGCGCGGTCGGGAATCGAGCCGTCCGCGCGGACGACCTTTGCCACGATCAGCCGCGCGGGCGGCGCGAGGCCGGCGATGCCGGCGCCGTTGTCCGCCAGCGCGGCGATCTCGCCGGCGACGAACGTGCCGTGACCCTGCGTGTCGGCGACGGAGCCATCGACGAAGCTCTTCGCGGCGATCACACGGCCCCTCAGCTCCGGGTGGTCGCGCTCGATGCCCGAGTCGATCACCGCGACGCGGATCGTCATCAGTTGGCTCGCCGCGTCGAAGACGTCGAGGGCGTGGTCGCGCGTCAAATACCACTGCCGCGCCACGAGCGGGTCGTTCGGGGCCGAGGCCGCGGCCGCGGCGACCGGAAGCGCGAGAGCCGCGAGCGAGAGGGCGACGAGCAGGCGCCTCATGCGGCCACGACCTGGAGGATCTTCGAGACCCCGGCGGCGAAGCCCTTGCCCGCGACCACGCGCGCCCGGTAGGTACCGGGCGAAAGGTCGACTTTGGCGCTGAAGGTGCCGTCAGCGGCCACGTTCGTGCGCGCTAGCGTCGTCCACGAGGCGCCGGCCTTGCGCTGCACCTGGACCGCGGCGCCCGGAAGCAGCGGCTTGACGAGCCCGCCCAGGGAGAGGCGATCGGTCGCGGCCGAGATCCGGACGGACGGCGCAACCGCCAGCCGCACGACGGCGCTGTGGATCAGCCCTGCGTAGATGCGGTAGTCGGTCGTGACCTTCGGGGAGAGGGTCGCGGCGACCTGGCCGCCGCGCGACTTGAGCGGCGCCACGGTCTTCCACTGGCCGCCGTACGGACGCGACTCGAGCGTCACGCGCGGGACGCCGCGGGCGACTCCGGCCAGGCGCACCTGCGTCCCGAACGGCACCGCGCGGGCGGGCTTCGTCAGGTTCAGCATCCCGATCGTGAACCACGTCGAGCGAAGGCCGAGCGCCGCGCGGGCGGCGGAGCCGCTGATCCTGCGCTCGCCCTTGGTGCCTACCAGCGTCAGCGAGCGGACACGGCCGGAGGCTCCCGCGTCGGTGCGGACGTCTAGCAGCCTGCCGCGGGCCCCGAGGCGGCGGCCGAGCGACGAGCCGGTGAACCGCAGCGGCCCCCAGTCGTGGTACGGCGAAAGCGTGTCGTAGGGGTCGGGCACGGAGACCAGGTACGGCGTCGGCTTCGAGCCGAGCCAAACGTCTTGCACGTTGGCCGTGCGGCCGCCCGAGCTGGAGTAGAAGAACGTCTGGGCGAGGTCACCCTTGTAGAGCACGACCTCACCTGCAGTCGCGTTGACGGCCTCGCTGGCCGGGTCGGACTCCGCGGCGATCCCGCCGTAGACCTGGCTGCGCGTGTCGGGGTAGAGGTCGAAGTCGCCGCCCTTGGCCAGATGCGTGAGGGCGTAGGTGCGCGCGACGACGGCCTGTGCCTCGAGCGCCTCGGCGGGCCAGCGGTCGGGCATCTCCCTCGGGACGACGCCCCAGAGGTACGACTCCAAGCCGACGGTGTTGACGACACGCACCGAGCGGCCGCCGGTCACCCGCAGCGTGCCGCGGTAGGAGTGGCCGCCGAGGGCGAGCGGGTCGCCGCCGGGCGAGAACACCAGTGGGCCGGGGAGCGCCTTCGCGGCGGCGGCCGCGGTGAGCTTCAGGCGGAGACCCGGCCCGAGCTGCTGCTTGCCGGCCGGAAGCTTGTGGGTCTTGCCCGCGCCGTCGCGCACGGTGAACGGCGAGCGCGACGAGACGACGACGCGCTTCGAGCCGGGAACGAGCAGCACGCGCACGCGCTTCAGCGGCGCCTCGCCGAGCGTGGTGCCCGGGTAGTAGTGCGCGACGATCTCGTCGTAGGTCCACCCGTGCAAGGCGTAGCCGTACGCGCCGTACTGCGCGAGGCCGACCCCGTGGCCCCAGCCGTGCCCGGCGACGAAGAACGCCGGAGGCGCCGGCTGCGCGGCGTGCCCCGCCGGGCCTGCGAGCCCGAGCGCTGCGAGAATGGCTGCTGCGAAAGTGCTGAACATCGCCTCGTGGCCCCGGTGCCCGGTTACAGAATGCGTAGCGATCCTGGGCCGGACGCCACGGCCGGACTTCTAGGAGCGTAGCGCACCCGTTTGCGGCTTTTTGGGCTTCCTTACACAACTCACACCTTCGAAAAGGCCCGTTTTCCGCTCGCTCGGGCAGGGAACCCCGTCGCGATGGCCGTGAACACGGAGCTTCTGCCCCCTCGCTACCGCAATCCGCGCCGCATCGGCAAGGGCGCGATGGGCGACATCTTCCTCGCTACCGACGAGACGCTCGGGCGGGAGGTGGTGGTGAAGGTGCTGGCCGACCGCTACGCGGCCGACGAGGGGATCCGCAAGCGCTTCAACCGCGAGGCCCTCGCCGCTGCACGGCTCTCGGGCGAGCCCGGGGCGGTCACGATCTTCGACGTCGGCGAATGGGAGGGACGGCCGTTCATCGTCATGGAGCACCTGGCCGGCGGCTCGCTGGAGGACCGGTTGCGCCAGGAGGGCGCGCAGCCGCCGGAGCGCGTCCTCGAGTGGCTCGAGCAGGCCGCCGCCGCGCTGGACGCGGCGCACCGGCACGGCGTCGTCCACCGCGACGTGAAGCCGGCGAACCTGCTTCTGAGCGAGCGCGGCGAGCTGCGTGTGGCCGACTTCGGGATCGCGAGCGCGACCGGAATGGACTCGATGACCATGACGGGGACCGTGCTCGGGACAGCGGGCTACCTCTCGCCGGAGCAGGCGCTGGGCGAGCGCGTCGGCCCTGCGAGCGACATCTACGCCCTGGCGGTGGTGGCCTTCGAGCTCCTGAGCGGCGAGCGGCCGTTCGAGAACGAGTCGACGACCGCCGAGGCCGCGGCACACGTCAACGCGCCGGTGCCGTCGATCGCCGCGCGCAGCCAGGGACTGCCGCAGGGCCTCGACCGCGTCTTTCAGCGTGCGCTCGCCAAGGATCCGCGAGAACGACCGCGATCCGCCGGCGAGCTCGTCGCCGAGCTGCGCGCGGCGCTCTCGGGCTCTCTCGCGACGACGCGGGTGTTGGCGCCGCAAGCCCCGCCTCGCCGTACGCCGCTGCGCTTCGTCCTGCCCGTGGCGCTCCTGGTCGCGGCCGCCGCGATCGGCGCGGTGGTCGCCTTCCTCGCGACGCGGGGAGACTCGAGCTCGCAGGTGATCACGCAAACCGTCGCCGGGCCCGGCGGGACGACCACGGTGCACCAGACGGTGACCCAGGAGCCACCGCCACCGCCCCCGCCTCCTCCGGCCGCCGTCTCTGGTGACGGGCACACGCTCAACGACCGCGGCTACTCGCTGATGCAAAACGAGGACTACTCGCGGGCGCTCCCGCTCCTGCAGCAGGCGGTGCAGAAGCTCGCAGGGACCGGGCCCGGCGACCCGTACGAGGGCTATGCGAACTACAACCTCGGTTACACGCTCTACAGCCTCGGCCGCTGCTCCGAAGCCGTCCCCTACCTGCAGGCCGCGGAGCGGCTGGAGCCCGACCGCCACGAGCCTAAGCAGCTGCTCAAGCGCGCCGAACGCTGCTGACTAGACTGAGCTGCATGCGGATCCTCGTCACCGGCGCGGCCGGATTCATCGGCTCGAACTTCGTCCGCTTCTGGCTCGAGCGGCACCCGGACGACCACGTCGTCGCCTACGACCTGCTCACCTACGCGGGCAACCGCGAGAGCCTCGCCGACGTCGACGACCGGATCGTCTTCGTCGAGGGCGACATCGCGGACGCCGAGCTGGCCGAGCGGACGCTGCGCGACGAGGAGGTCGAGGTCGTCGTCAACTTCGCCGCCGAGTCGCACAACTCGCTGGCGGTCGTCGACCCCGGCCGCTTCTTCCGCACGAACGTGATCGGGACGCAGACGCTGCTGGAGGCGGCGCGGCGCTGCGAGGTCGGGCGCTTCCATCACGTCTCGACCTGCGAGGTCTACGGCGACCTCCCGCTCGACTCCAACGAGGTCTTCACGGAGGACACGCCGTACCGCCCGCGCACGCCCTACAACGCCTCGAAGGCCGGAGCCGACCACGCCGTGCGCGCCTACTTCGAGACCTACGAGCTGCCGGTCACGATCACCAACTGCTCGAACAACTACGGGCCGTTTCAGTTCCCGGAGAAGGTGATCCCGCTCTTCGCCACCAACGCGCTCGATGACAAGGCGCTGCCGCTGTACGCCTCGACCGCGAACCAGCGCGAGTGGCTGCACGTGCTCGACCACTGCAGCGCGATCGAGCTCGTGCTCGACCGCGGCCGCCCCGGAGAGACGTACAACGTCGGCTCGGGAGTGGAGAAGTCGATCGCGGAGATCGCCGACGCGGTGCTCGAGCACACCGGCAAGCCCGAGTCGCTGAAGACGATCGTTCCCGACCGCCCCGGCCACGACCGGCGCTACCTGCTGGACTCCACCAAGATCCGGGAGGAGCTCGGCTGGCGCGACGAGATCGGCTGGGAGAACGGGATCGCGCAGACCGTCGGCTGGTACGCCGACCACCGTGAGTGGTGGGAGCCGCTGCGCGACCGCGCTCCCGTCGACGAAGCGGCCTGGCGCTAGAGCCGGGCGAGGCAGGCGCGCAGGCCTTCGCGCCAGTGCGGTAGGCGCGGGGCTCCTTCGCGCTCGCTGCGGAGCACCGAATAGGCCGGTCGCGGGGCAGGGCGGCCCAGCTCCTCGGTCGTGATCTCGTGGACGCGGCAGTCGAGACCCGCCTCCTCGAAGATCGTACGGGCGAACTCGGCCCACGTGCACTCGCCCTCGGCCGCGACGTGCCAGATCCCGCCGGGACGCTCGAGCAGCTCTCCGGTCGCCTCGGCGAGGTGGGCGACGTAGGTCGGCGAGCCGACCTGGTCGGCGACCACGCTCACCTCGTCCCGCTCGCTTCCGAGCCGGAGCATCGTGCGGACGAAGTTCGTACCCGTCCAGCCGAAGAGCCAGGAGCTGCGCACGATCCAGCCCTCGCGCACCTCGCGCTCGCCTTCGAGCTTGGTGCGCCCGTACACCGACAGGGGCCGGGGCTCGTCGGACTCGACGTACGGCTCGCGCTTCATGCCGTCGAAGACGTAGTCGGTCGAGAAGTAGACGACCGGAACGCCGAGCGCCGCCGCGTTGCGGGTGCCGACGACGTTCACGAGCTCCGCGCCGGCCGGATCGGCCTCGGCGCCGTCGACGTCGGTCCAGGCGGCGGCGTGGAGCACGAGCTCCGTCTCGACCGCGAGCGGCTGCGTGACGTCGAGATCCTCGCGCGTGCGCGCGTCAGCCTCTGGAAAGGCCTCGCGCAGGGCCGCGCCGAGCTGACCGCCGGCGCCGGTGATCAGGACGCGGCGTCCCGCTCCGACAGGATCGGCGATTCGGTGCTCCAGAGGTGGACGATCCGGGAGTCGTTCCACGGGACCTCGTGCTCGTCGGGGTCGTCCCGGTCGTACTCCTCGGTCACGTGGTAGAGGAACAGGCAGTCGGTGAGCGCCTCGTAGCCGTGGGCGTGGTGGCCCGGGATGAAGACCGCGGCGGGGTTGTCGTCGCCGATGTCGGCGGTGAACGTCTCGCCGCTCTCGCGGTCGAGCACGACGACGCGGACCATCCCGTGCACGCACGCGAAGAGGTCGCTCTGGCCTCGCTCGTGGTAGTGGAGGCCGCGGATCACGCCCTTGCGCGAGAACGAAAGGTTCGACTGCTTCACCGGCTGCGGCAGGAGCGACGCGCGCATCAGCTCCATGAACCAGCCGCGCTCGTCCTCGAACCGCCTGAGCGGGATCAGCTGGACGCCGTCGATCACGCTAGAGCGCGTCCTTGTTGGCGCCGTTGCCGCGCACGAAGTCGTTCACCTCGTAGTACGCGTCGATCGACTCGCCCGCGTCACCCCAGAAGCCTTCGAGCACGTCGTACTCCATCTCGCCGCGGCCGACGTACCAGTTGTTCACGTCGGTGATCTCGAGCTCCCCGCGACCGGAGGGCTCAAGCGTGGGGAGCACATCCCAGACCTGCTCGTCGTAGAAGTAAATCCCGGTGACGGCGAACTCGCTCGCGGGGTCGTCGGGCTTCTCGACGATGTTCGTAACGCGCCCGTCCTGGAGCTCGGGCACTCCGAGGTGGCGCAGGTGCTCCTGCTCCTCGACGCTGGCGAGCAGGATCCGCGCGCCACTCTCCTGCGCCGCGAAGTTCTGAACAGCGGGAGCGACCGAGCGCTCGACCACGTTGTCGGCGAGCATCACGCAGGTGCGGCCGTCGCGGCCGAACCGCTCCGCGAGCCCGAGCGCCTCCGCAATGCCGCCGGGCTTGTCCTGGTAGGCGTAGAAGAGCCGGTCGACGCCGTGCTCGTGGCCGTTTCCGAGCAGGCGGAAGAACTCGCCCGCGTGCGTGCCGCCCGTCACCAGCATCAGCTCCGTCACGCCCGCCTTGACGAGCGCTTCGATCGCCCAGCTGATCATCGGGCGGTCGTAGATCGGCAGCAGGTGCTTGTTCGTGATCTGGGTCAGCGGGTGCAGCCGCGAGCCGGTGCCGCCAGCCAGGATCACGCCTTTCAGCCCGCTCGCCATCGGCGGAATGCTACGAGGTCGGCACTTCGAGAGGCGACGGAGGCACACGGATGACCCGGGCGACGGTCGGCGGCAGCCACCAGTTCCAGCGGCCGAAGAGGGCCATCAGCGAGGGCACGAGCACCGCGCGCACGATCGTCGCGTCGACGAAGATCGCCACTGCGAGTCCGAGCCCGAACTCCTGCAGGCCGACCACCCGTCCGGCGATGAAGCCCGAGAACGCGGCCACCATCACTATCGCCGCGGCGGTGACGATCCGCCCGGTGCGCTCCAGCCCCTCGACGACAGCACGGCCGTTGTCCTTCGTCTCGTCCCAGGACTCGCGCATGCGCGTGACGAGAAAGACCTCGTAGTCCATCGAGAGCCCGAAGAGCATCGCGAAGAGGAAGATCGGGATCCAGGCCTCGACCTGCTCGAAGCTATAGAGGCCCCAGAGGTCCTTGCCGACGCCCCACTTGAACACGATCACCAGCGCGCCGTAGGCCGCCGCGACCGAGAGCAGGTTCAGCAGTACCGCCTTCAACGGAAGGATCAGCGAGCGGAACGCGCGCATCAGCAGCAGGTACGTCAGCACGAGCACGGCGACCACGAGCCACGGGAACACCTGGTATGAGCGATCGATGAAGTCCACGCCCTGCGGCGGCCCGCCGCCCGCGAGCACCCGTACGCCGGCCGGCCACGACACCGACGGGACGATGTCGCCGCGCAACCGGTGGACGAAGGACTGCGCAGGTGCCTCGCCGTATTCGTGCTTCCCGGCGACGACGATCTGCGCGTAGCGGTCGCTGCTGTCGATGAAGGGCTTCGTGGGCCGATAACGCACCGCGATCACCTCGGGGTCGTGCCGCAGCTTGGCGGCGAGCGTCACGATCGAGCGCTGTGCAGCCGGTGCTCGCGCGCCGCCCTGCGCGCCGGTGTCCACGACGATCTGCGTCGGGGAGAGAGCGCCCGGACCGACGGCGTGGCGGAGGATGTTGAAGCCGCGAACGGCCTGCGGATGCTGCGGAATGCCAAAGGCCGAGCCGGGCGTCAGCTCGAGCGAGAAGACCGGAATCGCGATGGCCACGAGTAGCGTCGCGCCAGCGGCCAGGAAGGCGACTGGCCTGCGCATGATCGCCCGGGCGAGTCGGGCCCACATCCCCTGCTCGATGTCATCCGTGCCGGCGAGACGCGGCAGCGGGACGTGCAGGCGCCGGCGCATGAACTCGGCGACGGCCACGCGCTTGATCCCGCCCCGCCCGTAGAGCGAGAGCAGCGCCGGCTGCAGCGTCGTGGCCGCGAGCACCGAGACGAGCGGGATCAAGAAGCCGCCGATCCCCATCGAGCGCATGAACGGCGAAGGCATGAACAGCAGCAGCGCGAGCCCGATCGCCACGGTCGCGCCCGAGAAGACCACCGCGCGGCCCGCGGTCGCCATCGTGCGCAGGATCGCGTCGTCCTTCGAGCCATTGCGGGCGAGCTCCTCGCGGAAGCGATAGACGATCAGCAGCGAGTAGTCGATCGCGATGCCGAGCCCGATCAGCTGCACCAGGTTCGTGACGTAGGTCGCCATCGTGACCTGGTGCGCGACCAGGTAGACGACCCCGAGCGTGCCCATGATCGTGCAGGCGGCGAAGAGCAGCGGGATCGTCACCGCGGCCGAGAGGCCGAAGACCACGAGCAGGATCGCGATCGCCACGGGCAGCGCGATCAGCAGCTCGCCCTTCTTCAGATCCTCGTTGAAGATCGGGTCGAGGTCGTGCTGGATCGCCGCCTGCCCGGTGACGTAGGACCGGACGCCGCCGCCGTGAGGCAGGGCACGGTAGACCTCGTCGGTCCGCTCCTTGGCGTCCGCGATGCTCAGCGTCGAGACGATGTCGCCGTAGAGGACGTGCTTGCCTCCGGGCACCAGCGGGCGCGCCTGCCCGGTCGCAACCTGCCTGGCGGCGACTGCGAGATCCTGCTGGAGCCGGGCCCTCAGCGCCGGGTCGTTCGAGTCCGGTACCCGGAAGACGACCGTGAACGCGCCGTCGCTGCGGTCGCCGTAGTGCTCCTTGAGGATCGTGCGAGCCCGCTCGGAGTCCGTCCCCGGCATCGTGAACGTGTTCGAGAGCAGCGCCGGGAGCTTCGCTGAGGCCGCGACGCCTCCGACGAGCACGACAAGCCAGGCTGCGACCACGACCCAGCGGTAGTGGATCATCCAACGCGTCCAGCGCTCCATCTGCGGCGACTCCTCCCGAGGTCTGCGGCGGCTAAGCTAGTCGTTGCTAACTTAACAGCACCGCATTCAGCGTTCAAACGGGACCCAGGCGGGCACCACTAACGTTTACGTGAGGACCATGAAGAGGCGCACCGACATCGACAGGCTGCACGACGACATCAAAGAGCTCGTGGACGAGCTCTGGCACTTGCCGCGCTTCGTCGGCGGCCAGCGCGGCTTCCGGCCGCACGCCGACTGCATCCGCAGCGAGGACCCGCCCGCGTTGCACGTCGTCGTCGAGCTCCCCGGTGTCGACCCGGCCTCGATCCAGGTCGCCGCTGCCGACCGCGTCCTCGTGGTCGCCGGCGAGCGCCACCGCCCACCCGTGAGCGGGCGCTACCGCCAGCTCGAGCTCGAGTACGGCCCCTTCCAGCGCAGGATCCAGCTGGACGAGCCCGTCGACACCGAGGCCGCCACCGCGCGCTACGAGCACGGGATGCTGACCATCGTGCTGCCGATCGCGGCGAAGGCGCCGCAGGCGGAGCGCGTCTACATCGCGATCAGAGGCCGCGGATGAGCGAACTCAACTTCGAAGAGGCGCTCGAGCAGGGCGACGTCGAGATCCCGGAGGCGCTGCCGATCCTGCCGCTGAAGGAGACGGTGGTCTTCCCGCAGTCGGTCTCACCGCTCGCGATCGGCCAGGAGCGCTCGGTCAAGCTCGTGGAAGACGTGCTCGACGGCGAGCGCATGCTTGCGCTCGTCACGGTCAAGGATCCCGAGGTCGACCAGCCCGGCTGGGACGACCTCTACGAGACCGGCACAGCCGCGATCGTCCACAAGATGATTCGCGTCCCCGACGGGACGCTGCGGATCCTCGTGCAGGGGGTGGCCCGCATCAAGCTCCAGCGCCGGACCCAGGACGACCCCTACCTCGTCGGCGAGTTCGAGGTCGTCGAGGACGTCGTCGAGGAGAGCCAGGAGCTCGAGGCGCTGACGCGCAGCGTCCAGAATGAGTTCGGCCGCCTGATCTCGCTCGTGCCCTACCTGCCTCCCGAGCTCGAGCTCGCCGCGGCCAACGTCGACGAGCCGAGCGCCCTCTCCCACCTCGTCGCCTCGACCCTGCGCCTGAAGACCGAGGAGAAGCAGGCGCTGCTCGAGCAGGCGAACGTGAGCGACCGCCTGCGCGACGTGCTGCGCATCCTCAAGCGCGAGCTCGAGGTCGTCGAGCTGGGAACGAAGATCCAGACGCAGGTGCAGTCCGAGCTCGAGAAGGGCCAGCGCGAGTACTTCCTGCGCCAGCAGCTGAAGGCGATCCAGGACGAGCTCGGCGAAGGCGACGAGCAGCAGGCCGAGCTCGCTGAGCTGCGCGAGCAGATCGAGTCGAAGAATCTGCCCGAGGACGCGCGCAAGGCTGTCGACCGCGAGCTGGGCCGGCTCGAGAAGCTGCCCTCGGCCTCTGCCGAGTACGGCGTCATCCGCACGTACCTCGACTGGATCATCTCGCTGCCATGGGACGAGACCACCGAGGACAACCTCGACCTCGCCCACGCGCGCAAGATCCTCGACGAGGACCACTACGACCTCGAGAAGGTGAAGGAGCGGATCCTCGAGTACCTCGCCGTCTCGAAGCTGAAGAACGACCTCTCGGGCCCGATCCTCTGCTTCGTCGGCCCGCCCGGCGTCGGCAAGACGTCGCTCGGCCAGTCGATCGCCCGCACGGTCGGCCGCGAGTTCGTGCGGCTCTCCGTCGGCGGCGTGCGCGACGAGGCCGAGATCCGCGGGCACCGGCGCACCTACATCGGCGCGATGCCGGGCACGATCATCCGCTCGCTGCGCGACGCCGAGTCGAAGAATCCGGTGCTGCTGATCGACGAGATCGACAAGATGGGCGCCGACTTCCGCGGCGATCCCGCCAGCGCGATGCTCGAGGTGCTCGACCCCGAGCAGAACTCGAACTTCCGCGACCACTACCTCGACCTGCCGTTCGACCTCTCGAAGGTGCTCTTCATCTGCACCGCGAACCAGCTCGAGACGATCCCGAGCCCGCTGCTCGACCGGATGGACGTGATCCACCTTTCCGGCTACACCGAGGACGAGAAGCTCGGCATCGCGCGCAAGTACCTCGTGCCCAAGCAACTCGAGGCGCACGGCCTGGACGACAAGCCGGTCACGATCAGCGCGAACACGCTGCGGACCGTGATCCGCGAGTACACGCGCGAGGCCGGCGTGCGCAACCTCGAGCGGCGGATCGCCGACCTCCTGCGCAAGGTGGCACGCGAGTTCGCCGACGGCAAGGCGAAGAAGATCTCGATCGACGTGCGCAGGGCGCGTGCGTGGCTCGGCGCCCGCCGCTTCCCGGCCGACCCGCGCAAGCGGACCGCCGACCCCGGGGTCGCGACCGGCCTCGCCTACACGCCGGTCGGCGGTGACGTGCTCTTCATCGAGGCCACGGCCTATCCGGGCAAGGGCAAGCTGACGATCACGGGCCAGCTCGGCGAGGTGATGCAGGAGTCGGCACAGGCGGCGCTCTCCTGGGTCCGCTCGCACACCGACCAGCTCGGCCTGCCGGAGAATTGGTTCGCCGAGCACGACGTGCACATCCACGTGCCCGCCGGCGCGGTGCCGAAGGACGGTCCTTCAGCCGGGGTGACGATCGCAACCGCAATCGCCTCGCTCGTGCGCGGCGAGCCTGTCGCCGACGACCTCGGCATGACCGGCGAGATCACCCTCACGGGCCAGGTGCTGCCGATCGGCGGGATCCGCGAGAAGACCCTCGCGGCGCAGCGCTACGGCCTCAAGCGAGTCGTGCTCCCGCGCGACAACGAGCCCGATCTCGAGGAGCTGCCGCCCGAGACGCGCAAGGAGCTCGACTTCATCCTGGCCGACTCGATCGAGGACGTGCTGGCGGTCGCATTCCAGCGTCCCGGCCGCTCGCGGCCCCAGGCCGCGCCCGCCGCGGAGCGCCAAGCCGCCGCGTCTGTTTAGCGCCGAGCCCGCACAGGGTAGATTTCCGCCTACAAACGAGCGAAAGGACGGCCTGCTCATGGCTAAGGCCAAAGACAGGGTTCAGGACGTGAAGCCGTACGTGAAGCGGGCAATCCAGGACGAGGAGCTGCGGGACAACTTGCGCAGCGCCTTCGCCACCGCCCGTGACGTGTACGACGAGCTGATCGGCAACCGGGGTGTGACCGGCGTCGCGACGAAGGTCGCGAGCGACAAGGACATCCAGGACCAGCTGCGCTCGGCGATCGACGACCTACGCAGCGCGGCCGACCGCATCCAGGGAAACGACAGCCACAAGGGCCGCAACAGCACGATGCTGCTCGCCGGCATCGCCCTCGGGATCCTCTTCAACCCGATGACCGGGCCCGAGACCCGGCGCTGGCTGAAGGACCGGATCTTCGGCGAGGACGAGGAGTTCGGCTACGGCGGCTCTGGCTCGGGCGGTAACTCGAACTAGAGCGGGTCGACCGGTCAGTTCAGACGGACGCACGGGGAACCCGTGCATCCTGAAACGGCGTCGTAAGCGCAGCCTTGAGCGGTAACTCGCCCTAGGGCCGCGGCGCCTTCGGGCGCAGCCCTAGCGACCTGATCAGCTGACCCTCGGTCCCGCGGTCGCGGGCGGCCATCGCCCGCTGGAGCGAACCGGGATCGAGGCCGCTGGCCTCCGAGATGTCGGAGACCTGCAGCAGGATCGCAGCAGGCTTCGGCGCGGGATCGGAGATCCCGGTCTGCGCGAGCCAGCCGGCGACGTTGTAGAAGCGGACGTCCTGCAGGTGCTTCCAGGCCTGCAGGTAAGGCGTCGGGTTGACGGCGCCGTCGTAGCCCATGAAGAGCAGCGAGAACGGATGCACCTCGAAGTGCAGGTGGGTGGGCGTGCCCTGGGCGTCGCCGGTGTTGCCGACGAAGCCCAGCACCTCTCCCGCCTTCACACGCCGTCCGTTCTTGGCGAGCGGCGTGAACGCGGAGAGATGCGCGTAGTAGAACTCGTTGCCCTGGTCGTCGCGGAGCCAGAGGCGGTTGCCTCCGAGGTCGTTCCAGCCGACCGAGAAGACGATCCCGTCGGCACAGGCGAGGAGCGGTGCGCCGAGCGCGGCGAAGATGTCGTCGCCGTGATGCCAGTTCCCGGGGACGTCGCCGCGGAAGCCGCCG
>Ga0307289_10000785_pt1 | contig 13730 bp, 11 predicted proteins | sample ER_DNA_143_FD_194483 | JGI IMG/M metagenome (GOLD analysis project Ga0307289, IMG submission 194483) | Bulk soil microbial communities from the East River watershed near Crested Butte, Colorado, United States - ER_DNA_143 | ecosystem: Environmental > Terrestrial > Soil > Floodplain | place...
GCCAGCGGTTCCTCGACCACCGCCTGCACTCCCTCGCGCCCGGTTGCATGGAGGATGCGCCCTTCGCCGAGCCAGAAGGCGATGTGGTCGGCGCGCTCGGGCGGCCCGAAGAAGACGAGGTCGCCCACCCGCAGGTCGTCCTGCTCGAGCTCTTCCGCCGCCGCCTCCTGCTCGTGTGCGTCCCGCGGGACGAGTCGCCCGAGCCGCCGGTAGGCCATATGCACGAGCCCGGAGCAGTCGATTCCGCGCTCGGTCAGTCCGCCCCACTCGTAGGGCATCTCGAGGTAGGCACGAGCCTCCTCGACCGGGTCGCCTGCACGCGGTAGCCCCGGCCACTCGCCGTCGGGCTCGCCGCCCAAGGCGTCCTCGCGGATCCAGCCCGGATAGCCGTAGGCCGTGCGGATGTGCGCCCACCCATCCTGGGCCGATTCGACCGCCAGCGGCTCGCCGGCGAGCGCCTGCGTCACCTGCTCGGCGCCTTCGTCAGGATCGGCGCGCACGGGCCCGACTTCGGCGACGCAGACCCGTAGCTCCACTAAGGCGTCGCTTGCGATGCCGACCTCAGGACATGCCGGCTCAGCCGGTGTGTCCGTCTGAGATGACCGGTCGAGACGAAGGGATGCGCATCCAACGGCTCTAGGCAGGTCGGATGCGCGGGTCGAGGCGCGCGTAGACGATGTCGACCAGCGCGCTCATGATCGTGATGAAGAAGGCGCCGTAGATCACCGTCGCCATGATCACGGGCAGGTCGAGCGAGCGCAGCGAGTTGTAGGTGAGCTGGCCGACCCCGGGGAGTCCGAAAACCACCTCGGTCAGCAGCGCGCCGCCGCCGACGAGCACGCCGAAGTCGAGCCCGAAGAGCGATACGAACGTGATCATGGAGGTGCGCAGCATGTGCCGGACCAGGACGTTCCGCGGGGACAGGCCCTTGGCCTTGGCGGTGCGCACGTAGTCCTCGTTCTGCACTTCGAGCAGGTTCGCTCGCAGCACGCGCGCGTAGAAGCCGATGTAGAGGATCGAGAGCGTGATCCACGGGATGATCAGGTGCAGGAACCACTGCCACGGGTTCTGGGTGAACGGCGTGTAGCCGAGCGGCGGCACCCAGCTGAAGAAGATGGTGTCGTGCAGCCGGTCCTGCGTGATCAGGTTCGCCACCTCGCCCAGCCAGAAGACCGGCATCGAGATGCCGATCAGCGCCAGGACCATGAGTAATGGGTCGATGAAGGTCCCCTTGAACGTCACCATCAGCAACCCGATCGCGATCGCCCCGATCACCCAGAGCACAGCAGCGCCGAACACGAGCGAGAAGGTCACCGGCGCCGCGGACTGAATCGCCGGGACGACCAGCAGCGCCTGGTTGCCGTACGAGACGAGGTCGCGCGAGATGAAGAGCCGCTTCATCATCAGCGCGTAGCGGATCGGCAGCGGCCGGTCGAGGCCGAACTGGTGCTTGATCGCCTCGACCGTCGCCGGGTCGGGGTTCCTCCCCGCAAGCTGCCGGCTTGGGTCGACCCCGGGCGTCGCGAAGAAGATCAGAAAGGTCATGACCGTGATCGCGAACAGCACGATCACCATTCCGATCAGCCGCCTGACGACGAAGGCGAACACCGGCTACTCGCGCACCCGAACCTTCGCGCGCGGGTCGAGTGCGTCCCGCACGCCGTCGCCGAGCACGTTCAGAGACAGCACGGTGAGGACGATGAAGATCCCGGGCACGATCGCCACCAGCGGCCTCGTGTAGAGGAGGTTCTGTCCGTCGTCGATGATCGTGCCCCAGCTCGCCTGCGGCGCCTGCACGCCGATCCCCAGGAACGAGAGCGCGGCCTCGGTCAGGATCGTGGTCGCAATCATCAGCGGGAGGAGCACGATCGCGGTCGAGATCACGTTGGGGAGGATCTCGGCGAACATCAGGCGCAGGTTCGAGGCGCCCTGCGAGACCGATGCCTCGACGTACTCCTTCTCGCGCACCGAGAGCACCTGGCCGCGCAGCGGGCGGTAGACGTAGGGGATGTAGACGACCGCGATGATCCAGGTCGGCACCCAGAGGCTGGACGGGTTGATCGTCACCGGCCCCCACTGGAGACCGCCGGCCTTGGTCAGCAGCACGGTCGCCAGCGAGATCGCGAGCAGGTAGACCGGGAACGCCCAGATCAGATCCATGATGCGGGAGAGGACGGAGTCGGTCCAGCCCCGGAAGAAGCCCGACAGAAGCGCGAGCGCAAGGGCGATGACCGTGCAGATAACCGCGGAGGCGACGCCGATCTGCAGCGAGGCGCGCCCGCCGTAGAGCACGCGTGCCATCACGTCGCGGCCCTGGTTGTCGGCGCCGATCATGTAGTTCCACTGCCAGGTCGGGCCGATCGGCACCTCGCCGAGACCGAGCCCGCTACCGCCCTCCTGGACAACGTCGACCTCCTTGCCGTCGACGACTGTCGTGCCGGTCACGTTCGAGGTGAACGGGTCGGTCTTCGCGAGGTGGGTCGCGTAGAACGGCGCCAGCAGGCTGACGACGACGATCAGGACGAACAGGGCCAGCGAGGCCATCGCCAGCCGGTTGCGCACGAGTCGCCGGCCGGCGAGGCGCCAGGGGCTCCTTCCGGAGATCTCCTTGGCGCTCTCGCCGGCGGCGAGGTGGACTTCGGGCCCGGGCTCGAAGGCGAACTCAGCCACGCACGTGTTCCTCTCTCGTTACTTCACCGAGGCCTGGTCGAGGAGGAAGTACCACTGCGGGCTGAACAGGTAACCCTTCACGCGCGAGGAGAGGAAGTCGATGTACTTCGGGTTGTACATCGCGACCCACGGCGCCTGGTCGGTGACCTCCTTGTCCACCTGGGCCCAGATCTTGTTCGCCGACGTCGGGTCGGTGATGCCGACCTGGCCGGCATGATCCATCTTCGCCTGGATCCCCTTGTCGCAGAACTGGGCGATGTTCGGGCTCGAGTTCGAGTTCGGGTGGATCGAGTTGCACCCGAGCAGGATGTTGAGGAAGTCCGACGCCGCCGGGTAGTCCTGGAACCAGTCGGAGAACGCGAACTGCACGTGGTTCTTCGAGTTCTGGATGTAGGGGTACTGGATGTCGGCGGAGAGGGCCTGCAGCGTCGCCTTGTAGCCGAGCTTGTTCAGCAGCCCGACGAAGTAGAGCCCGAGGGCCTTGTCCGTGTCGGTGGTGTCGGTGTTGACCTTCACCGCCGCGCCCTTGGTGCCCGAGGCGTTGATCAGCTGCTGCGCCTTCGCCAGGTCCGGCGCCGTCCACTTGCCGCTGCCCGGGTTCTTGGTGTACGGGCAGTAGGGCACGTAGCCGGGGAAGTTCGGCGGCAGCACCTGGCAGGTCGGCACTGCCAGCTTCGGGCCGCCGGCGATCTTGACCAGCGCCGCCCGGTCGGTGGCGAAGTTGACGCCCTGACGCGCCTTGAGGTTGTTGAAGGGCGGCTCGTTGACGTTGAACGCGAAGTACCAGGTCGAGGTGAGCGGGTTGACGTGCACCTGGCTGGCGTACTTCGAGCTGCTCAGCTCGCCGAGCCGGTCGGCCGGCGGCTGGTCGAACATCCAGTCGGCCTGGCCGTTCTCGACCTGCGTCACCTCGGCTTCGACCGTGAGGCCGAACTTCTGGATGATGACGTCCGGATTGCCCTTCGGCTGGGCATCGACCGACCATTCCTTGAAGTACGGGTTACGGACGAGCTTGATCTGCTTGTTCGGCGCGTACTCGGCCCACATGTACGGGCCGGTGCCCGGCGGCGGGATGTTGACGTTCTTCGCCGGTGTCGACGCCGGGAGGATGAACGCAAACGGGACCGCGAGCTTGTCGAGCCACTCGGGGTCGGCCGTCGTCAGCTTGAACGTGACCTTGTTGCCGTTGACAGTGATGCCCTGCGACAGGTCACACGTCTTGGGCGTCTTGAGGCACGCGTCGGCGCCTTGGATGACGTTGTACCAGGTGCCGGCGTTCGGGCTGTCGCCGATCTTGAACAGGCGCTCGAAGGTCGCCTTGACGTCGGCGCCTGTGAGTGTCTTCCCGTTCGAGAACTTGATCCCCTTGCGGATGGTGAACGTCCACGTCTTGCCGCCATTGGTCGGCTTCGGGATCGACTCTGCGAGGTCGGGCACGAGCTTCGTGCCCTCCTTGCCGCCGGTGCGCTTGAACGCGACCAGCCCATCGTGCGTGAAGATCAGCAGCTGCCACTCCTGCAGGGTGTAGTTGACCTGCGGGTCCGGCGAGCCTGACGGCGCGGCGTTGGCGACCGTCATCAACGTGCCGCCCTGCGCACCGCTACTAGTAGAGGTGGTCTGACTTGAGCTGGACTTGCTGGAGCTGCCGCACCCGGCTGCGACGAGCGCAACCGCGGTCAGCAACGATGCGGAACCGACGAACCAGCGCTTCACCACAACCTCCCGGTTGACGGATTGCCTGCCCGACAATACGGACGCTCAGCGGGCGCCGGATGTTAGCGCTGTGTGTGTTGTCGCCGCGTTATTAGGCCGCGACGGTCTGCAGCTCGCGCAATGCCGCGAGCCGGGCCAGAGCCTGGCCCTCGAGCTGGCGGACGCGCTCACGCGTCAGATCGAGCTCGTGGCCGATCGCCTCGAGGGTCCAGGGCTCGCCGTCGAAGCCGAAGCGCAGTTCGAGAATCCGCCGCTCGCGCTCGGGAAGCGCGTCTAGCGCTCGGCGCACGCCCTGGCGGCGCAGCGACTCCTCGGCCTCCTCGAACGGATCCGGAGCCTCGCGGTCGGCGAACAGGTCGCCGAGCTCGCCCTCGTCGTCCGCGCCCACGGTCTGGTTCAGCGAGACCGAAGCCTGTGCAGCGCCGAGCGCCTCGTCGACGTGCTGGAGCGGGAGCCCGGTTGCCTCGGCGAGCTCCTCCTTGGTCGCCTCGCGGCCGAGCTCGACCTCGAGCCGGCGCGCAGCCCTCCCGAGCTTCTGCTGCCGCTCGACGACGTGGACGGGGACGCGGATCGTCCGCGCGTGGTTGGCAACCGCGCGCTGCACCGACTGGCGGATCCACCAGGTCGCGTACGTCGAGAACTTGTAGCCGCGCCGCCAGTCGAACTTCTCGACCGCGCGGTTGAGCCCGAGTGTGCCCTCCTGGATCAGGTCGAGGAAGGGAACGCCGAGGCCTCGGTAGCCCTTCGCGATCGAGACGACGAGTCGGAGGTTCGACTCGATCATCCGGCGCTTCGCGGTCAGGTCGCCGCGCTCGATCGCCTTCGCGAGCATGACCTCCTCGGCAGCGGTCAGCAGCTTGTGCCGGCCGATGTCGGCCAGGAACAGCTGCAGGCTGTCGGCGGCGCCCACGAGCGCCTGGGGCTGAGGCTGGGCAGGCTCGCGAGCCTCCGCCTTCGCGGCGACGGGCTCGGCCGGTTCCTCGGCGGGCTCGCGCACCTCGAGGCCGTTGGTCTCGAGCTCGCGCGTCAGCAGCTCGACCTCGTCATCGGCGAGATCGTGCTCGAGCGCGAATGCCTCGAGCTCGGCAGGGAGCACGAAGCCGCGCTCCTCTGCTCCTTCGAGCAGGACCCGCGCGGGCTCGGTTTCCAGCAGTTCCTGAAGTTGAGTCTGGGTCAAATTGTCCTCGTCGGTGTTAGACGGCGTACTGCCCCGATCCTTTCGCACTGTAGGGCGATTGTCCTGGACTGGCCAGGGGGAACCGTCCCTCCGACCCGCTCGGCGCTGAAAACGCAGTTCGTGCTCTTGCTATTCCGCGACAGCGGCCTCTTTGGTTTGCGCGCGAGCCGGAAAGTCGAACTCCACCTTGCCCTCCCCGTTCAAGACGAGGCGCGCGCGAAAAGGTTTGCCGGCACGTGAGCGAAAGCCGGAAATTACATCCTTCGTCTTGCCCTCCTCGAGCAGCTGGCGCGCGAGCTCGGGAGTGAGCGTGCGTCCCGCGACGCGCTTCCAGATGACGAAGCCGCACCCGGTCTCCTCGCGGCTCTTCCAGCTCGTACAGCCGTAGGCCTTCGAGTTCTCTCTGATGATCTCGCCTGTCTCGGCGCCGCAGCGCGGGCACGGCCCGAGCTCGACGCGCTCGGGACGCAGCTTCTCCTTGTCGAGCTCGGCGATCTTCTCGACCGTCGCGCGCGTGAACTCTGCGATGTCGCCGATGAACTTCGCGCGGTCGTCCTCGCCGTGCTCGATGTCGGTCAGGCGCTTCTCCCAGCTGCCGGTCAGCTCGGGCGAGGTGAGCGGGTGCTCTTCGAGCATCGTGATCACCTGCAGGCCCTTTGGGGTCGGCATCAGATCCTTGCCGCCACGCTCTATGTATTCCCTGCGGATCAGCGTCTCGATCGTCTCCGCACGGGTGGCCGGGGTGCCGAGGCCGCTTTCCTTCATCGCCTCGCGCAACTCCTCGTCGTCGATCAGCTTCCCGGCGGTCTCCATCGCGGAGAGCAGCGTCGCCTCGGTGTAGCGCGGCGGCGGCTTGGTCTCCTTCGCCTCGACCTCGGCCTCGGCGCACTTGACCGTCTGGCCCTGTTCGAGCGGCGGCAGCTCGGCGCTCTCGTTCTCGCCCTCCTCGTCCTGCCGCGCCGCCTGCTGGTCCGCCTCGGAGAGCAGCCCGTAGACGCCGCGCCAGCCGGCTTCGAGCGTGACCTTGCCGCGGCTGCGGAACCGCTCTTCCTCGATGAGCGTGACGATCGTCGTGCGGGCGTAGCGAGCCGGTGGGTGGAAGACGGCCAGGAAGCGCCGGGCGACGAGGTCGAAGATGCGGCGCTCGTCCGGCGAGAAGCGGCTGACGTCGTGCTCGACGTCGGTCGGGATGATCGCGTGGTGGTCGCTGACCTTCGAGTCGTTGACCACGCGCGCGAGCGGCAGCTGCTGCAGCCCGAGCACATAGCGCGCGGCGGCGGCGTACTCGCCGATCGGTTGCAGCGTGGCGGCCGTCGGCTTCAGCTGGGGGACGAGGTCGCCGGACAGCCAGCGTGAGTTGGTTCGCGGGTAGGTCAGCGCCTTCTTGTCCTCGTAGAGGGACTGGGCAGCCTGCAGGGTGCGGCGAGCCGAGAAGCCAAAGCGGCGGTTGGCATCGCGCTGGAGCGACGTCAGGTCGTAGAGGAGCGGCGCGCGCTCGGACTGCTCCTTGCGCTCGACCGACTCGACCGTTCCGTCCTTGCCCGATACCTTCGCCGCGATCTCCTCGGCGCGCTTCGCCTCCTTCAAGCGGGTTTCGTCGCCCTCGAACCACAGGCCCTCGTAGCGCGGGTCGAACCGCGCGTGGACGAGCCAGTAGGGCTCGGGGACGAACGCCTGAATCTCGCGCTCGCGCTTGACCAGCAGCGCGAGCGTCGGCGTCTGCACGCGGCCGAGCGAGACGACGCCGCCGACCCACGCGCGGCCGCGGATGGTGGCGGCGCGGGTGGCGTTCATGCCGACGAGCCAGTCGGCCTCGGAGCGGGAGCGCGCCGCAGCCTCGAGCTGGCGCAGCTGCTCGCCGGGACGGAGCTTCTCGAAGCCGTCCTTGATCGCCGACTTCGTCATCGAGCTGATCCAGAGCCGCTCGACCGGTTTGTCGACGCCGGACGTCTCGTAGATGTACGCGAAGATCAGCTCGCCCTCGCGGCCGGCGTCGCAGGCGTTCACGATCCGCTCGACGTCGTCGCGCTGAAGCAGCTTGTGGATCACCTTCAGCTGCTTCTCGGCCTTCTTGTCCCGCGCACGCAGCTTGAACTCGTCGGGCACGATCGGCAGGTCGGCCATGCGCCACTTCTTGAAGCGCTCGTCGTAGTCCTCGGGGTCGATCAGCTCCACGAGGTGGCCGACCGCGAAGGTGATCACCGTGTCGTCCGACTCGAGATAGCTGTCGTGGTTTTCGAAGTTTCCGGGGAGCGCATCGGCCAGATCCCGGGCGACCGATGGCTTCTCCGCGATGACGAGAGTCTTCATGCGGTCCACCTTAGCGAACGCCCTGCAGGAGACCCTAGTGGCCGAAAACGCGCATGTGTCCTACGGAAATGGAACGATTGCGTGCCCATGATGTCGCCTCTCTACCTGGTCGCAGGGTCGCTCAGCTGGCCTGTCGTCCGGGGTCTCTACCGGCTTCGCGCGCGAGGGCTCGAACACATCCCGGATGGTGGGTTCGTGCTCGCCGCGAACCACACGTCGAATTTCGATCCTTGGCCGTTGGGGATCCCGTTCCTGCCTCGGCGGCAGCTTCGGTTCATGGCCAAGGCCGAGCTCTTCAACCCGATCCTGGCCCCGATCCTGCGCGCGGGCGGCGCGTTCAAGGTGCGCAGAGGCGAGGGCGACGTCGAGGCGATGCGCACGGCCGCAGACCTCGCGCGCGAGGGAGAGATCGTGGTGATGTTCCCCGAAGGCACGCGCCGCAAGAAAGGCCTGCGCAAGAAGTTCGAGGCGAGGCCGCACACCGGCGCGGCGAGGATCGCGCTCGCCGCGGGCGTGCCGCTCGTGCCGGCGGCAATCGCGGGCACCGACCGGCTCAGCCGCCTCGGGCGGTTGCGCGTCGCCTACGGCGCGCCGATCGACGTCTCCGATCTGGACGGGATGGAAACGAAGAGCGCGGCGACGATCGCCACCGAGCGCCTGATGAGCAGGATCGAAGAGCTGAAGGCGACCCTGTGAGGCCGCTGCTCGTGATCGACGGCGACTCGCTCGCCCATCGCGCCTACCACGCGATGCCGAAGTCGATCCGGCTGAACGGCGTGCTCGGCTTCGCGAACATGGTCAGCCGCCTCTGGGAGGCCGAGCAGCCACGCGCCGTGGTCGTCGGCTGGGACACCTACGAGGTGCCGACCTACCGGCACAAGGAGTTCGAGCCGTACCAGAGCGGCCGCGTGTTCGAGGAGTCCCTGCTCGAGCAGCTGCCGCTGATGGTGCAGCTCGTCGGCGCGATGGGCTTCGCCAACGCGAAGGGCGACGGCTACGAGGCCGACGACTTCCTCGGCGCCGCGGTCGCCTTCGAGGAGCAACGAGGCGGGGAAGCTCTGGTCGCGACCTCCGACCGGGACATGTTCCAGCTCGCGAGCGAGCGGACGACGATCCTGCAGCCGGTGCGCGGCGTCTCCGAGTTGGCGCGGATCGGGCCGGCCGAGGTGGTCGAGCGCTACGGCGTCGAGCCCGCGCAGGTGCCGGACTTCATCGCGCTGCGCGGCGACCCCTCGGACAAGCTCCCGGGCGCGCGCGGGGTCGGGCCCAAGAAGGCCGCCGACGTCCTGCGGGAACACGGCTCGCTCGAGGTTGCGCTTGAGGCCGGACGCTTCTCCGCGGAGGCGGAGGATCTTCGCCTCTACCGTCGAATTGCCACGGTGGACGCCTCCGCCCCACTCCCTCCCCTCGCAGACCAGAAGCCCACGTGGGCGGAGGCGTCCTCCTTGGCGAGTGAATGGGGCCTGAACGGGCTGGCCGAGCGGCTGGCAAAGTTGGGTTGACCGACGGAGCTTGTAAGCCACCCCGCCCTCGCCCAGCTGCACCCGACGGAGCCGCACGTCGAGTCGCGGGAGCGCCTGCTGGTGCTCCTGGACGCCTTCGAGGTGGTCGAAGGCAGCCCGGCCTCGCGTGAACAGGTAGAGCGCTGCCATGCGAGCGGCTACCTCGACCGGCTCGAGTCACTCGCGGTGCCGACCATGCTCGACCCGGACACGGTCGCCTCCGAATCGAGCTACGAGGCCGCCCTCCTGGCAGCCGGCTGCGCGCTGGCCGCGGTCGACCGCGGCGGCTTCGCGCTCGTCCGCCCGCCCGGACACCACGCGCTGCCAGAGCGGGCGATGGGCTTCTGCCTGATCGACAACGTGGCCGTCGCCGCCCGCTACGCCCAGGCCGAGCTCGGGCTCGAGCGCGTGGCGATCGTCGACTGGGACGTCCACCACGGCAACGGCACGCAGGACATCTTCTGGGACGACAAGTCTGTGCTGTTCGTCTCGCTGCACCAGTGGCCGTTCTATCCGGGCACCGGCGGGCCCGGCGACGAGAACGAGACGACGCTGAACGTGCCGCTGCCGGCCGGCTCGGGCGACGACGACTACCTGCGCGCCTTCGACGAGCGGGTCGTGCCGGCCGTGCGCGCGTTCGAGCCGGAGCTGCTGCTCGTCTCGGCGGGGTTCGACGCACACGTGGACGACCCACTGGCCGGAATGCGCGCGACGGCCGGCGGCTTCCGCGAGCTGGCTCACCGCTCGGCGGAGCTTGCGCCGCGCGTCGCCGCGGTGCTGGAGGGGGGCTATGACCCGCGGACGCTGCCCTCGCTCGTCGGGGCCGCGCTCGAAGGGTTCCGGGAATGACAACGGCCGGCCCATGGGCCGGCCGTTCATTAGCCGAGGAAGCACAGAGCCACCGCGCTCCGGCACTCAAGGAGTGGTGCCGAACTGAGTATCGGGCCGAAGCCCTTCCGAGGCTGGGTGAATCGCATCCCCCACGGTGGGGGATTCGGCCTGGGACTAGGCGGCCCGGGCCGTTGCGAGCGCGTCCAGCGCCTCGCGGCGCGAGGAGACGTTCAGCTTGCGCAGCAGGCTCTTCACGTGCGAGCGGACAGTGTGCTCGGAGATGTAGAGCCGCTCGGCGATCTCGTCCGTGCCGAGGTGCTCGTCGAGGAGCAGCAGGACCTCGAGCTCGCGGGCGCTGAGCGAGGCTGCGATCGACTCCGGGACGCCGCGGCCGACGCCGCCCTCGCGGACCTGATCGAGCAGCCGCCGGGCGACCTCGCCCGAAAGCGCCGCCTGTCCCTCGGCGACGCCGCGCAGGAACTCGGCGATCCGCTCGGGGGGCTCGCTCTTCAGCAGGTAGCCGGCCGCGCCGCCGCGGATCGCGGCGAGCAGGTTCTCCTCGGTGCCCGAGGCGGTCAGCACGACGACCTCGGTCTCGGGCGCGGCCTCGCGCAGCCGCGGCAGGGCCGTCAGGCCGTCCATGCCCGGCATCGAGAGATCGAGCAGCACGAGGTCCGGCAGCAGCCGGCGGGCGAGCTCGATCGCCTCCTCGCCCTCGGCCGCCTCCCCCGCGACGGTGAAGCCTTGCGCCTCGAGCAACGACGACAGCGCCGCGCGTGTGATCGGGTGATCGTCCACGAGCAGGATCCGCATGCAGCCCTTATCGGCAGGGCCGCGTCTGCCGACAAGTGCTTTGTGCGGCACGAAGAGCGTGACGACTACCAGGCCTGGCTCTGGGGCGAGGTGCTCCTGATCGGGCTGCTCGGCGCTGCGCTCGCGCTGTTCGTCGCCTATCCCAGCTTCCGCAACACCTACGAGCTCCCGCAGGCCCGTCTTGTGCTGGACACCGCCGTGATGCTGGCTGCGGCGATCGTCGCGCTGCTGGCCGGGATCCGTTTCTCCGTGGACGGCCGGCGGCTCGACCTGCTGCTATGCGGGGGGTTCAGCGCCGCCGCGGCCTCGATGCTCGTCTTCACCATCGGCCCGGTGCTAGGCGGGCAGCCGCTTGGCCGCACCGAGGCCTGGGCGGGCATCGGCGGGCGGCTGTTCGCCTGGCTGCTGATCGCGGCAGCACCGTTCTCCACGCGCCGCTCGAGCGCGCGCGGCCGGGCCCTCGGGGAGATGCTCCTCGGCGTCGCGATCGTGCTCGCGCTCTCGTGGGCCGTCGCGTCGAAGGCGGGCGCCTCGCTGCCCTCTCTCTCCGGCGGTCGCGAGGACGATCAGCCCCTGCTGCTGATGATCTCGCTCGCCGCCAGGGCCCTGCTCTCGCTGACGGCGATGGTCGGCTTCGGCCTTCGCTTCCGCTCACGCGGCAACGACCTCGACCGCTGGCTCTGTCTGGGAGCGACGCTCGCCCTGTTCGCCGAGCTGCACTACCTCTTCACGCCGATGCTTTCCGGCGGCTCGATCTCGCAGGGCGACTTCATGCGCCTGCTCTCGTACAGCGTCCTCCTCGTGGGCGTGTGGCGCGCGATCCGCCATGCCGAGTTTGGTCGCGCGGTGGCGGAGGAGAGAACGCGCGTCGCGCGCGAGATCCATGACGGCCTGGCCCAGTACCTGTTCGCGGTCTCGACGCACGCGAGCATGCTCGAGAGCGGCGCGGACCCGAAGAAGACGCTTGCGCAACTGAAGGAGGCCGCCGCGGCGGCGCAGCAGGAAGCCCGGTTCGCCGTTCTTGCCCTCTCCTCGGCAGGCGGCTCGGCTCCGTTCGACTCGGCCCTTCGTCGTTACGTGGACTTCCTCACCGCCGACGGTCAGCTAGAGGTCGATCTCGACATCGAGGACGGCGTCCGGCTGGCGCCCGACGAGCAGATCGAGGTCTTCCGCATCGTCCAGGAGGGGCTTGGCAACGCCCGGAAACATGCGGGGGCGCGACACGCGGACGTGCGGATCGAAGAGCGCGCCGGCGAGCGCTTCGTGACCGTGATCGACGACGGCTCGGGCTTCGACGAGGAGGAGATCGCGGCCGGCCAGGGCCTGAAGAACATGCGCGCCCGGGCCGCCTCGATCGGCGGCGGTTTCCGGCTCAGCTCGACTCCGGGCCGCGGAACGGCCCTGGAAGTCGTGCTGCGTGCGTAATTTATGGATTACACGCCGTATTTATGGGTTTGTAGTCGGATTTGAATACGACTCGTAAAGCCGAGTTGTAAAGATCCATGGAAACGGGGCGCGACTTTTCGTCGCCTGGGTAGCTAACTCGGCATGCTCCTACTCGGAGTCGCAGCGGCGGCTCTCGCGTTCTCGAGCGCACCGGCAGGAACTACGACGAGCGCAGGCGCTCTCGCCCCGCGCACTGTGTGCCGCGGCCAGGCCGCAACGGCAGCGCCACCGGCCGTCCAGCTGCGCGCAATGCGCTGCCTGATCAGCTGGGCGCGCCGCCGCGGCGGCCGCTCGGCGCTGCATGCGAGCGCCGAGCTCGACCGCTCCGCCGGCATGCGCGCGGGCGACATCCGGCGCTGCCAGGACTTTTCGCACACGCCTTGCGGAGAACCGTTCATCGGGGTCTTCCAAGTCGTCGGCTACTTCACGGGCACGGCGACAGTCGGCGAGAACCTCGCCTGGGGCCAGGGCCGGCTCGGCTCGGCTCGCACCGCGTTGGCGAGCTGGCTCGCCTCGCCGGAGCACCGCCAGATTCTGTTCGGTTCCGACTGGCGTGATATTGGTGTCGCACGCGCGCGCGCGACGAGTCTGTTCGGCCGCGCGAACGTGAGCGTCTGGGTCGCCCAGTTCGGGCACCGCCTCGCGCTGGCGCCGTTGCCGTAAACAGTGCGGTCTTGACTCGCACCCGGCTTCCGAAGAAGATCTTTGCGACGGAACCGGGGCGAGCGGTTTCTCCGTCTCGGGGAACAACGGGAGAGAGGGGAACTTAAGGTGTCGAGAACGACGCGGCTCCGGCGCCGCCGGAGCACAATCGTGCTCGCGTCGTTGGTATTGGTCGGTCTACTGAGCTTCGTCGCTATTGGCGTCGCCTCGGGAGCCTCGACCGGACTGACGGCTGCGCAGCAGCAGCCGGCACAGGCCTCGACGTATGTGGCTGCCAAGCATGCGAACGGGAGCGTCGCGAAGACGGATCCCTCGCTGCTCGGGCGAACGGACTCGAAGCTCGTGCCGGTGATGATCAAGTACGCCTTTACGCCGACGGCGAGCTATGCCGGCGGGGTCAAGGGCCTCAAGGCCACGAGCCCCCGCGTGACGCACAAGTCGCTGCGGAAGAACATGAAGGCCTTCTCGCGCTACCAGGCGTTCGCCAAGACGAAGGCCACCCGGATCACCGCAGGCATCAAGCGCGCGATTCCTGGCGCGAAGATCGGCCAGCTGCTCACCGTCGCGTACGGCGGCATCGCCGCCCGCGTGCCGGCGACAAGATC
>Ga0307289_10000786_pt1 | contig 13730 bp, 16 predicted proteins | sample ER_DNA_143_FD_194483 | JGI IMG/M metagenome (GOLD analysis project Ga0307289, IMG submission 194483) | Bulk soil microbial communities from the East River watershed near Crested Butte, Colorado, United States - ER_DNA_143 | ecosystem: Environmental > Terrestrial > Soil > Floodplain | place...
ACCACAGCGGCGCGGGCCAGAGGCCGTCGTCGTCTGAACATGCCGTACCTCCCTTTTCCGTCCGATGACTCGTTCGCGTAGCAGGGTCCCGCGCAGGGCCGGTGGCAGCATCGCCCCCAAAGGGTGAAAAGCCTCCATCGGCTCACCCCATCGGGACGATGCCTGCGGGCCCGCCCGGCGGTTACCTGAAGGCGCTCGCAACCTGGAGGGAGGCAGCATGCGAACGACAGCTGACTACGGTGTCGAGCGGCGCTACAGCGAGCTCCCGGGCACCGCTGGGCCAGAGGCGCCGCCGGGTACCGGCTGGGTCGTGTTCGCGGCCGTGATGCTCGGCCTCGCCGGGGTCTGGAACTTCTTCGCCGGAATCGCGGCGATCGCCGACGCGCACGTCTACGTCGCGAACGCCAACTACGTGTTCAGCGACCTGAGCACGTGGGGCTGGATCGTGATGATCCTCGGCGTCTTCCAGGTGATCGCGGGCCTGTCGCTGATGAGCGGCAGCGAGGTCGCACGCTGGTTCGCAATCGTGGTCGCAGGCGTGAACTCGCTTGCCCAGCTCAACTTCGCGCCTGCCGAGCCATGGTGGGCGATGGCGATGTTCACCGTCGACATCCTGATCATCTACGGCCTCGCCGCGCACGGCGGCGCACGGCTCCGCGCGTTCCGATGACCGGGGACGGAGGCGGCGCCGAAGCACAGCCACGGCGCCGCCTCCCCGTCCCGGCCGCCGAGCCGGCTGCGGCTGCCATCCCGAGCGAGGAGCTGCAAGCACTCGGAAGCACCTTCGCGGCGCCCAGGTGGCTGAACGACATCGGGCGGACCGCCTGGCTTCTCGTCGGGTTCGTCCTGCTGATCCTCGGCCTGGTCTGGTTTCTCGGCGCGACCGAGACGATCGCCGGCCCCGTGGTCGCGGCGACGATCGTCGCGACGGTCGTCGTGCCCGTCGTCGGCTGGCTGAGCCGTCACATGCCCCGCGCTGCCGCGGCGGCGCTCGTCCTGGTCAGCATCGTCGCCGTCGCGGTGGTCATCCTCCTGCTCGTCATCGGCGGCATCACCTCTCAGAGCGGATCGATCGGCGAGCACGCCACCGCAGCTGCGGCCAAGGGCCAGGACTGGCTCGAGAGCGCCGGAATCTCCAAGCCGGCCTCGGCGAGCGCCTCCGAGCACGTCAAGGCTGACGTCCCGAAGATCATCTCGACGCTGACGACAGGCGTGATCAGCGGGATCCGCGGCCTCGCCTCCGTCGCGTTCGGCCTCTCACTGGCAGCGCTGAGCCTCTTCTTCCTGCTCAAGGACGGCCCGTCGATGCGGGGGTGGATCGACCGGCACCTGGGCGTCCCGCCGACCGTGGCCCGGACGATCACCGGTGGCGTGATCAGGTCGCTGCGGGGCTACTTCCGCGGAGTCACGATCGTCGCCGTCTTCAACGGCATCGTCGTCGGCATCGGAGCGCTCATCCTCGGAGTTCCTCTCCCCGGGACGATCGCGATCGTCAGCGTCGTCACCGCCTACGTGCCGTACATCGGGGCGTTCGTGGCAGGCGCGTTCGCCGTGATCATCGCCCTCGGCGCCAAGGGGACGACGGTGGCCCTGATCATGCTCCTGATCGTGCTCCTCGCGAACGGACTGCTCCAGAACATCCTGCAGCCGTTCGCCATGGGGTCGGCGTTGGACCTCCACCCGCTCGTCGTGCTGGTCGCAACGATCGCGGCGGGGTGCATCTTCGGCACGATCGGCCTGATCCTCGCCGCGCCGCTGCTCTCGGCGGCCGTGCACATCAACGCCGAGCTCGCCGCGGCGCGGGGTCAGCCCCAGGGTCAGCCGAGCAGCACGCCCGAATCTTCCAACGCCTGGCCGACGTCGTAGCCCAGCGCGAGGCCGAGCTTCGGCGCGGCGGCGACCACGCGTGTCGCGCCGACCGCGGGCAGCACGGCGACGAGCGATCCGACGATCTCGCGATCGGTCACACCCGCTCCGCGCGCCAGCTCGACCGCCCACATGTACGAGGGCATGGGGGCATCGAGCGCTACCAGCGCCGCGATGCGGGCGAGGGCGTGAGGCTTCGGCTCGAGCCCCGACAGCGAGATGATCGCCTCGTCTTTGCCCGCAAGGATGCTCTGGATGAAGGCGTCGTCCCGAATCGCGAGCTTCGCGAGGATTTCTTCGGTCGACTCCATGCACGGATGCAAGCGAGACCCGGCGCTGTCTTCATCGTCCCAGGTGGGTGAACCGGTGCCAACGAGCGTGAACCGGTGAGCGTCATCCGGTCCGGGTGATGCCCTTCGGGTGCCGGCGCGCGAAGCTGGCCGCATGGCTCAATCGGCTGACATACCCGTTGCGGAACCAGTTTCGAAGACAAGCCACGCCCGGCTCGCCTGGCGTACCTGGGTGCCCTGGGCGCTCGTCGTCCTCGCCGCCGTCATCGGCCTCGTCTCCGCGCTCAACGTCTGGGTGAAGCGTCAGGCGCTGGACACAGACAACTGGACGAACGCGAGCTCGCAGCTGCTGGAGAACGACAAGATCCGCGGCGCGCTCTCCGTCTACCTCGTGAACCAGCTCTACGAGAACTCGAACGTGACCCAGCGGCTCCAGCAGCGGCTGCCGCCGGCACTCGACCCCCTGGCGCCGCAGATCTCGCTCGGCCTGGAGCAGGTCGCGGTCCGCGCGACGGACCAGCTGCTCGCGCGACCGCGTGTCCAGCAGCTCTGGAGAGAGGCGAACCGCCACGCGCATCAGCTCTTCATCGGCGTCCTCAACGGAAAGAAGGGGATTCTCGTGTCGAGCGGTGGAAATGTCGTTCTGAACCTGCAGCCGATCCTGAAGCAGCTCGCCGAGCAGACGGGGCTCGGCGGAAAGCTGGAGGGCCGCCTGCCGCCGGACGCAGGGAAGATCACGATCATGAAGGGCAACCAGCTCGAGGCAGCGCGGAAGTCCGTGAAGGTGATCCGGGTGCTGAGCTACTTCCTCTTCTTCCTGATGCTCGCGCTCTACGCCGCCGCGATGTGGATCGCCCGGGGCCGGCGCCGAACGCTGCTGATGGGGGCCGGAGTCAGCGTGCTCGCGGTCGGCCTGGTCGTCCTGGTCGTCCGTCGCTACGCCGGCGACTACCTCGTCAACGCGCTCACAACCGGCACTGACCCGAAGGACGCCGTGAACGCAGCGTGGGCCGTCGGAACTCAGCTCATGCGCAACGTCGGCATCAACGCCGTGATCTACGGGCTCGGAATCATGTTCGCGGCCTGGATCGCGGGACCGGCCCGCGCGGCGACGTGGGTGCGCCGCGAGCTCGCCCCGACGATGCGGGACCGCCCGGTCGTCATCTACGGAGCCGTCGCAATGGCGCTCTTCCTGGTGCTGATCGCGGGCCCGACCGACGCGCAGCGGATCTTCCCGCTCCTGATCCTCTTCTGCTTCGCCTTCGCCGGCACGGAGGTGCTACGGCGCCAGACCGCACGGGAGTTCCCGGCGGCCGGGCACGAACGAGTGCCGAGCGGCGCGGCGGGCTAGGCGGCCGAATCGCCGGGCTCACGTGGCTGGGCCACAGCACGGTCCTGCTCGAGTTGGACGGCGTTCGGCTCCTGACGGATCCGGTGCTCGTCCCGTGGCTCGGGCCGGTGCGTCGGGTGGTCGCGGAGCCTGGGCCGATCAGCCCGGTTGACGCGGTCCTCGTCTCCCACGTCCACTACGACCACCTCGACTTCGCCTCGCTCCGCCGCGTTCGCACGGAGCGCTTCGTGGTGCCGGCCGGCGCAGGCCGGCTGCTCGCGCGGCGGGGGCTCGAAAACGTGATCGAGCTCGGCCGCGGCGAGGAGCTGTCGGTCGGCCCGGTCGAGGTGGTCGCTACCGATGCAGAGCACAGGGCCCGCCGCGGGCTCGTTGGGACCGAGATCCCGGCCCTCGGCTACCTCATCTCCGGCCCCGTCCGGGTGTACTTCCCCGGCGACACCGATCTCTTCGCGGGAATGCGCGACCTGCAGCCCGGCCTCGACGTTGCGCTGCTGCCGGTCGCAGGGTGGGGGCCGCGCCTCGGCCCGGGACACCTCGACCCGGCCGGCGCGGCGGAAGCCCTGCGGCTGCTCCAGCCGCGGGTTGCGATCCCGATCCACTGGGGCACCTACAGGCGCGTGGGGCTGAATCGCGACCCTGCCGTCCTGCGCGAGCCCGCCGAGAGCTTCGCGCGCCTCGCCGCCGAGACGGCTCCCGAGGTCGACGTCAGGATCCTGGAGCCGGGCGAGAGCTCCGAGATCCGATGACCCCTAAGCGGAAGCAGCTCGTCAAGCGACTGGTTCTCGGGGCAATCAGCGTCGGCGTGATCGCGGCAACCTTCGCGTACTTCCTGCCGACGATCGCTAACTACGGAGATGTCTGGGGCGTCGTCACCGAGCTCTCGTGGGAGTGGATCGTCGCGCTCCTCGCTGCCACCGCGATCAACCTGGTCACGTTCGCGCCTCCCTGGCAGGTGGCGCTGCCGGGGCTGAGCTTCACCCAGGCGCTCACGTTGACGCAGGCATCGACCGCGCTCTCGATCGCCGTGCCGGGGGGCCTCGCGGTCGGGATCGCCGGCTCCTACGGCGTCCTGCGGCGCTGGGGATTCGCGCTGCGGGACGTCACGCGGGCGATCACGCTGACCGGGCTCTGGAACCAGTTCCTGAACCTCACCTTCCCGATCGTCGCCGTGTTCCTGCTGACCGCCTGGGGCGAGAGCGCCCCGGCCCTCGCGACCGCCGCCTTCATCGGCGTCGCCGTGCTCGGCATCGTGATCGCCGGCTTCGTGCTGATCCTCGTGAGCGATCGCCTCGCGCTCGACCTGGGCAACGTCGCCGCCCGGTTCGCGAGCTGGGCCCTCGGCAAGGTGCGCCGTGGCCCCGTGTCCTGGAACGGCGAGAGCTTCGAGCGCTTCCGCGCAGAGGCCGGCGACTTCCTGGAGCGGCGCTGGCATCTGCTCACGCTCGCAGCGCTCGCGGGAAACCTCACGGTCTTCGCGCTGCTCGTCGTCTCCCTCCGCGCGATGGGCGTCGACCCCGCCCAGGTGAGCCTGGTCGAGGCGTTCGCGTCGTGGTCATTCGTCCGCATCATCAGCACGATTCCGATCACACCCGGCGGAATCGGCGTGATCGAGCTGGGCCTGACCGGGATGCTCGTCGGCTTCGGCGGCAAGAACGCCGCGGTCGTGGCAGCCGTGCTCGTCTTCCGGTTCCTGACCACAGTTCCGACGCTCCTGCTCGGGCTGGCGGCCGCATTCACGTGGCGGCGGCAGGGTGTGAAGGCGCCGGAGCCCGCCCTCGCGCCGCCCCCCGAGATCTGACGCGAGACTTCATCCCCTCGGGGCGATGCCCGGGCCGGCCGTAGGCCGAAGACTCGGAACCCTCGGAAAGGAGGAACATGGAAGACGAACTCGGAAAAGGGTTCTGGCTCAAGCTGCTCGGCATCTGCCTCGCCATCGGGATCGGAGGAATGCTGCTCTTCGCCCTGCTCGGCACGGCGTGGTATGCCTGGGGCGGCTTCGCCACGATCGTCCTCTTCGGCGGAATCCTGCTCATCTGGGCGTGGATCTACGACCACAAACAGGCCAAGCCGGATTACTGATGAGGCTCCAGCTCGGCCGACCCGTGCGTTGCGCCGACAACGCGGTCCGCGAGCTGGCAGACGTGGTGCTCGACTCCGGGGGCCGGCACGTGACTCATCTCGTCGTTCGGCCCCACCAGCACCCCGAGGCCGCCCGCCTCGTGCCGGTGGGGCTTGCGGAGGCCGACGAGAGCAATGGGCAGATCTCGCTGGGCTGCACGGAGGATGCGCTCGATGAGCTCGAGTCGGTGCACGAGTCCGCGTACCTGATGCCCGGGCAGCAGCCGGAGACCGATGCGAACTGGGACGTCGGCGTCGAGGACATGTACCCGTCGTACGAGCGCGGCCCTTCCGACTTCGGCGAGGGCATGGGCGGCGACTACGGCGTCGGCGTCTTCTACGATCGTGTGCCGCGCGGCGAGATCGAGCTCCGTCACGAGAGCTCCGTGTATTCGGCGGACGGGCACCACGTGGGGCAGGTGGAGGGCCTCGTGCTCGACGACGAGCACGACAGCGTCACCCACCTGCTCCTCGCGCGGGGCCGCCTCTGGTGGCGCCGTGAGATCGCGGTTCCGAACGACGCGGTCTCGCGCTTCGAGACCGACCTGGTGACGCTGTCAGTTCCGAAGTCCGGGCTGAAGGGCTTCTCCAGCCGGCGCCTGCGCTAGACCGCGCTCTCCTCGCAGACGACGACCGTGCCCGCCAGGAAGTCCGGCAGCGCCCGCCGCCGCCGGTCGAAGGGCACCGGGAGGAAGCCCGCGAAGAGCGGTGCGATCGCGAGGATCAAGCCGACGAAGCGAACGAACGAGCGCACCACCGACACCGAGCCTCCGGACGCCGTCAGGACCCGCACGCGCATGACCCGCATCCCCGGGGTCTGGCCCGTGCCGCTCCAGAAGGCGACGAAGTAGACGGCCCCGATGAGGAGCCAGCCGGCTCCGGCCAGCGTCCCGGCCACCCATCCTGGATGCGCGCCGCCCGCCAGCGCGGCAACGAGGCCGATCGCACCCGCCAGCACCGTGAACCCGACCTGCACGAGCGCGGCGTCGATCACGAGGGCCGCGCCGCGGCTTGCGAGGCCGCCGAAGCGGCGACCCTGGTCGATGGCGCCCGGCCCAGCCAGTCGCCTGGCCTTGACCTCGACCGCATCGTCGAGCTCTCTCGCCCGGCGGCGGGACGCGGCCGCGAGCTCGGCGGTGTATCCGGTCGTCTGCCGCGTGAGCGCGCGGCGGACCTCCGGGCCGGAGAGGATCTCGGTCAGCGCCTCTCGGACCGCATCGCTCTGCGCGAGCTGGGCCGCGTACGCTTCCACCACCCGGCCGGTCTCCCCGCTCGAGAGGCGCTCGGCGAGCCGTTCCGCCCGCTCGGCTTGGGGGCCCTCCTCGGCCTCGAGCATCCCGGCGACGACACGCTCGACGACCCCGTGCTCGGCGACCAGGCGTCCGATGGTCTCGGGAAGCGGGCCGGACAGCGCGGCATCGAACGCCCGCTCCGCTTCGTCCGCAAGCATCCCGCGGCTCGAGCGAGCGGCTGCGCGAACGGGTCCGAACGCCATTCTCATCGTGACCACCCGGATTTCGGGGCGGCTTCCGGGAGCCGCCCCGAAACGGTGTCGATCAGACCGCCTCGACCGGCTGCTCGACCTCCTCGAGCGCTGCGAGGCCCGAAGCTCCTCCAGCGCGAAGGCGCGGACGAGATTTCCGGCGGCCGCCGCGATGCGCGGAGTGCCGACGATCGGCGCGATCGCCGACAGCAGGCCGGTGACCTCCTCGCCGTCGACGTCGACCTCGCCTGCGAGCTTGAGGTTCAGCACGTACGAGATCGGCGGCGCGTCGGTCGCGACGAGCGCAGCGATCCGGGCAATCATGACCTGCTTGTCGTCGAGCGTCGTGGCCTCGAACGAAGCCTCCGTCATGCGCGTCAGAAGATCGAGAACAGGTGTCTCGGCCTGGGCCATGGTTCACTCCTCCTTCGTTGGACCACCGATGGAACCGCACGGGGCCGCGCGGGTCGTCATCCGATCGGGGCGATGACGCGAACGCCGTCATCTCCGAGCCTCTCAAGGCGGACCTTCAACGAAGGGAGAAGAGATGTGCCGCTGGCTCGCTTATTCCGGCTCGCCGGTCTCGATCCACACCCTGCTCTACAGGCCCCAGCACTCTTTGATCGACCAGAGCCTCCACTCGAAGCTCGGCGTGGAGACGACGAACGGCGACGGCTTCGGGGTCGGCTGGTACGGCGAGGCTGACGCGCCCGGCGTGTTCCATAGCGCCGAGCCTGCCTGGAACGACCGCAACCTCCGCGGGATCGCCGAGCACATCGTCTCCCCGCTCGTCTTCGCCCATATCCGCGCGTCGACCGGCTCCCCTGTGCAGCAGACGAACTGCCACCCGTTCCGATACGGGCGCTGGCTCTGGATGCACAACGGCGGGATCGCCAACTTCGAGGAGATCAAGCGCGACCTCGTCCTTGCGGTCGACCCGTCGCTCTACCCGTCGATCGAGGGCTCGACCGACTCGGAGGTGTTCTTCTACCTCGCGCTGACGCTCGGGCTCGAGGAGGACCCGCCGGGGGCTGTTGCCGCGGCGGTGGGGCTGATCGAGGAGGTCGGCCACAACCACGGCGTCGAACACCCGATCCAGATGACGATCGCGACGACCGACGGCACGAAGACGTGGGCGTTCCGGTACTCGAGTGTAGGAGACTCGCGCTCGCTCTTCTTCTCGACGGACATCCCGACCATACGGAAGCTACATCCCGAGCTCGATGTCCTCGAGAACCTGTCCGACGAGTCGCGGCTGATCGTGTCGGAGCCGCTGCGGGACCTGACCGGCGTCTGGAACCTGGTGCCCGAATCGACCTACGGCATCGTCCAGCCCGGCGACGACGAGATCCACCCGTTCAAGCCGAAGGCTCCCTCGAGCCCGACCGCCGTGCCGGCCGCGGTCTGACGCGAAAGGACACGCGGTCCATAGAAAAGCCCCGCCGGAGCGGGGCTTTTCCGTAGCAGGCCTGTAAGCCGGATTCTGTCGAGGGTGACCATCCTTCTTTGCGGCTAACCCGGCTCCTCGGCGGGCAGCGTCGACGGAGCCTGTTCGCCTTGCACCGGACGGGGTTTGGCTAGCCGCCGTGTCGCCACGGCGCTGGTGGGCTCTTACCCCACCGTTTCACCCTTACCTTCGGCGTCTCCGGAGAGATGCTTCGCCGTAGGCGGTCTCCTTTCTGTGCCACTTTCCGTCGGCTTTCGCCGCCTGGGTCGCCCCAGCGTCCTGCCCTTCGGTGTCCGGACTTTCCTCGAGACGCCTGACGGCGCCCCGCGGTCACCCGGCCTGCGAGTCCAATTGTAGCCGCGGTTCCGCAGCCTCTCCGTACTCCGCGCCGCACTCCGGACACCCGATCCCGTCGAGCCGGTGCAGCACGAACTCGCCGCAGACCAGGCACTCGTAGCTGGCGCCCCGAAGCAGCGCGCTGAGCTCCTGGTCGAGCGTGCGGTTGAGCGGCGCCACCGAGCTCACAGCGAGCGGAACACTCCCGTGACGACGCCGAGGATCTGGACGTGGTCGGCGTAGATCGGCTCGAGCGCGTCGTTCTCCGGCTGCAGGCGGATACGCCCGTTCTCGCGGAAGAAGCGCTTCACGGTCGCCTCGTCGGCGACCTCGTCCTCACCGGCGAGCGCGACGACGATCTCCCCGTCGCGCGCGGTCTGCTCGCGGCGCACGACGACCAGGTCGCCTTCGAGGATCCCGGCGTTGATCATCGAGTCGCCCTTGACGCGCAGCAGGAATTCCTCACCCCCACGTGCGAGCGGCTCGGGGACGGCGAGATAGTCCTCGACGTTCTGATCCGCGAGCAGCGGGCCGCCGGCTGCGATTTCGCCGACGAGTGGAAGCCGGTGCACGTCGCCCGCCGCGGCGGGCGCTGCCTCCTTCGGGTCGCGGCGCAGCTCGAGCGCGCGCGGCTTCGTCGGATCGCGCTTGATCAGCCCGGCGCGCTCCAGGTTCGCGAGGTGCGCATGCACGGTCGACGGCGATGCGAGCCCGACCGCCTCGCCGATCTCGCGCACCGTCGGCGGGTAGCCGTGGTCGTCGACGTAGTCGGTCAAGAACTTCCAGATCTCCTGCTGGCGTCCGGTCAGCATCTCGTCTCCTGATTCGGGAACGGGGGGACGAACGTATGTTCGCCACCGAGAGTAGCCATCCTCCCGGATGGCGTCAAGAAAATCTCCCTAGAGCTTGCGGAGCGAGTAGTGCACCGACCACGCCAGCAGCAGGATCATCACCGGCGTACCGGTCAGGAAGGTGACGAGCAGGAAGCTCTCGAGGCTGCCGTTCAGAAGCGCGCCCAAGCGGAGGGCGCTGCGGCCGAGGAAGTACAGGCCCCAGACGACCGACTCAACGCCGAAGACGCGCTTGAACTCAGGCGTCTCGCGGAACCCTTCGGGGAACGGGTACCAGGCGCCTGCGAGCGCGCCGGCAAGCGGCCGGCCGATCACGACCGAGATGAGAAACGCGAGACCCCAGGCCGCCGCGATCAGCACCGGCTGGGCGAGGTAGACCGTGGTGCTGTGGGAAGCCAGCCCGGTGATCGACTGCAGCGCGACGAAGGCGAGCGCGATCCGGGCCAGCAGCCCGTCGCGTCCCGCCCGCCGCTCGTACAGGTAGACGAGGACCGAGGCGGCGGCCCCGGCCGCGATCGCCACGGCCAGGCCTTCCAGCTTCAGCCCGGCATAGAACGCGGCCAGCGGGACGAAGCCCTCCCGCAGGAATCCCGGGACGCCGGTCCGGAGGATCGACCAGAACGTAGGCTCGGCCGGCGTGTACTCCCCCGGCGGGGGCTCGCTCAGGCTGCCTTCTGCTTGCGCAGGCGCTGAAGCTGCTGCTCGCACCATTTGGCCCCCCACTCGTTGAAGTCGATCCCCCATTGCAAGACGAGCTGGTCGAAGGTCGGATCCGTCTCCGGCGGAGTGCCGATTGCGCGTAGAACCTCGAGGTAGCGCTCGTGCCCGTGCTTGCGGCCGGCGAGCAGCTGGAGCGCTTGCTCGCGCGGCAAGGCATCTGCGAAGAAAAGCCGTAGCAGCGACTCGTCGCGATACTCGATCGTCGTCGCCGAGCCGAGCAGCCACTCGCGGAGCGCTTCCCGGCCGACCGCCGTCAGGCGATAGACGCGGCGCGTGCGGCCGCCGTTCGGCGCGTCCTCGCCTTCGATCAGGCCCTCGCGCTCGAGCCGGCGCAGCTCCGGATAGATCTGGCCGTAGCTCCCCGCCCAGAAGAATCTCGTCGAGCGGTCGACGATCGCCTTCATGTCGTAGCCGGAGAACGGCTTGTGCGCGAGGAGGCCGAGGATGACGGGCGTGATCGAGGACATACCTCGTGAAGATATATCGGCACGATAGGTTCGTCAAGTGTGCCAGCGGGTGGAGAAGATAGTTCCGTGCACGAAGGGCTCTTGCTGCTGGCCGTTGGCGCCGTTCTGGCCGCGAGCATCGTCGTCGCGCTCGTCGCGGAACGCACAGGCTTGCCGGTGCTGGTCGCGTTCCTGGGTCTCGGCATGCTTCTCGGTTCGGACGGGCCCGGCGGTATCGAGTTCGACGATGCCGAGCTCGCGCGGCGGGTCGGCATCGTAGGGCTGGGCCTCATCCTCTATGAGGGAGGGCTGCAGACATCGTGGCGACGGCTGCGCGAGGTGGCGGTGCCGGCGGCGTTGCTGAGCACGGTCGGCGTGGTCGTCAGCACAATCGTCACCGGCGCGGCGGCGTACTTCCTGTTCAGCCTCCCGTGGCTCCAGGCGATCCTGGTCGGAGCCGTCGTGGCCTCGACCGACGCTGCCGCCGTCTTTGCGACGCTTCGGCTTACGCACATTCGTCGGCGGCTCGCCCGGACGCTCGAAGCTGAGTCGGGCGGTAACGACCCGATGGCGATCGCCCTCACGCTCGGCCTGATCGCGTGGATCGAGCATCCGGACACCTACGGCGTTGGCAACCTGGTCCTCCTCATCGGTCGCCAGATCGGACTCGGATTGCTGGTGGGCATCGTTCTGGGGGCGGCCGCAATGTGGGTGTTCGCGCGGATCCCGGCAGCGATCGGCGCGTTCACGCCGGTGGCGTCGATCGCCGCGGCAGCACTCGGGTTCGGGGCCGCGGATACGATCGGGGGCAGCGGCTTCCTAGCCGTCTACCTCGTTGGGCTCGCCGTCGGCAGCACCCCGTCGCGGCATCGACGCCAGCTCGTGGCGTTCCACGAAGGCATCGCCTTCGTGGCGCAGGTCACGCTGTTCGTCGTTCTTGGTCTACTCGTCTTCCCACACGACCTCCCGCGCGTGGCGTTGCACGGCCTCGCGCTGGCGTTCCTACTGATGCTGGTGGCGCGGCCGGCGGCTGTCTGGGCTTCGACCGCGCTCACCCGCTACACGAACCGTGAGCGGGTGCTGCTCGGCTGGGCCGGCCTGCGCGGCGCGGTGCCGATCGTGCTCGCAACATTTGCGCTCTCGGCAAACGTGTCCGAGAAGGAGACGATCTTCAACGCGGTCTTCTTCGTGGTTGTCGTGTCGGTGATCGTGCAGGGAACGACGCTCGAGCGTGTGGCTCGTGCGTTAGGTCTCGTCTCGCCGGCACCGTCGGTGCCCGAAGCACCGCTTGAGGTCAGTCCCATGAGCCAGCTCGATCTCGTCGAGTTCGCCGTCGCGGGCGACCACGCCGTCAGCGGCTCGGCGGTCTCCGAGCTAGGCCTCCCCCGCAACGCGCTGGTCGCGGTGATCCACCGTGACGGCGAGGCCGTTCCGCCCCGCGGGAACACGATTCTGCACGCAGGCGATCGACTCTTCGTGCTCGTGCCGCGGAAGAGCCGCGCGGACCTCGAAGATGTCTTCTCGCGTTGGCGCCGCCGGATCTAGGCACGATCCTCCGGGAGTTCAACCCTCATGCACGATGGCCGCCGCAAGACACCGATCACGTCACCCCGTAAACGCTCGACTGCCCGAGCGCTCAGCTATGACGCCCGACCGACTCGATCGCCGCGTCTGCTTCGGTTACCAGGCTCTCGACGATCGCGGCGGCGGACGCTTCCCGGGTCACGAGCCCGACTCCCTGCCCCGCCCAATGCGGGAGCGGCTCGACGTCCCCCATCAACGCGGCAGTGGGCGTCGCGGACGCGTAGCGGTTGACCGGCGAACCGTCGGGCCGCGACGCGGGCTCATCGGTTTCACCTGGTCTCGAGCCGGAGGCAGGTCGGCCTGCCCGTTCCCACGCCTCGATCGTCGAGTTGCGCAGCGTGCGGTGTGGTGCGTCAGGCCAGCCGCGGTCGAAGAGCGTGCCGTAGAAGGTGTCTGCCTCGCTGGCGGCGAGGATGCGGCGCCGGTAGTCGGGGTGGATCTCCGCCTCCCGCGCAGCGAGGAAGCGGGTGCCCACCCACGCGCCGTCTCCGCCGAGCGCGAGCACGGCGGCGAGACCTCGTCCGTCGGCGATTCCGCCCGCGGCGACGACTGGCACGGGCGCCACCGCATCGACGACGCGTGGCACGAGCGCGAGTGTCGAGACGGTTCCCCACACGTGTCCGCCGGCTTCCCACCCCTGCGCAACAACGACGTCAGCGCCGGCAGCGGTCGCGGCTCGTGCTTCCTCGGCAGTACCGACCGTGACGAAAACGATTGCGCCGGCCTCGCGTGCTTCGCCGATGATGCTGCTCGCGTCGCCCCAGAAAAACGAAACGATCCGTACACCGGCCGCAAGCGCCGCAGCAAGCCGCTCACGCTGGTCCCACGCCAAACCAAGATTCACACCGAAGGGACGTTGCGTCAGCTGCCGTGTCTCGTCGACCACGGTGGCGATCTCTGCCGGCGACGTCCACGTCATCGGCAGTATCCCGAGCCCGCCCGCGTTCGACACAGCGGCTGCCAAGGTCGGCGTAACAGCGCCACCCATCGGCGCGAGCACGACCGGGGCCTCGATTCCGAGGAGATCACACAGCGGCGTCCGCACCGAGCGAGTTTAGAAGCGGTAAGGAGCGCCGTCCAACGGGCGCCCAACGTCCATCGAGACCGGAAGAAGTGTATGGGCGCTCGTCTGGGCGAGCGGGGCTTTCGCCCGAAGGTGAGCAGCCGCCGTTTCCAGCCGATTTGAAGGACTATGCGCTGGAGAGGACTTGAACCTCCACGGGGTTTTAACCCCACAA
>Ga0307289_10000790_pt1 | contig 13709 bp, 12 predicted proteins | sample ER_DNA_143_FD_194483 | JGI IMG/M metagenome (GOLD analysis project Ga0307289, IMG submission 194483) | Bulk soil microbial communities from the East River watershed near Crested Butte, Colorado, United States - ER_DNA_143 | ecosystem: Environmental > Terrestrial > Soil > Floodplain | place...
GTTCTCGCGCCCCGTGAACTCGGGGTGGAAACCCGCGCCAATCTCGATCAGCGAGCCGACGCGCCCCCCAACGGCGAGCGTGCCCTTCGTCGGGGCGAAGATCCCCGCGATCAGCTTGAGCAGCGTCGACTTGCCGGAGCCGTTGCGCCCGACGATCCCGAAGGCCTCGCCCGGCTCGACGTGGAGATCGACGTCGCGCAGCGCCCACAGCTCGCGCGTCTGCGGGAGCTCGCGGCGGAGGATCGCCTCCTTCAGCGAGCGGGTCGGCGCGAGCGTGATCTTGAACCGCCGCGACACGCCCCGCCCGACGATCTCGCCGGGAGCGACCCCGCTCGCGGCCTCAGAGCTCGACGGCAATGCGGTCCTCGTAGCGCTGCACGACCCACAGCCCGAGCAGGGCCAGCGCGGGGCCGACCACGAAGATGTACAGCAGCAGGGCCGCCCCCGGAACCGTGTCCTGCAGCAGCGTCGCCCGGAAGCCCTCGACGTACGGCGTGACCGGGTTGCCGTAGCGCATCACGTCGATCAGCCAGCGGTGACTCTCGGCCGCGGGGAGCTGCTCGAGCCCGTAGAGAACCGGCGTCAGGAAGAACCACGGCAGGAACATCACCGCGAGCAGGTGCTCGACGTCGCGGAAGAAGACGTTCACGATCGAGAGCAGCCACGCGAAGCCGAGCGTGAGACAGACGAGCGCCGCGAAGATCGGGACCGCGAGCGCGATCGTTCTGCCGGTCTCTGGCACGGCGATCAGGCAGGCGGGCACGAGGATCGCGAACATGACCGCGGCCGCGGTCAGCTGCGCCAGGACCGACGCGGCGGGAATCAGCTCACGCGGGAACCAGACCTTCTTGACCAGATCCGCGTTGGCGATCAGCGAGCTCGTCCCGAGCTGCACCCCGGCCTGGAAGAAGCCCCACACCGCGAGCCCGGCGAGCACGAAGAGCGGGTAGTGGGGAATGTTGCCGGCGGTGCGCCAGAGCACCGAGAAGACGAGCACGTAGACACCCATCATCACGAGCGGGTAGACCAGCGACCAGACGATGCCGAGCGCCGAACCCTTGTAGCGCATGCGAATTTCCCTGCGTAGAAGGGTCTTCAGCAGCTCGCCATAGCCGGTCAGCCAGTTGAGCCGGGGGAGCGCCCCCGTGCGGGCGCCGACGTTGACGGCCATGCGGGCAGGATACGCGCGTAGATGCGGATAGTGATCGACGTCAGCCCGCTCTCCGTCCCGCGCACCGGGATCGGAAACTACGTGCGCGGGCTGGTCGCTGGGCTGCTCGAGGTCGGCGGCGACCGGCACGAGATCGTGGCCTTCGGGCCCTCGGGGCCGCGGGGGCGGGGACGGATTCGCGAGGCGCTCGCGGGATCGAGCCCGGAGCTGCGCTTGCCGCTCCTGCCGCGTGCGCAGTGGTGGCGGACGGGCTGGTCGAGGCTCGGCCGGCCGAGCGTCGAGGCGGTCGTCGGCCCGCTCGACGTCTTCCACTTCTCCGACTGGATGTATCCGCCACAGCGCGGCGGCCTGCGCGTGACGACGGTGCACGACCTCGTGCCGCTGCGCTTCCCGGACCTGGTCGAGCGGCAGACGCGGCGCATGCACGGGCCGAAGTACGAGAACGCAACGCGCACGTGCGACCTGCTCTTCGCGAACTCGCGCTTTACGGCCAGCGAGCTCGTTGGGCTGCTCGACGTCCCCGGGGAGCGGATCGAAGTCGCCTATCCGGGGGTCGACCCGATCTTCACGCCTGAGGGGCCGCGCGCCGACCTCGACGGGCCGTACGTGCTCGTCGTCTCGACCCTCGAGCCGCGCAAGAACCTGCCGACCCTGGTGGACGGCTTCCAGCTCCTGCGCCGCAGCCGGCCCGACCTGACGCTCGCGCTGACCGGGCTCTCCGGTTGGGAGCGCCGCTCTCTGGCTGCCGAGGGCGTGCAGCTGCTCGGCTACGTGCCCGACGACGAGCTGGCCCGCCTTTACCGCGGAGCGTCGGCGTTCGCCTACTCGTCGCAGTTCGAAGGCTTCGGGATCCCGGTGGTCGAAGCCCTGGCCTGCGGAGTGCCGACGGTCGTGTCCTCGCACCCGTCGTTGGACGAAGCATCGGGTGACGTCGCCCTTCGCGCGGACCCGGATGAGCCGGAAGCCTTCGCGGAAGCGCTCGAGCAGGCGTTGGAGGCGCCGGCGGAGATGCGAGAACGAGGGCTCTCGCACGCGGCGCAGTTCACCTGGCGCGCGCTCGGCGAGGCGGTGCTGGCGGGCTACGAGCGCGCTTTGCCAGACTCGTCCGCATGAGGCTGCGAGTCGGGCTCGACGTCTCGCCGCTCGCGCTCACGCGTGCGGGGGCGGCGCGCTACATCGAATCGCTGCTGGCGGCGCTGCCCGAAGACGAGGTCGACGTTCGGCGTTACGAGCTCGGCGGCTCCTCACGGGCCCTCGTGCCGGTGCGAGACGTCGGCTGGTACCTCGCTGCGCTGCCGCTGCGCGCCCGTTTCGACGCGGTTGACGTCCTCCACTGCCCGACACATCGCGCGCCGGTGCGGTCGTCCGTGCCGCTCGTCGTGACGCTGCACGACATCGCGGTGCTGAGGCACCCGGAGCTCTTCAACCGCTGGACGCGGTCCTACAGCAGGGTCGTGCTGCCTCGGGTGGCGCGGGCCGCGCGGCTCGTGATCGCGGCTTCCGAGTTCACCCGCAGCGAGCTGCTCTCGCTGCTCGACCTGCCCGAGGAGAAGGTGCGCGTGATCCCGCACGCGGTCGGCGCCCCCTTCGTCGCCGACGGGGACGCGGCCTTCGGGGACTACGTGCTCACGGTCGGGACGCTCGAGCCGCGCAAGAACCTCGACCGGCTCGTGGACGGCTTCGCGCGGGCGGGGCTGAACGGCTCGCGGCTGCTGGTCGCCGGGATGCGCGGCTGGGGTGACGTGGACGTTTCTGGCGACCGCGTGCAGCAGCTCGGGTTCGTGCCCGACGACGAGCTCGCCCGCCTGTACCGGGGCGCGCGTTGCGTCGCGTACCTCTCGGCCTACGAGGGGTTCGGGCTGCCGTTGGTCGAGGCGATGGCGTGCGGCGCACCGGTCGTGGCGGCGAACGCGGGCTCGGCTCCGGAGGTCACGGGCGGCGCGGCCGTGCTCGTCGACCCGTCCGATCCAGAAGCGATCGCTGCGGGCCTGGCCGAGGCGATCGACCGGCGCGAGGAGCTGCGGGCGCTTGGTCTCGAACGGGCGCAGGCGTTCTCGTGGGACGCGGTCGCCCGCGCAACCGTCGACGTCTACCGCGAGGCTGCAGCGTGACACCGCCGCTCGTAGCGGTCGACGCCGACGTGCTGGGCCGGCGACGAACCGGCGACGAGACCTATGTGGCCGGACTCCTCGCGGGCTTCTCCGAGGAGGACACCTCGGGGTTGCGGCTGGCCGCGGTCACGAGACGGCCCGACCTGGTCCCGGCCGGAATCGAGCCGGTCGAGCTCGAGGCGCGGAGCCAGATCCTGCGGATGGCGGTCACGCTCCCCCGCCTCCTGCGCCGCCTGCATCCGGCGGTCGGGCACTTCCTGCATGCGCTCCCGCGCGGCTACTCCGGCCCGTCGGTCGTGACGATCCAGGACCTCTCGTTCGAGCGGGACGCAACCGTGATGGGCGTGCGCGACCGGCTCATCTTCAAGCGGGTCGTGCCCCGGGCCGCCCGCGCCGCGGCGCGCATCCTGACCCTCTCCGAGCTGACCAAGCGCGACCTCATCGAGCTCTACGGCGTCCGCGAGGAGAAGATCGTCGTCACGCCGCCAGGCGTCGACCCGGTGTTCCGCCCGGACGGGCCGAGCCCTGACGGCGAGCCGTACGCGCTCTTCGTCAGCGCCCTCCAGGCGCGCAAGGACCCGGTCGCCGCGATCGAGGCGGTGGCGCTGCTCGGCGACGACGCGCCGCGGCTCGTCCTCGTCGGGCCGGACAAGGGCGCCCGGGCCGACGCCGAGCGCGCCGTGGAGCGCGCGGGCCTGCGCGACCGCGTCCAGTTCCGCGGCCACGTCTCCCTCGAAGAGCTCGCCGGCCTCTACCGCGGAGCCGCGTGCCTGGTCTTCCCTTCCCGCTACGAAGGGTTCGGGCTCCCCGTGCTCGAGGCGATGGCCTCGGGGACGCCGGTCGTCACGACCACCGCCGGCGCGCTGCCGGAAGCCGCAGGGGACGCGGCGATCCTCGTCGCGGAGCGAAACCCCGTCGAGCTCGCCGGCGGGATCGAGCGAGCGCTCGCCGACAGAGAGAGACTCTCGGCAGCCGGCCTCGCCCGCGCCGCTCGGTTCACCTGGGCCGAGACCGCCCGCCGAACCCTCGCCGTCTACCGGGAGCTCGTGTGAGCGCCGTCGCCGCGGTCGTGATCTGGACGCCCGGCGACCCGGACCCGGGACCGTGCCTCGAGTCGCTCGAGCCGCAGGTCGACGAGCTCGTGCTCGTGGCCAACCCCGGCGGCGACCCGACGACAGGCAACGCCCGCATCATTCGGAACGAGACGACGCTGGGCTTCGGGGCGAACATCAACCGCGGCGTCGCCGCGACGGCCGCGCCGTACGTCGTCGCGTCGAACTCCGACATCGAGGCCGCCGACGGCTGCATCGCAGCGCTCCGCGAGTTCGCCGACGCGCACCCGCGCTGCGGGATCGCCGCCCCGGAGCTCCGCTACCCGGACGGCAACCGGCAGCCCTCGCGCAGGAGCTTCCCGACTGTCCGAGGCACGATCGTCCGCCGCACGCCGCTCCGCCGCCTGCTCAAGCCGCAGGAGCGCCAGCGCAGCCACTACCTGCTCGACGAACACCCGACGGAGCCGGTGCTCTCCGACTGGTTGCTCGGCGCCTTTCTCTTCTTCCGCCGCGAGCTGCTCGACGAGCTCGGCGGCTTCGATGAGGGGTACCGGCTCTACGGCGAGGAGATCGACCTCGCCTACCGCGCGCGCCTCGCCGGCTGGGAGCGGTGGTACGTCCCTCAGGCGGTCGCCGTACACCACCACCAAGCGGTCACCGACAAGCGCCTCTTCACCCGCCGGACGCTGTGGCACTGGCGCAGCATCGCCCGCTTCGTCCGCAAGCACCCCGAGAGCCTGCGGAGCCTCTAGCGAGTGGCGCTGCTCGAGATCACCGAGGTCTCGCAAGCGCCACCGTCCGAGGCGCTGCTCGCCTCCTACCTGGACAGCCCGGCACCCGGCACCGCGCTCGAGCGGACGACGTTCGAGGTCGGCGGCTGGGCGCTCGGCCGGCACTCCGAGGCCGAGAGCGTCGAGCTCGTCGCCGGTCACGAGCTGATCCGCGCCGTCCCGTTGTGGGTCGAGCGGCCCGACGTCGCGGCCGTTCATCCGGGGGCGCCGGCCGCGAGCGGGTTCTGGTCGCTCTGCGGCACGCTTCCCCTGGAGCGCGAGTTCAGGCTGGAGGTCCGAGCCGTGCTCGCTGACGGAACGCGAGGCGTCATCGGCTCCATCGCCGGCAGGCGGGAGCCGATCCGCACGTCGTTTCAGCCGCAGCTCGAGCCACTCCTCGTCACGAGCCTCGGCCGGACCGGCACGACGCTGCTCATGAGCCTGCTTGCGGCGCACCCCGCCGTCGTCGCCCACCGCAACTACCCCTACGAGATCTTTCCGGCGCGCTACTGGCTGCACGCGCTCAGAGTCCTCGCCGAGCCTGCGGACCACACCCACTCGTCCCACCCCTCCAACTTCACCGAGGAGATCTGGCGAGTGGGCTACAACCCGTTCCACACCGCGCCGGCCACGCACGCGCCGGAGCTGATGGATCTGTTCGGGCGCTCCTACGTTGAACGGCTCGCGCGGTTCTGCCAGGAGAGCATCGACGACTTCTACCGGACGACCGCCGCGCTTCAGGAGCAGCCGGGCGCCGAGCTCTTCGTCGAGAAGTTCCAGCCTGACGCCCTGCCGCGCATCGCCCGGGATCTCTATCCGGGGATGAAGGAGATCGTGCTCGTCCGCGACTTTCGTGATCTCATCTGCTCGGTGTTCGCGTTCAACGAGAAGCGCGGGACGGTCGACTTCGGCCGCGACGGCTTTCAGAGCGACGCCGAGTACGCCCGTTACGTCGCTAGCCGCGGGCGCCAGCTCCTCGACGCGTGGAAGAGCAGGCGGGACCGGGCCGAGCTCGTGCGCTACGAGGACCTGGCTACCGAGCCAGTCGCGACGCTGAAACGCATCTTCGCCTACCTGGAGCTCGAGGACGACCCGGCGATCGTCGAGAAGATGACGGCCGCCGCATTCGACCACCCTGACGCGAGCGGCCACCGCACGACCGCCGGAGTCGACGAATCGATCGGCCGCTGGAAGCGCGATCTTCCTCCCGCGCTTCGCCCGGTGGTCGGGGAGTCGCTCGACCCGGTCCTCGCGGAGCTCGGGTACGAGCCCACGTGAGCGCGATGAAGCCGATCGAGCGGTTCGATCCCGACCTCATGGGCGGCAGCCTCCTGGAAGCCGAGCACCTGGCGCGCTATCGGTGGGCCGGGGCGCTGGTCGAGGGTAAACGCGTCCTCGACGCGGGTTGCGGCACCGGCTACGGGAGCGAGCTGCTCGCGAGCCAGGGCGCCGCCGAGGTGGTCGGGGTGGACGTCGACGCGGACGCGATCGAGGCGGCCTCGAGGTCGGATTCGCGGCGGGCGACCTTCGCCGCCGCCGACCTCCGCGACCTTCCGGCGGACTTGGGCGAGTTCGACGTCGTCGTCTGCTTCGAGGTGATCGAGCACATCGCCGAGCCGGAAGTTGCGCTCGACCGCCTCGCTGCCGTGCTCCGGCGCGGCGGCATCCTCGTCGTCTCGTCGCCGAATCGCGACGTCTATCCACCCGGAAACCCGTTCCACGAGCACGAGTTCACGCCTGAGGAGCTCGCGGAGTCGCTGTCGACGCGCTTTGCTCACGTCAGGCTCGTGCGCCAGCAGGACTGGCTCGCCGCGGGCCTGTTCGACGACGACGACTTCGCGAGTGTCGAGGCTCAGGCGGTCACGGTCGCGAAAACGGTGCCCGGCCAGCCGGGGAAGGAGCTGTACTCGATCGGAGTCGCCGGCGCATCGCCGCTCCCGGCGACGCCGCCGTTCGTGATGCTGACGCAGACCGCCGACGTCAAGTGGTGGCAAGAGCTTCTGCGTTCGCTGCGGGAGGAGGTCGCGGCCAAAAGCCGGCACGTCGACGACCTCGAGGGCTGGCTGAAGGAGCGCGACGCGGAGCTGGCCGCCGCGCAGACCGAGATCGCGGCCATGCAGGCGACGCGGGTCTGGCGCCTCGGGCTGCGCTACTGGGACCTGCGCGACCGTCTGCTCAGGCGCTCGAGGCGTCAAAGCTAGACTGCCCCCGCGTGAGCGCGGAGCACGGATCGCAGTCATTCGGGATCGACCTTCGCGGCTGCCGGTACGACAAGCTCGACGAGAGCCCCGGATCGACGCACAACCTCGTGATCGGGCTGGTCGAGCCCGGGTCACGCGTGCTCGAGTTCGGCTGCGCGACCGGCTACATGTCGGAGGCGCTGCGCGACCGGCTCGGGGCGACCGTCGTCGGAGTCGAGCTCGACGCCGAGGCCGCGCGCATCGCCGACGATCGCGCCGACCGGGTCCTCGTCGGCGATGCGGAGATGCTCGACCTCGAGGCGGAGCTCGGCGGCGAGCGCTTCGACGCGATCATCTTCGCCGACGTCCTCGAGCACCTGCGCGATCCCGCCGCGCTCCTGAGGCGAGTGCGCCCGTTCGTCGCGGAGGGCGGCGTCGTGGTCGCCTCGATCCCGAACGTCGCACACGCGGCTGTCCGGCTCGCGCTGCTCGCCGGCTCGTTCCGCTACCGCGAGCAGGGCCTGCTCGACGAGACGCACCTGCGCTTCTTCACACGCGAAGGCATCCAGGACCTGTTCGAAGGGTCCGGGTACCTGATCACGCAGTGGCTTCGGAGGCGCCTCGAGGTGGAGGAGACCGAGATCCCCGTGCCGCGATCGGTACCGGAGGCGGCGCGGGCCTGGGCCACGGGTGACCCAGAGTCGACGACCTACCAGTTCGTGGTCTGCGCGGTCCCGTCGGAGCCGGCTGCGCAGCTCTATGCCTGGCGGACAAAGCTGGGTCAGGCGCGCGCCGAGCTCGAGGAGCTGAGGCCGCTCGCCGCGGAGACCGAGGTCCTGCGCGACGAGCTCGAGGAGCTCCGCCCGCTGCGGGGGGCCGCCGAGGAGCTCGTTGCCGTCCGCCGTGCCCACGAGGTCCTGCAGCGCCGCCTCGTCGCCGAGCGGGCCGCGTTCGCCGAGGGAATCGCCGCCGTCGAGGCAGGCGTGTACGGCTCGCGCTCGTGGCGCCTAACCGCGCCGATGCGCTCGGCGATCAGGGTGCTGAAGAAACTCAAGCCGTGAGCGAGGTCACGCTCCCGGAGGTCGAGGCCCCGTTCGTCTCGGTCGTGATGGTGCTCTACGGCGGCTGGAAGCTGGCCATCCGTGCGATCACCGCGTTGGCCGCCAACACCGACCCTCTCTTCGAGCTGATCCTCGTCGACAACGCGTCGCCCGACGATTCCCTCCAGCAGGTCGAGCGGCGCGTCGAGGGCGCGACGATCGTCCGCAACGACACCAATCTCGGCTTCGGCGGCGCCTCCAACCAGGGCGCCAGGCTGGCCCGCGGCCGCTACCTCTGCCTGCTGAATAGCGACGCGCTCGTCGAGCCGGGCTGGCTCCCGCCGCTGCTCGAGACCCTCGAGGATCCCGGCGTCGGGGCAGCCGTGCCTCTCTACTTGAACGAGAACGGCAGCGTGCAGGAGGCAGGCTCGGTGGTCGACTCGATCGGCCACGCGCACGCGTACGGCCGCGGGGCGTCGGCGAGCGAATTCCAGTACCTCTTCCGGCGCGAGGTGGACTTCGGGTCGGCCGCGTGCATGCTCATGCCGGCCGGCCTCTTCCTCGACCTCGGCGGCTTCGACGAGCGCTACTACCCCGGCTACTTCGAGGACACCGACCTCTGCTTCAAGCTGCACGAACGCGGCCTGCAGACCATCTACGAGCCGCGCTCCCGCGTCGTCCACGTGCAGCACGGCTCCAGCGACCCCGAGCGCGCCCGGCTGATGATGGAGAAGCACCGCGAGGTCTTCGTCGAGCGCTGGGGCGAGCGGCTGGCCCAGCGTCCGCGGCTCGTCGAGGTCGCGCAGGAGCCATGGCAGATGCTCGCGGCGCGCGACGCGGACGCGCTCGACCGCATCCTCGTGATCGACGACCGCGTCCCGTTCACCGACCGCGGCTCCGGCGACCCGCGCATGAGCCGGCTCCTGGGCGAGCTGGCCGCGCTCTGGCCGGGGGCGCGGATCACGTTTCTGGCCGAGAGCGGTCGCGACGCGGAGCGCTACGCGGAGCCGCTGCTGCAGCAGGGGATCGAGGTCGTCTGCCCGCCGGTCGACTGGCGGCGGTGGTTCGAGGAGCGCCGCTTCCACTACGGCACAGTGCTCGTCAGCCGGCACCAGAACCTGGCTCGGTTCGGCGGCCACCTCCAGCAGAGCCAGCCGCAGGCGCTGCGGATCTTCGACACGGAGGCGTTCACTTTCCGCCGGCTCGACCGCCAGGCGGAGCTCCTACCTCCCGGCAGGCAGCGGGAGGCGGTCAAACGCGAGGCGCTCGTCGCCCGCGAGGCCGAGCTGCGGGCGGTGCAGGAGTCGGACGTCGTCTTCTGCGTCTCCGCGGAGGAAAAGGACTACGTCGCGCAGATCGCCCCGGGGAAGCCGGCGTTCGTGCTCACCTCGGTCGTCGAGCCGCTGGAGAGCCCGCCCGGGTTCGACGAGCGCTCGGACCTCGTCTTCTTCGGAGGCTTCCTGGCCGGCGCCGCCTCGCCGAACACGGACGCTCTCCTCTTCCTCGTCCACGAGGTGCTGCCGCTCCTCTGGGAAGATGATCCGGCCATCCGCCTGACCGTGATCGGCGCAGACCTCAGCGACGAGCTTCGGGCGCTCGAAGGCCCGCGCGTACGGATGGTCGGCTACGTCGAAGATCCGGTTACGTGGCTCTCGCGGGCGCGGCTGCACGTCAACCCGATGCGCTTCGGCTCCGGAGTGAAGCTGAAGTTCCTCGACTCGCTCGCCGCGGGACTGCCGTTCGTAACCACCGCGGTCGGTGCGGAGGGCCTGCCCCTCGGAGACGTCCGCGGCGCGCTCGTCGCCGAGGACCCGGCCGGCCTCGTCCGCCGGATCTTGACCCTCTACGAGGACCGAGCGGAGTGGGAGCGCGTGCAGGCGCACCTGCTCGAGGCCGCGGGCACGTACGACCGGGCCAGCTTCCAGCGCACCCTGATCGAGGCGATGTCCCGGGTCGGCGTCGCCCCGCCGGCCGGAGTCGCGGGTAGATGAGCCGCTTTCGGCTGCGGCGCTCGCAACAATCCGAAGTGCCGGATCAGTACGAGTGGTCCGAGCTCAAGGAGCGGAAGCGACGGCTATCCGAGGAGTACGTACGCACGTCCGGGGAGCGCCTGGCCTCGACCGTCGAACCGATGCCGGACCACCTCGACGCGGCGTTCGTCGATTGGATCCGCCACCAGGCCGAGGCAGAGGCCTACTGGTTCCACAAGATCGAGCTCTTCCCCGGCTACTTCTCGCCGGGTTGGAGCGACCCGGTCGAGGGGAAGCTGCCGTACTTCGGATTGCCGGAGGACCTTAGCGGCATGCGCGTGCTCGACATCGGCTGCGCCGAAGGCTTCTTCTCGTTCGAGGCCGAGCGCCGCGGCGCGCGGGAGGTGATCGGGATCGACTCGTTTCCCGACTCGATCCGCCGCTTCAACATAGTCAAGGCCGCGCGTCAGTCGAATGCGAGCGCGTTCCTGATGAACGTCTACGACCTCGAGCCGAAGCGGCTCGGCACCTTCGACCTGGTCCTTTTCTACGGAGTCTTCTACCACCTCAAGCACCCGCAGCTGGCGCTCGAGCGGATTCGAAGCGTCTGCACCGGGACGCTGCTCTTTCAGACGCACGCGCTCGACGATCCGAGCCTGCAGAAGGAGCCGCTCGCACGCTTCTATCCGCACGGAATGATGTCCGGCGGCGAGGGTGAGTACTTCGATCCGACGGTGTTCTGGTTTTTCAACGAGCTCTGCTGCGTGGGCATGCTCGACCACGTTGGCTTCGAAGCGCTCGAGGTGATCTCACGCACCCCGCACCCGTTCGTGATGCGCGCGCGCAGCCCCGAGGTCGTGCCGGGCCGGCCGCCTGATCAGGCGCAGAGCCCCTGGTCCTAGGGTAGGCCGAACGATGCCTGGACGCCGAGCGTCCGGGTGTCGGGCAGGCCGTACTGCGACGGCAAGAAGGTCGGATCGACGGTGAGGTCGACACGGAACGGCCCGCGCCGAAGGGGCAGCCTGAACCGATGGCGCGTCCCGTTCTCGAGCGTCCAGCGCTGCGTGTCCCAGGCGGAGCCCGCGCGTAGCCCTCGAACCACGACCGTAACGTGGGCCGGGGGCGGTCCGGAGAGCTGCCCTCGCCAGATGACGACGTCGAGCGTCCGCCCGTGCTTGCCACGGAAGTTCGTGTACGTCGCGGACGGCCCCGTCCAGGCGTCGGGCTGCAGACCCGAAGTATTCGAGGCAAGACCCAGCCGACCCCTCGTCCGGTAGAGCGAGAGGAAACCACCGCGAGCGATCCGCTCGCCGTCGACGGCCGCGTTCGAAGCCGCGACGACGTATCGCGGGGCGGCGTCGGGCGAACCGGCCGGTAGCTCGGGCCGGATGCGGCCGGTCGTCGGGTTGAGCGGCGCGTTCACATCCGGGATCGACGCGGCCGGCGCCGTCACACCGAAGACGCGACGAAGGCTGCGGTTCCAGAACTCCGTCTGCCAGAGGATGTGCGGATTAGGGTCGATGTCAGTCGTGTAGAGGAACTCGACGCGCTTGTCGGGACCCACTGCGTGGTCGATCCAGCTCGGGTCGCCGCCACCCGCGAGGTGGGTCGACCTCGCCGTGTACGTCTCCTTCGCCCAGACGCTGCTCGAAGAGACGACCAGAAACGCGCCCACGGCGATCGGGACCGCCCAGGCCGCAGCCGTTCGCGGGACCGTCGCGAACAGGATCGCGGCACAGATCGCGCCGATTCCGATCAGCGTGCGCGCTTCCAAACCGCCGCCGTTGAGACCCTCGCTGAGGCGAAGGAAGGGCACGAGACCGAAGGTGTCGTTCAGGGCGGAGACGTTGAAAAAGCTCTCGAACGGAATCGTGATCAAGAGCCCGACGGAAATCGCCACGCCCACCGAGACCAGCCCCGGTGGACGCGGCATTCCGCGCGCGAGCCACACCACGAGGGCGAGCAGGAGCAGCGGTTCGAGGTAGAGCATGTTGCGCTCCTCGATCCGCAACGTGTAGTGCGAGGCGAAGGCGCCGACCTCGACCAGGATCAGCGGGACCGCCGCAAGCGCGACCGCGAGGTAGGCGCGCTCCGCGGTAGTCGCCTGCCACGTCTTCCGGAAGAGCCCGAGCAAGACGACGAGGGCGCAGGCCGGGATCACGCCGACCGCCAGGACCAGCTCACCCGCGTGGTAGACACTCCAGCGGAGCACGTCGCGAATCGAGTAGTGCGCCTTTGCCGTTCCCGCGTACGCGCGGAGCCCGCTCGAAAGAGACTGGCCCTCCGCGACCTTGAGGAGCGCGTAGAGGATGACTCCCGCGGCGAGCAGGCCAAGGGCGAGCCAGTATCGCCGTAGCTCGAGCCAGGCGGCTCGCCGGGTGCGCGCAACCGCTCCGGCCGAGACGTCAAGCGCGAGCTTGAACAGGATCCCGGCAAGCAGCACGACGATCAGCACGAGCGCCTGGACGCGGATCGAGCAGGCGAGGCCGATGGCCACAAGCACGAGCACCTGGCGGAGTAGCTTCGGCTGCTCGAGCACCAGCGCGATCAGGAAGAAGGCGAGCAGGAAGAGGGGGAGCGCCGCGTTCTCGGTCATCAGCACTCCCGTGTAACCGAAGATCGGCAGCGCGAGGAAGAGCGCCGTTCCGAGCACCGCGTACCAGCCGCCCGCCAGGCGCCGGGCCCAGAAGTAGAAGGGCACCGCGGCCAGCGTCATCGCGACCACGTTGATCGACTTCGCGACCTCGTACGTGGTGTGCATGGAACTGGCGCGCCAGGCCGGGGCGATCAACGCGGGATACAAGCTGAAAATGGGCGAAGGCTGTGTCCGGAAGAGGAAGTGCCCGCCGGACGCGAAGCTCTTCGCCATCTCGCTGTACTCGAGCTCGTCCGGTTGGATCCACGGCGCGGCCATCCCGCGCACGAGCAAAAGGCGCGCAATCAGCGCGACCCCGATGAGGATCCCGGCAGCGAGCGACGCCGTCAGCCAGCGACGCTCCGCGAGCGCTCGGGAGCTCAGCGCTCTATGGGCTCGGGTGGCGACTCGGTCGTCTCCTTGAGCTGTTGCTCCAGAAGCGCCAGCCGCTGGGCGAGCGCCAGATTCCGCTCCGAGAGCTCCGAGATCACGGTCGAGTAGTGGAGCAGAACGACGAGGATGAAGAACGACGCGACGACGAAGAGCGCCGAAGGCGGGTAGGCGATCCCGACCAGGTCGGCGAACTGGCCGAGCGCTCCGCGCCAGAGCGCGAAGAACAGGATCACGCCGCCGGTCGCGAGCCAGAGGAGCGCGTACCGCTCCTGCAGGCGCCGGCTCCGGATCAGCTCGAAGATGATGGCGAGCAGGATGATTGCCGCGATCGCGGCGACGATCGAGACGCGAAGAGGGGTCATCAGTCCTCCAGAGCGGGGTAACGAC
>Ga0307289_10000791_pt1 | contig 13708 bp, 8 predicted proteins | sample ER_DNA_143_FD_194483 | JGI IMG/M metagenome (GOLD analysis project Ga0307289, IMG submission 194483) | Bulk soil microbial communities from the East River watershed near Crested Butte, Colorado, United States - ER_DNA_143 | ecosystem: Environmental > Terrestrial > Soil > Floodplain | place: USA...
CCTTCCGGCCGATCGGATCGCAGGCCTCGTGGTCGAGCTCGCGACCGGGCGGGCGGACGCACTATCGGGACGGTTCCTCCACGTGCTCGACGACCTCGACGATCTTGTCGTCCGCGGCGGCGAAATCACGCGCGACGACCTGTACGCGCTCCGGTTTCGCGGCGAAGCGAAGCCTTGAGACGAGCTGATCTCCAGGATGCGGAGATGCGGCTGACCTACCTCACCGTGGCCGACGCCGGGTATTTCGTGGGCGCGGTCGCGATGGCGAATTCCTTGCGGCTCACCGGGAACGAGGGAGAGCTCGTCGTCATCGACGGGGGCCTGACAGCTGCTCAGCGCGAGTCGCTGCGACCGCAGGCGCGGGTTCTGCAGCTGAGCGCGGAGGACAAAGCCAAGCATGCGTTCTTCCAACGGCAGGTGGTCTACCGGTACGGCGTGAGCGGCGTGCTCGTCTTCGTCGACAGCGACATGCTCGTCACGGCGAGCCTCGCCCCGATCGTCGAGCAGGCGGCGAACGGAAAGATCGTCGTCTACCCGAACCACCCCTCCGGGTGGCACAGGTTCTTCCCGGAGTGGGCCGACGTGTTCGAGCTCGAGGCGCCGCTTCGCAAGCAGCGCTACGCGAACGCAGGGCTCGTCGCCTTCTCGACGGAGCACTGGCCGGATTTCCTCGAGCGCTGGGAGCGAGCCTGCACGCACATCGATCCGTCGCGAATCTTCGACGGAAACTGGCACCAGCCGTTCTGGGCCGGAGACCAGGACGCATTGAACGCCCTGCTGATGAGCGAGGTGCCTGCCGACGCGATCGCAGAAGGCGATCAAGCCGAGACTCTCCTCTTCGACAGCGTCAACGACGGGACGATCGAGGACGAGAAGACGCTGCGGCTGAGCTTGAACGGCGTGCCGATTCGATTCATCCACTACGGTCTGAGCCCGAAGGCGTGGCAGCGGCAGGGGTGGCGGCGTATCCGCGAGGACGACACGTACGCGCGGCTCCTCCCGCGCGTGCTCTTCGCAGACGACGTGGCGGTCCGGCTCAGAGGAACCCGGGTTCCTCTCTGGATCAGGCCCGGTCCGATAGGGCGTCTCGCGCTGGTGACGATTGGGGGCGCCAACACCGTTGGGAGCATGGTCAAACGCCGCGACGTGGTTCCGATCAAGCGGCGGCTGGGCGTGCTTCTCCGGCGCCTTCGCGGCTAGGTGTACGAGCTACCGCAGCGAGTGCGCTATCCCACCGTCACGCGGATCGAGAACGGGTTCGGCTTCGACGCCGTGCCCGCCGTCCCGAACGGGTTGCTCGCCCCGTCGACGTACGTGTCGGCGTTGTACTTCACCGCGCCGGCGCTCGTGTCGTACTTGAACTGCGTCACGCCCGTGGACGCGCCGGCGAGGTAGCCGACCCAGACGGGTCCCGCCCCGATCGTCACCGGCGCCGAGAACGTGAACGGGACCCAGCCGAACGCCGTCCCCGCCGTAATCGTCACGGCGTTCGACGTTCCGAGCAACGAGCCGGGCACCCCGTTGCTGTCGCTGTAGACGACCGCTTTCACGACCTGTGAGCCGGACGCCGCCCCGAGGCCGGAGAGCCAGCCTTCGACCTTCGTGATCTGCCCGGCCACCGGCGCCGTGTACTTCGAGACGCCCTTCGTGTTGGCGTCGAGGGTGTCGACGATCGAGCCGGGGTTCGTCGCGCCGAACGTGCTGGTCGTCTGCTGGGTGAAGGTCGCGGTGTAAGTGCTCGCCGCCGCCGGCGCCGTGATGGTGTGGCTCTGCGCGCCCCCGTCTGACCACGACGTGAACGTGTACGTACCGGTGCCGATCGTCTGAGGCGACAGCGCACCGACTGCGACGGCCGAGTTGATCACGACGGTCTTCGTGAAGGGAGCCGTCGCGCTCGTCGATCCGGCGGAGAGCTGCGCGCCGCTTGGCGACGACGCGAACGTGAGGTCGACTGTCTTCGGGTCGAGCCTGACGCTCGTGGTCGCGGAAAGGCCCTTCGAGTCGGTCGCCGTCAACTGGAGCTCGAGCCAGCAGGGGTACTCGTGGTCGGGCGCGTTGAAGCTGCCGCTCGAGACGCCGGCGAACGTTTGGACGTTGTGCGTGTGGCAGCTGCTCGGCGTCGGGCAGTGGTGGATGATCAGGAGCCACGAGAGCCCCGTCGCCGGGATCGTCCCGTCCTGCGCGTCGGTTGCGCCGCCTGAGAACGAGATGGGATCGCCGACCTTCCACGTCAGCGTCGAGGAAGGCGACGAGATCGTCGGGGCGGGCGGCGTGTTTCCGGCGTCGATCGTGATCGGCGAGCTGACGGTCGAGGCGCCGTGCGAGTCGGTCACCTTCAGGTGCACGACATACGTCCCTGCGGCCTGGTACGTGAAGCTCGGCGTTGCGCTCGTGGCATCGCCGTAGACGCCGTCGCCGTTCAGGTCCCACGAGTACGTGATGGGATCGCCGTCCGGGTCGCTCGAGCCGCTGCCGTCGAAATTCACCGCCAGCGGGGCGGCGCCGCTCGTCGGTGTCGCGCTCGCGACGGCGACAGGTGGCTGGTTGGCGCTCGAATACTGGATCCGGCGGATCGTGCCACCGTCGAAGTCGACGTAGAACAGGTCGCCGCCCGGGCCGATCTCGAGGTCGACCGGGCCGGCGGCCGGCGTGTCAAACGCCGAGATCTGGTTCGGGTCTGGCAGCCCGTTCGCGCCGGTCATCATCACCCAGATGCAGTTCCGCGTGTGATCCGCGAAGAAGAGGGCGCCGTTGTACGCGCCCGGGTACGAGCCGCCGTTGTAGAACGCGAGGCCGGTGACCGAGGAGCCGTTCGCCGCCGAGCAGTTGTCGCCGCTGACGACCGGGTTCGAGTGGTTGTATGTGTACAAGGGCGGCGTGACCGCGCTGCCGCCTCCGCTCGTCGCGTAGGTCGCGCGGATCGCCCACCCGTTCAGCTTGCTGGCCTGGCTTGCCGCTCCGAACGGATTCGTCGCGCCGCCGGAATAGGTGTTGGCGTTGTACTTGATGACGCCCGAGGCATTGTCGAGCCGTGCCTGGATGAGGGCGCTCGTCGTGCCCGCCAGGTAACCGATCCAGACCGGCCCGGCCGTGACAGTCGGCGGAGTCGTGAACGTGAACGGCACCCATGAGAAGGCGGCACCCGCGTTGACGGTCACCGCGTTGCTCGTTCCGAGAAGCGTGCCCGGGACGCCGCCGTTGTCGGCGTAGACCACCGCTTTCAGGACCTGCGATCCCGTCGTGCTGCCGAGGCCGGAGAGATAGCCCTCAACCTTCGTGAGCTGGCCGGACACCGGCGACGAGAACTTGGTGACGCCCTTCGTATTGGCGTCGAGGGTGTCGAACCCGCTGGCCGGGTTCGTGGTGCCGAAGGTGCCGCCCGAGCCGCCGCTCGCGTACAGGCTGTTGCAGATGTTGAGGTTGTCGCTCTGGTAGACGGGCTGGGGGCCGGTCCCTTCGTAGCAGGGCCAGCCGAAGTCCTTCGCGACGGTCGGGTCGGGCGATCGGTTGATCTCCTCCCACGTGTTCCAGCCGACGTCGCCGACCCAGAGGTCGTTCGTCCCGGGGCGGAGCGTGAACCGGAAGGGGTTACGGAAGCCGTACGCGACGATCCGCCGCAGATTCGCGTCGCTCCTGGACGCGAACGGGTTGACGGCGACGCCTGCTCCCGTCGCCGGGTCGACGCGCAGCACCGATCCGTTGAGGACGGCCGGCTCCCCGGCCGCGCGCTGCGGGCTTTGGCTCCGAAGCGCGCCACCCTCCGCGGTCGGCGGCGATAGCGCAGTGCCGGCGCTCGGAGGGTCGCCGCACGGGTTGGCGCGGGTGGGGCTCCCCGATGACCCGCCGTACTGGCCCCAGTCGGCGTTCGAGAAACTCGCGCCGTCGCCGCCGGAGACGAACAGCGAGCCGTCGGTGCCGAACCGCAGGTCCCCGATCGAGTGGCTGGGGAACTGCTGGCACCAGCCCTGAATCAGGATTTGCTCGTTCGTGGACGCGTTCCCGGAGATCGTCAGCCGCGAAAGCCGGCCCTGGACGACGCAGCCGTCGGTGTTGGGCCCGGGCGGCGTCGGACAGGCGTCGTTCCACCGCGGCGCGGTTCCGCCGGGCGGGGCGTCATACGTGTAGAGCACGTAGATGTAAGGGCTGTTGGGGAAGTTCGGGTCGAGGGCGAGCCCGAGCAGTCCGCGGTCCCAGTAGTCGTCCACCGCTGTTCGCAGGTCTGCGACGGTCGTCGGCGTCGGGTCGGACAGGCTGTCGTACTCGAGCAGGAGCCCGTTCTTCTGCGCGACGAAGATGCGCCCGTCCGAGGCAAAGCGCACGGCTGTCGGCTGGGTGAGGCCGCTGATCACGGTCGACTCCTGAAAGCCGCTCGGGAGCGTGCCCGCGGCCGCACTCGTGTTGAGAGCCCGGCCTGGCCCGAAGATCCCGGTGTCGGTGGGGCCGCTGACGGCGGAGGCCGAGCTGCCGGCGCCCAGAAGGCATGCTGCCGCTACGACGACCGCGCCTGCGAACAGTGTCGATTTGAGAAGCCGATGGTGTGCCGGTGGCCCCACGCCTCGCCTCGGTTCTACAGCAACGGCAGGGCGGCTTCAAGCCCTTGGAAAAATAGGCTGGCATCGCGGCGACGGCTGTCTGTATGGTCTCGATGACGGTTGACACATAGCCTGGAATGGCGATGATTAGTTCCAACAGGGGATCTACTCAGGGGGACGAGGAACTGCGGCAAGAAGGGGCTAGTCGGCCGATGATCAAGACGCGCCGTTCGACTGCGTCACATCGGGATTGGAGCGCTCGTGGCGACGTCTGAGCACGCCGCGGTCAATGCCATCGCGATCGAGCAGGCGGAGGCTTTCCGCACTGCCGAAGCGGCGGCTGCTCGGGCTCGCGCGGCCGAGATGTCGCGGCTCAGCCGCGTCCTCGTCGACATGGCGATGCTCGCGCTGACGTTTCTGCTGCTACAGATCGGTTCGCTCGGCGGTGTGACCCGGACGACGGACGGCTGGATCGCAGTCTTCGCCGCGCTGACGCTCGCGATCTCGATGCACCGTGGCGCGTACAACTGGCGCGTCGGGTTGCAGGCGACGGACGACTGCCTGGCCGCCATCGTGACGACGGCGCTCGCGGCGATGGTAGTTCTTTCGCTCCGCGTTCTTTTCGGCGCCGAGACGGGTCTCGCCCAGCAGACGTTCTGGCTCTGGGCGGTCGCGGCCGTCTGCGTCGCGGGCGGTCGGGCCGCGCTCGACGTGGCCCAGGGGCGTGCGCGTCGCCAGGGCGACCTCCTCAAGCCAACGTTGATCGTCGGCGCGGGTGACGTCGGCGCACTCGTCGCACGACGATTGCTCGACCGGCCGGAGTTCGGACTGCGGCCGATCGGCTTCCTCGACAAAGATCCGATCGACGGGGGGGCGCGACGGCTGCCGGTTCTGGGCGCGAGCTGGGACCTCGGATCAGTCGTCCAAGAGCACGGCGTCGAGCATGTGATCATCGCCTTCTCGAGAGCCCCCGCCGAGGTGCTGCTTCGCCTGGTCCGGCGCTGCGAACAGCTCGGCGTCGAGGTCTCCTTTGTGCCGCGGCTCTACGAAGAGATGAATCGGCGGTTGACGGTCGAGCACGTTGGCGGGTTGCCGCTGCTCTCGGTGCGCCGCGTCTCGCCGACCGGATGGCAGTTCACCGTCAAGCACGCGTTCGACCGAGTCGTCGCCGCGTTGCTGCTTGCGCTCATCGCACCGATCCTCGGCGCTGTGGCGCTGCTCGTCTATCTCTCTGTCGGCCCGCCGATCTTCTTCCGACAGCCACGAATTGGTCGCGACGGCCGCGTCTTCGAGATGCTCAAGTTCCGCACGATGCGCGACGCTCAGCCAACGGACGATCTTGTGGTAGCGCTGATGCCGCTGCCGCCGGACACGGCCCCTGGCGGCGTCGAAGGTGTCGACCGGCGGAGCCGTGTCGGCAGGATCCTGCGCGGGACGTCGATCGACGAGCTGCCGCAGCTGCTGAACGTCCTGCGGGGCGAAATGAGCCTCGTCGGGCCGCGCCCCGAGCGTCCCGAGTTCGTCCAGCTGTTCGAGGAGCAGGTGCACGCGTACGGCGACCGGCATCGAGTCAAGGCAGGCATCACGGGGTGGGCGCAGGTGCACGGGCTGCGCGGCAAGACGTCCATCTCCGACCGCGCGGAATGGGACAACTACTACATCGCGAACTGGTCACTATGGCTCGATCTCAAGATTCTTTTGCTGACTCTGATCGCCGTCGTCAGCGGCGCCCGCACCGTCGATTAGCAGCTCGCTCGAAGGAGCCGGAACGGCTTGACCGAGCGGCTTCGAACCGTCTCGAGGGCAGCTTCCCGGCGACGTGTAATCCCGTCGTAAGAGTGCCTTCGGGGTCCCCCGAGCCGTTCGCTAGAGTGGGGCGGCGTTAAGGCGTAAGGCCTTTCGAGCCGAGAGAGGGATCAGGTTGTTCGAACGCTTTACCGAAAGAGCCCGCCAGGTGGTCGTCCTCGCCCAGGACGAAGCTCGGGCGCTCAAGCACAACTACATCGGCACCGAGCACATCCTGCTGGGACTGTTGCGCGAGGAAGAAGGGCTCGCGGCGCGAGTGCTCGAGTCCCTCGACATCACCGTGGAGGAGGTCCGCGCACAGGTGGCCCGGATCGTCGGCCAAGGTGACGAGGTCACCACCGGCCAGATCCCGTTCACCCCGCGCGCGAAGAAGGTCCTGGAGCTGGCGCTGCGCGAGGCGCTCTCGCTCGGCCACAACTACATCGGCACCGAGCACATCCTGCTTGGTCTCGTGCGCGAGAACGAAGGGGTGGCGGCACGCATCCTGCTCGACTTCGACGCCGACGCAGAGAAGATTCGCAACGAGATCATCCGCATGCTCTCCGGTCCCGGCCGGCGCCAGCAGGGCGGGCCCGGCGGCGCTCCGGGCGAGAAGTCGAAGAGCTCCAAGCTGCTCGACCAATTCGGCCGCAACCTGACCAAGCTCGCCGCCGAGGCAAAGCTCGATCCTGTCGTCGGCCGCCAGGTCGAGATCGAACGCGTCATGCAGATCCTCTCGCGGCGCACGAAGAACAACCCGGTGCTGATCGGCGAGCCCGGCGTCGGCAAGACCGCCGTCGTCGAGGGCCTGGCTGCTCGCATCTCCTCGAACAACGTGCCCGAGCTGCTCAAGGGCAAGCAGATCTACACGCTCGACCTCGCCGCCCTGGTCGCAGGCTCGAAGTACCGCGGTGAGTTCGAGGAGCGCCTCAAGAAGGTGATGAAGGAGATCACCCAGCGCGGCGACATCATTCTCTTCATCGACGAGCTCCACAACCTCGTTGGCGCCGGCGCCGCCGAAGGCGCGATCGACGCGGCTTCGATCCTGAAGCCTGCGCTCGCGCGCGGCGAGTTGCAGACGATCGGCGCAACCACGCTCGACGAGTACCGCAAGTACCTGGAGCGCGACGCCGCACTGGAGCGCCGCTTCCAGCAGATTCGGGTCGACGAGCCATCGGTGGACGACACCGTCCAGATCCTCCGCGGACTGCGCGACCGCTACGAGGCGCACCACCGCTGCAAGATCACCGACGAGGCGCTCCGGGCTTCGGCGACGCTCGCCGACCGTTACATCCAGGACCGACACCTGCCCGACAAGGCAATCGACCTGATCGACGAGGCAGCCTCTCGGATGCGGATCAAGACGATGAGCGCGCCGCCGCGGTACCGCGAGCTCGAGGACGAGATCGAGAAAGTTCGCAAGGACAAGGAAGGCGCGATCGAATCCCAGGAATTCGAGAAGGCCGCCTCGCTGCGCGACAAGGAGCGCAAGCTGACGCAGAAAAAGCGCGAGCTCGAGGACGACTGGCGCAATTCCGAAGGTGCCGAGGAGCAGCCCGAGATCGGCGAGGAGGAAATCGCCGACATCGTCTCGATGTGGACCGGCATCCCGGTCTTCAAGCTGACCGAGGCGGAGTCCCAGAAGCTGATCCGGATGGAGGACGAGCTCCACAAGCGCGTGATCGGACAGGAGGAGGCGATCATCGCCGTCTCCAAGTCGATCCGCCGTGCGCGCGCGGGCATCAAGGACCCGAAGCGCCCGACCGGCTCGTTCATCTTCCTCGGCCCCTCAGGCGTCGGCAAGACCGAGCTGGCGCGCACGCTCGCCGAGTTCCTGTTCGGCGACGAGGACGCGATGATCCAGGTCGATATGTCGGAGTACATGGAGAAGCACTCCGTGTCCCGGCTCGTCGGCTCGCCGCCCGGCTACATCGGATACGACGAGGGCGGCCAGCTCACCGAGGCCGTCCGCCGCAAGCCGTACTCGGTCGTCCTGCTCGACGAGATCGAGAAGGCCCACCCGGACGTCTTCAACATCCTGCTCCAGATCCTCGAGGACGGGCGCCTGACCGACGCGCAGGGTCGCAAGGTCGACTTCCGGAACACGATCGTGATCATGACCTCGAACATCGGCGCCGGGACGATCTCGAAGAACCAGACACTCGGCTTCTCGATCGGCGACGAGAGCGGCCTTTCCTACGAGGACATGAAGGAGCGCGTCCTGGGCGAGCTGAAGAAGGTCTTCCGCCCGGAGCTGCTCAACCGCATCGACGAAGTGATCGTCTTCCACAAGCTGACGAAGGAAGAGATCACCACGATCGTCGACCTGGTGCTCCGGCGCTTGCGCGAGCAAATGGGCGAGCACGAGGTCGCCATCGAGCTCACCGACGAAGCCAAGGAGCTGCTGGTCGAAAAGGGTTACGACCCGGCGATGGGAGCCCGGCCGCTCCGCCGCGCGATCCAGCGCTTCATCGAGGATCCGCTGGCCGACTTCGTGCTGGGGCGCTCGCTCGAGCCCGGCTCGACGATCCTCGTCGAGCGCAAGGACGAGGACGAGGTCGACATCACCGTCATCCCCGGCGAGATCACGCCGGAGAAGGTCACCGTGCCGCCCGAAGAGCCCAGCGCGTCCACTGAGGACGACGAGCACTCCGACGACGAATAGCGACGCGACGGCTGGAGGCCGCCGCGCCGCTTCCCTGGGGGAGGGGACTCGTCAATCGTGGACGTAGAGCCAGCTGCCGATCGTGAAGTTCCCGTGGCGACCGTCGCCGCTCTTCGCGTGCCAGCCGTCGTGCATTAGCCGCAGATCGCTCGGATTGCCTCCGCGTGCGAGCTTGATGCACCCATTCGAGTAGTAGTCGTTGTCGCCCTCCCAGCAGTACGGATCGTCACCGGCCGTCGGGCAGTACTGCCCTTGAGCCGCGGTCTCCTCTGAGTGGACGAAGAGCTGTGTCCGCCAGGTGCCGTTCCAGCACTGCTTGTCCTGGAGGTAGAAGACCCGGCCCGCGATCGCTGCGTTGTAGTTGTCCCAGTGCCCCTTGAGGTCGTAGTAGCCGGTCGGCAGCCAGCCGTGGCCGACCCAGCAGGCATCAGTCGAGACGCCGGAGCCCGCGCGCCAGCTCTGGGTGCCGTACCAGCCGGCGCCTATCTGCCAGACCATCGTCAGGGTGGAGAAGGTGTTCGAGTGACGCGCGAACTCGAACCACGTCGGATAGGCAAGCGAAGGGCTAGGCAGAGTCAGCGCCGCCGCTGCGAGGGTGGCCACGACCGCCAGTCGCGCTCTCATGGCGTGCCTCCTTCCTGCTCGACGGGGCGAAGCCAATCCTTGGCCGGGGCGGCCGCCCCGCGTTCGCAGCTCCGTGTGATCCGGTCGCATTTGATGAAGAAGGAGACGGCGCCGCCGGAGGCGGAGGGCGGAATGTCCACCGTGGCCGAAATGTCGTTGCCGTCGTCGTCGGCGAACCTCGGCTGCTGGACGCCGACGGGGAACTGCGCCCGGTCGAGGCTGAGCACCTGCTCGAGCTCGAGCGACGATGGGCCCGTGTGAAAGACCGCCAGTCCCGCGCTGGCCGGGGTGACGATGTGGTCTCCGGCCCAGGAGCCGGAGTACGAGACCCAACGGAGGGCCGGAGTGGCGGTCGTGACGTCGAGCCAGGCGAGCTCGCGGCCGGTGGCCACGTCGAGCACACGGACGTTGGTCGCCTCCTGGTCAAGGACCGCGACTCGTGTCGCGTCCGGACTGAGCGCGATCGCGCTCCCGTCTGCAAGCGGGCGCACTCGACCCGGTGTGTCGGCGACGAGCAGCTCGAGCTTCTCGCCGAGCCCGACGCGATAGACCAGCAACCGGTCGCCGGCCCAGCCGTAAACGACGTAGTGGGCCGGTTCCTTGATCCAGGCGACGTTGCGTCCTCGGATGCTCTGACGGACCACGACCCGGCCCTCGTAGTTGCCTCCAGCCCGGAACTCAGGCTGGGTGGCCTCGACGAAGGCGATCGCGCCGTCAGCTCGCCAGGCGGCCGAGTAAGCCCCGCGGGCGAGCAGCTCGTCGTGGCCCGAGCCGTCGTAGACCCGTAGCTCCGGGACGCCGAGCACATCGCCGTCCCCGATCCCCTGTGCGGAGAACGACCGCTCGCCGTCGACGGCCCGCAGCTCGTGCCACGTGTTGTAGACGACCAGCTTGCCGTCGCCCGACTTGACCGCAACCGGCGACAGCGGCCCGGTCATCGCCCCCGAGATACGCGCCTCGAGCTGCGCCTTGCCGCCCTTGCCGTCGTAGAGACCATTGGCCCGGACGAAAGGCGACGGCGGCGCCTCGAGGCCGGCATGAACCGTGAGCGGGCCCGTCCTGGCCACCGCTCCGTTGGCGCCCAGGACGGCGAAGAGAGCCAGTGCTGCCGCGGCAACGAGAGCAACGGCTAGCGCAACGGCGATGATGCGTGCTCCGAACACTCCTTTCATTCGTCCTCCCTTCGTGGACTGCTTCGAAGGTAGAAGCTGCGAGTGTGAGAAGCGTTGGCGATCTAGACAACGACACAGAGTTGTCACGATCCGGTCACCGTCGGTGTCAGACCCTCTCCGTACACTCGGCAACGTGGCGAAAGCGGCCGTCCAGCACGCTTGCACGGAATGTGGCTACAGCGCCGGGCGCTGGTTCGGCAAGTGCCCGGGCTGCGGCTCTTTCGGGACGCTCGTGGAAGAGCTTGTCTCGGGGGCCCGCGCCGGCAATGCGAAGCCTCTGCTGCGCCTGGTCGACGTCGAGGCGGAGGAATCGGAGCGGATCTCGACCGGGGTCCCGGAGCTCGACCGCGTTCTCGGAGGCGGGCTGGTGCCGGCCTCGCTCGTCCTCGTCGGCGGCGAGCCGGGCGTCGGGAAGTCGACCCTGCTGCTCTCGGCGCTCGCGGCAATTTCGAAGCACCGGCGGGCGCTGCTCGTCACCGGCGAGGAGTCGAGCGCCCAGGTGAAGCTACGCGCAGCTCGCCTGGGCGGCGCCGAGAAGGTCGAGATCCTGGCCGAGACCGAGCTGGAGACGGTCTGCGCGACGCTCGAGAGCGAGCGTCCGGACGTCTGCGTGATCGACTCCGTCCAGACTCTCTACTCGTCCGAAGTCGGCTCCGCGCCCGGATCGGTCGCCCAGGTGCGCGAGGCGGCCGCGCGGCTCTTGCGCGTCGCCAAGCAGTCCCAGGTCGCCACCTTCCTCGTCGGCCACGTGACCAAGGACGGCACGGTCGCGGGCCCGCGGGTGCTGGAGCACCTCGTCGACTGCGTCCTGCAGTTCGAGGGCGACCGCTATCACGCCCACCGCGTGCTGCGTGCGACGAAGAACCGGTTCGGCTCGACCAACGAGCTCGGCCTATTCGAGATGACCGGTTCCGGCCTGGTCGGCGTCCCGGAACCGTCGGAGCTGTTCGGCCGGGGCGCCGAAGGTGAAGTCGGAGCAGCCGTCGCGTGCGCGCTCGAGGGAACGCGGCCGATCCTGCTCGAGATCCAGGCGCTCGTCTCCCCGACAGACCTCGCGATGCCCCGCCGCGTCGCCACCGGCGTCGACCCGAAGCGCCTCGCGATGATCGTCGCCGTTCTCTCACGTCATGCCAGGCTCGCGCTGGGCGCGGCAGACGTGTTCGTGAACGTGGCCGGCGGGTTACGAATCGACGAGCCGGGGGCTGACCTCGCGGTCGCGCTGGCGATCGCCTCCGCGGCCCGCGGGGCTCCCGTCAAGGACGGCACGGCCGCCTTCGGCGAGATCGGCTTGACCGGACGGCTGCGCGCCGCGACCCAGGCCGACCGCCGCCTGGACGAGTGCGCGAAGCTCGGCCTTCGACAGGTAGTCGCTCCCGCCGGCACCCCTAGTGGCAAACTACGCATTCTCGAAGCCGAGACGTTGAGAAGCGCGATTGGGGCGGGGCTTGATGGCGACAGATCCGAGGACGGATAAGGAACGACGACCGGCCGCACCGCTCGGCTTTCCGCGTAGCGCGGCCGAACTGGATCCACGGATCGACCCAAGCCTGCTGAGCGCGATCGCCCGGATCGCGCCGGGAACGCCCTTGCGGCAGGGAATCGACGACATCATCCGCGCACGGGAGGGTGCTCTGATCGTGATCGGCGAGCCGGGGGAGCTCTCGTTCATGTTCTCCGGCGGGATTCGCCTCGACCAGGCCTTCACGCCGCAGCTCCTCTACGAGCTGGCCAAGATGGACGGCGCGATCATCGTCAACGGCGCGGTCGCCAAGATCGCGCAGGCGAACGTCCAACTGATGCCGGATCCGACGATTCCGTCGAACGAGACCGGCACGCGCCACAGGACCGCCGAGCGCGTCGCGAAGCAGACGAAGGCGCTCGTGATCTCGATCTCCCAGCAGCGCGAGACCGTGACCCTCTTCGTCGGCCCGCGCCGTTATCTGCTCGACCCGATCGCAGAGGTGCTGGCGAAGACGAACCAGGCGCTCGCGACGCTGGAGACCTATCGCCAGCGGCTCGACCAGGTCCTGACGCGCCTGACCGCGCTCGAGTTTCAGAACGCCGTCATGCTCGACGACGTGCTCGTTGCGCTCCAGCGGGCCGAGCTGACGACGCGGATGGCGGACTACATCGAGCGCGCCTGCACGGAGCTGGGATCGGAGGGTCGCCTGATCCGCCTGCGGCTCGAGGAGCAGGTCAGCGAGGTGCCCGCCGAGAAGGCCGCGATCGTCTACGACTACCACGCCGACGGAGGCGCCGACGACGTCGCCGAGAGCCTGGAAGCGCTGGCGCAGTTGCCCTACCAGCAGCTGCTCGAGTTCGAGCTGCTCGCGGTGCTGGGCTACCCCGCGACGACGAACCCCCTCGACCATTCCGTCGCGCCGCGTGGGTTCCGGGTCCTCACGCACATCCCACGGCTCCCGGAAAACGTGATCCAGCGCGTGGTGGGCGAGCTCGGGGGGCTCGAGGGCATCGTCCGCGCCTCTCAGCGCGACCTCGAGTCCGTCGACGGGGTCGGCGCCGTTCGCGCGCGCGAGATCCGCGAGGGCCTGCGCCGGCTGCAGGAGCACAACCTCGTCGATCGGTATTTGCAGCTCTGACTGCGGGCCGGCCGCATCCGCGTCCTACGCCGGGATTGGACGGCCGCGCCGGCAAAGCCGCCACGGCCTGACAGCGGCATCGAAGCGACGCCGCAGCTACAACTCTGAGTTCGGAGGTCGCTCTGAGCAGGGCTTTTTAGGTCAGGCGCCCAAAATCCCTGGAAATAGTGGCCTTTTCAAGCGGTTTTCGGTATACTTGCCGACACACGCCGGCGGTCTCGACTCCGTCGGCGTTCTGGCGCAGTAACCAATAAAAAGGGAGGGTCGGCTTGTACAAGGTCGGCGACAAGGTGGTGTATCCACACCACGGAGCAGGCACCGTCGTGAAGA
>Ga0307289_10000796_pt1 | contig 13679 bp, 11 predicted proteins | sample ER_DNA_143_FD_194483 | JGI IMG/M metagenome (GOLD analysis project Ga0307289, IMG submission 194483) | Bulk soil microbial communities from the East River watershed near Crested Butte, Colorado, United States - ER_DNA_143 | ecosystem: Environmental > Terrestrial > Soil > Floodplain | place...
CCGCCCCACGTCCGGGGTCGAACATCGGCGCGTAACGAAGAGTTAACGCCACCGGAACCGGCGGCGCTCCGCGACGTCCTACGCTCTGCCGGTCGTCGAGCAGCAAGGGGGAAGGGACAGTGGCGACAGCCAAGGACGTCATCACCATGGCCAAGGAGGCCGGAACCGAGATCGTCGATTTCCGGTTCTGCGACCTGCCAGGGCTGATGCAGCACTTCTCGGTTCCGATGGCCGAGCTTTCGGAATCGGTGTTCGAGGAAGGGATCGGGTTCGACGGATCCTCGATCCGCGGCTTCCAGGAGATCCAGGAGTCGGACATGCTCCTCGTGCCCGATCCGGACACCGCGTACATGGATCCGTTCACGAAGCACGCGACGATCAACATCAACTGCTTCGTGAAGGACCCGGTCACCGGCGAGATGTACAGCCGCGATCCTCGCTACATCGCGAAGAAGGCGGAGCTGTACCTGAAGCAGACCGGGATCGCGGACACCTCGTTCTGGGGTCCCGAGGCCGAGTTCTACATCTTCGACTCGATCCGGTTCGATCAGAACCAGCACGAGGGCTACTACCACATCGATGCGATCGAAGGGGTGTGGAACTCGGGCCGCGAGCGGGACGGCGACTCGCCGAACCTCGGCTACAAGCCCCGCTACAAGGAGGGCTACTTCCCCGTCCCGCCGATGGACAAGTACCAGGACCTCCGCTCGGAGATGGTGCTGAACCTCGAGAAGGTCGGCATCAAGATCGAGGTGCATCACCACGAGGTCGGCACGGCCGGCCAGGCCGAGATCGACATGCGGTTCGACACGTTGCTCAAGACCGCGGACAACGTCCTCAAGTACAAGTACATCGTCAAGAACACGGCCTACGCCGCGGGCAAGACCGTGACGTTCATGCCGAAGCCGCTGTTCATGGACAACGGCTCAGGTATGCATACGCACCAGTCACTGTGGGCAGACGACGAGAACCTGTTCTGGGACGAGGTCAACTACGCGGGGATCAGCGACATGGCGCGCTGGTACATCGGCGGGCTGCTCGCACACGCGAACTCGCTGCTCGCGTTCACGAACCCGACGACGAACTCGTACCGCCGGCTGGTTCCGGGGTACGAGGCGCCGATCAACCTCGTGTACTCGCAGCGGAACCGCTCGGCGTGCATCCGGATCCCGGTCTTCAGCAAGCACCCCGCAACGAAGCGACTGGAGTTCCGGACGCCCGACCCGACGTGCAACCCGTACCTCGCGTTCAGCGCGATGCTGCTGGCGGGTCTCGACGGCATCAAGAACAAGCTCGAGCCGCCCGAGCCCATGGACAAGGACCTCTACGACCTGCCGCCCGAGGAGAAGGCGCACGTGAAGCAGGTCCCGGGCTCGTTGGAGGAGGTCTTGGACGCGCTCGAGGCCGACCACCAGTGGCTGCTCGAGGGCGGGGTGTTCACGCAGGACGTGATCGACACCTGGATCGAGTACAAGCGAACCCACGAGCTGGACGCCGTGCGGCTACGGCCGCACCCGCACGAGTTCGCGCTGTACTACGACCTGTAAGCCACCGCCGCACCATCGCCCTTCCCCCGGAAAGGACCTGGGCTCCCGCCCAGGTCCTTTCCACACCCGGGAAACCCTCGAGACCACCGTGGGTTACGCTCGCATCAACCGACCCGCCGGGGGTGACCGATGCGCCGTTGGACCGTGCCCGCCATCTGTCTCGCGCTCCTCGTTGCCTTCACCGAGCCTGCCACTGCCGCGATCCACGTGGGTTGGCACGTCGACCGAGGGATCCGCCTCAAGGAGGTCGCCGCCGCCCCGAAGGGTCCGATCTACATCGTCGGCGACCGTCGAACATCGATCACCGTGGCAGCGTTCGTCACGAAGGTGTCCGCCACAGGCAGAGCGCTCTGGAGCCGATCCTGGTTGCCGGACCCACACGCCAGCACCAACGCCGTCGCGGTCGATCTCATGCCGAACGGCAACGTGGTCTGGACGGGGGTCGTGCAGGGGCAGTGCGAGGGCAACGGCTGGTTCGTTCAGGTCAACCGGCCGAACGGCACGCTGGTCCACCGATACGTCACGCCCGGGTGGCCGTGCAGCATCGCCGAGTCGGTCACCGACGTCAGCGCGACCGCCGGCCAGATCGTCGTGACAGGGTTCAAGCACGGATGCTGCGCCGATCTGTACCAGGACGGGTTCGTGCAGGCCCTCGACCCGACCGCTCATCCCACCTGGCGGACCAACGTCGAGCCGCCAGCGCCGACCCCGCACGCCTGGTTCGACGCCGCGACCGGGATCTCCATGGGACCGTTCGGCACCATGTTCGTAGCGGGCTGGGGGGCCACGAAACCCATCCTGCACGAGACCTCGCAGATCGCCGGCACGCCGGTCCTCTGGAAACTGACGTCGAGCGGTGGCGTGCTCTGGTCGCATCGGGTGAGGGTTTCGATGCCCAGCCTCGGGGCTCCGGTCACCGTCGCCGCTCGAGGGAACGCCGTCATGGTCGCCGCCGGTGTGCGCGGCTCCAGCGTTCGGTGGGGCTCATTCCCTCCGACCGACGCATGGCTCGGTCGCTTCACGATCGGAGGGTCGCTCGTCTGGTCCCGGCAGTGGGACAAGAAGAACCCGCATGCCGCGGAGCCGATGAACATCGCGATCGACGGGTCCGGCGCGACGTGGGTGGTCGGCACCCGTCGGACGGTTAACAACAGGGGACTCGATCTGTTCGTCCGTCGGTTCGGCCCTCGTGGCGTGCGACTGGGCATGTTCTCGCTGGACGGGACGTCCAGGTACCTCAACGGGACAGGTGTCGCCACTCGGTTCGGGGCCGTCTCCTACGTGACCGGTACCTTCGGCAACGACTTCTCGCACGGCGGTCGTGTCTGGCGTCTCTTCTCGTAAGGATGGGTCGGATCGCCGGATATCGATTCGGTCGAGTGACGGTCGACGGCCGAGAGGTCACGCGCGACGTGATCGTCCTACCCGACCGCGTGGTCGAGAACTGGTGGCGGCGGGATGGCCACGAGCTCGCCTGGGTTGACCTGGAGGACGTGGCCGACGAGCTCCCCGAGCGCCTGGTCGTGGGGACCGGCGCGGACGAGCGGATGCGGCCGGATCCGGAGGTGTTCGACCGCTTGAAAGAGCGAGGCGTCGAGGTCGAGTGCCTGCAGACGGATCAGGCGGTGACGCGCTTCGCCGAGCTCGATCCCGCGAACACCGCGGCCGCGCTGCACCTGACCTGCTGAGCTTGTGACGCGCTGGGTCCTGCATGTTGACCTCGACGAGTTCATCGCGGCCGTCGAGGTGCTTCGTCATCCCGAGCTCGCCGACAAGCCCGTGGTCGTCGGCGGCGACGGCGACCCGACCAAACGCGGGGTCGTCTCGACCGCGAACTACGTCGCGCGCCGGTTCGGGGTCGGCTCGGCGATGCCGCTGCGGACCGCGTACAAGCGGGTCCCCGAGGCGGTGTTCCTGCCGGTGGACGCGCCGGCGTACCTGGAGGCGTCCAGCGGCGTGATGGACCTGCTTCGTTCCTTCCCCGCCGTCGTGCAGGTCCTAGGCTGGGACGAAGCGTTCATGGGCGTGACCGCGGACGACCCGGAGGCGCTCGCGCACGAAGTTCAGGCGCGTGTCCTGGAGCAGACGAAGCTCTGGTGCTCGATCGGCGTCGGCGACTCGAAGCACCGGGCCAAGCTCGCGAGCGGGTTCGCGAAGCCACGGGGCGTGTTCGTGCTCACGGGCGCGAACTGGGACGAGGTCATGGGCCCTCAGCTCGTCACGGCACTCTGGGGTATCGGCGTGAAGACCGGCCGGAAGCTGGAAGCGTTGGGGATCCGCCGCGTGGAACAGCTCGCGGCGGCCGACGAGGCGATGATGGCCGCCGAGTTCGGACCGAACACCGGGCCGTGGATCCGCCAGCTCGGGACCGGCGAGGACGACGCCGAGGTCAGCGATGCGCCGCACGTAGCGCGCGGCCACGGCCGCGAGCGCACGTTCCAGGAGGATCTGACGGACCCCGAGGAGATCAGGCGCGAGGTGACTCGCCTGGCGCATGAGCTGATGGAAGACGTGCGAGCCGAGGGCCGGCAAGTGATCCGCGTCACGGTGAAGGTGCGGTTCGTGCCGTTCTTCACACGGCAGCATGCGTTGAAGTTGGCGGAGCCGACCGAGGATGAAGGCGCGATCGAGGAGGGAGCTCAGCGAGCGTTGGCCAAGTTCGACTTGGATCGGCCGGTGAGGTTGCTCGGTGTGCGGGGAGAGTTCGCGAACTAGCAACTGCTCGGGCATACTCCGCGCATGCCAGCTGGCGATTTCGATGAGCCACTCCGGACAGCGATGTTCGCCTACCTCGATCGCATCTCAGATCGCAGGCTCCGGAGTGTGACGACCGCAGAACTGAACGCTTTCGAATTCGACGGCAACCAACTGGCCCTTTTGCAACACATGAGGGGAATCCGAGTAGTAGCCGGCCTTCCAGCCGCACTCTCGATTCGAACCACCTACGCAGCTCGGCCGGAGGAGAGACCATACGAAGACAACCAGGGTCCTGATGGCTACTACAGATACAAGTGGCGCGGAACAGACCCCGATGCTCACGACAACGTCGCACTTCGCGTTGCAATGACCCAGCACAAGCCGCTCGCCTGGTTCGTCGGGGTTGCGGCCGGTCTGTTTGCGGCTGTCTACCCCGTTTGGCTCGTCGCTGAAGAGCAGGGCCAAACTCAATTCGTTCTTGCATTTGACCAGATCATGCGTGACGACTGGCCAACTCCGGAGCGTTTGCAACATCCCGCCGACATGGCGCTCCGTCGCCAATATGCCGAGACCATCGTTCGCCGCCGTTTGCATCAACCGGTCTTCCGCCAACGTGTGCTTGTCGCCTACCGCACGCAATGCGCCCTTTGCCGTCTCCGCCACCCCGAACTTCTCGACGCTGCCCACATTAGAGAGGACTCCGATGGAGGCGAGCCCATCGTTCCGAACGGAGTGGCGATGTGCGCGATACACCACCGAGCCTTTGATCAAGACGTCATTGGAATTCGCCCTGACTTCCTTGTTCAAGTTAGAAGCGATGTCCTCAAGGAGGTAGACGGGCCAACCCTGAAGCACACTCTTCAGGGGATCCACAACGCGCGAATCGAACTTCCCCGGAAGCGGGCCGCTTGGCCAAGTTCTGATCTCCTGGAAGAGCGGTACGAGCGGTTCCGGGCCGCCAGCTAGATCTTGATCCTCTCGGCCTCCTCGGCGATCATCCGCCCATATGGATCCGGAGAGTCTCGAGTCCAAATTCACCAAGAGCGGCACCAACAAGCGCACCGAAAACAGCGGCTTGGCCTTTCTCCTTGCAGATCGGCGCATCCAATGGGTGGACACACCAACGAAACGCCGAATTCTTGAGCTGATAGGTGTGATTGGAGCGTTCGGTACGCAGACCTTTGATGCCGTCATGACGAATGACATCCGAGGCCCAATCACGGTGTCGAATATTGACGAGGCTTTCCCGCAATTGCGGCTCATCGAGATGAAGACAACACGGAAACCGATCCGGAACTCTCAGCTCAACGGGTTCTTCTTCGGGGCGACTGAGCGCGAGTACGAGATGGCCAAGGCCCTGGGCAACCGCTATCTCTTTGCCTTCGTTGTGTTGAACTCGCAGAACGACTACGGCCGACCATTCGCGGTACTCCTGCCCCTTGAAGAGGTCGAACGACGAACCCGAAGTCGCAGAACCCAATTCCAGGTGAACTTCCGGAGCGACCTCAAGGATCTCTCACCACTCGAGGTCGGGGTTCTTCTGGATCATCTTCTTGAGGCTGAATCCGATATTTGAGTCCCGGCCGTTCGCTGAAGTCATCCAGCTCCCACGTGAGATCGGTCAGCATCCCTCGTTGGAACCCCAGATGTGGAAACTCTTCGTCGATCCGACTCTCGAGGGCCTCGCGCGAAAGGCCAGGTTCAGCTGAGAACGATGTGCTGACAACGTGTGTGAACGTCGCAACCACGTCGATGTCATAAGTGGAGGGTTGGACGACGTCAGGAAGGTCCATGGTGACCACGGCACTGAAGGGGGCAACTACCTTCGCTCGAGTGGAGGTAGCGAAATGCAGACGTCCTCCGTGCTTGAAGCGGCATGTCGTGTCTTCCCCGGGACGCTCAGCTGAGCGGCGCCTTGGGTCGTCAGCACCCTGTGCTCCCACCCAACCCCTCGCATGTCCCTGATCTTGGTGTAAGACAGGTCCCTCGGAAATCGAGCCGTCGCCAGCGAACACCGCACCTACCCAAAGCTCCCCGGTCATCTCAATCTCATCAGTCAGAACTGGGTCCAGCGCGACGTGGAGGCCCCCGATCTTGACTCGGACCAACCATCCGAGAGGGAGGAGTTTGCCTTCGCTTGATGTCGCCGATCGAGACCGCCAATCCAGCCCTTCAAGGCGAATTGAGCCGCTTGTCGACTTCGAAAGACCTCCGGCTGGAACCTGAAACCATCTCGAGCAGAAACCGACAAGATCCACAGTCTCCGCATTGCTGACTCCTTCTCGTCAACCAATGGTGATGCGAGTAAGACAGGATCGAAGCCGAACGGTCAGTGACGATCGTCACGATCTGTCGGAAAGGGCCAAGTCTTGAGGCTCACGCCAGTTCCTCCTGGAACACCCGTTCCATCGCCCGGCGGCACCGTCTCGTGATCCGGAGGTAGTCATCGATGAACGCCTGGCGCGGGTACTCCTCGTATCCCAAGCGGCGAGCGAGAGAAGTCTGCTCGTCCGGCGCGGCCGGCACCGCCTCCGCGTGCACCCGCCGGTCCACCTCGAGCGCGTTCTTCACGTCGGCGAGGAACACGAACGCCTCCCCCAGATCGCGCGCGACCGTCTGCTCGACCAGACGGCGCTCCGCGAGCCGCTCGATCGCTTCCAGTGTCCGCGGCGTGCGCAGCTCCTCGTCGGCGCCCGCGTAGCGGAGCAGCAACAGCTCCGTAGCGAACTGCACATCGGCGAGCGATCCGTGACCGAGCTTGAAGTGGAACCGGGCGGCCTCGGGCGGCTTCACCCGTTCGCGCTCCATCCGCTCGCGCATCCGGCGCATCTCGACGGCGCGATCGACCGTGACGCCGTCGGGCGGGTACGCCACGTCGCCCGCGGCCAGCTCGAAGCGCCGGCCGAGCGCCCGGTCGCCGGCGACGGCGCGCGTCCGGAGCAGCGCCTGGGATTCCCACGGCTCGGCGTAGCGCTCCCAATACTCGAGGAACCCGGCGATCGAACGCGCGAGCGGGCCGTTCCGTCCCTCCGGACGCAGATCGGCATCGATCTCCCATCCGGCGTCGCGGACGAGCTGCATCACGCGCTCCGCCGCCGCCACGCCGCTGGCGAGGTCGCCGGGCCCCTCGCCCTCGTAGACGAACACGACGTCCAGGTCGCTCGCGAAGTTGAGCTCGCGGGCACCGAGCTTGCCCAAGCCGATCACGGCGAAGGGCACGGTCGGCGCGGCGTGGTCGACCGCGTCCGCCAGGACGCGGTCGGCGACCTCCGTGATCGCATCGCCGGTCGCGCGCGGCGTGAGCTCGCGCGCGGCGTAGCGGGCCACCACGCGAACGAGGGCGGCATCGGCATCGTCGGCCCACACCGCGTCGTCCGCCAGGGCGCGCAGTCGCTCGGGATCGGCGACGAGCAGCTCGGTGGCGAACCGCGAAGCGCCGACCACGTGCGCGAGCCGCCGAGCCGCGCCGGGGTCGGTGGCCAACGCGTCCGCCGGGCCCTGGCGGGCGCCCACCGCTTCGCCGACCCGTTCCAAGCGGACGAGCGCCGCGCCGGGATCGGCCGCGAGTGCCAGCGCCGGCGCCATGACGGGGAAGATGTTCCGGACGACCTTGCCCAGCCGCGTGTCGGCGTCCACGACGCGCGCGAGCACGTCGTAGCTCCGGGACGGCTCGGCGAAGCCCAGCCCTTCGAGCAGCTCTTCCGTCGCGGCACGGTCGATCCCCGGTCGGGGCTGCGCCGGACCCGCGAACGCCTCCAGCAGCGGCCGGTAGAAGAGTCGCTCGTGGATCCCTCGGACCAACGTCGTCGTCCGGTCGTACTCACGCTGCAAAGCAGCGGCGTCGGGGAGGTCGAGCGAACGCGCGAGCGCCGTGCGCGCCGGGGCGCCGGGAGGGAGGTCGTGCGTCTGCAGGTCGCGCACCATCTGGAGCCGGTGCTCCAGCCGTCGGAGGAAGCGATACGCGTCGGCCAGCGCGTCCGCGTCGGGCGCCGCGACGTATCCCTCCGTCGTCAGCGCCGCGAGCGCCGCCAGGGTGTTCGGCGAGCGAAGCGAAGCGTCACGCCGTCCGTGCACGATCTGGAGCAACTGGACCGCGAACTCGACGTCGCGGATACCCCCGCGCCCGCGCTTGACCTCGGTCAGCTCCTTGCCTCGCTGTCGGATGTATTCCTCGAGCCGAACCTTCGTCCTGCGCACCTCGTCGATCGCCGCGGGCTCCAGACGATCGGGATACACGAACGCCTCGACCCCCGCGACGAAGGCCTCGCCCAACGCGAGATCGCCCGCGGCGGCTCGGGCCTTGATCATCGCCTGGCGCTCCCAGGTGGCGGACTCACGTTCGTAGTACGCGAGGATCGCCTCGAGCGAGCGGCTCAATGCGGCGCTGCGGCCTCCCGGCCGCAGCGCCGCATCCACCTTGAACGCGATCCCGTCCTCGGTCTGCTCGGAGAGCGTCCGGACCAGCTGCGCCGCGCCCGGGTCGTCCGCCCCGTGCACGAGCAGCAGGTCGATATCGGACGCGTAGTTCAGCTCGCGGCCGCCCCACTTGCCGAGGGCGACCACCGCCAGGTTGGGGGGACACGCGGCCTGCACGCAGGCGTCGGCGACGTCGCTGATCTCGCGGACGACATCGTCGACCGCGGCGCCCGCCAGGTCGCGCGTCGCGACCCGGAGGATCGCGCGACGCCGGAAGCGGCGGAGGCCCGCGACGACACCCAGCCGCTCGGTGTCGGCCGCGACCTCGTTCTCGAGCGCAGCCCGATCGCGTCCGGAGGGATCGCCGACGGCTGTCCCTTCGTCCGGATGCCGCACGAGGAAGTCGCCCGCGGCCGTCGAGAAGCCGAGCAGCCGGATCACGTCCTCGCTGTCAACCTCCACGCCGGCGTCGCGCACGCGTTCCCATGCGACGCGCGCGAGCTCGGGATCGGGTGCGAGCGCGAACCGCTCGTCGAGCACCCCGCCCTCGTTCATGCCGACCCGGATCGCCGTCGCTCGAACCACTCCACAAGCACGAACGCGGGGAGGACGATCGCGAGCAGGGCGGCGCCCCCTGCCACCGCGCTCCGCATCGCGGCGTGGTCGCGGGCCAGCCAGACGTGGAACACGAGGACGATGACCAGGAACGTCCCGTAGCCGGCTGCAGCCGTGGCGGCCAGATAGCGGACGAACGCTGACATCGAAGGATGCGATGGCGCGGGTTCCTCCGGATCGGCGTGCCGGACGTGGTACCGGACGAGCAGGAGGAAGACGACGAACGTCGTGACGAGCGGCGGGACGATCCGCCGCCAGATCTCTCCGACGGGAACCATCACGATCGCAGGAAGAAGCTCCAGCCGCGCACGAACAGGTGCCATCCGATCCACAGCCACACCGCGAACACGATCGAACGTCCGAGGAGCGGTCGCATCGCCGACCGGAAGATCTCCGACATCGTCGGCCACGTCGGTGCGTAGACGAGCGCGAACCCCTGCCATACGAGGAATGCCGTAACGATGACCACCCATCCAACGATCCCGACCGTGCGCATCCCGCCTCCTCGCAGAGTTAACGACCGCGTAACCGCGCCAACGCATCCCGAGGCTACCGTCATGGACATGCCGAGCGCCGAGACCGAGTACGTCCTGCGCACCGTCGAGGAACGGGGGATCCGGTTCATCCGGCTCTGGTTCACGGACGTCCTGGGCTTCCTCAAGTCCTTCACGATCACCTCGCAGGAGCTCGAGGGTGCCTTCGCCGACGGGATGGGGTTCGACGGGTCTTCGATCGAGGGGTTCAGCCGCATCCAGGAATCCGACATGATCGCGGTCCCCGACGCCGCCACCTTCCAACTGATCCCCTGGACGACGGAGCAACCGGTGGCGCGGATGTTCTGCGACGTCTACCAGCCGGACGGCTCACCGTTCGACGGCGATCCCCGCGGCGTGCTCAAGCGCCAACTCGAGCGGGCGGCCGACCTGGGGTTCACCTTCTACGTCGGACCGGAGCTCGAGTACTTCTACTTCAAGGCCGAGGACGATCCCACGTTCCTCGACAAGGGGGGGTACTTCGACGAGACGCCCCTCGACGTCGCCACGGACTACCGCAAGCGCACCGTCGTGTACCTCGAGTCGATGGGCATCCCGGTCGAGTACGTCCACCACGAAGTCGCACCCTCCCAGCACGAGATCGACCTGCGCTACGCGGACGCGCTCACGATGGCCGACAACGTGATGACGTATCGGATCACCGTGAAGGAGGTCGCCGAGGAGTTCGGGATCTACGCGACCTTCATGCCGAAACCGGTCGCGGGCGTCAACGGGAGCGGGATGCACACGCATCAGTCGCTGTTCGAAGGCGACCGCAACGCGTTCTTCGACGACACCGACGAGTACCACCTGTCGAAGACCGCGAAGCACTACATCGGGGGGCTGCTGCAGCACGCGCCCGAGATCACCCTCGTCACGAACCAATGGGTCAACTCGTACAAGCGGCTCGTGCCCGGGTTCGAGGCCCCGGTGTACGTGTGCTGGGCCCGGCGCAACCGAAGCGCCCTCGTCCGCGTCCCGCAGTACAAACCCGGGAAAGAGGAGGCCACCCGGATCGAATATCGGTCGCCCGATCCTGCCTGTAACCCCTATCTGGCCTTCGCCGCCATGCTGGCCGCCGGGCTCGCCGGGGTCGAGGCCGAGACCGAGCTCCCGCCCGAAGCCTCGAACAACATCTACGAGATGACGCCCGCGGAGCGGGAAACGGCCGGGATCGCCTCCCTCCCCGAGGATCTGCCCGACGCGATCGCCCTGGCGGAGCGCTCAGAGGTCCTCCGGGACGTGCTCGGGGAACACGTCCACGAGTTCCTGATCCGCAACAAGCGTGAGGAGTGGGACGCCTACAAGTCCTACGTGACCCCGTATGAGCTGGAGCGGTACCTGCCTGTCCTCTAGATGATGAGGTTGTCCCCCATATGGCTTAGGGATTGACGCCTAGGCCAACTTCACGAGAGGATGCGTTTGCCACCGGGCTCTATCGCGCCGGGCGGCAATAGCTGTCTTTTGGGGAGGGAAACGAATGGGATCGTCCGTACGCCGTTCTATCGCCGTACTCGCTGCGCTCTCGATGGTCTTCGTGGGCCTGCTGGTCTCGGGAGCAACCGCCGCCACCACGACCAAGCCGTATTCCGCGGACATCACCCCCGCATGTGTCTCGCCGGGGACGTCGGTCGTGTACACCGTCACTCTGCGGAACACGACCAAGACCCAGATGTTGGGGTCCGCCAACGTCACCGCGCCGACCGGCTTCACGATCACGAGCGCGACCCCGGACGGGACGACGGTGGAGCTTAGGAACCTGAACACCTCCCCGGGCGGAACCGTGTCACGCTCCTTCACGGCCACGACCTCGGCGACGGTCGGAGCCGTCAACTGGTCGATCATCGCCAAGCAGGCGAACGACTACAACGGCTCACCGGGCAACAACCTGACGCTGGACACGGCGAACAGCCACCTCACGAGCTACGTCGGCACCTGCGTGCTGGCCTTCGTTACCCAGCCGACGGATGCCAAGGTCGGTGCCAATATCACGAGCGTCACGGCCGACCCCGCAGGAACGCCGGTCCGGGTCGAGGTGTTGAACGGGCCAGGCGGCCAGCGCGTGACGACGTCCAGCGACGCCGTGTCGCTCGCGATCACGTCGGGCACGGGGACGGCCGGTGCGGCCCTCACGCCGAGCACTCCCTCTGCGAACGCCGTGAACGGTCTCGCCAGCTTCAGCTTCTCGATCGGGACGGCCGGGTTCGGCTACCAGGTGACCGCGAGCAGCTCGGGCAGCACGTCGGCCGACTCGGCCGCGTTCAACGTGGCGGACGACGCGGTGCTCTGCACCGGTCACGGCTGCAACGGGAACGCCGCGAAGAACAACGTGACGGTCAACGTCACGGCACCGCTCGCCGCCTCGGGGGACCTCTTGGAAATCGCCTTGGATCTCGAGACGCTTTCCTGCTCCGGGTACACGCCCTTGGCGGGCACACCCGTCGTCACGTTCACCGTCACCGGTTCGAGCTATCGGCTCGTGACGATCATCGTGCCCGCGGCGCTCGATCCGCGGCCCGCGTCGCAGGACCGGGTGTGCTACGGCTCTTCCAAGCCGTTCACGGATCGCTCGGGCCTGACGAACGTGAACGTCGGGCTCCTTCCCGATTGCAAGAACAAGGTCGACCTCACGAGCCCAACCCTGCTGCCCTGTCAGCGTCCGACGACGGTGGACAGGTCGACGGGGGCCCACACCGTGAGCTTCTACGCGCCCTTCGGAAGCACGCGCGGGAGGACCTGAGCCCGCGGCCGAGATCCCTGGATCTCGGCCGGACGGATCGTTCCGCTGAACCCGCCCGCCGCGACGCGGCGGGCGGGTTCAGGACCGGGCGTACACTCGGCGTATGCTGCGGTGTCCGTCTTGCGGTGAAGAGAATCCCGACCGGTTCCGACTGTGCGGGTACTGCGGCGCATCGCTCCAGCCCGAGGCGCCACCGCAGGAGAACCGCCGCGTCGTCACGGTCGTCTTCAGCGACCTGAAGGGCTCCACCTCGCTGGGCGAGCGCCTGGACAGCGAGGCGCTCCGCGAGGTCCTCGCGATCTACTTCGAGGCGATGAGCGCCGTCCTCGTCCGACACGGCGGGACGATCGAGAAGTACATCGGCGACGCGATCATGGCCGTCTTCGGACTGCCACGGCTGCATGAGGACGACGCCCTGCGGGCGGTCCGGGCGGCCGTGGAGATGCGCGAAACCCTCGAGGTGATCAACGAACGGCTCCAGAAGGACTACGGCGTCCGTCTGGAGAACCGCACCGGGGTCTACACCGGCGAGGTCGTCTCGGGCGACATCACTACCGGCCAGCGGCTCGTGACCGGCGACACCGTCAACGTTGCCGCCCGGCTGGAACAGTCGGCGCCCTCCTGCGAGGTCCTGATCGGGCAACCGACGTACGAGCTCGTGCGCGACGCCGTCAAGGTCGAGCCGGTGGAGCCGCTGGAGCTCAAGGGCAAGGCAGAACGCGTTCCCGCCTACCAGCTCCTGCATGCCGGGGCGGGCGAAGGGCGCGTCCGTCGCGTCGATCTCCCGCTGGTCGGCAGGGCCGAGCAGCTGTTGGAACTGTCGGAGGTGCTCGATCTGGTCCGGGAGACCGGTCGGCCGCAGCTCGTGACCGTCGTCGCGCCGGCGGGGACGGGGAAGTCGCGGCTCCTGCACGGGTTCCTCGACGGACGCGGACGCGAGCTCACGTCGTTGTCCGGTCGATGCCTCCCCTACGGCGAGGGCATCACGTACTGGCCGATCGCCGAGGCCGTCCGCGGGCTGGCGCAGGTCATGCAGGACGATCCGGCCGAGGTCGTGTCCGAGCGCGTGCTGGCGCTCTTCGCCGACATCCCCGACGCGGGGAAGCGCGTAGCCTCCGCGATCGGTCTCAC
>Ga0307289_10000800_pt1 | contig 13626 bp, 10 predicted proteins | sample ER_DNA_143_FD_194483 | JGI IMG/M metagenome (GOLD analysis project Ga0307289, IMG submission 194483) | Bulk soil microbial communities from the East River watershed near Crested Butte, Colorado, United States - ER_DNA_143 | ecosystem: Environmental > Terrestrial > Soil > Floodplain | place...
GACGCTGAGCTTCTCCGTCTGGCTGCAGGGCCAAGGCGGCGAGAAGATGCTCGTCGGCCTCTGGCTCTACCGTCGTCAGCTCCTCGACAGCCCGGTCGGCAACCTCAACTTCTCAGCCACCCTCTCCGGGCGGCCCGGCGAGTACATCGTCACGGGCGTCGTGCCCCCAGGGCCGGCTCGCTACGTGCGTGGGGTGGTGCGAACGCGCCTCGAGCCGCAGCAGGTCAGTGTGCTCATGGACGACGCCAAGCTGCGGCCCCAGCCGGTGAAGCAAGCCTCGCTCTTTGCCGCGAATGACGCGCGGGCCTCCTACCAGATCGACGAGCCCCTCCTCGGCCTCGGCTTTGGCCGCGAGACGCAGTACGTCTGGCAAGGGACCTATTACCGGGTGAAGGGCGATCCGGACAACAGCTACGTCTTTCTGCTCGCCGGGGGCGGCATCCTCGCGCTGGGTGGATTCCTGTTCTTGCTCGGGAGCTTCGTGCGCGATGCGTTCAAGCGCCTCCGCACCGCCTTCGGCACCGACCGCGGCCTCGTCCTCTGGGCGCTTTCGGCGTGGTTCATCGTCGCGGCCAACTGCGCCATGGCGCCGTTCCTCCCGCGCCCGAAGATCGTGCTCAGCCTCTGGGCCCTGATGCTCCTGCCCGCTCTCGTCCAGCGGGTCAGGAAAGAGCGCGCCGACTAGAGGCGCCGCCCCGAGCGTGCGGATCTGCATCGTCACGGTTGCGAGCTACGCCCATGGAATCGGGGGCATGCAGGGCCACGTGGCCGACCTCTGCCGAGGGCTTACGGACGCCGGCCATGAGGTCGAGGTGGTCGCGCCGAGGCATCCCGAGAGACAGGCGCGCACCGAGCACCTCGGCGGGATCTGGCACTTCTGTGACGTTACGGCTCGGAAGCCCGGGCGGCCCTTCAGGAATCGCGACTGGCTGACGGCGTCCGCCGCCGCCTTCGACGAGCTCCACGCCGCGCGCCCGTTCGACATGGTGCACAGCGAGTCTACGAGCGCCCTTGGGCTCTTGCGGAACGGCGTGCATCGCAGAGTCCCAGTCGCCGCCAAGTTCCATGGCAACTACCTCGGGCTCGCGACTGCGACGGTCCGGCGCGGGCTGCGGGAATCCGGCGTGCAGCCGCGAGTCCGGGAAGCCAAGCACCTCGTCTGGCTCACGGTGGGGCACGTCATCCCGGCGGACGTCGTTCGCTTCCGCGCGTGCGAGGCGATGGTGCCCTCCCACCAGCAGGTCGAGGGGACCGTCCGCTCCTATCTCCTCGACCGCTCGCGAGTCCATGTCGTCCCCAACGGGATCGACTCCAACGAGTTCAAGCCGCGGGCCAAAGAGGAAGCGCGCAGGAAGCTCGGATTGGGGGCGGCCCCTGTTCTCCTCTGTGTCGGACGCCTCGAGCGGGACAAGGGCTTCCAGACGGCGATCGCCGCCCTCGAGTGCCTCGGCGACTCCGATGCGAGGCTCGTCATCATCGGCGCGGGCTCGGAGCGTGGCTTCCTGGAGGCGGGCGCACGAGATGCGGGCGTCGCTGAACAGGTCGACCTGCTCGGGTCCAAGCCGCGGGCGGAAGTGGTCGAGTACCTGGCCGCGGCCGACCTCTTCCTCTTCCCGACCGAGCGCGATGAGGCGGCCCCGCTCGTCCCGCTCGAGGCGATGGCCGCGGGTTTGCCCGTTCTCGCGTCGAGGGTAGGTGGCGGTGTCGAGCTCATCGACGACGGGACGACCGGCCTGCTCCTGCCTCCGGCCCAAGCCGCCCCGTGGGCGGAGGCGATTCGCTCACTGCTCGCAGACGATGCGCTTCGGACCAAGATGGGCAAAGCTGCACGGGAACGAATCTTGCGGAGCTACACGATCGAGACCATGACGAATCAAACAGTCGACGTCTACGAGATCGCGGCAGAGCGCCTCTCGAAGGATGGTTGAGGCGGCCGAAGCTCGGGCCGCGGTTGACTCCCTTTCGGCGGCGCTCGAACGGAGCGACTTCGTCGGCTGGGATCCATACGACGCGCTCGCTTCTCCCGGACTGCGCGCGCTGGCGCGCACACCGGTGCTCCGCCAGGCAACGATCCAGGGCCTGAAGGCAGTCCCCTTCAACCCGAGACGCCTCCTCGGCGTGCCGGCGACCGAGAATCCCAAGGCGCTCGCGCTCTTCGTCTCGGCTTACGTGCGGCTGGCGCGTCTCGAGCCGCAGAGCCGGTTCGCCGGTCTCGCGCTCGCACTGGCGGGCCGTCTGGAGAGCCACGCGCTGCCGATCGAGGAGGGCGCGGGTTGGGCGTACCCGTTCGACGTCCAGACCCGTTGGGGCTTCTATCCCCGCACGCAGCCGAACGCGGTCGTGACGTCGTTCGCCGCGCACGCCCTCATGGACGTCGAGGAGCTCGGGCCGCCGGGCCGCTTTACGGCGACGATCGACGCTGCGCTCGTGTACGCCCGCTCGCACCTCGTCGTCGAGCAGGGAGAGGAGGCGTTCTTCGCCTATTACGAAGGATCACGCGTCCCGATCCACAACGCGAACCTTCTCGTGGCGAGCGTGTTCGCGCGACGAGGGCGGGTCGCCGATGCACTACCCGCGCTTCGCTACTCGCTCGCGAGGCAGCGGCCCGACGGGTCCTGGGCTTACGGGGAGCAGGCTGACCTCGCATGGGTGGACGGGTACCACACGGCGTTCATCCTCTGGAGCCTGCACCGCGCGGCCGGAGTGCCGGAAGAAGGCGAGCGGCTCGAGAGGGCGCTCATCGGGGCGCTCGACTTCTTCCTCGAGCGGCTCCTGGACGCCGACGGCGCCGTGCGCGCATCCCCCGACACCCGCTATCCGGTCGACATCCACTCCTGCGCGTCCGCGATCTGGGCGTTGTCCGACCTCCGCGATCGCGACCCCCGGGCCGTCCAGGCCGCCCAACGGATTCTCACGTGGACGCTCGAGAACATGCGACGCGACGACGGCCGCTTCGCATTCCAGCGCCGTCGCTTTTTCCGCGCCTCCGTTCCCTACGCGCGCTGGAGCGACGGGCACATGCTCCTCGCGCTCGCCGAGTTTCTGTCCGCGAGCCCTTAGGCGGACCCCGACGGCGCGATCTCGTCCATGAGCGCCTGGAAACCGGGGTCGGCGCCGAAGGCCGGCGCGAGCGCGGTCGGGGTCGCCGCGCGGCTGAAGCCGTCCTGGTAGAGGACGTTCGTACGGCTCGCGTCGTCGTTTCGGTAGAAGCCGATCTTCAGATAGTTGTCCGAGACGACGCCGTCGAGCGACTGCATGGTCGGGATACCCGCAACGTCGATCTTCTTCAGGAAGCGACTGCTGCCGGTGCGGTGCCAGACGGTGAGCGCGCCGTTGGTCCGCGACCAGACGATGTGAACGACGAAGTCGTTCCAGACGCCGCGTGCGAGCCCGTCGGTGATCGGATAGACGGGCTTGAACGTCGCCCCACCGCTGTCGATGGCGCCGGTGTTCAGATTCACCTGAATCCGCTCGCCCTTCATGTTGAAAGAGATTGGCGGCGAGGCGTTGTAGTACGAGTGCCACTGGGCGAAGATCGACCAGCCCGACGGCGTCGACCAGCCCGAGGGGAAGAGCGTCGACCATGCGTACCAGACGTCGTCGCCTTTGCGCTCGTCCGCTCCGGTGTAGAGAACTTCCGAGCGCTCTCCGGACGTCGTGCCGAACTTGTCGCCTGGGCGCACCGTGAACTTGGCCGCGAAGCCACCCTGCCGCACCGGGTCGGCCACGATCTGGAACTGGTTGCTCAGGGGGGAGCTCCGGTTCCAGTGGTTCCCGCTCCACTGGCTTGCGTCGCCGGTCTCCCAGTCGCCCGCGAAGGCCCGCGAATCGCCGGGGACGTTGGAGGCGTTCGTCGCGAGGAAGCGTGTCCTGTGCTTTCGAAGGACCTTGTAGCCGGGGTCCTGGATCAGCTTCCGGGAGCCAACGCGCCGCCAGCCACGGTTGCCCTTCACCCTCATGCTGCCGAACGCGTAGACGAAGTGGTTGCACGCAGGAGCTCCGCCGTCCCACGATTCGGCCGTGGCGACCGCGCGCAGCCATTGCCGGCCTCGCCCGAGCCTGAGCGCATGGCCGACGGCGCTTCCGTCGATCAGAACCCGCCAGCGCTTGGGGTTGTTGCGGGAGCGCACGACCTTGACGAAGTGGCGCTCGCCGGGGCTGACCTCGGGGCCGAGCCGGCGCACCCAGCCGCCGTTCCTGCGAACTTCGTAGTAGAGGCGGATCGTGTTGTCGGCCTGCGCGAGCAAGCCGACGCGCAGAAGGCCGCGCTTCCCGGCGACGCTTACACGGCCGACTCCGATCCAGCCGCTGACGTCGCCGCTCTCGACCTTGGGGGCGACGGGCGCCTTGATGCTCGCGCGGACTCCTTCCATCCGCTTCGGCGTCACCATGCCGGCGTAGGAATAGCCCGGGTTGCCGCAGCTGTCCGCGAGCGCGGGGGCGGCGAGAAGGCATGCTGTGGACAGCGCTCCGAGGAGCGCGCTTGTCCAGCGAGCGGCCGGCAAGGGAACCTCCGGGTTGGTTGCGGCGGGACTCGAAACCCGCGCGACCAATCATCGTCCGGCCCTGGAGGCCTCCTGATCCCTCGAAGTTGCTATTGAGCCTTTTTGTGCACGTATCGCCACTTCGAGGGACATGGCGCTGCGCCGGCGAGCGCGTGGATCAGGGTCTGAAGCGCTGCAAACCGTCGTGGATGATCGTCGTCGTCCTCGACGAGTTTCCGCGGTAAAAGCCCTGCTTCACGTAAACGCCCATGCCGCGATAGAGCGTGGCCACGTGTCTGTGCACGCGGGTCCTGCCGTTCACCGAGACTTTCACGAAGCCCCGGGAGGCTCGAGGGGACCACTTGAACTTGACGACGAAGTTGTACCAATGGTTGCGATGAAGCCTGCCGAGGCTCCACGAATGCTTGTACTGCGGGTTGCACGAAGACAGACGTCCGCTCCAGATGTCGAGGCGAAGCCGCGGCCTGCTCGAATAGCGGTCGACGAGGAACCGGACGGGGGAGACACAACTGTCCCCGGTCTGGTGCCACTGCGTGAACACGTTCCACGCGCCCCGATTCGGGTGGAATCCCTTGGGGAAGTAGGTCGACCAGCGCCACCACGACGTCTTGCCGGCCCGTTCGTGGCTCCAGAACATGAGCTCAGCGCGTTCGCCGCCGGCCACGGGGTGATCGCCCGGCTTCACGGTGAACCGTGAGGCGAACTGCCCCTGGCGGACCGGGCTCGGCACGACGTCGATCCGCCCGGGAAGGGCCTGCTTGCTCGTCCATTGCCCTAGAGAGCCGGTTTCGAAGTCGAGCCGCTTCAGAACGCGGGCTTCGGCGGGCGCGGTCACGGCGATGAACGCGCCTGAACATGCCAGAAGAGCGAGCGCACGTCTGACAATGCGGCCTCGGATGCGGGGGCGAAACGGCACGAGGTCGAACCGCACTGTGGCACTCGAATGGAACGAGAAAGTTGTCGATTTGTGAACATTTTGTGGGGTTGCCCGACCGCCGCAAATTGGAAACTCCTTCCAGGGCTAACCCGTGAATAGCTGGGATTTCGGGTTCAGCTCGCGGGCGCGGGCGAGACTTTCACGGGCCTCCGCGATCGCGCCGGCCTTCGTCTGAATGCGCGCAGCGACGAGCCACAGGCGCCAGTCGTCCTCATCGTGGCCGATGGCGTTCTCGATAGAGCCGCGCGCCTCCTCGATCCGGCCGCCGAGCTCCTCCACAAGCGCAAGCTGGAGGTAGGGAGAAGCGGCCCAGGGCTGGATGCTCCTGGCGGACTCGGCGCGATCGAGCGCCTCGACGAGATTGCCGTTGTCGACCGCCTCCTGGCTCCGGCGGACCTCCATCGTCGCGAGCAGGGGGATCGCCTCGGCGACGAGGAGCCCGAACGCGATTGCGGCGACGGCGATGCGCAGGAAGGGAAGGCCTCTTCGCCTCGCCGTGGCCGGTTGCAGCCGGGCCAACGCTGGCTCGGTCGCAGGCCCGCTCAGCAGGCCGAGCGCGAGGACGGCGACGACCGAGACGGCCGTCAGCTCCCACATCCAGTCGATGCCCGCCTCGAAGAGAAACGCGGCGACGAGCGCGAGGAGCGCCGCGACCGCGGCGCGCTCGCCCTCTGTTCGGCCGCGGAGGCGACGGGCGCCGGTCACCAGGCACGAGACAAGGAACGCGAGCAGGAGCGCGAGCCCCACGAGCCCGAGCTCGCCAAGCGTCTCGAGGTAGAGCGAGTGCGCGTCGCGCACGAAAGCGGGGATCGAGGCGTGCTCGGCCCACCAGGCCTCGTATGAACCGGCGCCGCGCCCGACGAGCGGACGGGTCTCGAACTCGTCGACGGCAGACGTCCACCACTGCCAGCGGCCGTTCCCGCTCGTCGAGAAGAGGTGCTCCTGGACCGACGCGCCCGTCAGCTCCGGCGGGATCTCCTTGAAGTTGCGGTAGCGCTGCACCGGATCTGCTGCGATGATCGCTCCGAGGGCGACCAGGACGAGCACCGCCGCAAAGGCCGTCGCGGCGCCGCGGCTCGCGCGAGGCGGCGCGGGGACGACGCTCGCGAGCAGGCCGTACGCGACGCCCGCGACCGCGCAGAGGAGCGCGATCAGAAGGGCTGCGCTCCTTCCCTGGCTCTCGGCGACCGACGACGTGAGCGGCGAGTCGACGAGCTCGTTCCGCGTGAGCAGGACAGCCACCGCGCCCGCGGATGCCGCTCCTCCGATGAAGAGGGCGCCTGCCGTCGCCCAGCGCCGTGACGTCAGCGCCATGAGGACGACGATCGCGATTCCGGCGGCGACCCAGCCGCCGCGCGAGGACGTGAGGTAGAGAGTCGCGGCTAGCGCCGGAAACGGGGCGACCGCGAGGCCTCGCACGACGGCTCGCGCCTCCACAGCGAAGTAGAGAAGCGTGGGGATCGCGAAGGCGACGAGCGTTGCAAGGCCGTTCCAGTAGTCGACCGGGAAGCTCAGCCGCTTGCTCGCCGTGGGGAAGGCTTGCGCGAGCTGGGTGGTGTCCTCGAAGGAATGGGGAAAGAGCCGACTCACGAGTGCGATCACACTCACGGCGGTGAGCCCGAGCGCGAGGCCGGCGAACCAGCGGCGCGCGCTCCCCCGCGGCGCGGCCACGACGGCCAAGGCGAAAACTGCCAGGAAGAGGAGGACCCGGTCGAGCTCGTTGAAGGCCTTCTCGGGGCTCGCGGCCCAGAGTGCGGAGAGACCGGTCCAGACTGCGAAAGCTCCGAGCAGGGATCCCGAAACGAGCGCTGAGCGGGAGACCGGGGCGGTGGGCCAGAGCCCGGCGGCCGAAGCGAGGACGATCGCCCAGAGGACGATCACGGCGATTGAGTTCCGGCTCGTGAGACCGTAGCTGCCCTCGTCGTAGGCGAGCCAGAAGACCCCGGCAGCGAGAACAGGGGGCCAGAGATAGGTGACGAATTGTCGTCCGGAGGACATGTAACGGTGTCGTTTGTCTTTCGGGGGAAGGTCCTCTAAGCTGCCCAGCCTTCCGGAGCTTTTTCCATCAGGACCCCATCGGCCCACGCTTCTCCGGAGAAACATTGTCGATTTGTAAACAAACGCGAATACTCGCCGTTCTCTGCTGCGCTCTTTTCGCATTTCTAGCGCCGAGCGCCGCTTCCTCCGCCTCTCGTCCCCTCGTCACGGGCGTCGAGCAACCCAACACCAACACCACCGATCTCCGTGACGCCTACGGTCGCATCTCCAACACCGGCGCAGGCGTCGTGCGCATCATCCTCTACTGGGACAGCGTGCAGCCAAGTGCGACCGGGTCCTACCAGTGGACGGAGCCGGACAAGCAGATCGGAAACGCCCTCGCCCAGGGCCTCGACCCGCTCGTCACCGTTTGGCGTGCACCGGCCTGGGCGGAGCATGGGTCCACCGGCGAGCGCGGGACGAGGAAGCCCGACGCGCCCGCCTTCGGCGCCTTCGCGCGAGCCCTCGCCAACCACTACCCGGCCGTGCACCGGTGGGAGGCCTGGAACGAACCGAATCAGCCTCATTTTCTCCAGCCGCAGACCAGGAACAAGAAGCCGTACAGCCCGGTCCTCTACCGCGACCTCCTGAATGCGTTCGCCAAAGGGATCCACGCCGTCGATCCGGGCGACACGGTTGCGGGCGGCGCCCTCTCGCCCCGGTACAAGATCGCGCCGCTCGCGTTCATGCGCAAGCTCTTCTGCCTCACGTCCAGGAACAAGCGGGCGGCTCGCTGCCCTGTCCACCTCGACGCGTGGTCGCACCACCCGTACACGAACGGTGGGCCGTTCGCGAAGCAGGGGACGCCCGACGGCGTCTCGCTCGGCGATCTGCCGCGCATGCGCTCGACCCTTCGCGCAGCCGCCGCAGCGGGCAACATCGTGACGAAAAAGCCTGCGGTGGGGTTCTGGATCTCCGAGTTCAGCTGGGACACCGACGGCCCCGATCCCGACGCGGTTCCCATGCGCCTGCACACCCGCTGGGTGGCTGAGGCTCTCTACCAGTCATATCGGTCCGGGGCGAGCCTCTTCGTCTGGCACCAGCTCCGCGACCGGCCGCTCAAGACGAGCCCGTACCAGTCCGGCTTCTACTACTGCGGCAACAGCTCGGTCGCCGACGACGATCCCTCGTCCTCGTCGTTCTGCCGCGACGGCGCAATGCTCGACCGCGACGAGGCGAAGTCGTCCACGATCCGCGCCTTCCGCTTCCCGTTCGTCGCCTATGCGAAAAACGGGCGTGTGCGCGTGTGGGGGAGGACGCCGGACGCCAAAGCGCACACGGTGGCAATCAAGCGCAAAGTGTCGGGGCACTGGCGCCTGGTGAAGTCCATTCCGGCGAACGCCAACGGGATCTTCGCCGCGAGCTGGCGCTCCTCGGACCGCAGGCACGTCTACCAGGCCTACGCCTCGTCCGACGCGAACTCGGCCCCCTTCTCGCTCCGCCGGCCGAAGGGATTCAAGTTCGACAAGTCCATGTGGGGCTGCGGCGGCTTCATCGCCTGCTGAGCCTTTAACCATTCTTAATCGGTCGCCGATTGTGTGGCGGCCGCATTGCCACTATCGTCAGATCAGGAGAGTGCCCACGGCGTCGTGGGCTGGGGGGCAATTGCATCGCTCGAGCTTGACTAACAAAGCGCGCTTTGCGTTCGCCGCAATGCTGGCGGGCGTTGTCCTTGCCGTGCCCGTGACCGCCTCGGCCCGCGGGATCTCCACCGGTTTTCTCGATCCGGGCCAGATCTCCCATCAGAGCTTCGCCGTGCCTCCTTCGGTCGCGATGGACAAGACGGCCGAGGCGGGCGGCACGTACGTGCGCATCTATCTCTACTGGAGTGCGGTCGCGCCCACGACCAAGCCGAGCGATCAGACAGACCCAAACGCCTACGACTGGGCGGAGGGCGGCCTCCAGGCCAACGTGAACGCCGCCCACACCGCGGGCCTCCGGGTCATGCTGAACGTCCGCTCGGCGCCGGCGTACGCGCAGCGGGGCAAGCCCGACGGCCGTGGGACGCACGATCCCAGTCCAGCAATGCTCGCCAACTTCATCAAGGCCGCTACCGCGCGCTTTCCGGATGTTCACCTCTGGGGCATCTGGAACGAGCCCAACTCGCCGCAGTTTCTGACCCCTCAGTACCGGAACGGCAAGCTCGTCTCGCCGACCCTCTACAAGAACCTGCTCAAGGCCGCCGCGCCCGCCGTATACAACGGCCACCCGCTGAACAAGATCGTCGCGGGCGAGACTTCGCCCTTCGGGCACAAGCCGCCGCAAGGGCACAATCCCGGGCCACTCGCCTTCCTTCGGAAGCTTCTCTGCATGAGTGGGCGCAGCTCGCCGAAGCCGACCTCCTGCAACCCCCATCTCAAGGCGGACTACTGGACGACGCATCCCTACACCTCGGGCAGCCCGTGGCGACACGCCTTCAGCGCCGACGACGTCTCCTTCGGTGACGTGCCCGCCTGGAAGCGCCTCGTTTCCAGGGCCGTCAAAGCGAGGCATCTACGGAATCGCAGCGGCGGCAAGAACGTCGGCTACTGGCTTGACGAGTTCAGCTGGGACACGAAGCCTTCCGACCCCGAGGCGGTCCCCGTGCAGCTCCACGCGCGCTGGACGGCCGAGGCCCTCTACCGCTCCTGGACCTTCGGCGTGGGCGCCCTCTTGTGGGGTCAGCTGCGGGACTACCCGCTCGCTGCTGCGCCATACCAATCCGGCCTCTACTACTGCGATACGACGCCGAAGATCGCCGACGCTTGCACGCCTAACGTCAATCCACAACCGGACTCGGCCAAGCCGGCCCTGCGCGCGTTCAAATTCCCCTTCGTCGCCTACGCCTCGAACGGGCGCATCAAGATCTGGGGGCGGACGCCGCAGAGCAATTCCGTGCCTGTCGTGATCCAGCGCAGGACGTCCTCCGGCTGGAAGCACTTCGCGAATGCATCCCCGGACGGGAACGGGATCTTCGCCAAGTCGATCTCGTCCGGGCGCAAGACGGGCTTTCTACGGGCGACCGTAGCGAGCTACGAGTCGCAGCGGTTCTCCCTCGTCCGGCCGAAGGAACGCTTTGTGAACCCCTTCGGCTGCGGCGGCGGGATCCCCTGCTAGCCCGGTCCATCGCGGACCGGTCGCTTCGCTATCGTCAGCGCGGGCTCGTGAAGCTCCCCGCACTCATCGGCCGCGCACCGGAGGCCTACGACGACGTCTTCATGGACACCATGGCGGGCGAGTACCTCCGCCGGACGCCGTGGACAGAGCTTCGGCTCGCCGCCGTCGAGGACCTCGTCGAGCCCCGGCCAGGTGACCGCATCCTCGACCTCGGCTGCGCCGCCGGCGCGATCACCGACTTCCTGAGCAGCTTCGGCTGCGAGGTGGTCGGGGTCGACAGCGAGGCGCGCGCGATCGAGCACGCGCGCTCCCTCTTCCCCGACTACCGTTTCGAGCAGGCCGACGTCGCCGAGCTCCCCTTCCCGGACGGCTCGTTCGACAAGGCCGTCGCGGCCGACCTCGTCGAGCACCTCCCCGACTCCACCTTCGCCGCGATGCTCGCCGAGTGCCGCCGCGTCCTCGTCCCGGGCGGGACGCTCAGCATCTACACCCCGAACCCGAGCCATCTGATCGAGCGCCTGAAGGAGCGGAACCTCGTGCTCGCCCGCAACGAGACGCATATCGGCCTCCGGACCTCGGCGCAGATCGCCGAGGCGCTCGCATCCGCCGGCTACGCGGTCGAGCGCAACGAGTGGCGGCGAAGCTTTTTTCGCGGGCTCCGCAGTGTGGAGAAGGTCGCCGGCCCGCGGCTCGACCTCTTCCGCTACCGCCTCTGCATCCGCGCCCGGACGCCGCCGGGCTAGTGGCGCAGCTCCGCGTCGTCTTCCTCACGACGTCCTGGCCCCGGCATCCGGGCGACTACGCCGGCCGCTTCGTCGCCGACCTCGCCGAGCGGGTGTCCGCCGCGGGCGTGGACGTGCAGGTCGTCGCGCCCGGCGCCTACCGCGACTTCGGCCTCGCCCAGGGGAACGGGATCCTCGCGAACGCCCGCCGCCGGCCGTGGGCGGTTCCGCCGCTCTTCGCGTCGATGACGACGGCCGCGCGCCGCGCCGCCCGCGATGCCGACCTCGTCCACGTCCACTGGCTGCAGAACGTCGCGCCGGCCCTCGCCGCGCGCAAGCCGATCGTCCTCACCCTGCACGGGAGCGACATCGCCCTCGCCTCGAAGGCGCCGAAAATGGCGGGCCCCTTGGCCAGGCGGGCGCGGGTGATCCTCGCGGTCTCGGAGCCCCTGGCCGCCGAAGCCCGGCGTCTGGGGGCGCGAGACGTGCGCGTCGTCCCGAACGGCGTCGAAGTTCCCGACGAGGTAGGGGAGGAGGCGGATCCGCCGGAGGTCCTCTTCGTCGGGCGGCTCGCGCCGGAGAAGGGGATCGAGGAGCTCGTCGCGGCTGGCTCGGGCCTCAACCTGGTCGTCGTCGGCGACGGTCCGCTTCGCCACCTCGTTCCGGACGCGTTCGGGTTCCTGCCGACGGAGGAGGTCGCCGACCGCTACGCCCGCGCGGCCGTCGTCGTCTGCCCATCCCGCCGCGAAGGGTTCGGGCTCGTCTGCGCCGAGGCGATGGCGCATGGGCGCCCGGTCGTCGCGACGGCAGTCGGTGGCCTGGCCGAGCTCGTGGTCGACGGCGAGACCGGGCTCCTCGTCGAGCCCGGCGACCCCGGCGCGCTGCGCGCGGCGATCGACCGGCTGCTCGCGGACCGGGATCTGCGCCGACAGCTGGGCGCCGCCGGCCGGGAGCGCATCCGCGATCTCTACGGCTGGGACAGCGTCGTCGAGCGGACGCTCGCCGCCTACGGGGACGCTCTCGAACCGCCCTCCGCGCGCTCGCGCCGCTAGTAGAGCCTTTCGATGCGCATCAGAACGTCCAGGGCGTCGACATGCGCGCGGTCGAAGCCGGCGTCGCCGTTGACTCGGTCCTTGAAGCCGTCGTGGGACCGCAAGGTGTCGTTTCCGTCGTCGCCGTTCATGTAATCGGCTCCCAGCCCGCCGATGATCTCGTCGTTGCCTTCACCGCCGCCGAGCGAGTCCTCGCTCGGGCCGCCCCGAAGCAGGTCGGCGCCGGAGCCGCCGCCGATGTACTGCGCGTCCTTCCCCCCGAGCAGGCGGTCGTCGCCCTTGTTGCCGATCAAGTAGGCGAAGACTTCGGCTTCCAGGACGTCGTCTCCGGCCCCGCCCTTGAACTTCACCTCGGCGACTTCGCCGGCGCTCATGTGGTCGTTTCCGTCACCGCCGATCACCCAGCCGATGCCGGACGGGATACGGTCGTTCTCGCCGGCCTCGCCGTCGTTTGCCTGGTCGTCGCCCACGGTGACCGTGACCGGATTCGTTCGGTCGGAGTAGTCGACGGTGCCGTTCACGGATTCGAAGGTGTCCGCACCGGGGCCGCCGTCCATGACGCTGTAGAGGTTGTAAATGCCGCCCGTGGTGAGCTCGTCGTTCCCGGCCTCGCCCTCGATCCGGTTCGGGAGCTCCAGGGCTGCGGTGTTCACATAGTCGCTCATGTCGCCGGCAAGGATTTCGACGCGATTCACTCCGGGCGGGAACGCGCACGATGCCGCGTTCGCGGAGTCTGAGGTGCAACCCGTTCCAGCGGTCACCGGTGCGCCAAGGTCGACGGCGACGACCCCGTCGGAATCCGAGATCAGGAAGACGTGATTCGGCTCGCCTGGTGAGGCCTGGTACGTCACGACCCCGCCGGCGAAGGAGAGCGTGCCCGCCTGGGCGACGCTCGCTCCGAAAAGAGCCGCGCCGATTGCCACCGCCGCAAGAAGACCGCGCATCGACGGAACCTAGCCGAAAGCGGCGGCGCCCACCAACCGGGCGCCGCCGCTGGTTGTCCCTCCTACGCCGCCTGCTCGAGTGCGAGCTCGGGCTCGGCGGGAGCCATCTCCGCCCGCTTCCTTCGCGGAACGAAGAGCGCCGCGATCGCACCGGCTCCGACGACCGCCGCGCCGACCCAGATCGCCGGCGTGAGGCCGTCGACGTAGGCCGCGGGCGACTCGTAGCCGCCGTAGTGGGAGAAGATCGAGGCGAGGACGGCGACTCCGAAGACGCCGCCCAGCTCGCGGATCGCGTTGTTGGTTCCGGAGGCCTTGCCCTCCTCCTGGCGCCGG
>Ga0307289_10000803_pt1 | contig 13580 bp, 15 predicted proteins | sample ER_DNA_143_FD_194483 | JGI IMG/M metagenome (GOLD analysis project Ga0307289, IMG submission 194483) | Bulk soil microbial communities from the East River watershed near Crested Butte, Colorado, United States - ER_DNA_143 | ecosystem: Environmental > Terrestrial > Soil > Floodplain | place...
GACGAACGTTCGCCTCACGCAGGCCGACTGTCCCCTGGAGCCCGAGGACGTGCGACTCAGCCCGCTCGGGCCGCTGACCAATCTGCTTCGCCTTCCCAAGGAGGCGCTCCGGGAGCGGAAGGTGGCTCGGATGACGGTGAGCGCCAGGCGAGTTCAGCGCAAGACGTACGGCTCGCCCGAGAACGGGCGCCTCGAAGGCACCGCCGAATGGACTTTCACCTTCGTTCGCGTTCCGGGCTGAGCGAGGACTCCCCGTAAACTCCGGCTCGTGTCACGGAAGATCAGAGTTGTCATCGCGAAGCCGGGTCTCGACGGGCATGACCGCGGCGCGAAGATCATCGCGCGCGCTCTGCGAGACGCCGGCATGGAGGTGATCTACACCGGGCTGCACCAGACGCCGGAGCAGATCGTCGAGACCGCGATCCAGGAGGACGCCGACGCGGTCGGGATCTCGATCCTTTCGGGCGCGCACATGACGCTCGTGCCGCGCATCCTCGACGGGTTGAAGGCAAACGGGGCGGAAGACGTTCTGGTGGTCGTCGGCGGCACGATCCCGCGCGAGGATTCCGAGGAGCTGAAGCAGCGCGGTGTCGCCGAGGTCTTCACCCCGGGTGCGCCCACGAGTGAGATCGTCGATTTTCTTCGAGGCCAAGTTCCAGCCTGATGACCGTTCGGCGCCGCCGGGGTGTGGGGAAGGGGCTAGGGGGAAACCGGGAGGTTCCCCCCTACGTGCTCCGCGGCAGGCGCAGGCGCGGCGATCTCAGCGGCGCGCAGGCCGCGGCGGACCTTGAAGAAGGGGGCACTCGGGGGAAATGTGGTTTCCCCCGAGGGAGTGAGTCGGAGGCGAACGACACCCCGGGTGCGCCGACGAGTGAGATCGTCGACTTCCTCAAGGGCAAAGTCCCCGTTTGATCCACGTCGAGCGGGAAGACGCGGTCGCGCTCGTCACGATCGACCGTCCGGAGGCCATGAACGCACTCGACGTGGCGACGCTCACGGAGTTGCGAGACCGGCTGCGCGAGCTCGCCGGTGACGAGTCGGCGCGTGCGGTGATCGTGACCGGCGCGGGGGAGAAGGCATTCGTCGCCGGAGCGGACATCAAGTACATGAGCGGCCTCGACGTCGAACAGGCGAAGGAGTGGGGGGCTCTCGGGCACGAAGCGGGACGCCTGCTCGAGACGATGCCGAAGCCGACGATCGCAGCCATCAACGGTTTCGCGCTCGGTGGCGGGTGCGAGCTCGCGCTCGCGTGCGACATCCGTTACGCCGCGGCGAGCGCGAAGCTCGGCCAACCCGAGGTGAACCTCGGAATCATTCCGGGCTGGGGCGGGACGCAGCGACTCGCACGCGTCTGCGGCCTCGGTGTCGCCAAGGAGCTCATTTTCACCGGCCGGATCGTCGGCGCCGACGAGGCGCTTCGCATCGGGCTCGTCAACGCGGTCCATGACCCCGTGCTCGACAAGGCGCGCGAGGTGGCGGCGCTGCTGGCGTCGAAGAGCCCGATCGCGCTACGCCTGATGAAGGAGCTGGCCAACAGGGCGCTCGGCGGCGATCACGCAGAGAACCTCGCCGCGGAAGGAGAGACCTTCGGCGAGATCTTCTCGAGCGATGATGCGAAGGAGGGGATGGGCGCCTTCGTCGAGAAGCGCGAGCCTCACTTCACCGGGCGCTGATCCCCGCCGAGCGAGGGAGTCCCCTCGCCATGGCTCGGGTCGGGGACTCCCAGAGGGAGAGGGTCAGTTTGTGGAGACGTACAGACACAGCTGACGGCACTCCCAGAGCCTTCGTCGACAGTCACGGTCGGTGGGTTGAGGCAGCGCCTGGGAGGGCCACAGGTGTCACCTGACCCCCGGCGACACCCGTCACCTCTCCGCAAATTCCACCCTTTTTCGAACCAGTAGAGCCGGGCTTGCGAGTGACATCTCCAAAACTTGGAAGAAGAACAGCATGTCCACTCGCGCGCGAATCGTGATCCGGTCGATCCTCGTAGGAGGCGTTGTCGCCTGCTTCGCGGCGCTTTCCGGAGTCGCTCGCGCGCAGCTTCCGGGCACGTCGGCAGCGCCGGCGGTGACGACCGTGTCGCAGCCCGTCGCCTCGGCGGCCGGCGCCGCAGTCCCGAGCGCCTCGACACCGACTACCTCCTCGACAACAACTGCGACGTTGGCTGTGCCCGCCCCCGTGCAGACCGCGACGGCCTCGGTGTCACAGAGCGTGCCGAAGATCGCGCCTTCCGCACCGGTACAGAACGCAGTCGCACCGGTCCAGCAGAATGTGGCAAAGACGGCAGCCGCGCCGCTTCAAGCTGCAGCGCCGGAGACAGAAATTGTTGCGCAGACGGCGAAGGCTTCCCCGTTGACGGTTCTGCCCAGCGATCTCGTCGAGACCGCGGCAGCGCCGGTCCTGCAGGCCGCGAACAACGTGACGTCGCATGCCGTGCGCGCCGTGACGTCTCCGCCGGCCGCGGTCGCTGCCACGCTGACGGGGATCACGGGGGCACTGCGAATGGTTCAGCCGATCGTTGCGACGACCACGCAAGCAACGAGCTCGTCGCGGCCGAGGACGACACAGAGTCCCGGATCCTTCAGCACCACAGCGCCGGTAACGGCCGTGGCGCCGTCGAGCGCTCCGAGCGCTGCTCCGATCGCATCGACGACGTCAAGTGCTGATGAGACGGCATCGCTTTCGACCCCCAGATCGCATCGCGTGAACGGTGGGAGCAGCCGCGCCGTGCCGGCCTGGTTGTCCAATTCGACAGCGAGCACGCTGGCACTTCACGCTCCTGCGCGCGCGAGCGGGGGAACGCGTTCGCCACTCCCTGATCTTCCGCGCGCGCCGTTCCCAGGCGCTGCGTCCGCCGGCGCAGCCGGCAGCGCGCCCGGCGGCAGCCTGCTTGCTTTCGCGGCACTTCTCTTTGGTTTTCTGCTGGTGATCCCGAACGCGGTCCGATGGCTCCGGCCCGCCTTGGCTCACGGGCTCTCACCGGCTTACGTCGCCATCGGCGACCGTCCCGGCTAGTTCGGCACAACTAACTCCGCGCTCCTGACTCGGCGCGGAGAGTCGTTGTAACCCGAACTAAAAAGGAGACGTACACAAGTGAAACGCATACTCACAGTGCTGGTCGCGAGCATGATGCTCGGACTAGTGGCCGGGGTGGCGCCCGCGTGGGCAACCATCACCGAGCCGCCGCCTGGAATGGGCACTCCATTGCAGTCGGCCACGCAATCAAACGAGGGAACGAACGAGGCAAACCAGACGGCTAACTCGAACCCGACGGTCATCAGTGGCACGAATACGGCCGGCGGTGGCCTTCCGGTCTCAGGCCTCATCGGAACGTCGTCGTGTAACAGCTGCGGCGGCGGTAGCGGCGACGTCAGCCAGAACAGCGGCAACGTCGTGAAGTCCTCAGCGAACAACTCAGCGGATCAATCGAACAATCAGTCCAACGGAGCAGGTCAGAGTCAGACCGCAGGCTCCGGGGCTTCCAAGGACGGCGGCGCAGAGCAATCCGCCGACCAGTCGAACGAGGGAGCGAACGAGGCGAACCAGACGGCCAACTCGAACCCGACCGTGATCAGCGGTCCGAACATCGCCATGTTCAACGACGGCGACGTCCATCAGAACAGCGGAAACAAGGTGGACTCGTCGGCCTCGAACGACGCCAACCAGCAGAACAATCAGGAGAACGGTGCGGGTCAGAGCCAGACCACGGGCCAGGGCGGGAGCTGCTGCAAGAGCTCGAGCAGCGCCGACCAGTCTGCGAACCAGTCGAACGACGGGTCGAACTACGCCAATCAGTCGGCGAAGTCCGAGCCAGTCGTGATCAGCGGCGGCAACATCGCCATGTTCAACCACGGCGATGTCAACCAGAACAGCGGGAACTACGTCCGCTCGTCGGCCGACAACAGCGCAGACCAGCAGAACAATCAGGAGAACGGCGCGGGTCAGAGCCAGACCACGGGCCACGGCGATCGGTGCTGCTCGAACGAGTCGGGCGGCGCGAGCCAGTCAGCGGATCAGTCGAACGAGGGCGAGAACAAGGCCAACCAGACGGCCAACTCGAACCCGGTCGTGATCAGCGGCGGCAACATCGCCATGTTCAACCACGGTGACGTGAACCAGAACAGTGGCAACTGGGTCGACTCGTCGGCGAGCAACGATGCCGATCAGACGAACACCCAGTCGAACGGCCTTGGCCAGTCGCAGTGGGTCAAGGGCGGCTCGGGTTGCTGTGGCAAGGACGGCGGCGGTGCGACGCAGACCGCCGACCAGTCCAACGAGGGGAAGAACGAGGCCAATCAGACGGCCAACTCCAACCCCACGGTGATCAGCGGCGACAACACCGCGGGCGGCGGCCCGGTCTACACCACGTTCGGGCCGACCGGCGGCGGTGGCGGTGCCGGTGACGTCAACCAGAACAGCGGCAACTGGGTCAAGTCGTCGGCGAGCAACGACGCCGACCAGTCGAACACCCAGTCCAACAACCTCGGCCAGTCGCAATCGGTCGAGGGTGGCGGCTGCTGCGAGAAGCCGCGATGTGAGCCGAAGCCATGTGAGCCGAAGCCGCGTTGCGAGCCGAAGCCGCGCTGCGAACCGCAGGAGTGCAAGCCGAGGCGCTGCGAACCGAAGCGGTGTGAGCCGAAGTGCGATCCGCACAACGGCACGACCACACGCCGGGGTTACGCGGGGCAGGTGAGCTAGCTCCCGACGGGATGACATGGCCGGCCGGTCCGCTAGGAGCCGGCCGGCCTCCATCCCGATGCTCGAATTAGGACTAGCCCAGCTGGATCAAGGCCGAACCGAGCGCACCGTCGTCACCGCGCTCAGCCTTGAGCGTCGTCGGCGCGGGCGCGGTCCAGACGACGACTTTCTGACCCTTTGTCGCGAGCGTCACGTTTGCGATCGTGCGGAGTGCCCCGCCCGGGCTCAGTGTCTGGACGACGGTCGACTCGGGCACCGTCAGCGTGATCGGGCGGTTCAGCTTTGTCTGGGTGAGGCCGGACGGCCACGCCTGCGACATCGACACGTTCACGACCAGTTGATCGAGGGCGGCCGAGGAAACCTTGCCGGTCAGCGTGAGCGCAAACGGCGTTCCGGCCTTGCCGGTGAAGAGAAGCTTGTATGCCTTCTGTAGGTACGGATAGGGGCTCACGGCTTTCCCACCGCCGGGATGGACCTCGAAGTGGAGGTGCGAGCTCCCACCATTCGCGTCACCGGAGTCTCCCACGTAGGCGATCTGCTGCCCTGCCGCAACCTTCGCACCGTTTGCGACTGTGTAGGCGGTCCCTTTGACGCACTTGCCTTTGTTGTCGTTCTTCATCGTCACGTCGTTGTTCAGGTGGATGTAGAGGTACGTCGTCCCGCTCTCGCCGTAGAGGTAGAGCATGCAACCGGCCGGGCGCGACGTCGTCCAGTACTTCACCTTGCCGGCCTCTGCGGCCACCGCCGGCGACTTCTTCGCGGCCATGAGGTCGTTCCCCTGATGCGGGCTGCCGCCGCGGGGCGCGCCGAAGTCGTCGATGTACTGGACCTTTCCGACGACCGGGAAGACGATGTGGTCGGGCACCTTGCCGGCTGCTGATGCAGCAGCGCTCCCGGCGACAAGGCCGATCGTCACGGCGAGGAAAAGAACCCCTCGGGCTGTCGTCCGGTGGCGTCTCATAAGAGGACGGGCGCTCCGGTTCGCGCTCGAAGGGCCGGACACTAGCAAGCTCCTCGGCCCGGGTCACCCTCAGTAGAGTCCTGCGCGCATGAAGATCGCCGTTTGCGTCAAGCAGATTCCCGAGGGAAACAGCCGGATCGACCCCGGAACCAAGCGCCTGGACCGCGGGGGCGAAGGGACGCTGAACGCCTTCGACGCCAACGCGGTCGAGGAGGCTCTGCGGCTGAAGGATTCCACGGGCGAGGGCGAGGTCGTGCTCCTCTCGCTCGGGCCGGCCAAGGCGCAGGACGCCCTGCGGAAGGCGCTCGCGATGGGCGCCGACCGTGCCGTCCTGATCAGTGACGACGCAGCCGCGGGCGCGGATCTCGTCGCGACGAGCTACGCGCTTGCGAAGGCGCTCGAGCGCGAGGGCGCGGACGTCATCCTGTTCGGCCAGCAGGCGGGCGACTCGGACGGCGCGGTGCTCTGGGCGGCGGTCGCCGACCGGTTGCGCATGCCCGTCGTCTCCCAGGCTGCGGAGATCACGCACGCCGACGGCAAGCTCACCGTCAAGCGTCAGACCGAATTCGGCTACGACGTGATCGAGGCGCCGCTTCCTGCAGTGGTCGCGGTGTCCGACGCGATCAACGAACCGCGCTACCCGTCGCTCAAGGGAATCATGGGCGCAAAGTCGAAGCCGCAGGAGACGGTGACGCTCGCGGATCTCGGCGTCGAAGCGGACCGCGCAGGTGAACAGGGCTCGCGCACCGAGGTTTATGCGCTCAACGATCCACCCGCGCGCGGCGACTCGAAGAAGATCGACGACGACGGCAACGCCGCGCAGGCGATCTTCGACTTCCTTGCGGAGAAGCGCCTCGTATGAGCACGCTCGTCTTTCTCGAGCACCACGGCGACGAGCTTCTGAAGGGCGCGCTCGGTGTGCTCGCAAAGGCCGCGAGCCTTGGTGACGGCGACGTCGCCGGAGTCGTGATCGGATCAGGTGTGCGCCCGCTCGCCGATGCCGCAGGGACGTTCGGCGCGGCAAAGGTCTACGTCGCAGACGATGCGCAGCTCGAGGCACCGCTGCCGCAACCGCGCGTCGACGTGATCGCACAGCTCGTCCGAGACAAGGGAATCGAAACGATCCTTTTCGGTAACTCGGTGCTCGCTGCGGATGTCGCGGCCGGGCTCGCCGCTCGACTCGATGCCGGCATCAACTGGGATCTCGTCGACCTCGTGCAGCAGGACGGCAAGCTCGTGGGAAAGCGTCCCGCGCTGCAGGACTCCGTCTACGTGGACGTCGGCTGGACGACGGAGCCGCGCATCGCGCTCTTTCGTTCCGGCTCGTTCGATCCGAACGAGAAGGGCGGCTCCGCGGAGGTCGAGGACGTGCAGGTTGCCCTCGAGGACTTCTCGAGCGCGGCGCGCATGGTCGACCAGGCGCACGAGGAGAGCGAGGGACCGTCGATCGAGGACGCGCCGGTCATCGTCGCCGGCGGCCGCGGGCTCGGCGGCCCCGAGAACTTCGCGCTCGTGGAAGAGCTCGCGAAGGCGCTCGGCGGCGCCGTGGGTGCGACGCGCGCAGTGGTGGACGCCGGCTGGTACCCGTACGCGACGCAGGTCGGACAGACGGGCAAGACGGTGGCGCCGAAGCTGTACATCGCCTGCGGCATCTCCGGCGCGATTCAGCACAAGGTTGGCATGCAGAGCTCGGGCGTGATCGTCGCGATCAACAAGGACACGAACGCGCCGATCTTCGAGTTCTCGGATCTGGGCGTCGTCGGCGACGTGCACGAAGTCGTCCCGAAGCTGACCGAGCTCGTCAAGCAGCGCAAGAGCTCGTGACCAAGCCGGCAGACTTTCCGCCGCCGTTTCGGACAGCGGACTACGTCGCCGCGCCGAGCGATCCGCCCGAGGAGCGCATCGACGTCGGTGTCCTCATCGTCGGCGCGGGCCCGGCCGGTCTCGCGTGTGGCATTCGACTCGGCCAGCTGCTCGAGGAAGCACCCGAGGTTCGGGAGCGGCTCGGTGAGGTGCCGGTGGCGATCCTGGAGAAGGGCAAGCAGGCCGGCTCGCATTTGCTGTCGGGGGCCGTCGTGAATCCGCGCTCGCTGCGGCGTCTCTTCAAGGGCCGTAAGCGTCTCGACGAGATGCCGTTCTACGGGCCCGTCGAGCACGAATCCGTGTACTTCCTGACGCACAAGAGCGCGCTCCGCATTCCAGCGCCGCCGACGATGAAGAACGAGGGCAACTACGTGGCGTCTCTGTCGCGGCTCGGCCGCTGGCTCGCCGAGCAGGCCGAGGAAGCGGGCGCGATGTTGCTGCCGGAGACAGTTGCGGAGAAGCTGCTCGTCTCGGACGGCCGGGCGCGCGGAGTTCGGACCGGTGACAAGGGCCGCGGCCGCGACGGTCAGCCGCTCGGAAACTTCGAGCCTGGCTCCGACCTGGTCGCGAAGGTCACGGTACTCGCGGAGGGAACGCAGGGCCACCTGAGCGGCGTCGCGCTCGACCGGTTCGGCCTCACGGGCGAGAACCCGCAGGTCTGGGCGCTCGGCGTGAAGGAGGTCTGGAAGGTGAAGCGGCCGCTAGGTCGCGTCATTCACACGCTGGGTTGGCCTCTGCGCGGGGGCGCGAACTTCCGGGAGTTCGGCGGCTCGTTCATCTACCCGATGGGCGAGGACATGCTCACACTCGGAATGGTCGTGGGGCTCGACTACCGCGACGTCGAGCTCTCGGTGCACGACCTTCTGCAGGAGCTGAAGCTGCATCCGCTCGTGCGCAAGCTGCTCGAGGGCGGCGAACGGGTCGCCTGGGGTGCGAAGACGATTCCCGAAGGCGGCTTCCTCGCGCTGCCGAAGCAGCTGCACGCGCCGGGGCTTCTGATCACCGGCGACGGCGCAGGGCTCGTGAACGTCCCGGCCCTCAAAGGCATCCATTACGCGATTGAGTCGGGGAGGCTTGCGGCCGAAGCGGCATTCGCTTCGCTGCAGCGTGGACAGACGCCGGCCACGCCGGGTGCGCTTGCTGGGTACGACGAGGCGCTTCGGGAGAGCTTCGTCTGGAAGGACCTGCTGGAGGTGCGGAACATGCGCCCCGCATTCGGCCGCGGCTTGATCCTCGGCGGCGCGTTGGCGGGCGTTATGACGGCGACGAAGGGGCGCTTCCCGCGGCGCGATCTGCGGCTCGAACGCGACGCCGACGTCGATCTGATCCGCACCGACCGGGCGAAGAGCTATCCGGCGCCGGACGGGAAGCTCACGTTCGACAAGCTCTCTTCGGTCTTCGCGTCCGGCAACAAGACGCGTGACGATCAGCCGAACCACATCGTGCTCCAACGGGAAGTGCCGCAGGACATCGCGCTGCTCTGGGAGCGGATGTGCCCGGCGCAGGTCTATGAGGCAACCGAGACGGGTGTCGACGTGACGCCCTCGAACTGCGTGCAGTGCGGTGCGATCTCCGCCAAGGGCGGCCGGCTCACGCCGCCAGAGGGCGGCTCGGGCCCCGAGTACACGCTGACCTAGCCCGTCCGAGCCACGTCTCGCCGGGCCACGTCCAGGTGTCGGACATGGTGACGTTGGTGTCACCGAAGCGTCGCGCGGCTCCGGGACCCGGGCCGGGGCGGGCGTTCCGAGGGAGCTACTACGGCCACGTCCCGGTGTCGGACATGGTGACGAAAGCGTGACTCGTGACCGGCGCGAACAGACACGTGCCAGGGACTGTCCCTGGCACACGTCTGTTTAGTTCCGGAAGCGCCAGATGTCCCGCCCGGCGAAGCTCGTGACCCACATGTCGCCCCCGGCTCTAGCGATGGCGAGTGCGCCCGGCCCTGCGCCGGTGACGTCGACGATCCGATTCCGATCCGGATCGATGCGGGTCAGGGTGTTGTGCTGCTTCTCCGCCACCCAAACTATTCCGTCAGGGCCCGCCACGGCCTCGGCCGGCGTCCCCGGGATGGCGAACGCTGCGACGACCTGCCTAGCAGACGGATCGAAGCGGACCGCGAACCCGTCGGCGGTCGTCGTCCAGAGTGAGCCGGCGCCGGCCGAGAGAAAACCGGGCCCGTTGTGACCGATCGACGACTTCGTCAGCGTTCCGCTCCTCGGATCCAGCCGACCAAGCGACGAGCCGTTTCGCCCGAATGCGATCCAGAGCGCGCCGCCCGCCTCCGCGAGGCCGGAGGGATTTCCCCCGACGGCGTACACACGAGACACCCTGTTCCTGCGTGGGTCGACCCTTGCGACCGTCCCCCGTTCGTACGCAGACACCCAGACACTCCCCAAAGCGGCGGTGACGTGCGCCGGCCAGTTCGCCACCGGAATCCGCGCAACGATGCGTCGGCGGTGGGGGTCGATGCGGTAGAGCATGTTCGTCATGTCGCTGGCGACCCACACCGAGCCTGCGGCGACGACGATCGGACAGATCCCACGCGCGACCCGGATGCGAGCGACGACACGATTGCTTCGAGGGTCGATCCGCACCAGGCGGCCGGTGCCGTAGACGGCGACCCAGACCGAGCCGAAACCGGACGCCGCACCGCACGGCCCCGCACCGGTCACGACCCGTGCGACCGGCTGAGGAGCGGCCGAGGCCGCCAGCGTGCCGACCAGGACGACCGCGGCGACCGTCATGACCAGGGCAAGACGCATCGTCCGAGCTACACCCGACCGCCGCATCCGGTTCCATGACCTGACAAACCGACCTTCGTCCGATCGGGTAAGGACCCACATGCGCGCACGTCTCACATTGTTGCTCGCCCTGGGAGCGCCCTTCGTGCTCGCCGGCTGCGGCAAGGGCAAGTACTAGAAGTACGATCTCCGTCGTGGCTACGACGGGCTCGCTGCTTTCGCTGGACGACGTCTACCGTGCGCGCGAGCGCATCGGCGGCCGGCTGCACCGGACACCGCTGCTGACGTCGGCCACCCTCTCCAGGCAGATCGGCGCCGACGTGCGCTTCAAGGCGGAGCTCTTTCAGCGCACCGGGGCGTTCAAGCCGCGCGGCGTGCTGAACAAGCTCGCTACGCTGACCGACGAAGAGAAGAGCCGCGGCGTGATCTCCATCTCCGCAGGCAATCACGCGCAGGCGCTCGCGTATGGCTCCGCGGTCGAGGGAATCGATGCGCTTGTCGTCATGTGGCAGACCGCGAGCCCGATGAAGATCGCTGCTGCCCGCGGCTACGGCGCGACGATCGACACCGAGGCGGCTGACATCCCGGCGGCGTTCGACCGGCTCGAGGAGCTGATCGAGTCGACGGGCCGCACGCTCGTCCACCCCTACGACGATCCAATCGTCATGGCCGGCCAGGGGACGGTCGGCCTCGAGATGCTGGAGGACGCGCCTGAAGCGGACGTCGTGCTCGTCCAGGTCGGCGGAGGTGGCCTCGTGTCCGGCATCGCGACCGCAGTCAAGGCGATGAAGCCCGACGTTCGCGTGATTGCAATCGAGCCGGAACGTTCACGCGCGCTGCACGAGAGCCTGAAGGCCGGTGAGCCGGTGACGGTCGAGGCGAAGTCGATCGCGGACGGTCTCAACGGTCCCTATGCAGGCGCGAATTGCGTCCGGGTCTGCACCGAGCTCGGCGTCGAGTCGGTGCTTGTCACCGAGCAGGCGCTCGAGGAGGCTTTCAGGTTCATGTACGGGCGAATGAAGCTCGCCTGCGAGGTCGCCGGAGCGGCGACAGCGGCCGCCTTGCTGTCCGGCGCGTTCGTCCCGGAGCCCGGTCAAACCGTCGCCGCCGTCGTCTCGGGCGGCAACGTCGCAGCCAAAACAGCCGCTGCTATCCTGAACGCCGATGAAGCCTGAGATCCACCCCGACTATGTCCTTGCGACCGTGACGTGCTCCTGCGGGAACACGTTTGAGACGCGGTCCACGAAGCCCGAGCTCCACGTCGAGATCTGCTCGAACTGCCATCCGTTCTACACGGGCAAGCAGAAGCTGGTCGACACGGGCGGACGCGTCGAGCGCTTCCAGCGCCGGCTCGAGAAGGCCGGCGGCGCAAGCCGCGGCTAGAACCGCTACATGACGAACGTTGGGGGACAGGCCGTCCTCGAGGGCGTGATGATGCGCGGCCCATCAAACTGGGCTGTCGCCGTGCGTAAGCCCGACGGCGACATCGCAGAGGTTCACCAGCCGATCAAGTCTCCGATGGCGCGACACGTGATTTTCCGGTTGCCGGTGATTCGCGGCGTCGTCGCGCTCGGCGAGTCCCTCGCGATCGGGTTTCGCGCGCTTGCCATCTCCGCGAACTACCAGGCCCCGGCTGCAGAGAAAGAAGGCGAGGAAGACGAGGCGGTCGACACCGAGCTGACGCGCACGCAGTTGATCTTCGCGTTCGCGATCGCGATCGGCTTCGCGGTCGTGCTGTTCAAGGTTTCGCCGGCTCTTCTGACCGACTGGATCGGAATCAAGAGCACCGGCCAGTTCGTGATCGTCGAGGGGCTGATCCGTGTGACGATCTTCGTCTTGTACCTCTCGCTGATCTCGCTCTTCCCGGATCTGCGGCGCGTCTTCCAGTACCACGCCGCGGAGCACAAGGCGATCAACGCGTACGAAGCCGGGGAGGAGCTGAAGCCGGAGATCGTCCAGCGCTTCAGCCAGATCCATCCCAGGTGCGGCACGGCGTTCCTGCTGTGGGTGATGGTGATCGCGATCTTCGTCTTCGCGTTCTTCGGGAGGCCGGCCTGGTACTGGCTGATCGCGACGCGCATCCTGCTGCTGCCACTCATCGCCGGCCTTGCGTACGAGTTGATCCGGTTCGCCGGCAAGCACCAGGACAAGAAGATCCTGATGGCGCTGCTCGCGCCGGGCCTGTGGTTGCAGCGCCTGACGACGCGCGAGCCGTCACTCGATCAAATCGAGGTCTCGATCCGGGCACTCAAGGAAGTGCTGCAGCTCGAGACCAAGGACCCGCTCGCCCGCAAGATCGAAGTGATGGCCTAATGCCAAGAGTCCAGCGCGAAGCCAACGTCACCTGGGAAGGCAACGTCGCCCGCGGGAGCGGCGCGATCACCGCCGGCACGGGCGCGTTCGACGAACTGCCGTACTCGCTGGCAACGAGAATCGAGCGCGCCGACGGGAAGACGAGCCCCGAAGAGCTGCTCGCCGCCGCGCACGCGGCGTGCTTCGCGATGTCGGTTGCGAGCGAGCTCACGAGTGCCGGCACGCCGCCCGAACATCTCGACATCACAGCGACCGTCACGCTCGACCAGGTCGAGGATGGATCGCACCGGATCGTCTCGTCAGAGCTGCTCGCGCGCGCGCGTGTAACAGGAATCGATGCTGCGGGATTCGAACGCCTCGCCCAGGCCGCCAGCGAAGGCTGCACGCTCTCGAAGCTGATCGAGGCGAGCGCGAAGGTAACTGTCAACGCCCGACTCGAGGGAGGAACCGATGGCGACTGACCGCAAAGCCGAAGTGACGTGGCAGGGCGACCTGATGAGCGGCAACGGAAGCATCGACCCCGTGACGAGTGGTGCGATCGGCGGGCTCGAAGTCAGCTGGCCCGCCCGCGCGGAAGAGCCCGGTGGCAAGACCAGCCCCGAGGAGCTGATCGCGGCCGCGCACGCAACGTGCTTCTCGATGGCGCTGTCGCACGGGCTCGCGCAGGCTGGGCATCCGCCCGAGGAGCTGAAGACCTCCGCGACCGTGACGTTCCAGCCCGGCGAGGGAATCACGAAGATCGCGCTTGACGTCGCCGGCCGCGTGCCCGGAATCGACGCGGGTGCGTTCCAGCAGGCAGCGGACGGAGCCAAGCAGAACTGTCCGGTGTCGAAGGCGCTCACGGGCGTCCCGGAAATCAGCCTGACCGCACGCCTAGAGAGCTAACGTAGACCGGCGATGGCCGGCAACATCGAACCACTGCTCGACGAGCTCGACCGCTCGTACCAGGAAGCGCAGGAGCGCATGTCCGACCCTGCCGTCTACAACGACCGCCGTGAAGCGGC
>Ga0307289_10000808_pt1 | contig 13575 bp, 18 predicted proteins | sample ER_DNA_143_FD_194483 | JGI IMG/M metagenome (GOLD analysis project Ga0307289, IMG submission 194483) | Bulk soil microbial communities from the East River watershed near Crested Butte, Colorado, United States - ER_DNA_143 | ecosystem: Environmental > Terrestrial > Soil > Floodplain | place...
GTGAGCGCTCCTTCGAGCTCGCGGATGTTGGACGAGATCCGGCCGGCGACGAACTCGAGCACCTTCGGGTCCGGGATGTGGATGTGGTCGGTCTTGACCTTCTTGCGCAGGATCGCGATCCGCGTCTCGAGGTCGGGCGGCTGGATGTCGGTGATCAGCCCCCACTCGAAGCGCGAACGCAGCCGCTCCTCGAGCGTCGAGATGTCGCGCGGGGGCCGGTCGGAGGAAATCGCGATCTGCCCGCCGGCCTCGTAGATCGTGTTGAAGGTGTGGAAGAACTCCTCCTGGATCCGCTCCTTGTGCTCGAAGAACTGGATGTCGTCGATCAGGAGCAGGTCGTAGGCGCGGTAGCGCTGCTTGAAGCCCTCGATCCGCTTGTCGCGCAGCGCGTTGATGAAGTCGTTCATGAAGGTCTCGCTCGTCACGTAGCGCACCGAGAGCTCGCCCTGGTGCTCGCTGACGTACTGCGCGACCGCCTGCAGCAGGTGGGTCTTGCCGAGCCCGGTGCCGCCGTAGATGAAGAGCGGGTTGTAGGCCTGGGCCGGCGCTTCGGCGACGGCCAGCGCGGCTGCGTGTGCGAAGCGGTTCGAAGAGCCGATCACGAACGAGTCGAACGTGTACTTCGGGTTCATGTTCTGTCCGCCCGCGGGCTCGCGCCGCTGGGTCTCGACGCTCTCGCTTCGCTCGACGCCTTCCTTCTCCGAGACGGCGAGCTGGATCCGCCGGCCGCGGCCCGTGGTGTCGCCCACGGCAGCGCTGATCAAGCCGATGAAATGGCCCTCGATCCAGTCACGTGTGAAGTCGTTCGGAACGGCGAGTACGAACTCGTCGTTGTTCAGCTCGAGTCCCTCCACGTGGTCGAACCACGTGCGGTACGTCGTTTCGTTGAGGGCGCCCCTGAGCCGACTTGCCACCTCGCTCCACAGGCCTTCCGCAGTCAGCTCAATTGAGGGCTCCACGCCGCCGGACGCACTCCTTGTAGGGAACTGGCGAACGGCGAGCATAGCAGCGTCCCTCCGCCCTCACAATGGCCTCTTCGGAGCAGCTCGGGTGGAAGAAAAAGTCTTGATTTGCAGGGAAAGGTGGACACTCCACATGGTCGTCCACAGGTGTGGACGATGCTGCCGGGTGAGGCGACGCTTGCATCGGTCCGCCCCGCTCTCGCGCCACGTTTCCGGTCAGGCTTGTGCGCGCCGAAGCCTGTGGAGAACCACCCATCATGCCTCGCTATACTGGCTGGCGCGCCGCCCGGGAATCGGGCGGTTCTTCTTCCCTCATTCGACTGTGAAGCGGACCTACCAGCCCAACGTGCGCCGGCGGAAGCGCCGCCACGGCTTCCGCGCCCGGATGTCCACTCGGGCCGGCCGCGCGATCCTCAAGCGGCGCCGCGCGAGGGGTCGCAAGCGCCTGTCGGCCTGACCCCGCTGGACACGCGCGTGCAACGCCGCCATCGCCTCTCGCGCTCGCGCGACTTCGACGCGGTCTATCGCCACGGCCGCTCCGTCTCCACGCGCTTCCTCGTCCTCTACTGGTTCGCGCGCGAGGACGATGGGGAACCGCGGCTCGGCCTCGCGGTGCCGAAGGCCGTCGGCCCTGCCGTCGTCCGCAACAAGATGAAGCGGCGCCTGCGCGAGGCCTTCCGCGCGCGCCTCGGCCAGGTGCCTCGGAACCAGGACTACGTGCTCGTCGTGCGCCCCGGGCTCGCCGAGGCCGTGGACACGCGCGGCTTCGACTGGCTGGGCGAGCGAGTCGACGAGATCCTCGGCAAGGCGGCGGAATGAGAGTCGCGCAGCGCGCGCCGGCGTACCTCGGCCTCGGCCTCGTCCATGCGTGGCGCTGGAGCTTCGGCCTCCTCTCCCGCGGCTCGTGCAAGTACCACCCGACCTGCTCGCAGTACGCGCTCGACGCGCTCGAGGAGCACGGGCTCGTCCGCGGCTCGATCCTGGCCGGCTGGCGCCTGCTGCGCTGCAACCCGTGGAGCCGCGGCGGGGTCGACTACGCGCACGACCAGAGGCTCTTCCGATGATCCTCACCGCACTGATCGTCGCCTCGCCGCTGACGCCGCTCGAGGACCTGCTTCGCAACGTGCTCAAGTGGCTCGGTCCGCACGGCGCGATCGGCCTGCCGTGGGCGTGGTCGATCGTCGCGCTGACGATCATCGTCCGGCTGCTGCTGGTGCCGCTGACCGTTCGCCAGATCCACTCGATGCAGAACCTGCAGCGCCACGCGCCGCAGATGAAGGAGATCCAGAAGAAGTACAAGGCCGACAAGAAGCGCCAGCAGGAAGAGCTGATGAAGTTCTACAAGGAGAACAGCATCAACCCGGCTTCGTCGTGCCTGCCGCTGCTGGCGCAGTTCCCGGTCTTCATCTCGCTCTACCTCGTGCTGAAGCACTTCCCCCACCTGCCGGGCGACAACCTCGACTGGCTCGGCCTGTGGAACATCACCGACAAGGCGTCGGCGGGCTGGGGACCGGTGCTGGTCGCCGTCTACGCGCTCAGCCAGCTTGCGTCGAGCTACTTCATGAGCGCGACTGCCGAGAAGTCGCAGCGGATCATGCTGCTCGTCCTGCCGATCGCGTTCATCCCGTTCATCATCAACTTCAAGGTCGGCCTCGTCCTCTACTGGATGACGACGAACCTGTGGACGGTCGGCCAGGGCCTCGTCACGCGCCGGCTGATGCCAAGGCCGGCGGCGCCCGAGAAGCGGTCCTCACGCACGCCGCCGAAAGAGGTGGCGCCGGCGGTCGCGCCGGATCCCGAGCCGGCGACGGCTCCGGCCACGCCGTCGCAGCCGCGCAAGGTCAAGCGCAAGAAGCGCGGGGCGCGTAGATGACCGAGTCCATGCAGGTCGAGGCCACGGGTGAGACGGTCGGCGAGGCGAAGTGGGCGGCGCTCCGCGAGCTCGAGAAGCTTCGCCCTGGGATCGACAAGGCGGCGGTTCGCTTCCAGGTCGTCTCCGAAGGCGAGCGCGGGTTGCTCGGCGTCGGGTTCGCGCCTGCACGCGTTGTGGCGTCGGTCGAAGCGGCCCCTGTGGTCGAGGAGCCCGAACGGGCGCCGGTGGACGAGGGCGAGCAGGCCGCTGAGGTGCGCGACGTGGTCGAGCACATCCTGGACGCGATCGGCGTCCGCGCCCAGATCGAGATCGAGGAGGACGACGAGCAGATGACCGCCACGCTCGTCGGCCGCGAGCTCGGCCTCGTGATCGGCAAGCACGGCCAGACGATCGACGCAATCCAGTACCTCGCGAACGCCGTCGTCTGGCGCGGCCGCGGCGACGAGCGTAAGGCCGTGGTCGTGGACGCGGCCGGCTACCGGGCGAGGCGCGAGGAGGCCCTGGCCTCGATCGCCAATCGCAGCGCCGAGCGTGCGGTGAGCACGGCCCGTTCGGTCGAGCTCGAGCCGATGACGGCCGTCGAGCGCAAGGTCGTGCACGTCTGCCTGAAGGACTACGCGGGCGTGGTCACGCGCAGCGAGGGCACCGAGCCCAACCGCTTCGTCGTGATCGACCCCGTGTGATCGAGCGCTGGCTCGCCGAGCTTGTCGCGACGCCCCGGCTGACCTCTCTCGCGGGCGCCGAGGCCCGGCGGGTTCATCTCGACGAGAGCCTGGCCGCGCTGGAGACGGTGGAGCGCTTCGAGGGGCCGATCGTGGACGTCGGCTCGGGGGGCGGTGCGCCTGGAATTCCGTTGGCGCATGCGCTGCCGGAGCGCGAGGTGACGCTGCTGGAGGCGACGCGCCGCAAGTGCGACTTCCTCGAGCGCTGGACCGCCGAGCTGCCGAACCTGCGGGTCGTCTGCGGGCGCGCCGAGGAGCAGCCGGTCGATCGGTGGGGCGTCGCGGTCGCGAAGGCGCTGGCGCCGCCGCCGGTCGCAGCCGAGTGGTGCCTGCCGCTTGTCGCGCTCGGCGGGGCAGCAGTGCTCTACGTCGGCCCGACCGCCCAGGCCGACCGGGTCGCGCAGGTCACCGAGCAGCTCGGCGGGGAGCTCGAGGATTCGCCGCCAGGACTGCTCGTCGTGCGCAAGCTCGCCCCCACGCCGCCGGGGTTTCCGCGGCGCCCCGGCGTGGCCAGGAAACGTCCGCTCGCGTAGCTAGCGTGCCCGTATGCCCGGCCGGGTGTATGCGCTTGCCAACCAGAAGGGCGGCGTCGGCAAGACGACGACCGCGATCAACCTCGCCGCCTGCCTGGCCGAGGCCGGGGAGCGCACGCTCGTGGTCGACCTCGACCCGCAGGCGAACGCGACCTCCGGGCTCGGCGAGCGCGCCAACGGCACCTCGTCGCTCGACCTGCTCGACGGCATCCCGCTGTCGGAGCTCGCCAAGCCGACGCGCTTCGCGCGGCTCGACCTGGTGCCGGCCAAGCCGGAGCTCGCCGGCGCGGCGGTCGAGCTCTCGCGCCTCGGCGACGGTGAGCGTTACCTGGCCGACGCGCTCGCCGGCGCGACCGAGGAGTACGCCTTCGTCTTCGTCGACTGCCCACCGGCGCTCGGCCCGCTGACGGTCAACGCGCTGGCGGCCGCCGACCGCGTGCTCGTGCCGGTGCAGGCCGAGTACTACGCGCTCGAGGGGCTCGCGCAACTCGTCGGCTCGGTCGAGCTCGTCCGTTCGCGCCTCAATCCCAGGCTCGCGCTCGGCGGCGTCCTCCTGACGATGGTCGACCGGCGCACGCGGCTGGCCGCGGACGTCAGCGACGAGGTGCGGCGGCACTTCGGCGACCTCGTCTTCCGCACCTCGGTGCCGCGCTCGGTGCGGGTGGCCGAGGCGCCGAGCCACGGACTGCCCGTAACGGCCTACGACCGCGACTCGGCGGGAGCCGACGCGTACTGGAAGGTGGCGATGGAGCTTGTCGGCCGTACCTGAGAAACGCCGCGGCTTGGGTCGCGGCCTGGAGCTGCTCGTCGGCGGTCCTGGAGAGCCCGAGCTGGCGCATCTGCCCGTCGAGACGATCCACGCCAACCCGCGCCAGCCGCGCAAGCGCTTCGATCACGAGGCGACCTCGGCCCTGGCGGACTCGATCCGCTCGCAGGGCCTCGTCCAGCCGGTCGTCGTGCGGCCGCGGCCGGCCGGTGGCTTCGAGCTGATCGCGGGCGAGCGGCGCTGGCGAGCGGCGCAGGAGGCGGGCATCCCGACGGTGCCGGCCCTCGTGCGCGAGGCCGACGACCGCGAGACGCTGCTGCTCGGGCTGGTCGAGAACGTCGCGCGCGAGGAGCTCTCTGCGGTGGAGGAGGCTCGCGCCTACGCGCTCCTGCTGGACGAGTTCGAGCTGTCGCTCGGCGACCTGTCCGAGCGGGTGGGCAAAGCGAAGCCGACAGTCTCCAACCGCCTGCGTCTGCTCGAGCTCCCGGACGACGTGCTCGGGCTCGTCGAGCGTGGTGAGCTGACCGAAGGTCACGCGCGCGCGGTGCTCGCAGTGCCGGACCAGGACGGCCGCCGCCGCCTCGCGCGCCAGATCGTCAGGCGGGGGCTGTCGGTCCGTGCGGCCGAGCGTGCCGCACGCTGGGCGGGCGCGAAGACCAAGCCGCGCAAGGTGCCGAAGGTCGATCCGGTGCTGGCCCAGCGGGCATGCAAGGCCGCCGAACGTTTGACGGGCTTCCCGGCCCGCATCGTGTCGGGGAAGCTCGAGATCGCCTTCACCGACGAGACCGAGCTGGCAGAGCTCGCCGAAGCGCTCGAGCGGATCGCGTAAGAGCCGTACCTGATGGCGGCGGAGGGTCGTTGACCTATTGGCATGCTCGAACACCTCCGGGCCAATCTCGAGTCCTTCGAGGCGATCAACCAGGACGACATGACGCGCGACCTGGTCTTGCGCATGTCCGCCCTTTCCCAGGCCGGCAAGCTGGGCCCGTTCCTGTTCGAGCTCGCCCACGACGCGGACCTCGACGACCTGACCAAGGGCACGCTGGCCGAGCTCGCCAACGACGAGAGCTTCCTGCTCGCGGTCGAGGACTACCTCGTCCGCACCGAGATCGTTCACTGAGCCGCGCCTAACCGATCAGTGGCGTATCCGTCTTAGCAGCTGACGCGCACGTCAGCGTCTTTCACGGGTACGTGACTGACGGAGGGGAAAGATGAAGAGACGGTCATTCACCGGCGTGGTCGTGATCGCGGTACTCGCGCTTGCCGCGCTCGCTCCGACCGCCGCAGCAGACCAGCCAGTGACGACGATCACCACGATCGACCGCACGTTCACGCTCCCGGCGGGCCCGGGCGCCTGCCCGTTCCCGTTCATCGTGCACAGCCAGGGCACGCTGCGCGAGACGGTGTACTCGAACGGCAAGGACGCTACGCACGCGGTCGATTTCCACATCACCTACATGAACCCGGCCAACGGCAAGACGCTCTCGACGGTCCTCGCAGGGCCGTTCATCGTCGAGCCGAACGCCGACGGCACCGTGACGGTGACGATCAACGGCAATGACGGCCACCTGACCGCTCCCGGCCAGGGGACGATCTTCGCCGACGTCGGCAAGCTCGTCTACATCGCCGATCCGAGCGACGTGAACACGCCGCTCTCGATCGTGAAGTCGACCGGGCACCAGGACCCGAACCAGTTCCCGGCGACCTGCGAGGGACTCTCCTAGCTCCTCTAACCCCCGCGTCCCGCCCCTGCCCTCTCGGGGCGGGACGCCTCCCGTCTGCGCGCGCGGTACTGCGCCTGGGCGACACGGTCGGCGCAGAGGGTGCAGCAGTAGCGGCGCGACCGGTTCCGGCTGCGGTCGACGAACGCACAGCGGCACGGGTCGGCGGCGCAGCGGCCGAAGCGCGCCCAGCCGAGCTCTTGGAAGGCGCTGAGCAGCCCTGCGGTCGCGTACGCGGCGACCGCCGGCACCCCTTCGCTCTCGTCCGGCCACGACCGCAGGCGCCAGCCGCCGCCGCCTGCCCGCTCCAGCACCGGCGGCGTCCCGTACTCGCGTGCGAGCTCGTTGAGGCGGCTCGCCGCCGCGTCCTCGGCGCCGGCCTCGAAGACCTGGTCGAACCGGGCCCGCAGCGCGCGGATGCGGTCGACGTCGGCTTCTCGCATCCGTTTCGCGGCCGCCGACAGCCCGTGCCAGTCGAGCCAGGTGCGAACGTCCTCCAGCCCCTCGAGCAGGTCGGGCTCGGGCTCGAGCTCGTCCCAGGTGTTGATCAGGTCGATCGCCACCGCCAAGCCGGAGCCGCGCGTCTCGTCTCGTGTCAGAGGCATTTGCGCACACGGTATTGACAGCGGCTGCGCTCATCGGTGGAATCGGGGTCGAACGTGCCGCCGTTCCCGAAGCCGCGCTTCGACTACTCCTACGACCTCGCCCACGAAGTCGCGGCTCTGCGCGACTATCGCAAGAACAAGCCGGGCCGCCAGATTCCGGCGAAGGGAAAGGGCCGCCTGCTGGTCGGCACCTGGAACGTCGCCAACCTCGGCGTCCAGGACCGCCTCGACAGCGACTACGCGCTGATCGCCGAGATCGTGAGCTGGTTCGATCTGGTCGCCGTGCAGGAGGTGAACGACGACCTGCGCGGGATCGAGGCGATTCACGCGCACCTGCCCTCGCGCTACGATCTGCTCTTCTCGGACGCCTCCGGCAACCGCGAGCGTCAGGCGTTCCTGTACGACAGTCGCAAGGTCACCCGGCTGCGTGAGGTCGGCCGCGTCGCGATCCCGCCGAGCCAGTTGCCGAAGATCGCAGTCGCCGGCGCGACGACCGCCTTCGCCGGCTTCGATCGCGGTCCTTACGTCGCGAGCTTCGAATCAGGCGCTTTCCGCTTCGCACTCCTGAACGTGCACCTCTTCTACGGCTCGGAGGCGCCGGCCGACCTCGACCGCCGCACCCTCGAGACGTTCGCGGTCGCGTGGTGGGCCGACAAGACCCATCGCGACAAGAAGTCCTACGTCGGCGACGTCGTCCCGCTCGGCGACTTCAACCTTCCGAAGGCCGCGCCGGGCGATCGCATCTTCGACGCGCTCGTCGCGCTCGGCCTGACGACTCCCACGCACAGCTCCCAGATCGGGTCGGCGATCGCCTCCGACAACCAGTACGACCAGATCGCGTTCTTTCCAGGCTCGACGAAGGACCGCTTCAGCGGCGCCTGCAACGTCTTCGACTTCGACGGCGCGCTCTTCCAGGACCTGTGGGCCCAGCGCACCGAGACGCAGTTCCGCGCCTACACGCGGTTCCACATCTCGGACCATCGCCCGCTCTGGGCGGAGTTCACTACGGCCTAGATGGGCGATCGTGGATTCGAACCACGGACCTCCGCCTTATCAGAGCGGCGCTCTAACCAACTGAGCTAATCGCCCGCGCGAGCGGGCCAGTCTAGCCGCACCCGCACAGGGGATGTGGACCGGAAAAACATCGCCGATGAACGTCTGAACTACTGCGGCTATGAAGATCGGCGACCTCGTCCTCCACGAAGGCCGGCGCTATTACCTGCGCGGCCTCGACCCCATGAGCGTGCCTGAGCGGCAGGCCTTCCTCGAGGACGCCTCGACCGGCGAGGCGTGCACGGCGCCGGTGGACGAGATCGAGCTCGCGTCCCCGCCGGAGAGCCAGTCTCACGGGGAGTTTGAGCCGGTACCCTGAGGCTATGACGGGAGCCGAGGACGCCTGATGTACGAGATGGTCATCTACGGCGTGAGCTTCGATCTGGTGGGGAAGCAGCCGATCGTCCTGCTCAAGACCGCCGACGGGAACAGGTTCCTCCCGATCTGGATCGGCCACCCCGAGGCGGCGGCGATCCTGATGAAGCTCCAGGGCGCGAGCACGCCGCGCCCTCTGACGCACGACCTGGTCACCGACATGCTCGGGGAGCTCGGCGTCGAGATCGTCCGCATCACGGTCACCGAGCTGAAGGAGAACACTTTCTACGCCTCGATCACTGTGCAGCAGAACGGCTCCGAGATCGAGATCGACTCGCGGCCGTCGGACGCGATCGCGTTGGCCGTCCGGGCCGAGGCGCCGATCTACGCGGCCGAGGACGTGATCGAGGAGTCGGCGATCGAGTTCGAAGGCGAGGACGTGAACGAGGAGGAGATCGTCAGCGAGTTCAAGCAGTTCCTCGACCACGTCACCCCGGACGAGTTCGCTGAGGCCCCGGGCGAGGAGGACTAGCTCTCGCCGCGCTCGACCTCGCGCTTGGTCAGCACGAGGATCTGCTCGAACAGCTCCTGCAGGCCGTCGCTCGAGAGCGGGCCGCGGTTCGCGCGGGCCAGGTACTGCAGCATCCACTGCTCGCGGTCGGGGTCGACGAACGAGAGCCCGCGTGACTCCTTGTAGCCCTTCAGGCGCGCGACGAGCTTCAGGCGCGCGTTCATCGCCTCGACGATCGCGCGGTCGTTGTCCGAGATCTGCTCCCGGAGCTGGCGGATGAGTGGGTCGTTTTCGGTCACGGTCTCCCCTGCAGCTTGACGTACACGGGCTTCGAACTGCGCGCGATCGTGAGCGCGCGGTACGGATACGTCACCCGCGGGTCGACCGGATCGCGGAGCGACGGCGTTTGCTCGCGCACGTAGACGTAGATCCCGCGCCGGCGCTCGACGACGCGTTCGACCCGCAGCGAGTAGCCGGTGCTCGAGCGCGGGCCGAGCGCGATCACGACGACCTCGTTGCGCTCGAAGTCGACCTGCGGCGGTTGCGGAGCCCGGCCCGGCATCGTCGCCTCGAGGAGACGCTCGAACGGCGGGCGCGAGTGATAGACGCCGGTCACCTTGCGCGTGAACTCGACGCGGCCGAGCTGCGGATTCAGGTCGCGCCAGGCGAGCGCGTGCGCGTCCCCATGGCCCCACCACTCGGCATAGACGAGCCAGCCGGCCACGGCGAGCGCGACCAGGCCGAGCGCGATCGCCCTACCAGTAGATGTAGACGTTCGTGCCGTAGCTGGCCAGCGAGTAGATGCGAGGCGCGACCCACAGCGGGATGCGCACGCAGCCGTGGCTCGCGGGATACGGCGGGACGCTGTGGTAGCCGTGGATCGCGAAGGCGCCGACGAAGAACGACGAGTAGTACATCGCCAGGGCATTGAAGCCGGGCACCTTGCTGTAAACGCGCCAGTGGCCGAGCGGCGTGTTGCCGGTGGCCCCGGTCGAGACCTGGACGACCAGGGCAACCTCGCCGTCGCGGACGACGAACAGCACCTGCCGGCCCTTGCTGACCTCGATGTGCGTGCCGGGGTAGCGGGCCCGCGGGACGGTCGACCGCTGGAGCTCGGCCCAGAGGCGGGCGTCCACTCGCCCGGTGCGCGGCAGGCCGTGCAGCTTCTGGAACGCGAACACCGCGTCGATGTCGTCCTGCCCGTAGTAGCCGTCGACGCGCCCAAGCGCGTAGTGCAGCTCGTGCAGGCGGCGGTCGAGCTCGAACGCGCTCGGTCCCGCCGAGCCCGGAGCGAGGGACGGCGCGAAGACGATCCGCTCGAGCGTGCGTCTCGTGGCGAGGTAGCCGGTCGTGGGCTGCAAGGTCAGGCGCACGCGGTAGGCGCCAGCGTTGGCCGTGGCGAGCGGCAGGCGCAGGCGGCCGTGGAAGGCACGGCTGGCCACCAGGCGGCGCCCGCGCCACACCTTGACGCTGACCGCTCCGGCCGCGGCCGGGCGCTCGCGCACGATCAGTGCGAGGGGCGTGCCGAGCCGGCCAGAGCCGCTGAAGGCGGTGTCGAGCCCGGGCCGCACCGCCAGCGCGACGGGGTTCGAGACGGCTCCCGCGTAGCGGACCGTGTAGCGCGCGTTGGGCGTCCCGACGCGGCCGCGGACGGAGAAGGTCCCGCGCCGGCCGGTGCGGACGGCCGCGATCCGGGTGGTGTTCCGGTAGAGGGCGACGCGCGTGCCCTTGACCGCCGGGACGATTCGCCCGTGGAAGCGGGCGAGCTGCTGGTAGCGGCCGCTGCCCGGGCCGGCGAGCGTGATCCCGGTCGCGGTGATCACAGCCGTTGCCTGCGCGGTCTCGCCGAGTGCGTTGGTGGCCGTCACGCGTGCGGTGAAGCGGCCGGCCGCATACGTGTGCTGGACGACCGCCCCGTCGGCCGCGGTGCCGTCGCCGAGGTCCCAGTGGTAGGTCGCGAGGTCACCGGACGCTGTCAGGGTCACCTGCAGCGGCGCCGCGCCGCTCGCGGGCGTTGCCTGCGCCGTGACCGCAGGCGTTGCGGCGTGCGCTGCGGGAGCAAGCGCCATCGCCGCCAGGAAGACCGCTGCTCGCCGCACGGCCGAAACATAGACGAGCTACCGGGCGACGGCGACGACCAGCGCGAAGGCGTTGAACGAGGCGTGCAGCAGCATTCCCGGGTACAGGCTGCCCGTACGCAGGCGGACGAGGGCGACGGTGACCCCGAAGAGGAAGAGCGCGGGAAACCCCTCGACGAGCCCGTGGTCGGCTGCAAACGCGACGGCGGTGCCGAGCACCGCGACGGCCGAGCCGAGAGGCGCCAGCAGCCGGAAGCCGACTCCGCGGAAGGTCAGCTCCTCGACGATCGGCGCGGCGATCACGACGACTGCCGCGTTGAGTGCGAACTGCAGAGCCTTGGACGAGTCCCAGTGCGCCGGCTCGAGGCCCTGCTCGCGCGCCCCATGGAGGAGCGATTCGAGCAGCGACTCGGCGATCAGGAGGACGACGAGCATGCCGAGGGCGAACCCGAGCGCCCGCGGCCAGGAGTCGGGCGCGCGCAGCCCGAGCTCGCTGCGGGTGAGCCCGCGGGCGATCAGCAGCACGATCCCCAGCGACAACGCGTAGAAGATGAGCCCGCTGAGCGCTGTGTCGTAGCGGTAGAGCGAGTCCGCGGGCGGCTTGCCCGAGGTGAAGCGGCTCGCGTAGTTGAGCGCGGCGAGCGAGCCGACGAGGGCGAGCCAACCCGCGAGCTTGCGGGTGTCGAGCTCAGCGACCCGCATCGGGATGCAGGATCCGCGCGACCTGCTCCAGCGCCTCGCCGATCTGCGGCCCGGCGACCGTCGCCTCCGGGGGGAGAATCGAGAACCGGCCCGTGCGGACCGCCCGCAGGCGTTTCACGCCGGCCCGCGCGCGCAACTGCTTCAGGGTCACGCCGCTGCCGGCGGTCGCGAGGTAGACGTCGGGATCGAGCTCGAGCAGCCGCTTGACCGGGAAGGGCCCTTGCTCGGGGCTCGCACCGGCGACGCTTTGGCCGTGCGCGAGCTCGATCAGGTCGCCGAGCAGGGTGCGGGTGGAGATGGTCGCGAAGCCCCCCGTGTCGACGAACGCCGTCACGAGCGGCGAGCCGGCGACCCGCCTGGTGACGGCCTGACGCTTCGCCTCGATCGCGGCGGTCAGCCGTCGCGCCTGCACCGCCCGGCCGGTCAATAGCCCCACGTCGCCGATCGCCTGGACGACGTTCCCGACCGAGCTGCCTGGCTCGACGTAGATGGCGGAGTGGGTCGCGGTGCGCGCGCGGGCGAGGTCGAGCGGATCCGTCTCGCCCGAGGCGACGATCAGGTCGGGCTTGGCCCGGCGGATCGCGTCGACGAGCGGGAGCCCGACGAGCGTGTCGTCGACCGTGACCGTGCGCCTGGCCAGCCCGAGCGACTGCAGGATCGCCTTCGGCCCGGCGCCGACCGGGACGATCCGCCGCGGCGCGGAGCTGACGACGGTCGCCTTGTCGCCGCTGCCTTGCACGGTCACCGGGTAGCTCTGCACGAGCGCGCCGGTCGGCTCGCTGCGCTCGCCGCAGGCAGTCCCGGCGAGCAGCAGCAGCGCAGCGACCGAGACGAGCGCGATCCTCACGCGACCCACTGCCAGAGCGCCCATTGCGCGACCGAGACCCCGAGCAGCAGCGAGCTGACGGCCACGATCGCGGTGTGTGCCCTTGGCCGGCCGCCGAGCACGGCCAGCGCGAGGAAGAGCGGGAAGATCGTCAGGCCGAAGCGCGGCAGCGAGAGCAGCGGCCAGCGCTCGCTCGGGACGCTCAGCGGAATTGCCAGGCTGAGCGCCGCGAACAGTCCGTAGGGCGCGCCGAAGCGGCGCCACGCGATCGCCGCCAGCACGACGAACAGCACGAGGAAGGCGAGCGCCTCGAGGTTCAGCACGGCGACGCGGATCGGGTCGGAGTCCTGCACCGGCGTCCAGTAGACGTGCGTGTGCGAGCCGGACGCGAGTTGCTCCACGCCGGCCCAGCCCGCGCGCAGGCCGTCCCAGATCCCGCCGAGCGGGCCGGCCGGCGAGAGGTGCCGGCTCCAGAGCCGCTGCGCGTGCAGGAACTGCCACGGGTCGCCCTCGGCGATCCAGAGGTAGAGCGGGTAGATCGCGAAGAGCAGCGGCGCGACGGCCAGCGACGCGAGTGCCCGAACGCGGTCACGCTCCTTCCAGGCGAGCAGCGCGAGCGCCGGTAGCAGCGCTGCGGCAGTCGGCCTCGTCAGCAGCGCCAGGCCGGTGACGGCCCCTGCGGCGAGGAAGTGCCGGCGCTCTGCCAGCATGAACGCGGCCAGCGTCAGCAGCAGGTAGAGCGACTCGCTGTAGACGGCCTGCAGGAAGAGCGCGAACGGGAAGACAGCCAGGTAGAGCACGGTCCGGCGGGCGCCGTCGGCGCCGAGCCGCTCCTCGGCGATCCGGTGCAGGAGCAGGAACGAGGCGAACGAGGCTGCGAGCGAGACGAGGATCCCGGCGAGCACGTA
>Ga0307289_10000814_pt1 | contig 13528 bp, 11 predicted proteins | sample ER_DNA_143_FD_194483 | JGI IMG/M metagenome (GOLD analysis project Ga0307289, IMG submission 194483) | Bulk soil microbial communities from the East River watershed near Crested Butte, Colorado, United States - ER_DNA_143 | ecosystem: Environmental > Terrestrial > Soil > Floodplain | place...
CAATGTGCCGTCGAGGAACTGCGCCCTGCCCAGGCCGAACGACCAATCGGCATGCCTGTTGGCCATCACCGAAACGATCAAGTCCTCAGGCCGCACGCCGCACTCGGCCTCCAGCCGCTTCGCCAGCTCGGCGTACGCCGCGACCTTCTGCTCGTTCGACCTGCCCTGCTGGAAGATCTGAATGATCACTATTCCGGCTGAGCGCTGTAATCCAAGGCCAGTGTCTTCGGCGAGGATGTGACCCTTGTCGTGCTCGGTGATGATCTGGTAGCGATCACGTGGCGGAGCGGCAAAGGCATCGAGCATGACGTCTTGAATGGTGTCGGCCAGCTTGCGGAGCTCTTCGGATGTGCGGCCTTTCTCGACATCGATCCGAACAAGTGGCATGGTCAATTCTCACTTTGTAAAGACATAATGTCAAATTATCATCGAAGTGTTTTTCGGCCTATCAGGAAGCCGGCACCCCAGGAGAGATGGGTCGCCGCCAACACCAGCGGTAACCGGAGCCGAGCGGCTGGCGACATCTGACGTCCGGTGGCCATCGAGCCGGTGATGATCAGCGCCAGATATCCGGCCGGGGCAACGAAACCCAGCCGAAGCAGCCTCGAATCGATCAGCACGCCCAACAGCCCTAGCCCTGAGCCACCCACCACTCCCAACACTGCGAGCGGTGGTGCCAGATAGCGAGGATTCGCGGTCTCCGGATGACGCCTGACGAGTTCGCGACGCCACTTCCCCGTCTCATACATTTGCTTCACCAGCGCGCGAAGCGTGGAACGTGGGCGGTACGTGACTCGCAGCTCCGGCGAAAACCAGATCTTGTGGCCGTTGGTCCGCAGCCGATAGTTGAGCTCCCAGTCCTGCGCGCGGTGCATGCTTTCGTCGAAGCCACCAACTGCGACCAGGGCGTCCTTGCGGAACACGCCAAGAAACACGGTCTCAGCCTCGGCCGCCGGAGACTCAGCCAGGTGAAACGCTGAGCCGCCCAATCCCAGTCGCGTGGTGTACGCCGTGGCGACCGCCACTTCGAACGGTGTCGTTCCTTGCGCGTCCATGACACCGCCGACATTGGCCGCGCCGGTTTCCTCGAGCAGTTCGACGGCTCGCCTGATGTAGCCGTCGGTCAGCTCGCCATGTCCATCCACTCGCACGATGATCGTGTGGCTGGATGCGGCAATTCCGAGGTTGAGCGCAGACGGCGTACGTGCCGCGGGATTGTCGACGACATGGATCCGCTGATCCGCGGCCGCCAGTGCATCGGCTATCTCCCGGGTACGGTCCTCGCTCGGCCCGACCGCGACGATCACCTCGAGCTCGCCGGGATAATCCTGGTCGAGCACCCGACGGATAGCAGCCTCAAGATGGCGTTCCTCGTTGAGAGCGGGCATCACCACCGAGACACCCGGCCACCGCGTGCTGAGTTGCTCGACGGAGGTCACCGGATCATCTTGTCAGGGACCGTTTCTGGCGGGTGGCTGGTGTCACATCGCAGGTACGTTTCGCAGCACAGGCGTCAAGACGGTCCCGGCTAGGCCGAACAGACCTTGCCCAAATCGTCGGTCTGGCTGCTTCTCGACGGCGTCGCCCTCGGTGTTGGCTTGGCGGTAGCAGTGGAGGGAGTCGCCATGCCCGCCTGCGTTGGCTCTTGCTCCCGATTGTCGGTGGCCTCTGAGTCGTCGATGGCCTTCTGGACGGTGCTGTGGATTACCGCGAAGTCAGGCGCGTTCGGATTGATCAGCGGCGGCACCATCGCAGCGCTCGAAACGGGCAGACTCTTGGCTTTGAGCGCGAGATCCATCATCGTGCCGATCTCCGATGGCGGGATATCGGTTGCGACCACTTCGCGCCCGGCCTCGGCGATCTTGTTGAACCTGGTCAGCACCGTGATGGGATCCAGCTGATTGAGCATGGCTCGCATCACACACTTCTGTCGCAAGATCCGGTCGTAATCGGAAGAATCTGACCGCGACCGAGCGAACCACAGCGCCTCACGTCCGTCGAGATGCCGGTTCTTCCCAGCCCGCACATAGCCGTAGATCTTGCTACTGCCACCGCCAATCGGCACCCGCCGGTAGACATCCATCGTGATGCCACCAACCGAGTTCACCAGCGACTCAAATCCCTTGAGATCAATCAGCACCCAGTAGTTGATCTTGAGCCCGGTCGAACCCTCGACGGCCTCCTTGGTGGCCTGCGCACCGGGGTTTTGAACGTCCGGATAGAGACCGCGATGTCCGGTCGCGTAGGTGTAGACCGCGTTCAGCATGCATGAGCCATCGGAGCACCGGAAGCCGTGTGGGAATCGAGCGTGCAGCGGAGACGAGTCAGGAAATGCAGCGGCCTGCAGGTTGCGCGGCAAGCTGATCAACACCGTACGGCCCGATTCGGTATCCACGCTCGCCACAGTCATGCTGTCCGGCCGCAGCCCGCTGCGATCGGGGCCTGCGTCCCCGCCCATCAACAAAATATTGATCCGACCGTGCTGTGCGACGTGATCACCACCGCCGGAGAAGACCGTCGTCGTCAGCTGATGTTGGGCCGAGGCGATCGAGGCCACCGCGATAGAGCCGCCGAAGATCGTGAATGCGAGCGTCACCGTGATCACAGAGAAGCCGATGTGACTATGACGGCCGAGCTCCCACGGATTGGCGAGCCGCCAGGCGTCGACAAGCAGGCCGACCCAGCCGAGTCCGAAGATGATCAGCGCAATCTTGATGATGGCCAATGCCGGCGCCGATGTGATCATGGAAAAAGCCGCCTGCGGAAGAAGCAACACCAGGAGCACTGCGAGTACCGCCAGCAGCCACAGCGCGGCCCAGACGCGCAACGCCAATCGGCCGACCCGATGGTTGCCGGCCACTAACTGGGCAGAACCGGGCAAGACGAGCGTCATGATCAACAGCGTCCATGCCCGGCGCCGCCTGATGCGCTGGCTTCGGTGCTGTGGCTGGTGCGACGAGGCGGGGGCGCGCGCCACAACCTCCGCGGTGCGAGGAGACACCTGGGGAGCCCTTTCGGTGTGTTGCTAAGGGGAAGGCAGGGGAAGAACCCTGCCAGTATGTGCGGCACTCGCTGTATGAGTCCCGAAGCCACGCCGACAACGACGGAGTTGGCATCAAGGCTGGTGATACCTCGACAGGTACCTTTGCGATATGTCTCCGAGCCGCGATGAGGATCTCGATTGGCTTTATGGACGGGAGCGCCAGCCAGCCGAACCTGAGCGCACCCGGGTGATGCCGAACCCGTCGGGGACTACGCCACAGCCGCCGCAAAACCGGGCGTCGTACCCTCCACCCAGTACCAACCAATACGGGCCTGCGCCTGCACGACCAGTCGGGTCGCCGGCCGGCCCGCCCCCCGGACCCGGCGGACGTAACCGGCCAGCAGCAGCCCAGCCCGGCAAGCCTGCCAAGCGGCGGCATCCGGTTCGCAATGTCTTCCGAGTACTGCTGATCCTGCTATTGCTGGTGATCTTGTGGCTGGTCGGCGTGCCCGCGTACGCCTGGACTCAGATAGCTCGGGTGGACGCGGCACCCTCCGGTCAGCGACCAGCTGATCAACCTGGCAAGACGTTCTTGCTGGTTGGATCGGACTCTCGCGCGGGGCTCAGCAAGGCCGAGCAGAAGCGGCTTGGGACGGGCAGCACCGGCGGTCAGCGCACCGACACGATCATGATCGTTTACGTTCCTCCCGGCGGAAAGCCGGCGCTGATCTCGGTGCCGCGGGACTCTTACGTTGACATTCCCAAGAGTGGCAAGAACAAGATCAACGCCGCGTACGCCTTCGGTGGCCCCCAGCTGCTGGTCCAGACGGTCGAGCAGAATACCGGGCTACGGATGGACGGCTATATGGAGATCGGCTTCGGCGGCTTCGTCAATATCATCGATTCGCTCGGCGGCATTCGGATGTGCTTGCCGAATGCGATCAAGGACCGCGACAGCCACATCGATCTGCGTAAAGGTTGCCAGACCCTGACTGGTACTGAGGCACTCGGCTACGTACGGATGCGCAAGGCTGATCCGCGCGGTGATCTTGGCCGGGTGGAAAGGCAGCGGGAGATGCTGGCCGCAGTGGCGAAGAAGGCCGCTTCGCCAGCAACGGTGCTTAATCCAGTGCGCTACTGGAAGTTCAACATGGCGACAGCCGATGCGATCAAACTGGGCCGCGACACATCGTTCCCCGAAGCGCTTGAGTTGGCCTGGGCGATGCAGCGGATTTCGAGTGGGAATGGGCTCACGCTGACCGTTCCGGTCTCCAGTACCGGTGCGCCAACGCCCGTCGGCTCGGCCGTCTTGTGGGACTCGAACAAAGCCAAGGCGATGTTCTCCGACATCGCCCGCGGCGACACCTCCGGGCTGGCCAAGTACGGCAAGTAACAACTTGTTGCCACTACCCAGACGTTATCCCACGTCAGCCACAAGTAAGAATGTTAGAACAAAGTCTTGACAACGTTTCAGTGAATAGGCAACGCTAGGGCGCGTCGGCACGGATGCCGATCTTTGACCCCGGAGGTCAGCTGAATGCGCAGCCCGTCCAACGCGTCGTTTCGAGTCGCGGCTCGAGCGCGTCGGATGACCTTACGTGTGTCTCAACCAGCATCTCGGCGAACCTCGCTACGATCACGCAGCAAGCAGAGCGCCTGTACCTGCTGTCGCGCAACCAGGGACAGCACTCCTGCCCACACCGGGGCACAGGTATCACGTGTCGGCGACGATCTCGCCTCACTACTAGCCGCAAACGTTCCCCGCTGCTTACGTTCAACGACGTGAGCTCCGCTCACGCATCCTCGCAGTCCGGGCCTGGCCCGAAACACAACGAAAGGAATCACCGATGATTCGATCCGCAAAGGGGTCGGCGCTTGGCCGATCTCGCAAGGGCTTGGCCCTGACCGCCCTCGCGGCGGCCGCAGCACTCGCGCTGTCCGCTTGTAGCGGCGGCGGCGCTCAGCCCCAGCCGCAAACCAGCGGGGGCGGCGGTGGCGGCGGCAACTCGGGCTATACCTTCGCCATGATCACCCACGAAACGCCTGGCGATACGTTCTGGGACCGGATCAGGGCAGGCGCCGAGCAGGCCGCCAAGGACACTGGCTCGACGCTGAAGTACTCGGCCGATCCCGACGCCACTAAGCAGGCTGTTCTCATTCAGAACGCGATCGACTCCAAGGTCGATGGCATCGCGACCACGCTTGTCACCCCGGATGCCCTCATTCCAACGGTCAAGAAAGCAATCGCTGCAGGGATCCCGGTAGACAGCTTCAACTCCGGATTCGCCTACTGGCAGCAGGCGGGCGCCCTCACCCACTTCTCCTCCGACGAGTTCCTCGCCGGACAGCAAGCGGGCAAGAGGATGATGGCGGCCGGCGCCACCAAGATCCTCTGCACCATCCAGCAGACCGGCTCGGTCGCGCTCGAGGACCGCTGCAAGGGCGTGAAGGACAGCTTCCCGAACACCGAGAACCTGCAGGTCAACGGCGCGGACGACTCCGCCGTCACCTCAGCGATCCAGGCCAAGCTCAGTGAGGACAAGTCCATCGACTGGGTGATCACTCTTGGCGCGCCACAGGCCCTGGACACCTTGAAGGCTGAGGAGGGTTCCGGCAGCAAGGCCAAGATCGGCACCTTCGACACCAACCCGGACCTGGCGCAGGCTGTGCAGGACGGCAAGGTCCAGTTCTACATCGACCAGCAGCCCTACCTGCAGGGCTACATGGCCGTCACACAGCTCTATCTCTTTAAGAAGAACGGCAATATCCTCGGTGGTGGCAAGGCCGTGCTGACAGGCCCGACCTTCGTCGACAGCAGCAACATCGCCACGGTCTTGCCGTTCGTCAAGAACAACACCCGATAGTTCGAAGCCTCGCAGGGTGGCCGGGCGAGTGCTCGCGCGGCCACCGCGGACACAAGTCATCGGAGCTGCACCATGAGTACACCTGTCAAGACGGCACCGCCTACACCGGCTGAGGCCTCCAACCGCGTCCAAGTCAGCTGGACGACTCGACTGCTCGGCCGCCCCGAGGTCGGAGCCTTGGTCGCGGCCATCGTCATCTTCATCTTCTTCCTGATCGTCGCACCGGCATTCCGCACGCCGGCCGCGTTCTTCACCGTCCTCTACCAGTCCTCGACCATAGGCATCGTGGCCGTCGGTGTCGGCATGCTGATGATCGGCGGCGAATTCGACCTGTCCGCCGGCGTGCTCGTCACCACCGCCGGCCTGGTCAACGGCATGCTGTGCTATCAGCTCGGGCTGAACCTATGGGTCGGCGTGATCATCTCGCTCCTCTTCTGCCTGGGGGTCGGCTTCATCAACGGCTACTTGGTGATGCGCACCGGCATTCCAAGCTTCCTGATCACCCTGGGCATGTTCTTCGTGCTGCAGGGGGCCAACCTGGGCGTAACCAAACTCGTCACTGGATCAGTGTCCAGCCAAAATATCAGCCAGATGGACGGCTTCAACTCGCTGAATTTCATCTTCGCCCACGAGTTCAAGATCGGCTCCGTCACGCTGTCGATCACCGTCATATGGTGGTTGTTGTTCGTCATCTTGTCGGCCTGGATCCTGCAGCGGACAAAGATCGGCAACTGGATCTTTGCGGTCGGTGGCAACGCTGCCAGCGCCCGCGCCGTCGGCGTGCCGGTAACCCGGGTAAAGGTCGGCCTGTTCATGACGGTGTCATTCCTGTGCTGGTTCACCGGCATGCATTACCTCTACCGGTTCGTCACTCTGCAGGCCGGCAACGGCGTGGGCAACGAGTTCCTCTACATCATCGCCGCAGTTGTGGGCGGGACCCTGCTGACCGGCGGCTACGGCAACGCGTGGGGTGTGGCCATCGGCGCATTCATCTTCGGCATGACCAGCCTCTGCATCGTCTATGCCGGCTGGGACCCGAACTGGTTCAAGGCATTCCTTGGCGTCATGCTGCTGCTCGCCGTGATGGTCAACCTGTATGTGAAGCGACTCTCCACGACGAGAAAGGTGGGTTGACATGACCGACACTCTGCAAGAACACGCCGATCCGACACTGCACAAGGGTGAGCCCCTGGTCGAAATGATCGATGTTGGCAAGACCTACGGAGCGATCCGAGCCCTCACGGGAATCAACATGGTCGTCAACGCGGGTGAGGTGACGTGTGTGCTTGGCGACAATGGAGCGGGCAAGTCAACCTTGATCAAGATCATTTCTGGCTTGCATCCCCACAATGAGGGAGAGGTGAAAGTCGATGGCGAGGAGGTTCACTTCGGCTCTCCTCGTGAATCTCTCGCTCACGGCATAGCTACGGTGTATCAAGACCTTGCCGTAGTCAGCCTGATGGAAGTGTGGCGCAATTTCTTCCTCGGCTCGGAGATGACTGGGGGCAAGTTCCCGCTATCCGGAATGAAGATCAAGGACATGAGGCGCATCGCCGACGAGGAGCTGCGCAAGATGGGCATCGTCGTCAAGGACATCGATCAACCCATTGGAACCTTGTCCGGCGGTCAGCGGCAATGCGTCGCGATTGCGCGCGCAGTGTACTTCGGCGCTCGGGTCTTGATCTTGGACGAGCCGACGGCCGCTCTCGGTGTCAAGCAGTCCGGTGTGGTGCTCAAATACACCGCGGCCGCCCGCGATGCTGGGCTGGGCGTTGTGTTCATCACTCACAACCCGCACCACGCCTACCTGGTAGGCAACCACTTCATCATCTTGAAGCTGGGACAAGCCGTGCTGGACAAGAAGCGCTCCGAGGTGGGGCTGGACGAGCTCACCCGACAGATGGCCGGCGGCGACGAGCTCACGGAGCTCGCGCACGAGCTGGAAGGCAGTAGTCGCGGTTGATCCGTTTCGCCCTCTTTGGCTGCGGACGGATTGGGCGCGTACACGCCGACTCGATCGATGTCCATCCCGGGGCCGAGCTGGCTTGGGTGTACGACCCGATCGAGTCGGCTGCGCTCGAGGTGGGCAAGCGGTATGGCGCTGCCACCGCCCCTTCCGTCGATATCGCCATGGATGACCCGAGCGTCGATGCGGTCGTCATCGCCTCGGCTACGCCCACCCACGTCGACCTGCTGACCCGCGCCGTACGCACCGGAAAAGCAGTGCTCTGCGAGAAGCCGATCGACCTGGACTTGGCGCGGGTCGAGCGGTGCTGGGTAGAGATCACTGCGCTGAATCCCACCGTGATGGTGGGATTCAATCGGCGCTTCGATCCGTCGTTTCGCGAAGTGCATGATCGAATTGCAGCCGGTGACATCGGGCGGCTGGAACAGTTGATCATTGTGAGCCGTGACCCAGCCCCGGCGCCGCGCGAGTATCTGGCTACCTCCGGCGGGTTGTTTCGGGACATGACGATCCACGACTTCGATCTCGCGCGCTTCTTCCTCGGCGAGGTTGTCGAGGTGTACGCGACCGGTGCCAATGTGATCGCTGACTACATTGCCGAGCTCGGCGACATCGATAGCGCCATTGTGGTGATGCGCGGAGCAGATGGTGCGCTCTGCCAGATCACCAATAGCCGCCGCAGCGTTTTCGGCTACGACCAGCGGCTGGAGGCTTTCGGTTCGGAGGGGATGCTGAGCGTCGGCAACCAACACCAGACAAGCGTGCGATTGTCGAACGCGACGCAGACTGAGGCAGCGCCCGAGTACCTCAACTTCTTCCTCGACCGGTACACACCGGCATACCGCGCCGAGCTTGATCACCTGATCACCGCCATGGAGCAGGGCAGCCAACCCAGTCCAGGGTTCGCCGATGGGCGTGAGGCGCTGGCTCTAGCAGATGCGGCGCTCGAGAGCCTCAAGACGGGGCAGACAGTGCGGCTCAGGCCTGCGGTCTCGTAGGACCGGAGCGAGGCTGTATTCCGCAAGGGGCTTGCTGAGCAGGCGACCCGGCGGGAGAGTGAAGTATGACGCCGATGCTCCTCGAGGACAAGATCATCCTGGTCAGCGGAGGAACTCGAGGGCTCGGTGCCGGAATCGCCCGAGCGGCCGCAGCCGACGGGGCGGCCGCGATCATGATCACAGGGCGCGACGAGTCAGCCGGTAAGGCCCTTGCCGCTGAGCTGGCCGGCAATGGAACCGAAGCAAGCTTCCACGCTGTTGATCTTGCCGATCCGCTCTCTGCAGCCGATAGCGTGAGGGCGACCGTGGCCGGCTACGGCAGGATTGACTGCGTCGTCAACTCCGCAGGTATCACCACACGTGGAACGCTGCTGGACACCACCGTCGAGCTCTTCGACACACACATAGCCATCAATTTGCGCGCGCCGTTCTTCGTTATGCAAGCAGCCGTTCAGGATATGCGGAATCGTCAGGCGCCCGGATCGATCGTCAACATCATCTCCTTCTCTGCACACGGCGGACAGCCCTATCTGGCTCCCTACGTGGCCGCGAAGGCGGGCTTGATAGGCCTCACTCGCAATGCTGCGTACGCTCACCGCTTTGACCGGATCCGGATCAACGGACTCAACATTGGCTGGACCGAAACCGAGGGCGAAGATGCGACGCAACGCGCCTTCCACGGAGCGGGCGACGACTGGGTTTCCACGGCCGCAGCCGCGCTGCCCATGGGCAAGCTCGGTCAGGTCTCCGAGATCGCCGAGTTCGTGGTGTTTCTTCTCTCCGACCGGAGCGGTGTGGTGACCGGCTCGGTGATCGACTGGGACCAGAACGTGCTCGGCGGCCACGACTGAGGCGATGAGTGCGCGGGTTTGCGTCCTGAGCTTGTCGAAGGACACTTCGACGCAGCTCAGCGCGCAATCCATCAAAATGTGTCTTATTGACAGGACAAAGTTTGGTTGGATACGTTACCCGAAGACCGCGGCCAAGTGCGTTCCAAGTGCCGGTGATTCCTACTCAGAGGAGAGTCCATGACGATTGGAGTCGCAGTAATCGGAGCGGGTATGGCGGGCCGGGCGCACGCCGCGGCGTACCGAACAGCACCGACGCTTTACGAGTCCACATTGCCGGACCTGCGCTTCGTCTCCATCGGGGACGTCAGTCCTGAGCTTGGGTCACTTGCGGCGCGGCGGTTCGGGTACGAGCGCACCGACACTTCCTGGCAGGCGATTGCGGAGGACCCCGACATCAATGTCGTCAGCGTGGTCGTGGCCAACACCCTGCATCGCGAGATCGTGGAGGGACTGGTCGCCGCGGGCAAACACGTGTTCTGCGAGAAGCCGCTGAGCGACAACCTCGAGGATGCCCGCGCCATGGCGGACATCGCCCGCAGCGCCGACACGGTGGTCAGCATCGGCTTCACGTTGCGCCGGGCGCCCGGCGTTGCTGCCCTCCGCGAGCTCATCCGCTCCGGCGCACTGGGTCGGGTCTTACATCTCGACGGCCGGTACTGGTGCGACTACGCAAGCGACCCCCAAGCACCGATCAGCTGGCGATACAAGGGCGCTCCCGGCTCCGGCGCACTCGCCGACATCGGCAGTCACGTTGCCTACCTCGTCGAGTTCCTCGGCGGTGAGGTGCAGGAAGTGAGCGGCGGCCGATTCGCGACCACGATCACCGAGCGACCAGTGCCATTGGGCGTTGTCGTTGGCCATGCGCTTGTCGAGGTGAGCGACACCATGGAGCCGGTCGAGAACGACGATTACGCCAGCTTCAGCGCACGGCTCGAGGAAGGTGTCGGTGTCGTGCAGGTCTCTCGGGTCGCCGTCGGTCACCCGAATGGCCTCGCCCTTGAAGTGTTCGGGGAGAAGGGCGCAGCGAAGTGGGAGCAGGAGCGCCCAGCTGAGTTCCAGCTCATGCTCAACGAGGGGGCCGCTGGCACGCGCGGTTTCCGCCGCGTGATCGTCGGCCCGGATCAGCCCTACTTCGCCGGCGGCCTGCCGATGGATGCCCCGGGCGTAGGCCTTGGACACAACGACTGCTTCAATTTCCAGGCTCGCGCCTTCTTGGAGGAGGTCGCTGGCATCGACGAGGCCGACTCGTTGCCCCGCAACGCCTCGTTTGATGAGGGCGTACACAACATGGAGATTTTGGCTGCCGTCGCAGCGTCTGCCGCCAAAGACGGCGCTGCCGTGCAGATAACGCCACAGCGAGCTGAGGTCACCCGATGAAGTTCGGCGTCTACAACGCGATCCTGCACGACCGGTCGCTACCCGACGCGATCGAGGTGATCGGCAAGCTCGGCCTCACCGGTATCGAGCTGAACTCCGGCGGCTTCCTGCCGGCGGTGCACATTCCGACCTTCGACGACATTCTCTCCTCCGACACGGCAAGAGATGATTTCGTCGGATTGTTCGAGGGCACCGGCGTGGAGATTGCGGGCCTGAACTGCAACGGCAACCCACTGCACCCCGATCCTGCGATCGGATCGAAGCACGCCGAGGACGTGCGGCGGAGCATCCGGCTCGCGAACCGTCTGGGCCAGCACCGCGTCGTGACGATGTCGGGCCTGCCGGCGGGAGAGTCAAGCGGCCGAAGGCCGAACTGGATCGTTAATGCCTGGAGCTCCGGCGCCCTCGACGTACTCGACTATCAATGGACCGTCGCCGAGGAATTCTGGCGTGAGATCGACCGCGAGGCCCGTGACCTCGACGTGAAGGTCGCGCTCGAACTGCACCCGCAGAACCTGGTTTTCAACCCCGCCGGGATCCGCGAACTCGTGGAGCGCACTGGCGCGACCAATATCGGCGTCGAGCTCGACGCCTCGCACCTTTTCTGGCAGTGGATGGATCCGGTGGCGGTGGTCCAAGACCTCGGCCCGCTGGTATTCCATGCAGCAGCTAAAGACGTGCGCATCAATCCTTCTGCCGCTGTTTACGGCGTACTCGACAACCGGTTCCGCCGACTAGACCCCGACGAGCCGCGCACCAACCTGGGCGGCGACGAATGGGCTAATGAGTGGCCCAAAGATGCCGCCTGGGACTTCGTCGCCCTCGGCCGTGGCCACGACGCCGTCTATTGGTCGACCTGGCTCGCCGCGTTGTATGTCGTCGACCCTGACATGCTCGTCAACATCGAGCACGAGGACGTCAGCCTCGGCCGCATCGAGGGCCTCGAGATTGCCTCTGCCGTGCTGCTCGATGCTGCGCGGCGCGCCGGCGTCGGCTCTTCGGAGTAGGGCCACGGCACTGATGGCTCCGCTCAAGATCGGCATTCTCGGCGCCGCACGCATTGCCGATGACGGGATCGTTAATCCGTCTCGAGTGCTCGGCCACAGGGGTGGTCGCCGTGGCCGCCCGTGACCGATCCCGTGCCGAGGCGTTCGCGGCACAACGCGGTATCGAGAAGGGTCACCAGACGTACGCCGGGGTCATTGACGACCCAGACGTCGAAGTGGTCTACAACGCGCTCGTCAACTCACTGCACGCCCAGTGGAACCAGTACGCACTGAAGGCCGGCAAGCATGTGCTCAGCGAGAAGCCGTTTGCCAGCAACGCACCCGAAGCGTTGGCGGTACGCAACGTGGCGCGAAGCGCATCGGGTCAGATCGTGGAAGGATTCCGCTACTTACACCACCCGGTGAATCAACGGCTTAGGGAGCTTGTCACCTCCGGCGAGCTGGGTGACGTCCGGCAAGTCGATATCCAGCTGACCATGTCCGCCCCGCCAACTAGCGATCCTCGATGGTCGCTCGAGCTGGCCGGTGGAGCGACGATGGATCTCGGTTGCTACGTGCTCCACGCCGCGCGGCAGCTCGGTCGTTGGCTTGATCAAGCACCATCGGTGGTCAGCGCCGAAGCCAGTCTCATGAAACCCGAAGTCGACTCAGCTATGTGGGTTGAGGTGGCGTATGCAGGCGGTGTTCGCGGCCGGCTGCGGTGGGACATGAACGCCGCTGGCCGCGAGATGGTCTGGACGGTCGTCGGAACGGCAGGCACAGCTGTTGTGCCGGCTTTTGCGGTGCCGCAGATGGACAATCGGATCATCGTCACTCGGGACGGCAGCACCGAGGAGCAGACTCTTGGCGATCAGACGTCGTACACCTACCAGCTCGCCGCCCTGGCGGACACGCTGCAAACCGGCGCCGAGTTCCTGATCGATGTCGACGACTCGGTTGCCAATGCTGAGCTGATCGACGAGGTATATCGAAGGGCCGGGCTCTCTCCTCGCGGCTAGGACGACGCGTTTGCTAATCCAACATCGAAATGAATCGTCCGGCAGCGTGGCGCCGGCGATATCCGCTAGCGGGTCTTCTGACCGACCCCAAATTTTCGTCGATATGAGCCGGGATGGAGACGGGTCGTGCGTTGGAACAGGCGCCGGAAGAACGCCGTGTTCTCATAGCCAACGACGAACCCGATCTCATCGATCGGCATCGTCGTACGCTCCAGGAGGCGGCGAGCCTCACGGATGCGCAACTGTTGTACGTAGGAGATGGGCGAGCGCCCCGTCGCCTTGCGGAAACGGCGCTCCAGCGTTCGGCGGCTCAGGCCCGAGCCCGTCGTCATTTCCTCGACCGGATTGGCGATCATGTAGTGCCGCTCCAGCCATCTCTGCCGCTCCGCAACCAAGCCGTCGCCGTGACCGAGCTCGGGTGTGAACTCGATGTAGGGGGCCTGACCTGCGCCGTGCCACTCCAGCATCAGCATCCGCGCCATTG
>Ga0307289_10000817_pt1 | contig 13496 bp, 16 predicted proteins | sample ER_DNA_143_FD_194483 | JGI IMG/M metagenome (GOLD analysis project Ga0307289, IMG submission 194483) | Bulk soil microbial communities from the East River watershed near Crested Butte, Colorado, United States - ER_DNA_143 | ecosystem: Environmental > Terrestrial > Soil > Floodplain | place...
GATCAGCTCGGCGTGCACGAAGCCGCGCGCGCCGAGGTGCATCCCGTCCTGCTCTTCGCACTCGCCCCAGAGCGACGCGCCGATGTCTCCGATGCCCATCGCCTCTGTGACCTTGGCATCCCAGCCTTTCTCGAGCTTGGCGCGAAACGCCGGCTCCCCGCCTCCGGGCTCGCCGGCCACGAGCACACGACGCACGCTCGAGCCGCGCATGTCCTTCCCACGCTCGGCGGCCCATTCGAGCAAGTGGGCGGCGTAGGAGGGCGTGAGCACGGCGGTCTCCGGCTCGAGCAGCTCGATGGCGAGCATGAGCCGCTCCGTATTACCCGTGCCGACCGGGATGTGGCTGAGCCCGATGTGCTCGAAGGCGTCGAGCGCCGCCCCGGCGACGAAGGGCCCGGCGTTGTAGGTCGACACGATGCGCTCTCCTGACGAGACACCCGATGCCGCATAGCTCCGCGCCGAGCCCCTGATCCAGTTGTCGAGGTCGCCCGCGGTGAGCGGGATGTAGCTCGGCGTTCCGGTGGTGCCGCTCGTGGAGTAGATGCGGGCGATCTCGCCGCGCTCGACACAGAGGTGCGTCCCGATCGGGTTCTCCCGCGTCGCGGTCGCTTTCAACTCGCTCTTCTCGGTGAGCGGCAGGCTCGCGATGCTCTCGAGGCCACCCGCTTCTTCAGGACTCGAGATCCCTGCCGAGCCGAGCTTCTCCCGGTAGAACGCGGAGCGCTCGAAGAGGTAGGCGACCTGTGTGCGATAGCTCCGGTCGTCGAGGGCGAGCTGCTCCTCCCAGGGACGGCTCTCGACCTCCGGCTCGAGCATCACTCCGCCGAAGGCTCGTACTTCACGGCGTCCTCCGCGGCAGCGGCAAGGAGGAAGCCGATGGGGTTCTCCTGTTCCTCGGCGAGATGGGCGAGAAGGCCGGCCGTGCGCGCGAGGATGGGAATCGCTTTCACGGTGGCAGCCGAAAAGCCCAGGTCGAGCAGCACAGCGGCGATCGGCATCGCGATGTTCATTGTCAGCGGCTTGCCCCAGATCTCGGCGACCGCGTCGCGGAAGGCGCGCGCAAGGGCGACGTGGGGCCCGCTCGCGCCGCGCTCGTCGGCGAGCTCGAGGATTCGCTCCGCCCGCGGGTCGAGCGGCCGATGAACAGGATGCCCGAAGCCCGGCACCTTGCCGCCCTCCTTCTTGATCGCCCCGGCGAGCTCTGCAGCCGCCGCCGCGCGTTCAGCCCCCGCAGCGACCTTCGCCTGTGCCTCCTCGAGCAATCGCGCGCATTCCTCCGAGGTGCCGAGGACGACTGGGCCGGCGCCGAGGATCCCCGCCGCGACCGCGCCCTGGAGCGACGCCGGGTCGGCAGCAAGCGTCATCCGGGCCGCGACGTTGGTCGGCATCATCCCGTGCTCGGCGATGGCGACGAGCAGCAGGTCGAGGAAGTAGCGCTCGTCGTCGGTCGGCTCGCGGCCGGTGAGCAGGAGGTGGAAGTACTCGGTGAAGGTCAGGCGACCCATGAGGTCGCCTGACAGATCCCGCCCGCGCACCTCGACTCTGTCGGGGTAGGCCTGGCTCACGTGCGTGACGGGCTCGCCGGGCTTGCCGATCCGCATGGCGCATCTTGCCCTTAACTGCGAAGCCCCGCCGGAGCGGGGCTTCGTGTAGCAGGCCTGCAAGCCGGATCCTCAGCGTGGGGGACCCCAGGGTTCCCCCACGAACCCCCCTCCTTAAAATGCCGAAGCCTCGCAGAGCGAGGCTTCGGGGTAGCAGGCCTGTAAGCCGGATTCTGTCGAGGGTGACCATCCATCTAGGCCACCGGTTCCCCGGTGGCTCGAGCAACGCACCCGGCTCCTCGGCGGGCCGCCTGAAACGGAGCCTGTTCGCCTTGCACCGGACGGGGTTTGGCTAGCCGTCGTGTCACCACGACGCTGGTGGGCTCTTACCCCACCCTTTCACCCTTGCCTTCGGCGTCTCCGGAGAGAGACGTTTCGCCGCTGGCGGTCTCCTTTCTGTGCCACTTTCCGTCGGCTTTCGCCGCCTGGGATTTCCCCAGCGTCCTGCCCTGCGGTGTCCGGACTTTCCTCGGACCGACCCGCCGAAGCGGCCCGGCCCGCGATCACCCGGCCTGCACGGTCAATTGTAGCCCCGATTCCGCGCCAGCCTCGAAGCGGGTCCCGCACTGCGGGCAGAGGATCGCCCCGCCCGTGTGGAGGACGAACTCGCCGCAGACTGGGCACTCGAGGCTCGCGCCGCGCATGAGCGCCAGGAGCTCCTGGTCGAGCGTGCGATTGAGGGCCACGATCTCCGTCATCAGACTCGCCTGAAGACCCCGATCACCTTGCCGAGGATCTGGACGTGGGTCGGATAGAGCGGCTCGAGGGTCTCGTTCTCCGGCTGGAGCCGGATGCGCCCGTTCTCGCGGAAGAAGCGCTTCACGGTCGCCTCGTCGGCGGCCTCGTCTTCGCCGGCGAGCGCCACGACGATGTCGCCGTCGCGGGCTGTCTGCTGCTTCTGAACGACGACGTAGTCGCCGTCGAGGATGCCGGCGTCGATCATGCTCTCGCCCTTGACGCGGAGAAGGAACTCGTCCCCTCCGGCGGTCAGCGGCTCCGGCACCGCGAGGTAGTCCTCGATGTTCTCCTCGGCGAGGAGCGGGCCGCCTGCGGCGATCTCGCCGACGAGCGGCAGGCGCCGTGGGTCGGGCGCGGCCACACGCACGGGACCGGGGCCCGAGGCGCGCTCGCGGCCGACGACCTCGAGGGCGCGAGGCTTGGTCGGGTCGCGGCGCAGCATCCCGGCACGCTCGAGATTCGCGAGATGCGCGTGCACCGTCGAGGGCGAGGCCAGGCCCACCTCCTCGCCGATCTCGCGCACGGTCGGTGGATACCCGTGCTTGGCGGCGTAGCTGACGACGAAGTCGTAGATCTCCTGCTGGCGCTTGCTCAGCATGCTCGGCTCCCTGGTCGAACGTCTGTTCGCATCACGGTAGCGCGGGTTTCGGACGGAGTCAAACTCCGGCCTAGCTACAATGCGCTTCGCGCGCTGGTGGCGGAATTGGTAGACGCGCAAGGTTGAGGGCCTTGTGCCCCTTGCGGGGCGTGGAGGTTCAAGTCCTCTCCAGCGCATAACAGGCAGCGCGAAGGCACCCCGAAGAGGGGTGCCTTCGTTCTTCTCCCATCGCTAAGGTACGCGCGGCTCGTGCGCGAACTTTGTGGAGAGGCGATCGACGTGGCGACGGCCGGCGGGGCCGGCTATGCCGACGCGCGCGCGGTGACACGCCGGGCCCAGCACGTGGCGACGAAGAACGGTGAGGTCGAGTCGGTCTCGGACGGCGAGACGGAAGGCGTCGGCGTCCGCGTCCTCGTCAACGGCGCCTGGGGATTCGCATGCGACCGCCGGCTGACGGAGGAAGGAGCACGGTCCGCCGCCGAGCGTGCAGTCGCATTCGCGCGCGCGAGCGCGGGCCGGTCGGGGAGACGCCAGGTCGAGCTCGCGCCCGCGCCGGCCGAGAAGGGCGAGTACCGAACTTCCGCCACGCGCGATCCGCTGGACGTCCCGCTCTCAGAGAAGGTCGAGCTCTGCCTCCGGGCCGAAGGGGGAATGAGGCACGAGGACGTGGAGATCACGGAGGCGACGCTTCGCGCCCAGCGCGAGGAGCGGGCGTTCCAGTCCTCCGAAGGCGCCGACGTCTACCAGGAGTTCGTGGAGTGCGGAGGCGGGATCGACGCGCTCGCCATCCGCGACGGGAAGGTTCAGATCCGCAGCTACCCGAGCGCGCACGGCGGCTCGAGCTCGCAGTCGGGCTGGGAGTACGTCGAGGGCCTGGACCTCCCGGGGAACGCGCCGCGGGTCGCCGAGGAGGCGGCAGCCCTCCTTCGCGCCGACCCATGCCCGTCGGGAGTGATGACGGTCGTCCTCGACAGCGAGCAGATGGTCCTGCAGGTACACGAGTCGGTCGGCCACCCGACCGAGCTCGACCGGGTCTACGGGACCGAGGCGGCCTACGCCGGCACGAGCTTCCTCAAGCCGGGTGACCTCGGCAGCCTCCGCTACGGGTCGGACCTGATGAACATCACCGCGGACTCGACGACTGCCGGCGGGCTCGGCACCTTCGCCTACGACGACGAGGGCGTGCCCGCGGGACGGCAGCCCGTCGTCGAAGGGGGCGTCCTGAGCGGCTTCCTCTCGTCGCGCGAGACCGCGCGGATGATCGGAGCGGGGAACGGCGGCTCGATGCGCGCCGACGGGTGGAGCCGGATGCCGCTCGTCCGCATGACGAACCTGCACCTCGAGCCGGGCGAGGGGTCCTTCGACGACCTGCTCGCCGACGTCGACGACGGCATCTTCATGTGCACGAACAAGAGCTGGTCGATCGACGACAAGCGCCTCAACTTCCAGTTCGGGACGCAGATCGCATGGGAGATCAAGAGCGGCAAGCTCGGGCGCATGCTGCGCGACGCGACCTACATGGGCACGACGCCGATCTTCTGGTCCGGACTCGACGCGGTCGGCGGCGCCGACGAATGGGAGCTCTACGGATTGACGAACTGCGGCAAGGGCCAGCCGGGCCAGCACGCGCACGTGTCTCACGGCACCGCCCCGGGCCGCTTCCGCAACGTCCAGGTAGGCGTCCGTGACGTCTGACGGCCGGGCGCTCGAGCTCGCCGATCGCGCCTGGCGGGCCGCCGAGGCGGACGAGGCGGACGCCGTCGTCCAGGTCGAGGAGTCGGGCTTCGCGCGCTTCGCCGGCTCCGAGGTCCACCAGCCGACGCTGATCAGCGACGAGTCGATCACGCTCCGCGTCGTCCGGGACGGGAAGGTCGGCTGTGCCGTCACGAACCGAACCGACGACGAGGGTCTCCGGGAGATGGCCCGGCGGGCCGCCGAGGCGGCGGACAGCGCGCCCGCGGACCCCGGGTACGCAGGGCTCCAGCCGCCGGCCGCCGTCCCCGACGTGGCCGGTTACGACGAAGAGACCGCGGTGCTGACCCCCGAGGAGCAGGCCGCGCTCGCCGCGCAGGCGATCGAGGCCGCTCCCGAGTACGGCCTTTACGGGTATTTCACGAGCGGCGCGACCGAGACGGCGGTGGCCTCGAGCACGGGCCATGCGGTCAGCCAGGGAATGACCGACGCGAGCGTCCTCGCCATCGCGGCCTCTGACGACGCCTCCGGCTACGCGGAGGAGACGTCCTGGAAGGCTGGCGACCTCGACCCGGCGGGCTGCGCGCGAGAAGCCGCGGAGAAGGCCGGCAGGACGCGCGGCGCGACGGAGATCGAGGCCGGCACGCACGCCGCCATCCTCGAGCCCTATGCCTTCTCCGAGCTCCTCTGGTATTTCGGGTTCAGCTCCCTCGGAGCCCTGTCCTGCCTCGAGGGACGCAGCTACCTGAGCGGGCGGCTCGGCGAGAAGCTCTTCGACGAGAAGTTCACGCTGATCGACGACGGTCTCGACCCCGAGGGCATGCCCAAGGCGTTCGATCTCGAGGGCGTGCCCAAGCAGCGCGTCACGATCGTCGAGGACGGCGTCGCGAAGGACGTCGTCTGGGACCGCCGCACAGCCAAGCGCGCCGGCGACGGCCACGAGTCGACCGGCCACGCTCTCACGGCGCCCGCGCAAGGATTCGGCCCGCTGCCGCTCAACCTCTCGGTACGCGCCGGCGACGTGCCGACCGGTGAGCTACCGGAGCGAGTGGGTGACGGCATCTACGTGACCCGGCTCCACTACCTCGGCGTCGTCGACCCGCGCGAGGGGATCATCACGGGCATGACACGCGACGGCACGTTCAAGATCGAGGGCGGTAAGGTGACGAAGCCGCTCGTGAATCTCCGCTTCACCACGTCGTTCCCGAAGCTCGTCGAGGGGATACTCGGTCTTTCCGACGAGGTCGAGCTCGTGAACCGCAGCGACTATTACGACGAGCGCTACCCCTTCGGGACGCGGGTGCCCGCGATCGCCACGAGCGCGTTCACGATCGTCGGAACGGGATCGGGGCCCGGCCTCTAGTGCCCGCCCTCCTCGTCGGCACGCGGAAGGGCCTTTTCGTCCTCTCCTCCGACGAGGACCGCCGCGACTGGGCGGTCTCCGATCCGCTGCTGACGGGCTGGGAGGTCTTCCACGCCGTTCCCGACCCGCGTGACGGCTCGGTCTACGCGGCGACGAACAGCTTCGTCTACGGAGCGACCGTGCACCGCTCGGAGGATCGCGGCCAAACCTGGACGCGCGCCGAGGAGCTCGGCCTCCCCGAGGAATCCGGCCTCACGCTCGAGAAGACCTGGCACGTTCGGCCGGGGCGCGAGGGCGAGAATGGCCGCCTCTGGCTCGGCGGCGCACCCGGCGTGCTTTTCCGAAGCGACGACTCCGGACGCACGTGGGAGACCGTGCAGAGCCTCGTCGGGCACGAGTCCCGGGAGAAGTGGAACCCGGGGGCCGGCGGCATGTGCTGCCACTCCATCCAGCTCGACCCGGACGACCCCAACCGGATGTACGTCGCGATCTCCGCCGCGGGGACCTTCCGCACCGAGGACGGCGGCGAGTCCTGGGAGCCCGCCAACTCCGGCGTGGCGGCCGACTTCTTCCCGGACAACCCGTTCCCCGAGGTCGGGCAGTGCGTGCACAAGCTGCTCGTCCACCCGGCCCGGCCGGAGCGCCTCTGGCAGCAGAACCACTGCGGCGTGTACCGCTCCGACGACTACGGCCGAAACTGGGAACGTCTCGAGGGCAACGGGCTCCCGAGCGGCTTCGGCTTCCCGATCATGCTCGACCCGTCCGATCCGGACACCGCCTTCGTCATCCCGGAGGAGGGCGCCGAGAACCGCGTCACGCCTGACGGGCGGCTGGGCGTCTACCGCACACACGACGGCGGTCAGAGCTGGGAGCTCCTCGAGGGCGGCCTCCCGGATCCGGCCTGGGTGGCCGTGCTCCGCGAGTCTTCGTCGTTCGACGGGAGCAGCGTCTATTTCGGGACGCAGAGCGGCTCGGTCTTCGCGAGCGCCGACGGCGGCGACAGCTGGGTCGAGGCCGCAACGCACCTTCCGCCGATCCTCTCCGTCGAGGCGACCGACTGGCGGTAGTCCTGCTCCCGGGGATGCTCGCCGCCGAGGTCGGCGGGCAGCGCCGCTTCGACGTCGAGGCGGACACCGTCGGCTCCGCGCTCCGCTCCCTGCCGGTCGCCAACCTGGTCTTCGACGAACGCGGGCAGCTACGGCAGCTCGTGAACGTCTACGTGGACGGGGTCGACGTCCGCGAGCACGAGGGCATGGACACGCGCCTCAGCGGTAGCGAGGAGATCCGCCTCGTCGCCGCGATCGCCGGGGGTTAAAGCACGTAGAACAGCGCGACGGTGTTGATGCCGAAGAGCGCCGCGACGACGAGCGTGAGCCGCGTCAGGTTCCGCTCGACGACGTGCTGGCCGCCCTGCGACGCGGGCGTGAAGCCCATGCCGCCGAAGCCAGTGTCGCGCCCGGAGTGCATGAGCACGAGGACGACGAGAATCGCGGACAGGAGCACCTGAACGACTGGCAGGACGACGTCGAGCACGGCCTCAGGATAGCGATAGGCCTCAGGTGACAGCGTCGAGGACTGTTCGCACCAGATCCTGCGCGATCCTGTCCTTCGTCACGTAGCCGGACGCACCGGCGTTGTAGGCCTTCTCCACGTCCTCGGCATACGAGGAGCCGGTGAGGACGACGACCACAGTGGCAGGCGCCTCGGCGCGGATCCGCCGGCTCGCCTCGAACCCGTCCACGACCGGCATGCTCAGATCCAGGAGGACGACGTCGGGCTCGAGCTCCCCGGCGAGCCGCATCGCCTCCTCCCCGTCATGTGCCCGGCCAGCAATCTCGATCTGGGCTTCGATGCCGAGAATCGCCTCGAGGGCGTCCATGAAAAGCGGGTCGTCGTCGGCGATCAGGACGCGAACGAGTGGGGTCATGCGGTCGTCCGCCGGATCTCGAGGCCGCTCGCTGTCCCGACGTGCTCGACCTGAAGCGTTGCGTGCTCGAGCCCGAAGCGCTCCGCGAGCATGCGCTCCAGCTCGAGGCGAATCCGGTGGCAGTCCGCGCCCGGCTCGACGAGGACGTGCGCGGCAAGCGCCGGGAAGCCGTCGGTCACCGTCCAAACGTGCAGGTCGTGCGTCTCGACGACCCCGTCGTGCTCAACGATCGCGCGGCCGACCTCGGCCGGCGGAGCCGATGAGGGCGCGCCCTCGAGGAAGATTCGCCCTGATTCCCGCAGGAGCGTGACGCTGGCCCCGAACATGAGCCCGGCCACGAAGAGCGATGCGATCGGGTCGAGGCGGTTCCAGCCCGTGGCGAGGATCAGGGCGCCCGCAAGAGCGGTGCCGACGAAGGCGGCCAGGTCGGTGGCGATGTGCAGATAGGCGCCCCGCACGTTCAGGCTCTTACGCTCCGCGCGGGCCATGAGCGCGAGGACGGCGAGGTTCACGACGATCCCGACCAACGCCACCACGGTCACGATCCCGGCCTCCACCTCGGGCGGCGAGATCAGCCGGCGGATCGCCGAGTAGACGATCAGGAGCCCGATCACCACGAGCGTGATTCCGTTCGCCTGCGCGGCGAGGATCTCCGCGCGCGCGAACCCGAACGTCCACCGGCCGCGGGCCGGCAGGGACGCTGCCCAGGCTGCGAAGAGTGCGAGCCCGAGCGCCGAGGCGTCGGTCAGCATGTGGCCCGCGTCCGCGAGCAGGGCGAGGGAGCTGGCCACGATCCCGAGCACGACCTCGGCGACCATGAAGGCGACGAGCAGGCCGAGCGACAGGGCAAGGATGCGGCGGTCGGCGCGTGAATCGGCGTGCACGTGCATGTGACTCATTCTGGCGTCTCGCCGGCTAGAAGCCGCGCCACCCGCGCCGCCTGCTTGACGACGTCGTGCTCCTCGGCGATCGCCCTTGCCGCCGGGTTCGGCCTCGGGAGATCTGTCGCCGCGCGCAGGCCGGCGGCGATCGAGTCGACGCTGCCGGGATCGACGAGGATGCCTGTCTCGGGAGTGAGGAGCTCGGCCGGTCCACCGATGCGCGTCGCGACCACCGGACGCTCGCACGCGAGCGCCTCGAGCACCGCTTGCCCGAACGGCTCGATCAGGCTCGGCTGGCAGACGATGTCGCACGCGGCGATCAGGTCAGGCACGCGATCGTGCGGCACGCGGCCGACGAGTTTGACACCGTCCTTTCCCTCCAGCGCGTGACGCAGCGGCCCATCGCCGGCGAAGACGAGGGATCCGGAGCCCAGACCGGCAAAGGCATCCGCGAGCCGAACGACGTTCTTCCGCTCGTCCAGCGTTCCGACGCACAGGTAGTGCGTGCCCGGCTGCTCCCACCCCAGCTTGGCACGAAGCGGCTCCGGATCGCGATGCCGGAAATGCGCGAGATCGACGCCCGAGTCGATGACGTGCACCTTGCCCTGGGCGTCCGGGATCTTCGCCTCGAGCTCACCGCGGAGGAAGTCGGACACCGCGATCACCGCGTCCGCGCGGCGAATCGCGGCGGCGGTGGCCGTCGCCACGCCCGGGATGGCGCCCACGTTGCGGACGTCGCGACCGTGCGCGGTGAGAACCAGGCGGGCGCCGACCCTTCGCGCGGCGAAGGCGGCAGCCGCGCCCGCGGGGAAGAGGAAGTGCGCGTAGACGACGTCGGGATGAAACCGGCGCGCCTCGGCGAGCGCGCGAGCCGCGAGGCCTCCGTATTTGGCCGGCGAGCCGCCCCGGTGGTCGATCACCACACGGGAGACGTCGTTGCCAGCGCGCTCGAGCTCGTCAGCAAGCTGCTTTACGAAGACGCCGAGGTCGGGAGCCGAGGGGCCCGGATACATCTGAGAAACGAGCAAAACACGCATGTTGACTATTGTCGAAATCGCTCCAACGGGGGAGGCAAGCCGAAAAACCCCCGCTAAGGTCGAATTTATGGCGAAGGCTGCGGTCGCAGGCGTCGACGTTGCAGCGGTCGAGGAACACCTCGCACGCTACGTCGTCTCGTGCCCTCTCTGCAAAGGGGTGGGCCAGCTCGGCGTTGCGCACGAAGAGTGCAAGATCATTTCCGGCGCCGACGCGAAGGACGGAATCTCCGTCGTCGTCGTCCTCTGCAAGCGCTGCGGCTACCTGATGACGCTCGCCGCCGACCAGATCCTCCCCAAGAAGTCTTCGGCCAAGCCCAGGGCAGAAGCCGCCTGACCTCCCAGCAGGGAGGGCGGCCGCCAGGAGGCGGCCGCCCGGCAATCGGTCAAGCCGCTTGCTTCACGCGGCGCGAATCGCGCTCGAGCCGTTCCTCGGTCCGAGCACGCGCGTGGATGAGCTCCGGCGAGCCGAAGCGTTTCCGGGCCTCTGCGGTCCGGTATTCGCCCCAGAGCTCGTCGATGGTCTTAGAGAGGCCGGCGAGCTCGGCCGACGTCTCGGCATCTGATCCCTGATAGAGGCGGTTCCACAGCTCGGCGCGTCGCGCGATCGCCTGGTCCAGCTCCTCACGGATCTCGTTGGTTGTACGCACAACCTCTTTCACGAGGCCACACGCACCATCATTCCGCCGAAAAGGAGCCGGAGGCGGGACTCGAACCCACGACCTACCGCTTACAAGGCGGTTGCTCTACCAGCTGAGCTACTCCGGCGGGCTCGGCCAGCGTAGCTAATCGAGAACCGCGCGCTCCTGCTGGTGCTGGAGGACCTTGCGCTTCACGCGCTGCAGGGCGTTGTCGATCGTCTTCGTGTCGCAGCCAAGGCCTTCGGCCATCTCCTCGTAGGAGTTGCCTTCGAGGTAGAGCCGGAGAGCGTCGCTCTCGAGCGGCGAGAGACCGGTGCCGAGGCAGAAGACGAGGCTCTGCAGCTCCTCCGTCGAGATGACGCAGACGGCGGGGTCGTCGACCCCCGGCCCCGGAAGCGCGTCTCCCAGGGTGCAGTCGCCGTCTTCCTGACCCGCGGGCGTGTGGCTGAACGAGACGTAGGTGTTCAGCGGCGCGTGCTTGAAGCGCGTCGCCGTCTTGATCGCCGTGATGATCTGCCGGGTGATGCAGAGCTCGGCGAAGCTCCGGAACGAGGTCTCCTTGTCGGTGCGGAAGTCGCGCACCGCCTTGTACAGCCCGACGAGACCTTCCTGGATGAGGTCGTCGGACTCACCGCCGGCGATGAAGTACGAGCTCGCCTTGAGGCGGACGAACCCGGTGTAGCGGCGCAGGAGCGCGTCCATCGCGACGGAGTCCCCGTTCCTGGCACGGAGGACGAGCCGTAAATCCTCGACTTCTCGTTGAGTCTTTTCCTGCGGGCGGGCCGTGGCGAGCTGGCGGCGGGGCATCGGCTTTCCTCCTGGGCTTTTGGATGTGCCGGTGCCGAGGAAAGCATGCCTCGACAACCCTAACCCTCAACTTGAGGTCACGATCGTAGCAGGCGGTCCCCGAAAGTTCAATGTCGCCTGCGGCGCAAACGCTCGAGGGCAGAACGCGTGTTCTCATCGAGCGCGTCTTCGATCTGGGAGCGCCCTTCAGGTGCCGGCTTGGCGCTCTCGTCGAGATCCCGCAGGAAGTTCTTCGACGAGACCCGGCGGGTTTCCTGTCCGGCGGTTCCGCGGATCTCACGGTCGGAGGAGATCACCCAGACCTCCTCCTGCGCACGGTGCTCGGCGGCGAGGCGCTCGATGAGCGCGTCCGCCTCCTCGGCGAAGCGAACCGCCAGGTCCCCGTACGACGTGTCCTCGCCGACGCCGTCGAAGACGACCACCCCGCGTGCGCCTCGCATCGCGACGAAGCTCGCCAGGCGGTCCACCAGCTCGTCGCGCTCACGGAACGGGCTGGCGTGAAGGATGTTGTAGCCGTCGAAGAGGTAGAGCATCCGCACCTAAGGATGACGCCGCCACCGACGTGAGTGCGGCGATCCCGGCCAGAAGGCCGATACCGGCGCGAAGGTCGAGCGCCCCCGAAACGACGCCGATGAGCGGCGGTCCGCACAGGAATCCGAGGTACGAAACGGTCGTGACGCTTGCTACGGCGCTCCCGCGCTCCCGCTCGGTAGCGCCCCGGCCCGCCGCGCCGAGCAAGACCGGGGCGGCCACGGAGATGCCGGCGCCGCCGAGGAAGAAACCGATGAGAGCGACCGGGACGGCGGTCGACGTAGCTGTGACCGCGAGTCCGAGAGCCGAGAGAAGCGCGCCGCCGGCGAGCAGGGTGCGATCGCCCAAGCGGATGCCCAGCCCGTGACCAAGGACACGGCCGCTGACCATGGCCGCGGCGAAGAAGGCAGGCCCGAGACCGGCGAAGACCGGTGAGGCGTCGAGCTCGGTCTCGAGGAAGAGCGCGCTCCACTGCTCGATCCCGCTTTCGACGACGAAGGCGATCCCGCACAGCAGGCCGAGTACGACGAGCGGCCGCCGGAGCGAGATCCGCGGTGCTCGCTTCTCCGCGGGGGCGGGGAGCCTCAGAGCATCCCGATTCAGCCAGGCGGAGACGAACGGCACCACCGAGGTCGCAAGGAGAATCGGCACCGGTTGGACTCCGGCCTCTCTCGCGACAGCCGCGAGGACGCTTCCCGCAAGGAAGCCCGCCGAGAACGACGCGTGCGCCTTCTGCATGATCGGGGCTCCCCCACATGCTTCGATGCTCGTGGCGCCGAAGTTGATCGACACGTCGAGCGCGCCCGATGCCACGCCGACCAGGACGAGCGCAAGGGCGAGCTGCAGCGGAGATTGTGCAAGCCCGGGCAGCAGAACAGCGAGGCCGAAGAATGTCGCTGCTAAGGGCAAGACCCTCGGCCCGATGCGGTCGATCAAGAGCCCGGTGAGGAACATCGCCGGCAGGGCGGCCGCCGCGACGAACAGGAGCGCGACGCCGAGGGCCGTGACCGATGCCCCGGTCTGCTCCTTGATCGCCGGCAGCAGAACCGCCCACGCCCCCCAGAAGACGCCGAATGCCGCGAACGCCGAGAGCGAGCCGAGCCGGGTCACGGCCGCCGTTGCCTGGCGGCTTCGAAGAGCGCCACGCCGGCCGCCACACTCACGTTCAGCGATTCCACGGCTCCCGCCAACGGGATCGCGAACGCGTTATCGCACGTCTTGCGCACTAGAGGACGCAGGCCACGCCCCTCGGCGCCGAAGACCAGCGCCGCCCCGGTGGTGAAGTCGGCCGACCAGACCGGCGTGTCGGCGTCACCGGAGGCCGCCCAGACCCAGAGATCGCCCCGCTTCACATCTGTGAGGTAGCGCGCGAGATTGACGACGACTCCGATCTGGACGTGCTCGACCGCGCCTGCGGAGGCTCGGCAGACCGCCGGCGTGACGCGCGCGGCCTTGTGCTCGGTGACGACGACGCCGGTCGCACCCGCTCCGTCCGCACTTCGGCAGACGGCGCCGAGGTTGTGGGGATCGGTCACCTGGTCGAGGCACGCGATCAGCGTCCGCTCGCCCGCGGCGAGCTCATAGGCGTCCGCGTACCTGTAGGGCTCGCAGAATGCGACGACCCCCTGGTGGTCGCGGTTCCCGGCCAGCTCGTTCAGTTTCCCTTCGCGCTCGACGTGGACG
>Ga0307289_10000818_pt1 | contig 13476 bp, 16 predicted proteins | sample ER_DNA_143_FD_194483 | JGI IMG/M metagenome (GOLD analysis project Ga0307289, IMG submission 194483) | Bulk soil microbial communities from the East River watershed near Crested Butte, Colorado, United States - ER_DNA_143 | ecosystem: Environmental > Terrestrial > Soil > Floodplain | place...
GCAGGGCAGGCAGCACGAGGAAGGCGATTAGCTGCGTAGTGCGAAACACTCCAAACCGTCGCGTCCGCGCCAACACAACGAGCCCGACCACCGTGATCAGCTGGTATAAGGCCGGGATCGCCGCAGACGTGGGGTAGCCGTAGGCGAAGTAGGTAGCGACCCAGGTCAGGGAGATCAGCGTGATCACCATCGATGCGAAGATCAGGGTCCCATGGCGGAGGCGCTCATCATCAGAATCCTCCGGTCCGGCGCCAAGATCGGACAGTCGATCGAGGAAGCGCACGATTGACCGCATCGATCCGGGCCGGGGAGGACCGACAAGGACATGCGATGCAGCCACGCCGCCGATGCTAGCTTGGCTCCCACCGAAACCCCCCGACATTGTGCGGCGGCAGTGACGCCCAGCGCCGAGTGCCCGGGACCCTCGAAGATTTCGGCGCCACCGCGGCCAAATCGGTGCAGTTGGCTGGTCAGCCCAAACGGGAGTCTGTGCGGGGCTTGTCAGCTCGGTGCTTGTGCTAATGCCTGGGTTGCTTCGTTGAGTGGTGAGCGGCGCCGGAGCAGGGCGATGCCCATGCTCAGCATGAAGACGAAGAAGCCGATGAAGCCGATGTTGGAGATAGTCGAGATCACCGATGACGCCGGGCTGAGCAGCCCCAACCAACCAGCGAGCGCCCCGACGAGCAAACCAAGCCATCCGATCCACCGCGGCAGCGCGCGCGTGGTCAGGATGGCCACCGCGTACAGCGGAACGACCACGCCGAAGCCGAGGAAGTTGCCGGCAGCGTTGGTCACAAGGGCGATGGCTGCAAAGGTGTCGGCAGTGGCCGCCAACGTGGCCTGTCCTGCCGGGTCTGCGGCCATGTAGGCCGGGACTAGTTCGTAGCCCATCGCAATGGGGATCGGATGCGAGACAGTCACCAGCGTCAACCCGACGGCGCCGAGAATCGGCGCCAAAATCACCACTGGCCCAGCCACTCGAAGGGTGTCGTAGAAACCGACCAGCGCGACTATCCCCAAAAAACCGACCAGAACGACTAGCCAGGCGCCAGCGAAGAACAACCCGCCAGCCCTATCCACGGCCGCTATCCAATCCCGGCCCGGCCGTCCGGTCTCCGGGATCAGGTCCCCTACGCCGCTGAAACCCATCGCGACACCGCCAAGCACAAAGCAGATGACCGTGCCGAGCGCACATACGGCTCCGACCGTGGAGAGCTTCAGGGTCCTCATAGCCCTACCCTGGCACCGCAGTACCCGAATGACGCATCTAATGGCCCAACTTTATGGAGGCTCTTGATCTTGATCCGATCGGGCCAGGAGGAGCTGATTGCAAATAGCCAATCTGATTGCGCAGAGGCCGCGGTGGCCAGGCGCTGACGTCGGTGAACGAGTCAGGTCGATCGCGGTGATCAGGAGATCTGGATGCTTGAAGCCCGTACGCGTCACGGGCGCCCTAAGGGTTCTGACGCCGACCAGTTGCACTCACATCAGTGCCCGCGACAAGGGCTGCGTAGCGAGCCAGGTAAAGCGGCCACCCCTCGTCGCCTTCCACGCCGCGTGCGACGGCTTCCCAAGAGGGCCCATGACGCTCGAGACCTCGGTGCTCGAGTTCAACACGGGTGCGCTGCGGTGTCTCTTCGTAAAACCTAACCTCGACCTCGCTGGTCATGTCCAGGTCCGTCTCGAGGGTCCATTCAGGGCTGATATCCCAACTAAAGACAACGCGAACCGGCGGCTCGTAGACGAGGATGCGCGCCCATCGACATTCGGTACCATCGACGGCTCGGTCGAAGATGTGACCCCCCACCCGAGGCTCGAATATGGTCTCGGCGATTGGGGCACTGAGCAGGTTGTGCTCAGGCGGCTTGAACTCTCCGAATCGTTCTGTGAATACCGAAAACGCCCCCTCAATTGCCGAGTCGACGACGACGTGCCGGCGTACGGTCGCTTGGGTCTGGGTCATGATTTTTCCTTTCTCTGCTTCGTGGGTCGCCACGTTCAGCTGTGTCATCGGACAGGATTTCGGTGTAGTTGGTGAGGGCTCGCCGCCAGTAGGTATCGAGCTGGTCCCGTAACGCGGCCAGCGCGATCGGGTTGAGCTGATAGATGTGCCGGGTCCCCTCCTGGTGCTCACTCACCAGTCCCGCCTCCCGAAGGACCTTCAGGTGCTGAGACACCGCGGGTCGACTCACCGGCATCTCGGCGGCCAGCTCCCCGACCGAGCGTGGACCCTCGGCAAGTGTGGCAACGATCGCGCGCCGTCTGCCGTCTGCCAGGGCACTCCAACCACTAGTATCTTCGTAAGCAATCACTAACCGTAAGTTACTACTAACGAATAACCGGGTCAATGGCCTGGTCGTCCCGTTAGTTACTCGAGATGCAACGTCACCAATCGACTCAGTGATCTCTGTTCATGTCGGCGATGAGGGTGAGTCGGCCGATGAGGAGGCGCAGCGACGTGGCTTCGAGATCGTTTCATCCGCAGTGAAGCCTGCGTGGCTGTATCCGACGGAGTCTCAACCGCCTATTGCCGATTGCGATCTTGGGCGGTGTGAGTCTTGCCGCCGCCCTGGCCTTCCTCGGCAATCGGCTGTGGTATGGGTCCATCAGATCGGGCCAAGCTCGGTCTCCCGCTGATAGGCCAGCAGCGCCTGAAAGCCGCCGACTAGGTCAGTCGCCCGATGCAGACCGAGGTCACGAAGTGTGGCCGCAGCGAGGCTGGAACTGTACCCCTCGTTGCAGACCACGACATAGCGAATGTCGGCGCCGGTGGCGAGGGGTAGTCGATCAGGTGAAGTCGGGTCGAGCCGCCACTCAAGGACATTGCGGTCGATGATCATCTCCGGTTAGCTCGCCATCTCGCTGTCGCTGTTCGATGGGACGAATATCGACCAGGATTGCGCCGGCTGCCACCTCGTCGGCAATGCGTTCGGGTTCGACCCGGTCCAAGCGGGCACGCGCTTGAGCGAGCAGCACCTCGATCGCCGACTGGTGTTCCATCGCACGCCTCCTCATCTCATTCCCGAATGATCAAGCACCACAGATAACCGATCAGGCGCTCGAAGGCTGTCGGCGAAACGCGGCCCAGGTGAACGGCTGGATCGCTCCGCTTGGGGTTCTGTGTGGCTCGCGGCCCTCGTCGATCATTTGCCAGCTCGGGCCGAGGGCGGCCGCAAGTTCGGCGCCACCGTACCCGACGACCGGAAGCCCGGAGCACCGCGGCGGGCCGTCGGGTGCGAAAGTGGCAAGCATACAGATCGCGTCCTCACGGCTCGTTGCACTCTCCAGAGCCTGCAGATAAGCCTCGCGATCTTGATCGGAGGTCATGAAGTGGAAGAGCGCTCGGTCGTGCCAGACAACGTAGCGCCGCTGTGGTCGCCAGGTCCGTACATCGCCAACTAGCCACTGCACACGCTGCGCGGCGGTACCAAGGCGCTGCTGGGCGACCCGCATACCAACGACAGACACGTCAAGCACCGTGATGTCGGAGTGTCCACGCGCGAGCAAGGCAGCCCCGAGCGGTGAACTGCCTCCGCCCACATCGATCACGCTGTCAACAGCACTAATCCCAGCGCGGTCGAACATTCGCAACGACCAGCCTGCTTGGGCCTGGAACCAGCTCCGAGTCGTGTCCCCGTGCCCGTACACGTCGTCCCAATGCTCGGCCTGGCCCGTTGCCGTCTCCATTAACCCATCATCGGCGACATCGCCGTTACTGCGAGGGACTATGCGCCAGCCTTAGGTGCCCAGTTGATCAGGTAGCTGGGGGCTAGGCCGAAAACTCACCCGCGTTCCTAGCAGATCGTCCAGCAACTCGGCGAGTTGACGTGGCGAGCAAGGACCGGCGAGTGACCACCTGGAATCTCAGTGAGGTCAACGCCAAGTCGAGGCTTGGTGACCGCTCGGCTGAAATTCATGGTGATGGCTGCATCATCCAAAGCAGCGACAGCTGCGCGCGGAATGTCCTGAGGTCGCCCACGGCCATGGGGCTAACCGGGCAAGGGTCTCAAAGACTGTGATGTGCCAGGGCGCCGGGCGGTCCACCGAATGCGTACTCGCGGGTAGTTGCCTCCGCCTACCCGGGGTAGGGATGGCCGCGGCAACGCCCACACTGTCTGTATGCGGCACGTCGGCGTACTTACGCAAGCGCGAGCGTCGTTCGCCCGGCGCTCGTGGGGCGACGCGTACGCGCAGTTCGCGACGGCGGACGCCGCTACGCCGCTCGGTCTCGACGATCTTGAGAAGCTTGCACTTGCGGCGTACTTGACCGGCCATGAGGAGGAATCCACGCTTGCGTGGACCCGCGCCCATCACGAAGCTATCGATCGTGACGATCTCCAGCGTGCCGCCCGGAACGCCTTCTTGATCGGGTCTGGTCTGATGTTCCGAGGCGAGACAGCTCCGGGGTTGGGATGGTTCGCGCGCGGTGGGCGCGTACTGGAAGGCTGTGGCGAGTGCGCGGAACAGGCGTGGCCGCGCACCTGGAACGCCTTTGTGCAGATGTGGGGAGGAGACGCGGAGGGGGCGCAGCCCGTGTTCGCCGAGAGCGCAATGGTCGGCAAACGCTTCAACGACGCCGACCTGCTGACGATGTGCCGCCTCGGGCAGGGAATGTGCCTGGTCATGCAGGGTCAAGGTGCTGCCGGGATCGCCGTGCTGGACGAGGTCATGGTCGCAGTGACGTCGGGTGAGGTGTCACCGATGTATGCCGGAATCGGATACTGCACAGTGATCGCCGGCTGTTCGGAGCTGTTTGATTTGCGGCGTGCCAGGGAGTGGACGGCCGCACTCACCCGCTGGTGCGACTCCCAGCTCGACCTTGTCCCGTATCGGGGCAACTGCCTGGTCCACCGATGCGAGCTGATGAAGCTGGAAGGTGCATGGGCCGAGGCGATGGAGGCCGCCCGCCAAGCGTGCGACCAGCTGTCTGCTCCGGTCAGGTGGGACACGCTCGGGTCGGCCTACTACCAGCTCGGCGAGCTGCATCGATTGCGTGGCGAGTTCGCCGAGGCCGAGGAGAGTTACCGCAAGGCCAGCGAGTCCGGCCACCAACCCGAACCGGGCATGCCGCTGCTGCGGCTGACGCAAGGACGCACCGACGTGGCGGCCGCCGTCTTGCGCCGCGCCCTGGACGAGACGCAGGAGTCGCCAGCGCGAGCACGCCTCCTCCCCGCCTACGTCGAGATCATGATTGCCTTCGGGGATGTGGTATCGGCCCGCGCGGCCGCCGACGAACTCGGCCAGATCGCGGAATTTCTCGACGCGGCCTACCTGCGCGCGGTGGCCGCCTCGGCGGCGGGAGCAGTGGTATTCGCGGAAGGAGACGCGCGAAGGGCGTTGCCTATGCTCCGCGGGGCGGGATCGGCGTGGCGCGGGCTGGACGCTCCGTACGAGGTCGCGCGCGTCCAGGTGCTGATCGGTCTCGCGTGCAGTGCGCTTGGCGATCCGGAGACATCCGCGATGGAGCTCGACGGCGCGCGGAAGGTATTCGAGCAGCTGGGGGCCAGGCCTGACATCGAGCGGCTCGATGTCCTCCTGAAACGGACGTACGGTCGGGCCCCCGGTGGCCTGACCGTGCGCGAGGTGGAGGTGCTGCGGCTGGTCGCATCCGGCAGAACCAACCGCGCGATCGCGAGGGAACTCGGTCTGTCCGAGAAGACGGTCGCCCGTCATGTCCACAATTCCCTGACCAAGATCGGGGCGCCGTCGCGCGCGGCGGCCACCGCCTACGCCTACGAGAACGGCCTGATTTAGGCGCACCTACACAGAAGTGACCATGCCTCCGCGCAACGTCCTGGATCGTTTGGCCGAAGCGATCCAGCCTCGGCCTGCCTAGCGTTTTTCACCTCCGGAAAGTTCGCAGAAAGGAGCCGGAGATGACAGATCTGAAGCAGGAGACAGCCCAGCATGCCGAGCACGGTGCACCCGTCGAGGCGTGGGATGCGATCGCTGCTCTTTACGACCAGCATGTCGCCCCAGGTGAGGCCGACCTGGCAACGGCCGGACTCCGGCTCGCCGGACTGCAGGCGGGCGACACGTTCCTCGACGTCGCCGCGGGGCCCGGCGGCTTGAGCCTTCCGGCCGCACGACTCGGCGCGAAGGTGCTGGCCACCGACTGGTCCCCGAAGATGATCGAGCACTTCAACGCCCGGGCCGTTGCCGAAGGCCTCGACGCAGAAGGCCGCGTGATGGATTGCCACGCACTCGACCTCCCAGACAACAGCTACGACGTCACCGGCTCACTCTTCGGCGTCATGCTCGTTCCTGATCAAGCGCAGGCGCTGCATGAGATGGTGCGCGTGACGAAACCAGGCGGGCGCGTGCTCCTGATCGCATACGGGAACCCGGCTGAGTTCGAGGCCCTGCACATCTTCATCAGTGCAGCGCAGGCAGTAGTCCCCGAATTCGAGGGACCGCCGGAGGATGAGCCGCTCCTTGAGTTCCAGGTCGCCGACCCCGACGTCATGCGGCAACGGCTGGTCAACGCCGGCCTGAGCGACGTCACCGTTAACACGAGCCACCAGGAGCGCATCACCATGCGGACCGGACAACAGCTATGGGACTGGTGCCTCGGCGGCAACCCGATCCCCGGCATGCTCGTCGCAAATCTCACCGACCGGCAACGTGCAGACATCATCCAGGTGCTCGACGGCATGGTCCGCGAGCGATCCGGCGGCAACGGCCCGGCTGTGCTGACCGCCCCGTTGAACATTGGGATCGGTACGAAGTAGGCCCTTTCAGACACGAGCGACCCCATCACGGCGGTAGATCTGGCCGTGGTCAGCGCTTGATGCCTCACTGACTGACAACTGGTGGACCTTGCCGCCTACCACGCCCACGACGGCGGCGACTTCCGGATCGCCATGACGGTGCTTCGTCGTGTTCACCGTCGTCACGCGTGATCGACAGCACCTGCCAAGGAGCGGGATTTGATGATGAGTTGGCCGAGGCGCTGCGTCTGCAATCACGCCAATTGCGACGATCTTTCCGCTGGTGATCCTGAACGTGATAACCGTAACGAGACGCCCGCGAGGTGTCACCAGGATTGCTGGGCTCCGATACGACCCGCAGAGGAACAGCAGGTTAGCGGGTTCGAGTCCCTCGCCAGCTCTCTGACCGGGGCAACACGGCGTCATGCCGTCGCGCCCGTCCCCGGCGCGGTGGCGCCGCCCAGGACGTGCGGGCTCGCCGGCATTACCGGGCCGGTCGTGGGGAACCGGAGGCGCCGGGATTCGGCGAGCGCGAAGCCGGCGGCGGCGATGTCGCCAGCCGGGTCGGTGGCAGTGTGACAGCCGCCGGTCAGCAGCGGCCATACCGTGGCGTCGGCGATTCGCTGGACCCGGGCCAGACCGGGAGTTTTGGCGATGGTGTGTTCGAGGAACCGCAATGTGCCGCCGGGACGAAGCACTCGCCGCAACTCGGCCAGGGCAGCGGGCCGGTCACGGATTGAGCACAGCACCAGACACAGCACGGCCCCGTCCACACTGTTGTCGGGCAGCGGGAGCCTCCTGGCGGTCCCGGGCACCAGGGTCACCGAGGTGGCCGCCTTCCGGGCGGTCTTGGTGGCCAGGCCGCGCAGCCGGGGTTCCGGTTCGACCGCGACCACCCGGGTGACTGCGGGTGGGTAGTGGGCGAAGTTGAGGCCGTTCCCGGCACCCACCTCGATCACCTCCCCGAATAACGGGGCCAGCAGTTCGCGGCGGAGGTCGGCCATCCCTTCGGCCTCCATGCCAGGGCTGATTTTGGCGTAGAAACGGCTGAACAGCGGCCGTGGCAGGTCCTCGCTGGCGTTGATCGTCACGACGCCACCGCCTCGGACGGATGGGCGGTCGCCGCGGCGAGCCGGCCGGCGACCAGGTCAACGACGGTGGCCGCGGCCTCCAGGTCGGGCCCGTCGAGGCCGGCGCAGAGCTGCATGGCCAAGGCCTGCCGTTCGGCCCGCAGGGTCTCAATCAGCCGGCGGCCGTCGTCGGTCAGCGTGACCAGGAAGGCCCGCCGATCAGTGGGGTGCGGGACCCGCTGCAACAGCCCAGCTGCCGCCAGGTCGTCGACGATCCCTGTGACGGTGCGCGGCATCACCCGCAGCACGACGGCTAGATCTCGCTGAATTACCGGCCCATCCGCGCCACCTGCCACAACAAGATGGCCCGGCTCAACGACAGGCCTCGCTCGGCCAGCCCAGCCTGCATCTGGGCATGCAAGGCTGGGGCTATCCCGAACAGCGCATCCAACAGAGCTGTCTCCGCCGACGCCGTATGGTGCTGCAGAGCTTGCGTAGTGCAACGCAACACTATCTATGTAATCTCTGGATGGTCGGATGGCCCAAGCGAACTGTCGGTCGGACGGCGGTGTTAGCGGTGTGCGGTCACGAGCCACGCCGGTGGCGTCCATTACCACTCCCTGCTGTCCGGCGTAGCGTGCGAAGCCGGCATGCAGGGCTGCGGTCGCCGCGTCGAGGCTGTCTTCCGGAGCACCGGCGAAGAGCCGCTTGCTCTCTAATAGAGACAGGATGTAGCCGACCGCGTCACCGATGGTGTGGCCAATGCGAACCGGCCGGGTGATCCGGTCGGGTTTGGCGCTGCGCGCCCCTCGACGAGTGGGACAGTACCTCTCATACGATGATGGGACTCCACCCAGTCGCTAGGAGTGGGATGATGCCAGCTGTCAGTGGAGTCCGCGCGGCGTGACGCATCGCGCATATCCTCCACGACGGCCAGCCTGCCGGGCTGCGACAGTTGCAATAAGACCATCGTGATAAGCGTCTTAAGGATGTGGCACTGGTGGGCCTCGTGCTTGGGGAAACCGTGGAGGGCTCTTCGGCGGATCGAGGAGAGGGCTTTCGCGTCTTAGTGCGCGAGCAGCTGCCCCGCCTTTATTCGCTGGCGAGACGGCTGGTGGGAGATGAGGCCGAGGATGCCGTCCAGGACTGTCTGCTGAAGGCCTATGAACGGTTTCACCAGCTCCAGCAGGCGGCCGCGGCGCCGGCGTGGATGACCAGCATCTTGGTCAATTGCTGTCGTGACCGTGGCCGGGCCAACGCGAGGCGGCCGAGGGAGGTCGATTTCGATGAGCTCGAACGGTTCTCGCTCTACCGCAAGATCGCGTACGAGGATCCCTTCCCCTACTCAGATTCGCTGCACCTGGACTTCCTCGCCGAGTTCGGGCCGGAAGACCTGCGGGCGGTGCTACTGCAACTGCCGCCGCTGTACCGCATCCCGCTGGTCCTGGTGTACATGGATGGGTATCTAGCGAAGGAGGTCGCCAACATGCTGGACGCGCCGGTGGGCACTGTGCTGGCGCGGCTGCATCGTGGACGAAAGCTGTTCGAAAGACAGCTGTGGGACTACGCCGAGGAGAACGGACTGCTGCGGGAGGCCTCAAGATGATCAGCTGTGCCGAAGCCACCAGGCAGCTGTGGGAATACCTCGATGCCACCATCGATGTTGCAGCCCGCGATGCAATCGAGGCGCACTTGGCCCGTTGCCGGCGCTGCTGCGGAGAGCTTGAGTTCGCCAAGGAGCTGCGCCGATTCCTGGCCAGCTCGGCCCGCGACGAGGCACCGGACGACGTGCTGCGGCGGATGGACCAAACTCTTGAGGAACTAGAGCCATGAGCCGGGACCTGATGCACAGCGCCGAAGTGAAGGCGCTGGTACGCGACGCCTACCGGCACGTGCCACCCACAACGGCAGCAGTGGCTCACAAGCTCTACAGCGCGGAGGAGCTGGCGATGCTGCCGGATTCGGCCATCCAGCGTGCGCTGGGTGTCGCGAACCATCTACGCTACGCCGACATCCAACCCGGCGAAACCATCCTTGATCTTGGCTGTGGGGGCGGGATCGACACAATTCTGGCGGCGCACCGCACCGGGCCCACCGGGCAGGTGATCGCGCTGGACTTCCTGCCGGAGATGCTCGACCGCACCGCGCGCGCGGTGCACGAAGCAGGCCTTTCCAACGTCGAGCTGCTCGAGGCGGAGATGGAGGCGATCCCCTGCCCCGACGACAGCGTCGACCTGATCATCTCCAACGGCGTAATCAACCTGTCCGCACGTAAGGCCAGAGTGATGGCGGAATGTGCGCGGGTGCTCCGACCCGGCGGCCGGCTCTGCGTCTCCGACCTGACTGTGGAACGAGAAGAGCTACCACCGGAGATCGCCGCCCAGCCCGCGGCCTGGGCGGGCTGCGTCGCCGGCGCGCTGGCTGAGGACGCCTTCCTGCACAAGCTCTACCGGGCCGGATTCGAGGGCGCCGAGGTGGTGGATCGGGCGCCTCTCAGCATCGACGACTGTGCTCTCTATCCACTGTTTTCCGACGAGGTGATCCGGCTGATGCGGACCCTGATCCCGATCGAGCACCACGCCCAGGTGGCGGTAGCCGTTGTGATCAAGGCGCAGCTGCCGGAAGTCCCAACTGTGCGATCCGAGTCCGCCGTGTTGGGCAGTCAAGCGGCGACCGCAAACAATGTCAGGCGCCTGCGCGACATCACGCCTGGCCCAGCCGACATCGCCGGCGTGGAAGTGCGACACCTCACTCAGGTCGAGGATCTGGAGCTGAAGGTCATCGACATCGAACCGGGAAGCTCCACGCCGTTCCACACCCATCCCCATGCTCATGACGCGGTGATTGTTAGCGGTGTGGGTGCGCTCCAGCTCGACGGCCGGGAGGAGGCGTTGGAGCCGGGCGACGTGCTCGTCGTCAAGCCCGACGAGCCCCATGCAATCGTCAATCGCGGATCCGAGGTGCTCCGATTCGTATGCCTCGACTGCTACCTGGACTAACCACCGCTGCGGCCGGCACCGTGACTACGCCTCCGGCTCGCACCGTCGACGGCGTGACCGCCCACTATTCCGCAGCCGCGGCCGAGTACGAGCAGCTGTGGGCATCCGCGCTGCACCCCGCCGGCGTTCAGTTGCTCCACCGGCTGCCGCTCGGCTTCTCCCAACGGGTGCTCGACCTAGGCGCCGGCGTCGGAACATTGCTGCCCGCGATTCGGCGAGCTGCGCCATCGGCGCTAGTAGTCCCGGCCGACCGAGCCGAAGGCATGATTCGCCGGGCATCGGCGGTCTGCCCGCGGGTCGTTGCCGATGCGACCCAGCTGCCCTTCGCAACAGCCTGCTACGACGTCGTGGTGATGGCATTCGTCCTGTTCCATGTAACCGAACCGCTAGTTGCGCTACGCGAGGTGCACCGCGTGCTCCGCAGTGGCGGCACTCTGGGCCTCACCACCTGGGGACTGGGCACGACAGCCCCCGCCATGGAAGTCTGGAACGAGGAGCTCGACCGCCACGGCGCCCCACCCGACAGCCTCATCGCATCCCGACACGAACTCATGGACACTCCTCAAAAGCTCGAAGCCCTACTCGACGCGGCCGGGTTCCACGAGGCCCAAGTGGAGGTCGCGCCGTGGTCATACCAGCCAAGCCGGGACGCGTTCGTAGCGCAACACACGGCGCTTGGCATAACAGGCAGAAGGTTGGCCGCCGTGTCGCCGGCCGCACGACGTGACTTTCTTCGCCATGTCTGCGCTCGGCTGCAGAACCTCGCCACCGAGGACTTCGTCGACCATGGCGAGGTCATCGCCGCAACAGCGATCACGCGCTGACTGCAGTGACCATGCACACTCGAAAACCCGGGCCCTGGCCGCCGTACCCCCCGTGGTGTGGTCTTGAGGGCCAGAAGCGAGATGCTCATCACGCCGCACCGAGTGGTGGCGACGCGGGCCTGGTCGGAGATGAACGTGTAGTTGTTGCACCGTACCTCGCGTACCATCATGCCCACCGCCTCGATCAGTGCGCGGTAGGTGTCCTCATGCGCTGCACCGCTGATGCAGGCCGCCCACAGCTCAGCGTTGCCAACGATTGCGTCACTCAGCTGATTCTCCGTGACGATGTCGGCGACCGCGATACGGCCGCCGGGGCGCAGCACGCGCGCCGGCTCGGCGAACACCCTGGCCTTGTCGGCTCACACCGTCGAAGGCCGCATCGCCCATCGGCAAGATCTCGATCCGCCGCTCCCAGAACTTCACCACCTGATCCACGTTCCCGCGTCAGGCGCAGTAACCAGGAAAGGACGGCATGAACAACTATGGCGTAACCCGCCATCATCCAGGGCTGGCCGACAGGCCCATCTACCTCGACTACAACGCCACCACACCGGTCGACCCCAGGGTGGCCGAGGCTGCGCTGCCCTACCTGACCACCCATTTTGGCAACCCGTCCAGCGGCCACGCCTACGCCGAGCGGCCCCGCCGCGCGCTGGCCGAGGCCCGGCAGCAACTCGCTGGCATGATCGGCGCCCAACCAGCTGAAATCGTGTTCACCGCGGGTGGATCCGAGGCCGACAACCTCGCCATCCATGGCACCGCCCTCGCCCATGACCAGGCCGCGCCGGCGCAGATCATCACCCAGGCCAGCGAGCATCCCGCTGTCCTCCAGACCTGCCGCGCGCTGCAGCGGCTGCACGGCGTCCAGGTGAGATATCTGCCAGTTGACCGGGACGGCCGGGTCGACCCGGCAGCGCTGGCGGAGGCCCTCACTCCCGACACGGTGCTGGTGTCGATGATGGCAGCAAACAACGAGACCGGTGTGTTGCAGCCCATCACCGAACTGGCGGGCATCGCCCATGCCCGCGGCGTCCTCTTCCACACCGACGCCGCCCAAGCAGCTGGAAAGATCCCCATTGACGTAAGAGCCTGGGGCGTCGATCTGCTCACCATCGCCGGTCACAAAATGTACGCACCCAAGGGCATCGGCGCCCTGTATGTCCGCGCCGGTGTGCAGCTGGAGCCTCTTATCTACGGCGGTGGGCAAGAACGCGGGCTCCGCGCCGGAACCGAAAGCGTCGCCCTGGCCGTCGCCCTAGGTGCCGCCGCACACCTCGCTCGTACCGAACTCGACGCCGATGGCGCCGACCGGATCCGCATTTTGCGGGACCTGTTGCACCACCGACTCGATGAGCTGCTGCCCGGACGGGTCCAGCTCAACGGGCATCCTGACCGGCGATTGCCGAACACCCTCAACGTCAGCATCGCCGGAGTCGCTGGAGATGACCTGTTGGCCGCCGCTCCGGGTATTGCCGCGGCGACCGGAGCGGCCTGCCATTCCCAGACGCCGGAGCCCTCGCCCGTACTGCTGGCCATGGGACACGACCCTGGCCGGGCACTGTCCGCGTTGCGGCTCACGATGGGCCGCTGGACCACCCGCGACGACATCGAGCAGGCAGCACATCAGATCGTCGCCGGGGCCCTGGCACCTCATACCACCGCGATGGCCTGATCGGTGCCATTGTTGTGAAGGCACTCGCGCCCTTGGCGCCCAGTGGGCAGGCCGAGCGACAGCAAGGCCCATGCGTCCACTGCCGTCACATAAGCCCGCAGTTGGCCACGACGTACGCCGAACCAGGCCAAGGACGCGGTAGACAATCCGGTGGGCGATAAAGCCCGAGACAGCGATATGCAGATGGGACACGTACCGATC
>Ga0307289_10000822_pt1 | contig 13432 bp, 15 predicted proteins | sample ER_DNA_143_FD_194483 | JGI IMG/M metagenome (GOLD analysis project Ga0307289, IMG submission 194483) | Bulk soil microbial communities from the East River watershed near Crested Butte, Colorado, United States - ER_DNA_143 | ecosystem: Environmental > Terrestrial > Soil > Floodplain | place...
CCTCAACCATCCTTGGGGGCGGCGAGAGTGAGAAAACTCCGAGCTGCCTCTACGACGCTGCTTGGCGGTGGTTGTACGTGGCCGGCTCGGGAGATTCTGGCTGGCGTACCAGATCCCGCAACCGATGCCAGGCGGCACCGAGATCCGGCCGCCAGCGCACTGCATTCTGCAGGTCCATCCGCAATCGCGGGGTGATCGGGTGAGGACGTACCACTTGGAAACCAACCGCCTCCAGCCAGCCAACCGGCAGCATGCATGAGGGGCCGTCGTGGTAGGTACCGACCGCTTCCAGGGCCCGAATGTCACGTCGCGCCACCAGCGCAGCCGCCGACTGCACCAGTTGCTTGCCGAGACCCTTGCCACGCAGCTCGGGATTGACGTGAGCCGACATCAGGACAGCCGCGTCCATTCCAACCGGGGTCGTCGCAAAAGCGCCCAGCCGAGGCACATACATAGCTGGAGCCAGCGTCAGATGACCAATCGGCTCCTCATCGGCAAAGGCGATCACTCCGCAATAGCCCCAATGCCGCGTCACAGCCTCAGCCCACTCCGCCTTGACCTCGCCCCGACCCACGTGATCGGCAGGCGCTGCCAGATCGATGAGACTGGTCTCCCAAAAGGTGCACCGCGCGCAGGATCCCGGCAGCAGAGATAGATCGGCGGCGGTCATCGGACGCAGACGACGGGATCCCATGGCGACTACTTCCTGGCGCGTGGCCTGGCTAATCCGAACAAAAAGCCAAGGGCCAAACCGAATAGCATCCCGGCAACAAGCCAAAGCAGCCACCGCACCGAATGGCCATTTGAGCGCAGCGAATCGCTGTCTTTGGGCCGTGCCATGGATTTATGTTAGGCGCACCAGCGCCTCTCACCCTTCATCGGTCAGCTACTGGGAGTCTGCCAACCAAGCCAGGAAGCGGCCCTGCGACCAGCAGCGGCCAATGGCCTCGGCGTGCAGAGCCGACCCGCCGAACACCGCCAGGCCGATGATGCTGTGGCCAGATGCGCGGCGATCGCCAAGTGTCGGTATCGTCGGCGCGACTCCGACGCCCTCGGCTGACACCCACGCCAGCGCCCGGCCGGCCGCCGCCTCGTCGAGGCGGTGCAGGAAGCGCAGGCGGCGCTCGAGTGGGAAGTGCGACAGCGCCCACGTCGTGGTGACGACAGGCAGGGCGTCCGCGGGCACACGGGCGAAGGCGTCGGGCACCACCTCGACGGGGTCACCTCGCAGCAGCAACGGAGGGGCCATCGCCGCCAACGCCATCTCCGCGTCGAGCCTCGCGACCCGCTCCAGCTGATCCGGCCACAGGCAGGCGCGCAACCATCGAGCGTCATCCGCATCAGTCACGTCGACCGGATCGAGATCGACGCCGACCCGGGCGACGACCTCGGGCATCGCCCGCGTCGGAATGGGCCGGTCTCCCACGATCGAACACGACAGCTGCACGGGAGATGACGGGTCGCCCAGCGCCTGTTTGTTGTGGGATTGCCCGTTGCTGTACGTGATGCCAACGCGATCGACATTGAGGTTGAGCCCAGCCGAACAGCCCACGTCGATCAGGCCGACCGCATTCGCGCCTGCCCGGCGCGCCGCCTCGGCAATGGCCGGATACAGCACGGCGTAATGTCCGGTCTCGTTGGTCCGCGTCTGCCGGCGCACGGCGATGGCCACGACCGAGTCGGTCATTCGCAGCAGCGTGTCGATCGCCGCGCCAGCGGCAGCGTCGCCGTCCGCAGCGGCATAGGCCGCAGCAAGCGCCGGGGCGCGTCCGGCGAGGGCGAGGTCGTGCAGCGCGGCGAGGATCACCGTGGGGTGCCGCTTGCGCGCCGGCGCCGCCTCGATGGCGCGCAGTGCCTCGTCGGACTCACTCAGGGCGACGGCGACGCGCTCGTACAGCGGCGATGTTTCGGCGGCGTCGACCTCACCGAAGTGTCGGTACACCTGAGCGAGTGTGTGGGGCCTACCCACGGGTACGGCGCTTCCTGCGGTCGGCCCTGGCACCCCAACGATTCTAGCGATTGGAACGAACCCTCCGACCCTTTACCGAGAGCGCTCGAACCCGACAGGACACCAGGTCGTTGACTGAAATTGGCTGAATCAGCTGCGAGCGTCGGCAAATCGCACCCCGCCGCGCTGAGGAGGCGTGGCGCGAGGAGCTCCAAACAAATGGCAGGCTAGTTCTGTGAGTGAGACTTCCCCCTCTGAGCCTGACGAGCCGGCGCTTGAGCGGCTGCACCGCCAAGACACTCGCCTCGATCACTACATCGACCGGTACGCGGCGCGCGCGCATGGCATGACCGCATCGGCAATCCGGGCTTTGTTCGCCGTTGCCAATCGCCCAGAAGTCGTCTCACTCGCTGGCGGCATGCCCAACATCACCGATCTGCCCCTCGATGTCGTGGGTTCGGTCCTCAACGAGCTGGTGCTCACTGACGGGCGACGTGCTATGCAATACGGCTCAGGCCAGGGCGAGCCGGCGATCCGGGAAGCGATTTGTGAGGTGATGCGGCTGGAGAACATCTCAGCTCACCCGGACGATGTGATGGTCTCCGTCGGATCGCAGCAAGGCCTGGATCTGCTTACCCGCATCTTCTGTAATCCCGGCGACGTGGTGCTATGTGAGGCACCCAGCTACGTCGGCGCGCTCGGGGTTTTCCGCTCCTACCAGTGCGAGGTCGTCCACGTCGCGATGGATGAGCAAGGCCTGAACCCGACCGCGCTGGCCGATGCCCTCAGGGCGCTGCGTCGGGCTGGGCGAACGGTCAAATTCCTCTACACCATTCCGAACTACCACAATCCCGCTGGCGTCACTCAATCCCTCGATCGGCGGCTCGAGCTGCTGCACCTCGCCGAAAGGGCCGATCTGCTGGTGGTCGAGGACAATCCCTATGGGTTGCTCGGTTTCGACGGCGAGCCGATCCCAGCCTTGCGCTCACTGAACGAGCGTCAGGTGATCTACCTCGGCTCATTCTCCAAGACTTTTGCACCGGGATTCCGAGTCGGCTGGGTGCTCGCGCCCCATGCCGTACGCGAGAAGCTGGTGCTTGCCCAGGAGGCGGCAACGCTCTGCCCACCGGTCTTTTCGCAATCTGCGGTTGCGGCCTACTTGGCCAACCACGACTGGCGGGGACAGATCAAGGTCTTCCGCGAGATGTATCGGGAGCGACGGGATGCCATGATCGCCGGGCTCACCAGTCACATGCCGGTGGGGACAACCTGGACCTACCCGCAAGGTGGCTTCTTTGTCTGGCTGACGCTGCCATCGGGCATTGATTCCCACGCCATGCTGCCGCGCGCCGTCACGGCTCGCGTAGCGTACGTGCCGGGGACGGCGTTCTACGCCGATGGCTTTGGCAGCCGCCACATGCGGTTGTCGTACTGTTTCCCCACGCCAGAGCGCATCATCGAAGGCACCCGCCGGCTTGGTGAGGTGCTGGAGTACGAGGCGAGGATGCTTGAGATCTTCGGTACTGCCGTTGAGTCGGAGAGCGGTCGCCGCGCACTCGGACCACGTGAGGCACCGGGGCCCGATCAGCCTTGATGATCATGGAGCCCTGGCCAGAAGTTGATCTTGATCGAAGTTGATCATGATCTGATGATCATGGAAGAAGGATTGGGTGGCCGAAAACGGATACCTGCAGACGGTGATGGTGCTCTCGGGGGGCCTGTCACATGAGCGCGACGTTTCGTTGCGTTCTGGGCGTCGGGTCAGTCAGGCGTTGCGTTCTCGTGGCATCGAGGTCGTGGAATCTGATGTTGACTCCACGTTGCTGGCGCGACTCACCGAGCTCACCGGATCGGTAGTCTTTCCCTTACTGCACGGCGAGGCCGGCGAGGATGGAGCGCTGCGCGAGGTCTTCGAGCTGACGGGTGTGGCCTTCGTCGGCTCGGTCGGCTCGGCGTGCCGAGTGGCGTTCGACAAATCGATTGCCACGACGATCGTCGGTGCCGCGGGCATTCGAACGCCGACTCAGGTCGCGCTACCGTACGAGATCTTCAAGGAGCTGGGTGCCCCGGTTCTCGTTCAAGCCCTAGGTGATCAAATCGGCTTTCCGATGATGATCAAGCCGTCACGCTGTGGATCGGCGCTGGGATGTAGCAAGGTCACCCGCGCTGAGGAGCTTCCCGCCGCCATGGTCGGGGCGTACGCGTACGGCTCGGTGGCAGTGATCGAGGAGTTCATCGCCGGAACCGAGGTGACCGTGGCGGTGGTAGATCGTGGCAATGGTCCAATCGCTCTTCCCGCCGTTGAAATTCGGCCAGAGTCTGGCGTTTACGACTACGCCGCCCGCTACACCGCCGGCGCCACCCGGTTCCTCTGCCCCGCCGAGGTCGCGGACGATGTCGCGAACGCCTGCGCCGATGTGGCGCTCCGGGTCCATGGGGTGCTCGGCCTTCGGGACCTGTCTCGTACCGACATCATCGTGACTCCGGAGGGTGAGCCGGTCTTTCTCGAAGTCAATGTCGCTCCGGGAATGACCGAGACGTCAGCGGTGCCCTTGGCAATCGAAACCGCTGGCTGGAGCCTAGGAAAGATGTGCACGGACCTGGTACATGTGGCGGCCGTCCGGGGCCAGACCAAGGCGATCTCGATGGTGGCGCCGTAAGGAACTTGTGCTGAGAGAACGTTCCCGATGACCCGGTTCAAGCAGGCCTTGGTCATCGCCCTTGGTATCGGCCTGGCAGCGGCGATGGTGACCCTTGGGTTTTGGCAGCTGGACGTCTACCACCGTCAGGGAACAGCGGCTGCAGCGCGACGGGCCTCAGCGCCAGCGGTCCCGCTCAACTCGGTGGCTCGACCGGGCGCGCCGGCGATTGAGGGGTACGGACGGTCGGTCGTGTTCGACGGCAGCTACGATCCTGCCTTGCAGTTGCTGGTTCCGGTGGATGGAGCAGATCGGTTCCGTGTGCTCAGCGGGCTCCGGCAAGCCGATGGCAGTGTCGTAGCGGTGGTACGGGGGATCATCTCTACTCCAAGCGCCCTGCCGCCGCCCGCTGGGCCAGTCCATCAGACCGGCGTACTGCTGCCCACCGAAGAACATATGCCTGACACCGATCTCCCGAGCGGCCAGATTGCATCCGTACGCCTGCCGGCCCTCGCACAACAGTGGCCTGGCCCGCTGATCGACGGCTATGTGACGCTGTCGAGCGCCGACGCCGCCAGCCAGGGGTTGGCCGCGGCTCCGCTGCAATTGCCTGAGGCGCCAGGCGGGCTGCGCAATGTGGCCTATGTCGGGCAGTGGTGGCTGTTCGCTGCATTCACGCTGTTTATGGCTTTTCGGATGGCCCGGGATCTTGGGGTTCGGGAGGCCGAGGTGGTTGATGTCACATCGGAGGAGCCAGCAGAGCCGACATAGGCTTCAGCCCATGCGCAACGCGTGGATCCGCTATCGGATCATGGCCTGGGTCGTAGGAACCCTCCTGGTGGTTTTGGTGTGTGTCGGACTCCCGCTGAAGTATTTCTACGACGATCCGACGGTCGTGACCTGGACCGCCATCCCTCACGGCTATCTCTACATGATCTTGCTGATCACCGCTGTAGACCTCGGACTTCGGGCCAGGTGGAGCTGGAAACGGATGATCTTAATCGCATTGGCTGGCACTGTGCCGTTCCTGTCGTTCGTGGCCGAGCGGTCGGCAACTAAAAACATCAGGGCCAAGCTGGCCGCTCAAGCTGAAGCGGCTGAGCCAGCGCCCACCTCCTCCTGAATGTCGCTTTGTCGATATTCTTCGGCACCGTCGGGCCGCTTTTCGATCAAGCCCACGATGCGCCCCAGGTCATCAACCGTTGCGAACTCGATAACGATCTTGCCCTTGGTCCTACCGAGCTCAACCTTCACTCGAGTCTCAAAGTGGTCGGACAGCCGATCGGCGAGGTCCTTGGCTTTCGGCGCCACCATCCTGGACTGACGTCGCTGACGGGGCGTTCTGCCGCGGTGATCGCCTAAGGTCACCAATTCCTCGAGGGCGCGTACCGATAGACCTTCGGCAATCACCCGTTGCGCGAGGCGCTCCTGTCCATCCGGGTCCTCGATCGCCAGCAGGGCCTTCGCGTGGCCAGCGCTGATCACACCGGCGGCAACCCGCCGCTGCACAGTGGGCGGCAGCTTCAGCAGTCGGATGGTGTTGGAGATCTGCGGCCGGGAGCGTTTGATGCGGTTGGCGAGCTCCTCCTGGGTGCAGCCGAAGTCCTCCAGCATTTGCTGGTACGCCGCGGCCTCCTCGAGCGGGTTGAGCTGAACGCGATGCAGGTTCTCTAAGAGCGCGTCGCGTAACAGAGCGTGATCCGCCGTTTCGCGGACGATCGCCGGGATATTGTCCAGATCCGCCTGCTGCGCTGCTCGCCAGCGGCGTTCGCCCATAACGAGCTCGAACCTGCCGCCTCCCAGCGGGCGGACGACAATCGGTTGCAACAAGCCGACTTCGCGGATGGACTCGACCAGCTCATTCATCGCCTCCTCATCAAAGGCGGTGCGCGGCTGCCGTGGATTCGGTGAGATCGAGTCCAGCGGCAGCTCGGTGAAGTAGGAACCGTGGGGTACGGGCGCCAGTGAAGGGGCTTCGGAGTCGCCGTCGGATGGAGACGACATTGGCTGCGTATCCGTTCGCTGGAATAGCTCCCCCAAGCCCCGGCCGAGGCCGCGGCGCTCCGTACGGATGTTCATGTGTTCTCCTCCACGCCCCGCCGGGCGATTTCTTGTGCGGCTTCCAGGTACGAGACAGCCCCCGCCGAGCTGGGCTGGTACGTCAGGACGGTTTGGCCGTAGCTTGGCGCTTCCGAGATGCGGACCGAACGGGGAACAACAGTGGTCAGCGTCTCGGAGGGGAAGTGCTGACGTACTTCTTGGGCGACTTGAGCTGCAAGCTTGGTGCGGGCATCGAACATCGTGAGCATCACGGTGGTCAGCCGAAGCTCGTGGTTCAGCTCACCCTTGACCAGATCGATCGTGCGCATGAGCTGCGTGACGCCCTCGAGCGCGTAGTACTCGCATTGGATCGGAACCAAGATTTCGTTCGCCGCGACCAAGGCGTTCAGAGTTAGCAGGCCTAGCGAAGGCGGGCAGTCGAGAAAGACGTAGTCAGCGTCGTGCTCCTTGAGATACGCGCGGATGGCTCGGAGCAGTCGGCTCTCTCGGGCGACCACGGAGACCAGCTCGATCTCCGCGCCGGCCAGGTCGATGGTGGCAGGCAGCACTTTGAGGTTGGGGGCCTCAGGGGAATCGACCACGTGATCGGCGAACGCGGCGCCAGACATCATCACCTCATACGTCCCGAGAGTGCCGGGCGGATGATCGACACCAAGCGCGGTCGTGGCGTTGCCCTGTGGATCAAGATCAACCACCAGCACGCTGAGGCCGCCGAGCGCCAAGGCGGCGGCGAGATTCACGCTGGTTGTGGTCTTGCCGACGCCGCCCTTCTGATTGGCGACGACGAAGATGCGGGTGTGTGGGGGTGCAGCCAGCGAGGCGGTCGTCAATCGGTCCGCGGTTGCAGCCGCAGGCGGATCATCTTCCACGGTAGGTGAGCTGAACTCGTCCTCGTCAAAGCGGGCGCGTCGCGGACCCGGGGGAATGTCAATCGTTGACGAGGAAGTTGCTGTAGCAGTCGGGTCGTTCGGTACCAACCGCGCCGTTACGCGTTCCGGCCAATCCAGCGTTTCACGTGGAACATTAGGCCAGCCGATTCGTGGATCAACTTCAACCTTCAGTGGCCAGCCGAGCCCGGGGGTAACCCGGTACTCCACCTCCGGCGGTGCGATCATGGCCCCCTCCTGACCGTTCCGCCTCAACCTAGCAATGAGAAGGCCGTTGAGACTGTCGCCGCGCCCAAATTTGCACTTTCGCTGCTCCGGTCGCGCTGGCTGCCAGCGCTCATGCCCCACGTAGGCGCACCACGGTGGCCGACAGCACGTCCGGGTGGGCCCGAACCTTCAACACCTCAGCCTGTAGTTGAGCAGCCTGCAACTGCCGTCCGGCTGCCGCAATCTCGTCGGCCGCCGATGCACCCTTGAGCGCCAGGATCACACCATCGGGCGCTCGTAGCGGATTGCACCAGCCGATGAGCCGGTCTAGGGGAGCGAGTGCTCTCGCCACGACGACGGCGTAGGTGTGCGGATGATCTTCGGCGCGTGATCGAACAACCTCGACTCGATCCGAGATCTGGAGTTCCTCGACAGTCTGGGTCAGAAATCTGGAGCGCCGGAGCAAGGGCTCTATCAGGGTGACGCGGATGTCGGGTCGCAAGATAGCAAGAGGAATGCCAGGCAAACCGGCGCCGCTGCCCACATCGGCCACTGCGCTGTCTGCCGCGATTAGCCCGCTTAATGCTGCGCTGTTCAGAACGTGGCGATCCCACAGCCGCTCGGCTTCGCGAGGCCCAAGCAATCCCCAGTCCACTGCAGTCGACCGGAGAATATCGACATATCTATTTATAACTGCGAATTCGGCGCCATAGATCGCTCGGGCAATCTCCGCTAATTGCGTGAGCTGATTCTCTATCACGAAGCCGAGATGGCGTCGGCCAGCAGATCAAGCCCTTCATTCAGCAGTTCATCGCTAATGGTGAGCGGGGGAAGGAAGCGCAGCACATTGCCATAAGTCCCGCAGGTCAGCACAATCACGCCCTGCCGGCGAGCAGCATTTGCGACTGCTGCGGTGAAGCCCGGATCTGGATCAGAACTGTCCCGATGCACGAGCTCAATGGCGATCATGGCTCCGCGTCCGCGCACATCGCCAATGCGGTTGTCTTCGGCCTGCATGCGGTGCAGCCGGCCGAGCATAATCCGCTCGATCTCGCGCGCGCGGGCCACCAGGTTGTCGGCCTTGATGGTCTCGAACGCTGCCAGCGCAGCGGCACAGGCGACTGGGTTGCCGCCGTAGGTACCGCCGAGGCCACCAACATGAACCGCTTCCATGATTTCGGCCCGACCCGTCACCGCGGAAAGCGGCAGCCCACCGGCAATCCCCTTGGCAGTGGCGATCAGATCTGGGACGACATCGAACAGTTCACAGGCAAACATGGCACCTGTGCGGCCAAAGCCCGTTTGGATTTCGTCGGCTATGAAGACCACGTCATTGGCCTGACACCAATTCGCCAGTGCCGGCAAGAAACCTTCGGCCGGAACGATGAACCCGCCCTCGCCCTGGATCGGCTCAATGACCACAGCGGCCAGATTGCCCGTGCCGACCTGCGATTCGATCAGGTCCGTGGCGCGCCGAGCAGCCAGTTCGCCGTCGATCAACTTGTCGTCGCGGTAGGGATACGACAGCGGTGCACGATAAACCTCGGGAGCGAACGGCCCAAAGCTGTGCTTGTACGGCATGTTCTTGGCCGGCAGCGCCAGGGCAAGGTTGGTCCGGCCGTGGTAGGCGTGATCAAAAGCGACGACCGCCTGCTTCTTGGTATACGCGCGGGCGATCTTCACCGCGTTCTCCACCGCTTCCGCGCCCGAGTTGAACAGCGCGCTCCGTTTCTCGTAGCCGCCTGGTGTGAGCTGGTTGAGCTGTTCGGCAACTGCGACATAACCTTCGTACGGAGTGATCATGAAGCAGGTATGGGTGAACTGCTCCACCTGATCTTGGACGGCCGCCACCACCCGTGGCGCACTATTACCGATCGTCGTCACGGCAATTCCGGAGCCGAAATCGATAAGGCTATTGCCATCGATATCGACGACCACGCCGCCGCCTGCCTCGACCGCGAAAACCGGCATCGTTGTACCCACGCCTCTAGCGACGGCGCCGGTTTTGCGCGCCATCAATTCCAGGGAACCGGGTCCCGGGATTGCGGTCTTGAGGATGCGGCGCTGCTCCAGTTCAGCCATGGAGAAAGTCTGCACCCAACTGGCCTTTGGGCTTGACCGGCTCAAATCGGCCTTAGACTGCGGCGTGATGCCGTTGACCGCCCAACGCACCGACTCTTGGATCATGCGGCACGCACTTCTCGGCTATGTGCTGCTGGCCTTCCTCATCGCCTGGTTGTGTTGGGTGCCGCTCGCCGTGCTGTACCACGGAGACTCTGACCTTCAAACACCAAGCCGCTCCCCACTGGTCATCACGCTGCAGACCGTCGGCGTGACCGGGGCGGTAATCGCCGCAATCGTCGTCACCGGCCTCACTCGAGGCAAAACGGGTGTCCGAAGGCTGTTCAGCGGTCTGAGGCGTTGGCGTGTGGGGCCATGGTGGTACGCGGCGGCTTGTCTGCTGGTCCCGGCCCTAACAGTGCTTGGCATAGGTGTCCGAGCCGCGCTGGGAATCGATCCTGCCGTTCCGGAAGGCTCCGTCCTGGCTAGGACAATCGCCCACATCGGCTGGATCGGCATTGCGGTGACATTTCCACTCTGGCTGTTTGTTGCATGCTTCGGCAGCCCGTTGCTCGAGGAGCCCGGCTGGCGCGGTTTCGCCTTCCCGCAGATGCGGAAACGCATGCCGGCAGCGTGGGCTGCACTGCTGGTGGCGGCAATCTGGGGACTCTGGCACCTGCCGCTCTACCTTGCCCTTGACGAGAACCTGGCGCTCTCACTGAGCCTGATCACCATGCACGGGTTCTTCCTGGGCTGGCTGTACGTCAACACTCGCAGCTTGTTGATCGCCGTACTCGGCCATGCGTCACTCAGTGTCGCGAACAACAGCCTTTCCTTGCCGGATCAGGGCGTTGTCCAGATCGCCCTGACCTTGCTGTTGTGCGTTGTGATTTTGGCGTTCTTCCGCGTAACCGACCTACGGCCGCGACTGGACTTCACCAGGAGGAAGCAAGGAGTCCGCCTCGAAGGACCCGCGTCCTGAGACCTTCCGTCAGGCTGGCAGGACAACCACGTGGCGGTCCGGCTCCTCGCCTTCAGACTCACTCGTCAGCCCAGCTGCCGCAACGGCATCGTGTACGACCTTGCGCTCGAACGGGTTCATCGGCGCCAGTGGCACCGGCTCATGAGACTCCTTGGCCTCGCCTACGGCATCGGCGGCCAGCGCCATCAACTCCTTACGGCGCTGCTCCCGATATCCGGCAATGTCCAGCATCAGCCGACAGCGCTCGCCGGTTTCGCTCATCACGGCCAGCCGGGTCAGCTCCTGGAGTGCATCGAGGACCTCACCCTGGGCACCGACCAGAATGCGCGAGCCGCTGACGATCGACACATGAGCTCGGTCACCCTCGATGTAGGTGTCGATATCTCCGTCCAGGTCCGCAATGTCAAGCAGCTCCTCGAGGTAATCCGCAGCGACCTCAGCCTCGACTTCGAGCGGACTTTCCGCCCCAGCGCTGACATCGCTGGACTCCACTGGCTCGGCATCGTCAGCTCCATCACGATCAGCCTGCGGCTCGTCGGCCACCTGATCCCTCCATACTCTGTTCAGATTTCAGCGTTTACGTTGTGAGCGCGGTTGCTTCTTTGGCTGCTGCCGCGGCTGTTGCCGGGCCACCTTGCTCGCCTTCTGACCGTTCGTACTCGGATCTGCGATCTCCGGCGCCGGCTCCGGGTCGGCCACCGCTGCCAAGGCCACCTCGGCCTTGCCCTTGGCCTTGCGACGCGCCTCCCAAGCGTCATACGCCGGAGTTCCGGGTGCCGGGTTACGGCGGATCACATAGAACTGCTGCCCCATCGTCCACAGGTTGGAGGTAAACCAGTAGATCAAGACACCGACCGGGAAGTTGATGCCGCCAACGGCGAAAATCAGCGGGAAGACATACAGCATGATCTTCTGCTGCTGCGCGAACGGTCCGGTAAGCGCATCGGGCGGCATGTTCTTGCGCATCAGCTGCAACTGCGTGATGAACAAGGTGATGGTCATGGCGAGGATCAGCACCAGCGTGACAATGTGCACGCTGGTAATGCCGTTCGCGAAACCGACCTTTAAAAAGGTGTCCGAGATCCGGGCGCCGAAAATCGTGGCCTGGTTGAGCGAATTCAACAGATCAGGATTGACCACCAGCCAGTGGCCACGTGGGATGCCGCGGGCGGCACCATCGAGCACCCGGAACAACGCCAGGAAGATGGGCAGCTGCAGCAACAGCGGGAGACACGATGCCAGTGGATTGGCGTTGTTCTCCCGGTAGAGCTTCATCGTCTCTTGACCGAGCTTTTCTCGATCGTGACCATGCTTCTTCTGCAGCTCACGAACCTTGGGCTGCAGCAGCTGCATGTTGCGCGACGATTTGATCTGCTTGACGAACAGCGGGATCAGGGCGACCCGGATCACAACCGTCAAGAACATGATGGAGAAGGCCCAGGTCCAGCCGCTGTCGGCCCCGAATACCGGCGAAAAAAGTGAATGGGCCAGCACGAGAATGCCCGAGACCACCCAGTAGAGCGGCTGCATGATCGCACTGCCGATGGCAATAAAGGGATCCCAAATCGACATCGGAAGCAGCAGTAGTTCCATCAGCTCACACCTCGTTGTGACGCCAGCTCGGCAGCGTCACCCATTCTTCCTGCTCGTTGCGCCTGCTCCCGCATCTCTTCGTCAAATTCAGGGGTTCCCGGTACGGGGTCGTACCCACCCGCCGCCCATGGATGGCAGCGCAGCAGCCGTCGCAGCGCAAGCCAACTGCCCCGAGCGGCTCCATGCACCTCAACCGCTCGCAGCGCGTACGCCGAGCAGCTCGGGTAGTAGCGGCATACGTTGCCGTACAGCGGGCTGATCAACAGTCGGTAGAGCTTGAGCAGCCCAATCAGCACGTATTTCATCGGACACCGTGCTTCATTCCGACGTTCGCCCGCGTCAGACGTGACATCGCCTCTTGCCAGGCGGACTCGAAATCTGCCGGGAGCTCAGCAGGATCCGTCACCGCCCGAGGTAGTGCACGTACCACGATGCCAATTCCGGCAGGAGCATCCGCCACATGAGCGGCGGCGAGGTGCCGCAAACGCCGCTTGACCCGATTGCGAGTGACAGCATTTCCCACAGCACCACTCACGACGAGGCCAATGCGGGTCCCATCCTCGACATTCCCCTCCTCCAATTGGCCCTGATCAAAATGCCCCTGATCAAAATGCCCCTGATCAAAATGCACAGCATGGACTACCAGCGTGGGTCGACTCACGTGGACCCCTCGCCTGGTTGTCTGCCGGAAGTCCTTGGAGCTCCGCATTCTTAACGATCGCGGCAACATCGCGTCGATCGACCAGCCCTCAGGAGGACAGGCGGGCGCGGCCCTTACGACGCCGGGCCGAAATAATGGCGCGGCCGGCGCGGGTCCGCATCCGCAGACGGAAACCATGGGTACGGCTGCGACGCCGATTGCTCGGCTGGAACGTGCGCTTGCTCACGGAAGAACTCCCACATCTTCGGAGTGTTCGACAAATCGGGTACGGTGCTGACACGGCACGCATCGCAGGCGGGGCGAGCAGGTGGCAGCGGCCGCTATGTAAGCGACCTTCTAACGGTACGGGGCGCCGCCAAACCGGTCAAACTGATGCAGGTGGGCCGGCCAACT
>Ga0307289_10000825_pt1 | contig 13412 bp, 16 predicted proteins | sample ER_DNA_143_FD_194483 | JGI IMG/M metagenome (GOLD analysis project Ga0307289, IMG submission 194483) | Bulk soil microbial communities from the East River watershed near Crested Butte, Colorado, United States - ER_DNA_143 | ecosystem: Environmental > Terrestrial > Soil > Floodplain | place...
TGTGACCGCGAGCGCCGCCACGATGGCGATCACTGCGCCCACTTTGAGGCGTGTTCTCATGCTCCCCTCCTACTAGCGAGTGAACTGTCTCGACCTTAGGTCAGTCGTCTCGCTGCGGAAGGGTCAATCTGGCGTAGAAACGGTAGGGATTTGGTGAGTTTTCAGCGGCCGGGCGGCGGCCCGGGAGGCCCCAGGATCACCATTCCGTGGCGCTCTGCGATCGGGAGCAGTCGCCCCATGTCGGGGGGAGCCGAAAGCGGCGGAGGCAGCACCCGCTCGGTCGCCGGCTCGCCGACCTCGTGCAGGAAGCTCTCGAAGAGGAAGGGCTGGAAGCCGACCAGTGCCTTCGACCCATCGGTCTCACCGATGAAGGTGTGGGGCACGCCCCTGGGGCCGAACGCGAACGAGCCGGGTGTCAGCGAGAGGCGTTTCTCGCCGACGTAGACCGTGAACTCGCCCTCGAGCACGTAGAACCACTCGTCCTCCTCCGGGTGGACGTGCCACGGCGAGCCCTCGCCGGCACGGACTGTTACCTCCAGCAGCCCGAACTCGCCTCCGGTGTCGGCGCCGCTCACCTTGACGATCTCGAGCATTCCCAGCAGCCAGTAGGCCTCGCCTTCGTCCTTGCCGAGTCGGTAACCGTCCTTCGCGCGCTCTACAGATACGGCAGTCATTTCACCTCGCCCTTCCAGTTCGTAGTGGTATGATCAGCAACTGTCCATGAGCAAACAGTTGCAAAGCAAACTGTCGCATGAGGAACAAGCACTGTCAAGCCCCTCCCCCGAGCGGCTGCTCGCCTGGCGTCTCTACTTCGAGAGCGCGCTCGCGCTCATCGACGTGCTCGACTCGGCACTCGAGCGCGATGCGGGGATCTCACTGCGTTTGTACGACGTCCTCATCCACCTCGAGGACTCCCCCGAGGGACTGCGCATGAACGAGCTCGCTCAGCGAATCCTCTACAGCAAGAGTGGGCTCACCCGCGTCGTCGACCGACTCGAGGACGCCGGCCTCGTCCGCCGCGTCCGCCCCGAAAACGACCGCCGCTCGATCCTCGTCGTCCTCACCGACGACGGCCGCGCCATGATCGACCAGGCCCGTCGCCACCACCGGCACGCGATCGAGCAGCACTTCTCCGAGCACCTCAGCGACACCGACATCAAGGCTCTGACCCGCGCACTCGAGAAGCTGAGCGCCCACGCCCGGCCGCTCCGCCCAGGACGCATCAGCGGCTAGGAAAGGGCCGGGCGCGTTCACTCGAAGAAACCGCGCCCCGCACTGCCGCCGATCTTCACGATCGCCCACCGACCCCCGTCGCCATGGAACTCGATCACCTCGCCGTTCGAGAACCTGGCCGCGACCCGGTTGCCCTTGACCTCGACGCTCTCGACCCTCGCGTCCTCGAACGACCTCCGAAACGCGGCCGAGGGTGGCGTGCAGTTCTCGATCTTCCGCGCGCCCACCCGTTCGCAGGCGATGCGCTCGCACAGGGGCTGACCCATGAACGTGCAGCTGCCTCCGTCCCCGGCGGCGAACAGCAGCGCCCATTGATTGCCGATCTGTTGGATCTCCTGCTCAGTGGAAAGGGGCGGGCGCACCCGGTCGGGCGCCGAGCCGGGCTCGGTCGCGGGTGCCGAAGCGTCAGCTTGTGCAGACGTGGGTCGGTCCGACCGCAGGGAATCGAGGATGGCGACGACGGCAACGAGGCCGACCGCGGCCGCGACGATCCAGTTGAAGACGACACCTTTTCGCAGGCAACAGACGATACAAGGAGGCCTCAGCGAGAGCCTGCGCAGTGGCGGTGGTCGGGGTGTGGCAGGCCGAATCCCCGGCGAGCCGAGCTAAGCCGCTCTCAGCGGATGCAGCTCGTGCGCGAGCACGTCCGCCACGACCCGAAGCGTCTGCTCGCCTACGGAGCCGGTGATCTCCCAGCAACCCGGTTCGGGGACGAGGATGGAGCTCGGTTGGTATCCGAACTGCTCGTAGCCGGACGGGACCTCGGCGGAGAGGATCGCGCCTGGGGGGTCGAGCCGCGTTCCGGTGATCCGGAGCTCACCGGCGACCTCCGAGTACCAGAGCACTTTCAGGGCGGGCTCGCCGGCATACCAGCGTCCCTCGTACGGCGGGGCGAGAGCGACCCAGATTCCATCGCCGTGGTACCACCAGCGCGAGAACGAGGCCGTGTTCGGATCCGGCGGACGCTCTCCGGAGAAGGGCGTGGCCGGGCAGCTCACGACTCGTCGGCGGCCACGGGCTCGACAGCGGAGGCTGCCAACGGCTGCCAGTGCCGGATCGTTCCAAGCCACGGCGCGCTCATCGACGACGTCCCGGCGAGCCGGAACACGCCGGACCAGACCTTTCCGCGCTTGCGGATCGTCCAGCGGACCGTGTCCACATGGGCCTCGAGCGTCGTGAATTGCACCAGAGCGAGCTCGTCCCGCCAGAGGGAGACGAACAGCAGGGTCGCGTTGCCGCGCAGGTGCAGATGGACGTCGACGAGGCCCGGGACCATCTTGCGACCGATGCGGCGTAGCCTTCGGAAGCGGAGCACTGCACCGGGAATCGACCGCCAGCTGGGGAAGCTGATCCTGGTCACGACACAGACCGGCTCCTCGGAGGAGGACGGCGGCCCGTTGCTCACGACCATGGCGCGCCAAGGGTCAGGACGATCGTGACCGAGAGCACGCCCAGGAACGCGACCGAGGCGAGCCGGACACGCCCGGCGGCGTGAAGGAGGCCCAATCCGGGCGACGTCGCGGACGAGGCGCTCCGAGTCTGCGCGACGACCGCGCCTGCGAGCGCGACTCCGAGCCCGAGACCGTAGAACGCCAGTACGAGCGGAGCGAACACCGGCGGCACGAACGCCACGACGAACAGCACCATGAGCCAGTAGAGCGAGCTGAGCCGGATCGTCGAGAACCCGAGGCCGAGATCGAATCCCCAGAGCGTCCACGCAGTCCCCGCGCCGCGCTCGCGGTACCAGGTCGAGCACGTCTGCCGCCGAAGGGTCGGCGTCCTCATGCGGAGGTCGGCCAGCAGCAAGAGGCAGCCCGCCGCGCCGACCGCGACCGCCAGGGTCCGCTCGCCGGCGAGAGCCTGGGCAGCGCCTCCGAGCAGGCCAATCAACGATCCCGTGATCGCCGCGCCGACCATGGCGCTGAGCGCGAAGACCGTGACCGTCCCGACCGAACCTCGTACCTGACGCGTCCCACGCACGCGGGGACCGATGACTCCTACCATCGAGGCCCCTCAGGGGCTGCAGAGCTGGGGAAGCGCGGCTAGGAACGCGATTGCAAATGCGGCGCCGAGCGTCACCGCTTCCCCCCAACACCTCCTCCGGTCTGCAAATAGCGGCTGTTCGTCACGATCGTCATCGCCCCACACGAGCACCCGGGGCACCCGCCCCCGGCGTAGCACTCGCCGCACAGCCAGTGGTGATGCGCGGGATCGACGCAGTACCAGGCCCACCGAGTGCAGCCGCTGCCGCAGTCGTATCCTTGCCCCGTGCAGTTCGGGCATTGGGTCTGGTAGGCGAGGACACAGCAGCCGGCACCGGCCCTGGCCGTCTCGGCCTTCGAAAGCCCGGCTGCGACGATCGCGACTCCGAGACAAGCTTTCGCTGCTCGCCCCAGGAATCGACCGCGCGTCGTGACCGCGTTGTCGACTTCACTGAGTTTTTCGAACCGCTCGTAGAGCGTCACTGATACCTCCCACTAGGTCGGCGTGGAAACGGCGGAGTTGTCGGGCACCCCCTCTCCTGTCGACGACCCCAGTGTTTCGAGGAGCTGGTGGAGCTGGCGCGGATTGCGAACGACCGCCCCCTCGCTGACGATCCCGTCACGAACGACGACCGCGGCGGGGCGCAGCGCGATCTCGAAGGCGGTCGCGTATTCGCCCTCGAGGTCGACGACGACCGCGTCTCGGGCCAGGCCTGCTTCGGCGAGCATCTCCGTCACCTCGTCGTGATTGCGCGCCTGGAGAACCACGACGACCTTTTGTTGCTCGAACTCCGTGAGGAGGTCCGGGAGACCCTCGGCGACCAGCCTGCACGTCGCGCAGTCCGTGCTGAGCAGGACGAGAACGCCGTCGCGCGAGTCGCCGTTCCCGGACCAGACCGCTCGCGCCGGTTCGGGCAGGGGCTTGCCCGCGAGCTTGCCCACGCTGACCGGAACCGGCCGATCGTCGAAATCCAGTTCTCGCCTGATCTGGGACAGCTGCCGGACGACTTCGAGGAGGACGAGCCCCTGGAAGACCACGAGCGCAGCGAGGGCCACGACGCTGGTCACGAGCAGTGCCGTCATTGGGTGAATCCCCCGGTCGCTTTCGCAAGATCGCTTTCGAGCACCTTTCGCTGACGGACGATTGCGGCCAGCTCTCTCCCGGTAAGAAACCACCGCGCACCGAGCACCGTCACGGCCCCGAGCACTACGGCGAGAGGCAGCTCGCCGAGTGTGAGCGAGTCGTCCGTTCTCCGAAGGAGAGCCCAGTACGCGACGGTTGCTCCGGCGAGCAGCAGGGAGGTCACGAGGCTGTCCTTCCCCAGCTCGCGGTCGCTTCGGCCGAAGCAGTTGCACCGGACGTGCAGCTCGTGCCGGGCCGCCCATAGCGAGACCGCGGCGAAGCCAAGGAAGAGGGCCAGTGTCGCCAGGGAAACGGCGTTCACCCAGACACCTGCCGCCAGCAGCACGGCCAGCGTCATCTCGACGGCGATGACTGCAACCGCGGCGGCCCTAGCCGTTCGCTGCCAGGGCACAACCGCGTCGACCGTTCGCACGAACGCGCCGAAGCTCCGAGCCTTCGCGACCGCGGCAACGGCGAGCACGATCGCGAGCGCGAAGCGAAACGTGAACGCCAAGACGGCGATCACGCGCTCACACTCCCGTCTCCCCGAACCGACACATTCCCCCTTCCCGCGTCTCTGTACCCGGAAAGATGTCAGCCCTGCCGCCCGCCTTCAAGCGCGCCGCCCGGTCATGCGTCTCTCCTTCCGTTACCGCTGAGGCCGAAGCCAGCGGTCGAAGAACTCCGTGACGCGGCGCTCGTACTCCGCAGGCTGTGCCTCCGTGCCGCCGATGTGCCCCGAGCCGGGCACCTCCCAGAGCGCCTTGTGTCCGCGCGCGGCTGCGAAGAAGGCTCGGTTGGCCGGTCGTTCGGCCGGCTGGCCGCGCTGGCCGTAGACGAAGAACGCGGCGCCCGAGATCTTCGGCACGAGGCTCTTCAGCGTCGACGGTGGCAGGTTGTTCGTGAAGACAGAGGTCGCCGCAGTGGCCACGCTGTTGCCGAGCAGCTCCTGCCACCCGCTTCCGTTCGCGATCTCGTCCCGGACGGAGCGACTGCTTGCGCCCTCGGAGACGATCGCCTTGAGATCGGAGGACTCCGCCGCCGCCTCGATCATCATCTCGCCGCCGACGGAGAGGCCGATGCCGCCGATTCGCCCGGGATCGACGTCGGGCTGACGCTGCAGGAACGCAACGGCCGCGCGAATGTCCCGTTCGCCCTGCCAACCGAAGGTGTTCGGGTCGCCCGCGCTCTCGCCCTCACCGCGGCGGTCGAAGAGCAGGACTCCGTATCCATGGCGTGCGAGCAGCTTTGCCCGCTTCTGTGAGGAGGCTCGGCCCGGGAAGGAGATAACCGCGGCTCGGTTGTGCGACCGGATGTACCAGCCCTTCAGGCGCAAGCCGTCGGCGGTCGTGAACTCCACGTTTTCGTAGGGAGCGCCGAGGTCCGCAGTCGGGACCTTTGCGCGGGCCGCGTGGGTGACGACGTAGGCGATCGCGAACGGAAGGAGCACAGCAATTGCGGCAAAGAGCGTGGCGGCGACGAGCAGGAGGCGGCGGAGGTACCTCCACCAGAGCCAGTCGTCGGTTCGCCGAGATCTCCACAGCGTGATGGCGCCGAGGCCGATAAGCAGCAACCCGGCTGGGATCGACAGGAGCCCGGTGTAGTCGTCGCCGGACGCACCAACCGCTCTTGTGTAGTGGACGGCTTCCGTTCCGGCCAGGACGCCGAAGAAGCCCGCCAGGAGCGCGATCGTTGCGCGCGCTCCTGCACGTAGTCGCGGGTAGACGATGCCGGCCAAGACCAGGAGCCCGAGTGGGACCAGACCGCTGACGAGGTGGTCACCGGCCGAGGTGCCGCGGTTCGGCTGCAGGAAGTTGTCGTCGACGACGTGGAGCGAGACGACCGCGAGGGCGAGCCGGGCCAGGCCGACCTCGGTGCGCAGGGCCGCTGCGACCCGTGTCGCAACGGCCCTACGCGAGTCGGCCGACGAATGAGCGACGGTCGACAATGGACCCTAGGACCCGGCCACCTGCGCCGGCGGCGCTTCCGGAGCGGTCTCATGCTCCAGCCGGGGCAACCACTCCAGCCACTTCGGCAGGTACCAGTTCCAGTCGCCGAGCAGCTTCATCGACGCCGGCAAGAGGATCGCCCGGATCAGCGTCGCGTCGATCAGGATCGCCGATGCGAGACCGACGCCGAACTGCTTGAAGATCATCATCTGGAGCGTCGCGAAGATGGCGAACACGCCGACCATGACGATCGCCGCGCTCGTCACGACTCCGGCCGTCGATTTGATGCCGTGTGCGACCGCCTCGTCCGTCGTCATCCCGCTCTCGTAGCCCTCTCTGACACGGCTGAGAACGAAGACGTGGTAGTCCATCGACAACCCGAAGAGGATCACGAACAGCAGGATCGGCAGGAAGGGGTCGATCCCTCCCGTGAACTCGAAGCCCAGGAACTGCTTTCCCCAACCATGTTGGAAGACGAGGACGAGGATCCCGTAGGCCGCTCCGACCGACAGCAGGTTGAGAACGATGGTCTTGGCGGCGATCACGAGTGAGCGGAACGACACGAGCATCAGCACGAACGCGAACAGCAGGACGAAGCCGAACACGAGCGGCGCGACGGTCTTCATCTGGTCGTTGAAGTCCTTCGACTGGGCGGTCTCTCCGGTGACGCCGACAACGCTGTCGGGGAGGATCCCGACGGTCACAGGGACGATTTCGTCGCGGAGCGCTGCAAGCGCCTCGTTGGACGTCGAGTCCGTACCGCTGCCTTTGACCGGGATCGAGATGTTGGCGACGGTCTTCGCGTCATTCACGTCGACATCGATCGGCTCGTACATCACGCCGCGCGACAGCGCGCGCCACTGGAGCTGGCCGATCGCCTCTTTGACCGCTGGTGCTTCGACGTTGGGCGCCTTGACCACGACGCTGGCCGCGACCTGTGTGCCGGGGAACGCGTCCTTCATGCGGTTGTACGTCGTCAGGAGGTGCTGCGGGTAGGTGTCGATGCTGGGGTTGGCCGTGTGGAGCTGGATCGCGGGCACCGCTAGGGCTACCAGCACCCCGGCGGCAAGAGCAGCCGAAAGAGCGGGGCGGCGGAGTACCCGATCGATGATCGCTCCCCAGATGCGGCCCTCGCCGTCGTCTCGCCGCAACCGGTGCACGAAAGGCACACGAAGCCGGTCGACGTTGTCGCCGAGCTTCGAGAGCAGCGCCGGGAGAACGGTCAGCGACCCGAGCATCGCGACCGCGACCACCGTTATCGTCGCCGCTCCAAACGACGCAAAGTCGGCATCGCCCGTGAGGAACATGCCCGCCATCGCGACGATGACCGTGCTGCCTGAGATGAGCACGGAGCGTCCTGATGTTGCCGCTGCCGCCTCGAGTGCCGCCTCTTCGCTACGGCCCGCGGCGCGTTCCTCGCGCTCGCGCTTCAAGTAGAACATCGTGTAGTCGACCCCGACCGCTAGCCCGATCAGAAGGATGATCGCCGAAACGGAATCGGACATCGGCAGCACCTGGCTGATGAGCGCGACGATCCCCAGGGTCCCGAGGACAGCGGTCAGAGCGAGCAGGAGCGGGATGCCGGCCGCGACGAGCGCGCCGAAAGCGACCACGAGGATGATCAGGGTCAACGGGACCGAGAACTCGCCTGCCTTCTTGAGGTCGTCGAAGAAGCCGGCCTCGACTGCCTTCCCGGTACTCGTACCGAACGACCCGATGTAGAAGTCGGGATTCGCCTTCTGCACCTCGTCGACGCGGGCGACGACGGGATCGATGAGGTCGTTGGCGTTGTCCGGATCCCCCTTGAGCTCGAGTCCCACGAACGCCGAATGCTTGTCGCCCGAGACCTGGCCCGAGTTGTCTTCGTCGAACGGGGACTCCACCTTGGCGATTGCGTCGAGGGAGGAGACCTCCGCGATGACCGATTTCACGGTTTTCTGGAACGCCGGGTCGGCGGCCTCCAGCGTCCGGCTCTGAATGAGGACGGCCTCGCCCGCGGGCTGCCTGAAGTCCTCGTACAGGATCTTGTCCATTCGACCCGACTCGCCGGGCCCGGAGGTCTCGAACACGATCTGTTTCATCGGCGAGACGATGCTTACCGCGAACAGGGCTATCGAGAGCGCAAGCCAGCCGAAGATCGCCTTCTTGCGGTGATGAGCGCTCCAGCGGGCCATGCGGCCGGCGATGTTCGACCTCTGGCTTGGTGGCCCCTGCCTCGTGGGCTCGGGCTCGTCTTGGATGATCCGGGTCTTCACAGTGTCTCCCTCGCGTTTGGGTGACACCCAGCCTCACACCCTCGGATCGTGCTGGGAAGACGGGAGACTTGCCGTTCGACAGCCGGTTTTCTGGTGTCTTCAGGAGCGCAGATAGAGCAGGACTGCGAGAACCCGACGCGACTCGCTGCCCGTCGAAGGCAGGCCGAGCTTGCCGAAGATGCTGGAGACGTACTTCTCGACGGCGCGAAGCGTGATCACGAGCTCGTCGGCGATGCCTTGGTTGGAGTTTCCCGTCGCCATCAGTTCGAGGACCTCCCTCTCTCTCGGAGTCAGCTGGGAGATCGGGTCGTCCGTCCGCTGCCGGGCGAGCAAGGTCGAGACGATGATCGGGTCGAGCGCCGAGCCGCCCTCCGCGACTCGACGGACCGCGGCGACGAAGTCCTTCACGTCGCCGATCCGGTCTTTCAAGAGATAGCCGACGCCCTCGGCCGACTCGGCGAGGAGCGTGAGCGCAAGCCCAACCTCGACGTACTGGGAGAGAACGAGCACGCCCATCGCTGGATGCCGCTTGCGGATCTCGAGTGCGGCCTGGAGGCCCTCGTCGTTGTGCGTCGGTGGCAGTCGAATGTCGACGATCGCAACGTCGGGTGAGTAGCTACGAACCTTGACGAGGAGGTCCTGGGCGTCCTCGCACCGGGCGACGACGTCGAAGTCGGCCTCCTCGAGCAGGCGGGCCAGCCCTTCGCGCAGCAGCACGCTGTCCTCTGCGATCGCTACGCGCATGGAATTTCCGCCTGTACTCGCGTCCCGCCGCCGGGTGGGCTCCACACTCGAAGGCGACCGCCCAGAGCTTCGACACGGTCGGCGAGGCCGCGGAGGCCTGAGCCGCGCTCCGTGTCCGCTCCTCCGATTCCGTCGTCGGTGATCTCCACGAGCAGGAAGCCCTTCGACCGCGAGACGTCGACCGTTGCCTCGGATGCCTGCGCGTACTTGCTGACGTTCGTGAGGCTCTCCGCGACGACGTAGTACGAAGCGACCTCGATTGCCTCGGAGAGGCGCTGGGGAACCTCGACCCTGAGCCGGACTGGAACCGCAGCGCGAGCAGTGAGCTGCTCGAGCGCAACGGCGAGGCCGTGAGCCGTGACCACGGCGGGGTGGATTCCTCGAGCGATCTCGCGAAGCTCGTCGAGAGACGCGGCCACCTCTCGTCTCGCCTTGTGGATCCGCTCCCTCGCAGTGCGATCCCCAGCGAGCTGTTCCTCGAGCAGGCCGAGGTCCAGCGAGAGGGTGACCAGCCGTTGCTGGGCCCCGTCGTGGAGGTTGCGCTCCAGGCGCTGACGTTCACCCCGCGCAGACTCGACGATCCGCGCGCGTGAGCCACGCAACTCCTCGAGCCGCGCGCGAAGCTCGACGTGCAGATGCGCGTTCTCCAGTGAGATGCTGAGGGCGGCGGCGACCGCGTCGAGGAGCTCGGGCTCCTCCTCGAGCGATGAGTCGTGCACAAGAGCAGCCACGCGAGCGCCGTCCTGTTTGATGAGGGTCAGCGCCCGGGCCTCGCTCGGCGCGGGCAGGGTGACGGCCCTGCCGTGCGGATCCGCGTAGGTCCCGAACTCCGGCAGCCAGTAGGCGAGGGTCAGAGACGGATCTCCCAGAGCGCGCGCAAGAGCCTGCTCCAACTCGGCCGGACCGGGATCGCGGCGAAGCTCGACCAGGAGGTCGCCGACCGCCGAGCGCGCGAGCCTGGCCCGCAGATGTCCGGCCAGGAGTAGCACGGGCGCGATGCCCACCAGCGCGAACGCCACCCAACGGACTTCGTGTCTTCCGGGCGCTTCGACCGACAACATGACGATGCCGGCGACGAGAGCGACCAGCGCAAGACCGAAACAGACGACGAGCAATTCGACCGAGCCTCGAACCGGCCGCCCCGAAGCCCGCCTGCGCGAGACGAGGGCGCCGATCGCCCCGAGGGCGACGAGTGCGACGCCAACTCGCTGGACCTGCACGACGACGTCTCCATCGCGACCCGTGCCCTCGGCCAGCAACCGCAGCAGGTCCAGGCCCACGACGACCGAGTACCCGCTGACGACGACGAGGCGCTCGAAGGGGCGTACGAGCCGTCCGGTCGGATACGCAAGGAACACATGGAGGAAGACGACGGCGGGCAGGAGCAGCAGCCCCCCTCCGAGCGCGCGAAGTGCTGCGGAGTCGGCCTCGGCCAGCCGCGAGAGAGCGGGCGCCAGGCCTGCAGCGACCAGCAACGGCCCGAATCGACTCTCGGGCCGCCTCGTCCAGGCGACGAGCCCGCAGCCGACGTACGCAACGACGATCCAGCTGACGAGGGCTGCGTGGACGTGGGGTAGGGGGCCGTACTCGCCGGCCAGGCTCAGCTTGTACGAGCCAACGGCTGCGATGAATCCGGCGAGAGCGAGAGCGACGACGACATATCCGTGCGGAGCCGCACGAGTCTGCTTCGGTTCTGCGACGAACGCTGGTGCGGCACCGACGGCCGTGGCGACTCCAATCTCCCCTCGGGGCTGCTCAGACGATACCCCGCCTCGAACCGGTTTCCGAAAAACCGGCCCCGCCGCAACGTGGATTTCAGTGATCGTCCCAACGACAGGCCCTTCGCCTTTACCCTGCGCGAGATACCGAACGTCGAAGGGAGTAATCGGAAATGTCGGATCGCAGCGACGAGGCCGAGGAACAAGTATCCCTGCGCAGTGGTGACATGCCCGAGCGCCTGGCGGTCGTCGCCAGGCTCCGACCAGGCTCCGGCGAGCGAGCGCGTCAGATCCTGGCCGAGGGCGCGCCTTATGAGCTCGGCGAGGCCGGTTTTCGGCGGCACAGCGTCTTCCTCGCCGAGGAGACAGTGGTCTTTGTCTTCGAGGCCCCGGGCATCGAGGGTCTTGTCCGCGAGCTCGTCGACGACCCGATCAGCTCGACCACGTTCAGCGTCTGGGGGCCGCTCCTCGAAGGGACGCCCGTGCTCGCACGGGAGGAGTTCTACTGGGAGGCCGGCTAGCGCAGTAAGGAGGCGCCGGATCAAAGGGAGCGGAGCGAAAAGCCTGATCCGTGCAGGAACTTCTCTGGAAGCCAGCCCCGCAAAGAACGCCTAGTGAGGCTTGTGGGTGGTGCTTCAACAAGAAGAGGGTGCCCGGCGATCAGAGCACGATCTCCAGCGCGAGCTCCGGCGCGCAGCCGCGCTCGACGAGACTGGCGACTTCGTGCCAGTCGACCAGGTCGGCGAATGTCTCGGCGAGCAGCTGGGTCAAGCCGACGGCGCGCAGTTGCTCTACACGCCAGCTGTACACGAGGAGATCCTCGTCTCTCTCATCGAGCTCTGTCGTGGGCATCAGTAGCGGTTCCATGGCCTTCTCCTCCGGCTCGTTGCTTTCCACGACGATGACGCCGGAGAGGCTCGGTGTCATCGAAGGCAGCGGCGATTCGAGCGCCTGGGCAGCATGACTCTGCGGATTCCTGCTAGCCGCAATGCGGAGCGGCGCATCGCCTGCGACGCTTAAAACAAGGAGCGAATCGTCATGGCCCGGCCCGCTCTCGGACGTGGCGTTCGAGCGGCTCGGGGAGCAGCGGTAAGCCGAACGACGCTCAGCTCAAGGCGCAGGCGCGCGGCCGCGCAGTCTCGTGGAGACCAGCAAGCCTGCAAGGGTGCCCATCAGCCAGATCGTCATGACGAGGATCGGCTTCCAGTGTTGAGCAGAGGGGAAATACACCGCCGTGCGAAGGGTCTCGACGGTCGCGCCTGGAGGCAGGAAACGGCCGATGAGCTCGTAGAACGGCGGCAGGAGCGGCGGCGCGACCGCGCCTCCCGACGATGCGTTCCCGAAAATGATGAACAGCGTGAACGTCGGGAGGATCGCCCAGCGCCCGATCAGGACGACCATCGTCGAGGCGAAAAGAGCTGCCACCGCGATCTCGGCGCCGAGGGCGGCCCACAGCTCGGCGAAGGGCCCGTGCAGTGCACCGATGATCGGGTCGGTGGCGAGAGCCAGCAAGAATCCCCCGACGACGGCGAGCAGCAGGACGACGGCCAGCCAGGCGCGGAGGGACATTCCTCTTGCGTTCGCGACCAGCTGAAAGGCCGTGAGGAAGCCGAGGATCGAGGCGGCGAGCGTGACGTAGAAGGCGATGAGCCCCTGCGGATCGGACGACGGCAAGGGGTGGAGGTCGACGACTTGGAGGTCGGAAACCCCGCTCTGGGAGACCCCTTCGGCCGCCTCCTCGAGTACGCGCGCGACCGAGGCGCCGGAGGCGCTAGCGACGAGCAGCCGCGGCCGGCCGGGCTCGAGGACGAGTGCGGCGTAGACCTGCTGTTCACCGATCGCAGTCTCGGCGTCCCGAGCCGAGTCGTAGGAGCGGAACGCAAGCTGACCGTCAACCCCCCGCTCCAGCGCCGCGACGATCCCGGGCGAACCGTTCGCGTTGCCGACCAGCCCGATCGGGATCTCATGGGGCGATGCCCGGCCGAGCGCGAGGCTGTAGGAGGTGACGAAGACCGCCCCCGTGATCGAGGCGATCGCCACGATGATCAGCGCGGTGCGGTACGGCGGCGACGCGGCGGACTGCAGCAGGCTCCGAAAGCGCCGGGTCGACATCGAGGCTAGGAGGAGCGGCTTGCGAGCGTGACCTGCGTCGTCTTCGTTGCCCCGTTGCGCGTGTACGTGATCGTCACCTTGTCACCTGGCTGCTTCGCGTTGACCGAAGCGATGAGGTCCTCCGGGTTGAGGATCTTATGGCCGCTGAACGCCTTGATCACATCGCCAGGCTTCAGCCCGGCGGCAGCTGCCGGTGAGCCACTCTTGACGCTTCCGACTCGGGCGCCGCTGCCGGTCGTCGGCCCGACGGAGACGCCAAGGTACGCGTGCTCGACCTTCCCGCTCGCGAGCAGCTG
>Ga0307289_10000828_pt1 | contig 13401 bp, 10 predicted proteins | sample ER_DNA_143_FD_194483 | JGI IMG/M metagenome (GOLD analysis project Ga0307289, IMG submission 194483) | Bulk soil microbial communities from the East River watershed near Crested Butte, Colorado, United States - ER_DNA_143 | ecosystem: Environmental > Terrestrial > Soil > Floodplain | place...
CCGTCCTACCTCAGCTTCCGCACGCGGGCCAACAAGTCCGCTGCGCAGGCCAACGTCCGCGCGGCAGTCCCGGGCATGGAGGCGTACAACGCCGACCACGCAACGGGCTACACGGGCGCGACGCTGACCAAGCTGCAGGGCTCGTACGACGCCGGGATCAAGAACATCAAGATCTCGGTTGCGAACTCCACGACCTACTGCATCACGAACACGGTCCCCGGGACGGTTCAGTACCACAAGTCCGGCCCCGGCGCGGACATCAAGCCCGGCAGCTGCTAAGCCAGGCTTCCACCGTTTGACGCGAAGGGCGCGGGAGACCGCGCCCTTCGTATTTCCCCGTCAAGCGTCCGGCCTCGAATGCCGATAGGAACACCGTGAGCCTGACTCCACAAGTCCGGGTTCTCGCTGCGGCCGGCTTTGCGGCGATGGTCGCCCTGATGGGCGGCTACATGCTGCTCGGCCGCGGCCAGAGCTCCTCGAGCGCCGCGACGCCGGTGATCAAGCCGCTGCACCCGGTCAAGAAGCATGTGGTCAAGACGGCCGCGCCGAAGGCGAAGGCCCTGGCGACGAAGAAGGTCGTTGCGACCGCGCCGAGCAAGAAGGTCGTCGTCAAGGCGACGGCCAAGCCCAAGCCGAAGGTGCATGTGGCGGCAGTGATCGACGGGATGCCGGCTGCGCTCGCGTTGGCCCTGCGCTCCCACTCGGTCGTGGTCGTCTCGCTGTTCACACCGGACGCGAGCGTCGACTCGATGGCGACCGCCGAAGCGCGTAACGGCGCGCTGGCCGCGCACGTCGGGTTCGTCGCCTTCAACGTGGCCGACGAGAAGATCGTCGCCCCGCTCAGCTCGCTGCTGACAGGAGCGCCCACACCCGCCGACCGCGTCCTCGACGGGCCGGCTGTGCTCGTCTTCGTCAGGCCGAGGGCCCTCTTCGTCCGCCTGAACGGCTTCGCCGACCGCGACACGGTCGCGCAGGCTGCGGCGAACGCCGCGACCTACGCCCCGTGAGCGCGGCCGAGGGCACCAGCCCCGCGCGCGAGCTGTTCGTCCGCCATGCGCGTCGCGACGGCCGGTCGATCGCCGTCATGCGCGCGGTCGACCACGGCAGCTCGTGCGTCGTCGAGGCAGAGGTGTTCCCGAGCGGTAGCGCTGAGCCCGCACGGCCGGGGCCTTACACGTTCGCCGACGCCCGCGAGGCGACCGCGTTCGTGACGGAAGCCGTCGAGGCCCTGATGTACCTCGGCTGCGACATCCAGGCGGCATAGCGACCGCCCGGTTCGCGCCGGTGACAGTCACTGTGACTGTCACTGGTTGTTGGTTCTAGACGGTGACGCGGGCGAGCTCTTCGAGCGAGGTGAGGCCGGCCGCGACCTTGGCGAGGCCGTCGTCCCAGAGCGTCCGCATGCCCTCTTCGATCGCCGCGCGCTCGATCTCCTCGCGCCCCGCTTTCGCGGCGGCCATCGTCTCGAGGTTCTCGCTCATCACGAGCAGCTGGTAGACGCCGATCCGGCCCTTGTAGCCGGTCTGTCCGCACCGCGGGCAGCCCTTCTTGCGGTAGAAGACGACGCCGTCCGCGGCCGCCGCGACGTCGGGCGAGACGCGAGCCTTGATCATCTCGTCAGTCGTCGGCGAGTACATCTCGCAGCAGTGGGTGCAGAGCTTCCGCGCGAGCCGCTGCGCGAGCACGGCCGAGACCGCCGAGCCGGTCAGGAACGGCTCGACGCCCATCTCGTTCAGGCGGGAGATCGCCCCGGGCGCGTCGTTCGTGTGCAGCGTCGAGAGCACGAGGTGGCCGGTCAGCGCAGCCTCGATCGAGATCTTGGCCGTCTCGCCGTCGCGGATCTCGCCGACCATCACCACGTCGGGGTCCGAGCGCAGGATCGAGCGCAACGCGGCCGCGAAGGTCAGGCCGGCGCGCTGGTTGATCTGTACCTGGTTGACGCCGACGAGCCGGAACTCGACCGGGTCCTCGACGGTGATGATGTTGATCTCGGGACGGTTGATCTCGGTCAGCGCCGCGTAGAGCGTGGTCGACTTACCGGAGCCGGTCGGCCCGGTGACGAGGATCGCGCCGGTCGGACGCTTGATCAGGACTTCCATCTTCTGACGCATGTCGTCAGAGAGGCCGAGCTCGGTCAGGGTCGGCGCCTTCTTCGATTTGTCGAGCAGACGCATCACGACGCCCTCGCCCTCCACTGTCGGCAGGGTCGCGACGCGGATGTCCATCATCCGGCCGGCCGCGGCCGCGTTGAGCGAGATGCGGCCGTCCTGCGGCTTGCGGCGCTCGGCGATGTCGAGCTTGGCGAGCACCTTCAGGCGCGTCGTCACGCCGGCCATCATCCGCTTGGGAATGCGCTGCACCTCGTGCAACACGCCGTCGATGCGGAGCCGCACGACCAGTGCGTCCTCCTGCGGCTCGAAGTGGATGTCGCTGGCCCCGTCCTCGGCGGCCTGAAAGATGATCGAGTTGACGAGCCGGACGAGCGGAACGTCGGAGATGCCGTCGTCGACCTCGAGGTCGTCGGCCTCGTCGGTCTCGGCCTCGCCGACGAGGGCGTCCTCTTCGTCGATCGCTGCGCGGGCGCCGAAGGCTTCCGAGGCGCGGACGAGCCGGCGGATCTCGTTCTCGATGTCTTCGCGCGAGGCGACGCCGAGCTCGAGCTGGTAACGCGTCGCCAGCCGCAGCTCGTCGATCGCGTGCACGTTGCCGGGGTCGCCGACCGCGACTCGCAGCGTGCTCCCGTCGAGGGCATACGGCACCGCGATCACTCGCTCGAGCACGTGCGTCGGAATCTCCCGCGCCGCTTCCTCCGAGACTCCCGTCAGCGGGAGGTCGATGAAGGGCAGCTGGAAACGGCTGGCGAGCGTGCGCGCGAGGCCTTCCGAGGTCGCGACGCCCTCGTCCAGGATCGCCTGGGCGAACGAGCCACCCTGCTTCACGCGACCGCGAACAGCCGCGAGACGGTCGCCGGAGACGAGCCCCGTCGACTCGATCAGGTCGGCGACGAGCTCGGCCACCTCGTTGACGGGAAAGCCTGCGGGCAGCCCGGCTTGGCCCTCGGTCTGGGGGGCATCGGGGGCGCCGGACTTGCCGGACAGCCGGAGCTTGTTTGGCCGCTTGAGGTCCATTGAATCCCTCGATTGAGGTATCGGCAGAACCGGGCGGAAAGCTGAGCGCTAGAAGTGGCTCAGGTACGCGTGGAGCAGCGGATTGCCGGCAAACAGGGCGATCAGCGCGCCCACGGCCAGAAAAGGCGCGAACGGGATGCCCATCTTGCGGGCTGCAGAGCCGTGCCGGGCCAAGAGGTAGACGCTCGGCACGAGCGCCGCGATCATCCCGAGCATCAGGCCGACACCGACGAGGCGCCCGAGCATGGCGCCGAGCAGCAGCGCGAGCTTGACGTCGCCCATGCCCATCCCCGCCGGGTAGGCGAGCGCAGCCACGAACAGGAAGCCGGAGGCGCCAAGCGCCCCGAGCGCCCACTCCGGGCTCGGGTGGAGCGCCGTCTGCGCAAGGAGCACCACGAGCGCGGCCGGCAGGACGATCCGATTCGGGACGATTCGGTGCTCCAGGTCGATCGCGCTCAGCACCACCAGCACCACGCAGAAGAAGGAGGCCACGAACGCGTCCGCGCTGAGGCCGAACTTGACGAAGCAGCCGGCGACGAGCCCGGCCGTTGCGAGCTCGACGAGCGGGTAGACCACGCTTATCCGCACGCCGCAGGTGCGGCAGCGGCCACGCAGGAAGAGCCACGAGAGCACCGGCACGTTGTCGCGCCACGCGAGCTCCGTCCCGCAGCTCATGCAGGCAGACGCCGGCCGCACGACCGAGCGGCGAAGCGGCACTCGCGCTGCAACCACGTTCAGGAAGCTGCCGAGCGCGAGCGCAGGCCAGAAGGCGAACAAGCCGAGAGCAACGTCCACAATGGCTCTATCGGCCGGCGGGCGGCCGGGGTTGAGGCTCAGCCGCTGAAGAACTGCGGCGGGTTCGGCTGGGCGAAGACCGCCGGGTTGCCGGGCATGCCAACCGGCACGGTGGTGATGTTCGGGAACGAGTTCGTGACCACGTTGTTGGCCAGGATGATCTGCGCCCCCATGATCGGTCCGTCCGAGTTCGCGTTGTTGCCGTACTCGACGTTGCCGGTCCCGAAGAGCCCTCCCTGGAAGTACTGGCTGTTCGCGAACATGACGCTGTCGCCGGCGTTGACCTGACCGCCGGTTCCGTTGGCCACGATCGTCAGCATCTCCATATTCGGGTTCCAGTTGGCGAAGATGCAACTCGCGCCGGTGGGCACGCCGCACAGGCTGCCGGTGAAGAGCATCGTCCCGGAGAGATAGATGGTGGCCTGGCCGTTGTAGTTGGCGGTCTGCGAGACCTTGGCGCTCCCGTCGATGAAGATCGTCCCCTTGACGGTCAGCGTCTTCGAGGTCGCGTTCCAGGAGATCTCGCCGCTCGTGTCGGCGTTGTCCCAGTAGACGGCGGCGCCGGCCGCATGTGTCGCGGCAACGGTGTTGTTGACGCCGCGGGTGATCGTCCACGTCGTCCCCCCGGCTCCTGCGGTGACGGTCATGTACTCGTCGTCGACCCTGATGCGGAAGGTCCCGGTCGAGGGGAACCCCGTCGCGGAAGGCACTGTGATCGAGGTCTGCGCCGCCGTCATCGCGGTCGAGACGGTCGTGTTGGCGCCGGGCCCCACGCGGCACGTGTACGAGCTGGCGGGCGTGAGGTCGAAGGGAGTGGTGACGCTGTTGTCGCGGCTCGGGTAGTTGGTGTCGAACGTCGGCGGGGTGCCGCTGGACGTCGAGCACGACGAAGCGGGCCCGGGGATCGCGTTCTCGTACCAGGTCGCGAAGTCGGCCGCGGGTGGGGCGACCACCGGCGTCGCGTGGTTCGCGCCGATCGTCGTGCCGTCGGAGAGCTTGCTGAAGATGTTGTAGGTGTCCTGGTTACCCGTGCACGTGTGGAACGTGCTGCTGACCTTCTGGTAGCGGCAGCTGCCGCCGACGTAGACCTCGGCCCTCGTGGCCAGGGTCGTGTTCGCGCCGATGAACGCGTTGTTGTCGAGGTCGAGGTTGCCGCCGACGATCAGCTTGGTCGCGCCGATCCCGACGTTCTGCGAGAGGCAGAGGTTGCCGGCGATGTACATCCAGGAGCCGCCGCTGACGTTGTTCGACAGCGTCTGGTCACAGGTGTTGCCTGTGCGCGTCGCGTAGATGTAGTTCCAGGAGGGGTTGTTGAGCGGCTGCGTTAGGGTCGGCACGACCGAGACGGTCGCCTGCAGCATGCGCGTCACGTTGCCGGTTCGGCCGGGGTTCTTCATGTTCCCGATCGAGGTTAGGTACCACTGCGCCGTGCTGCGGTTGAGCGTGCCGCACCAGTCAACGCTGCCGTCCGCATAGGAGTCGTGCCGCCAGCTCGAGACGCTCGTGGGGCTCGCGCCCGCCGTGCCGTACTTGGTCTCGTTGCTCGTGCACTTGTTCAGCGTGTCCGCGTCGAGCGCGTTGTTGGTCGGCAGGTTCAGGACCGCCATCGCGTTGTTGATGCCGGCCTCGGCCAGCGTGAAGGCGTTCTGCCTCGAGCCGCTCTGCTGTGCCTCCTGCGCGCCGGAAGTCGAGTAGGCGAGTGCCGTCGTGCCCGCGATCGCGAGGACGCTCGTGATGCCGATCGCCATCACGAGCGCCATTCCGCGCTCGCTCTTCAGGCGTCGCGGCAGGCGAAGTCGAAACCGCATGTATAGAGAATCGGATTCGCGGAGGCGGCGATACGTCCCCCGAACGAGGGGAGTCGCCTGGCTGCGACTCAGCCGGAGAAGTTCTGGGGCGGGTTCGGCTGCGCGTACACCGCCTGGTTCGACGGCATCCCGATCGGGACGACGTTGATCAGCGGGAACGCATTCGTGGTCAGGTTGTTCGAGAGCACGATCTGGCTACCGACGATGGGCCCGTCGACGTTGTCGTTGTTCCCGAACTCGACCGCGTTCGTGCCGTACAGGCCGCCCTGCCAGCTCCAGTTGTTCTCCATCTCGACGCTGTCGTTCGGGTTGACCTGCCCGCCGCTGCCGTTGGCGACGACCATGAAGAGGTCCTTGTCGGGGTTCCAGCCGGCGAAGTTGCAGGCGCCGCTCACGACCGCGGCGCACATCGAGCCGCTGATCAGGAACGTGCCCGAGAGGTAGAGCGTGCCGTAGCCGTTGTAGGTGTTGACGGCGCCGTTCGAGACGCGCGCGCTGCCGTCGATGAAGACCGTTCCGCTCATCGTCAGCGTCTTCGTCGTCGCGTTCCAAGCGATCAGTCCGCTCGCCGGGGTTGACCAGTCGACGCTCTGTGACGTGACATGAGCTGCCGCACCGCTGTTGTTGACGCCGCGCGTCACCGTCCACGTGGTCGTCCCGAAGCCGGCGGTGACGCTCATGTACTCGTCGTCGATCCGGATCGTGAACGCCGTCGTCGGGAAGCCCGTGGCGGAGTTGACGGTGATCGTGGTCTGGGTCGTGTTGACCGCGCTCGCGAGCGTGGTGTTCGCACCCGGGCCGACTCGGCAGTAGTACGAGGCGTTCGGGGTCAGGTCGGCGACCGCGGAGACGCTGTTGTCCCGGCTCGGGTAGTTGCCGTCGAACGTCGGCGGCGAGCCGCTCGATGTCGTGCACGACTGCGAAGGCCCGGGGATGGAGTTCTCGTACCAGGTCGCGAAGTCCGCGGCCGGCGGTGCAATCACCGGGGCCGTGTGGTTGACGGCGGTCGTGACGCCGTCGGAGAGCTTGCTGTAGATGTGCCTCGCGTCCTGGTTCCCGCTGCATGCGGCCCACGAGCCGCCCGCATAGCGGCAGTTGCCGCCGACGTACGTCTCGACGCGGGTGCTGATGTTGGTCGATGCGCCTATGGCCGCGTTGTTCGAGATGTCGACGTTGCCCCCGACGATCACCGTCGACTGCGCGAGGCTCACGTTCGGGCTCAGGCAGAGGTTGCCGGCGACGTACATCCGGGAGGACCCGTTGATGTTGTTGTTCAGCGTCTGGTCGCAGGTGCTGCCCGTATGCCCGGCATAGATGTAGTCCCAGACCGGGTTGTTCAGCGGCTGCGTCAGGCTCGGCGTCACGGTGACCGTCGCCTCCAAGGTCTTCGCGACGTTGGCGGTCGACTTGTTCGGGTTCCGGATCTTGCCCATCGCGGTCACGTACCAGAGCGCCTGCGACCGGATCAGCGTGCCGCAGTAATCAACGGAGCCGCCGTCGACGGTCGCGTGCAACCAGGTCGAGGTGGACGTCCTGGTAGCGGTCGAGTCCGAGTACTTGGTGTTGTTGCTGGTGCATTTCGGCAGCGTGTCCGGATCGAGCGCGTTGTTCGTCGGCAGGTTGAGGATCGACATGATGTTGTTGATCCCGGCCTCAGCGAGCGAGAAGGCGCTCTGGCGCGATTGCGCCTGGCTCGACTGGGTCGAGGCCGAGGTGGAGTAGGCAAGGGCGGTCGTGCCTGCGATTCCGAGTACGGACATGATGCCGATGGCCATCACGAGCGCCATCCCGCGCTCGCTTTTCAGGCATCGCGGCAGGCGAAGTCGGAACCGCATGTCCAGACCATCGGCGCCCCGGCGGGGTTACGCGCTCCCTCGAACGAGTAGACGCGGCGCTACGACCGCGAGCTGTTGCGCAGCACGATGCCGTCGGTCAGCTCGTAGAGCTCGACGGTCTTGGACGGCTTAACGTTCACAGGGAAGTCCACGGTCAGCTTCGCCAGCGACGTGGTCGACTGGGCCGTGTAGTTGAAGATGCAGAGCGCACCGCTGCAGACCGCGGAGGTGGACGTGGGAACGAGGTAGTCCGCCCACTTGATGCCGCCGCTGCACGTCGCCCCGACGACGCGGTAGAGCGCGTAGCGATTGGTGCCGTTGCTACGGGTACACCAGGTGATCGAGCCGCTGCCCGTCTTGCAATAGGAGGGCAGCGTGATCGTCACCGACGAGCTCACGCCCGTCGGGGTCGCGACGCTCGCGCAGTGCACCTCTCTGCGCATCTTGTCGAGCGCGAGCTTGGCCGTCAGCTGCGCCTGGAAGCGGTTGTTCATGTCCGTCTCGGAGTTCGAGGCCTGCACGAAGACCGTGGTCAAGCTCGTCATCACGACGCCCATGATCACGAGCACCGTGAGCATCTCGATGAGCGAGTAGCCGCGCTCGGAGCGCAGGCGACTCATCGCGCCCGGTGGCGGACCCGGACGAGTGCGGCGCGGGCGACCGCCTGGCTCTTGCCGCCGATTCCCCACTGCCGCTCGAGCTGCCGGTCGACGGCGATCAGGGTCTGGAGCGCCTGGGCGCCGTGCCACCAGCCAAACTGGGCGCCGGTCACGATCCAGGCGTGCTGGTAGAGCCAGTGGCGCACGTTGGCGCCGGTCTTCGACCGGTTGGCTACCCAGCTCTGCAGCCGGAGCGCGCGGGCCGGGAGGGAGATCTCGTCGAGCGGCTCCTTGGGCGCGCCGGCGAGCGTGAACGCGGGCGGGCGCGAGCCGGGCTTGGGGGTCGTCTTCACGACCGGCTTCTTCGGTTTTGCGACAGGCTTCTTGGCGACGGGCTTGGGCTTCGCCTTGGGCTTGACGGCGGGAGTGGTCACGCTGGCGAGCCCAGCGAGACGGATCACAGTCCCGCGGTAGGGCGAGACGTCGACGGGCCTGCCCAGCTCGGCGTACGCGCCGCGCACGAGCCGGACCGTCACGGTCGGCGCGCCGGTGTCGACGACGCGCGTGCCGGCGGCCGGGCTCTGGGTGATGACGCGGTTCGAGGAGTAGCCGTGCACGGAGCCCACGACGCGCCACGCGAAACCGGAGTCCTCGAGGATTCCCTTCGCGAAGACGTAGGCCTGGCCGCTGACCGACGGCACGACCAGCTCGGTCTTTGCCGCGGCCACGCCGGCGGCCGGATCGGGGGTCGCCGGGCCGACGATCGTGTTGTCCGCGGCCAGCGTGAACGCAGCCGTGCCGAGGATCCACACGAGAGCCACGATGACCGCGCGTGGCAAGAGCGCCGCTAGCCGGACCGCCATGTCTCTCCCTTCGGCAGCGGAGAGGAGGGTTGTCATCCCCCTACCGGGTGAAGAGGACGACCGGTCCATTCGAATCCTCCGTCTGTTGATTGGGGACGACCGCGAAGACCGGCGCGTGGCCGGCGGTGCCGATCGAGTCCGTCGGGCCCGCGTCCTGCCAGCGGAAAGCGACGTTCGCGAAGCTCTGGAACCACGGCTGGAGCTGCGGGTACGAGGTAGTCGGGTCGAGCTGCAGGTGCAGGTGTGGGCCGGTGGCGTGGCCGGTCATCCCGACGAGGCCGACCTGGGTGCCGGCGGCAAGCTGTGCACCGGCCGCGACAGCCGGCTCGAGGTACGACATGTGGCAGTACGTCCATTCCTGGCCGTCTGCGGTGTCGATCGTCATCCCGATCCCGCAGCGCCCGTCCGGCGTCGACCAGGAATTGACGACGGTCGCATCGGCGAGTGCGTAGATCGGGGAGCCTTCGGGCGCGGCGATGTCGGCAGCCGGGTAGTCGTGGTGGTGGTGCGAGACCGAGACGATCGAAGGGCCGCCGCCGACCGGGAAGACGTACTGGCCGCTGTAGGACGGCGCTCCGATGGAGGAGCCGGCGCTCAGCTGCGAAAACGAGGCGGCGAGCGCCCGGTCGTGAGCGAACGCGAGCTCTTGCCGGGCCTTCGTCAGCTCCGCCTGCAGCTGAGCCACGCGCGCCCGTGCGGCGTCGACGCGCACGCCGAAGCGAACAGCGCGCTGGTCGAGCGCTAGCCGGTCGGAGAGAAGTGAGGCCGACGCGGCTCGGCGGTTCAGCTGGGTCCCGCGGCGGCTGAGCGCGCGCAGCGTCCGCTCGGCGCGGACGAGCTGCTGCTTCGCGTCTGCGACCGCCTGCGTGTTCTGCGCGAACGAGGCCTGCAGCGGGTCGGCGCTGAACGTCGCGTCGAGGCCGCCGGTGCCGAACGACTGCGCCAGCTGCAGCACCTCGTCGACATACCACTGGGCGTGGTTGTAGGAGAAGACGGCGCGCGAGATGTCGCTCCCGCCGCCGGAAGCGGCCAGGTAGCGGGCCGCGGCGGCGATCGCGTCCTCGGGGCTCCAGGGGCTCGCGATCCCGTCGCCGTCGGCGTCGACGCCCCAGCGCTCCCAGGTGGACGGCATGAACTGCATCCAGCCGATCGCGCCCGCCGAGCTCGGCCCCATGTTCGTGCCGAAGTTCGACTCGATCTTGTTGATCGCCGCGAGCACCTGCCAGGGGACGCCGTAGAGGGTGCCGTTGCGCTGCCAGAGGGTGAACAGCTGGTCGTACGTGCGCGTCTCGACGAAGGCGGGCCGCTGGAGCAGCGCTGCCGGGAACGAGATCGAGCCCGGCGTGTTAGGCAGCTCGGCGCTTGGCAGCGTCGCCGGCGCGCTCGGCACGACCGAGGGCACGACCTTGAAGACGTCGGCGCCCGCCGAGCCGGAAAGTGCCAGCGCGGCGATCGCTACTGCGATGAGGCGCTTCATCCGTCCTGGGCGCCGGCGATGCGGAGGCCGGGCATCGGCTGCTCGTCAGGCTTGGGCGGCTCCGGCTCGGCCTCGGAGACGGGGCGGTCGGTCGTGACACCGGCGGCCTTTCGCTTCAGCGCCTGATCGAGCGAGACCAGGAAGTCGTGCTGGTTCGTGGAGGCGTTGGCAGCGGTCTCGCGATCCACCTCACCGGCGACCACGAGCTCGATCAGGGCCTGGCTGAAGGTCTGCATGTCGAAGAACTGGCCCTCGGCGATCGCATCGGTGATCTCCTCGGTCCTGCTCTCACGGATCAGGTCGGAGATGCGTGAGTTGTTGACCATCACCTCGACCGCTGCGACGCGGCCGCTCCCCTGCTTGGGCAGCAGACGCTGGCTGATCACGCCCCGGAGCACACCGGCGAGGATCGAGCGAATCTGCTCGTGCTTGGCGGCCGGGAAGAACTCGACCATCCGGCCGATCGTCTCGCCGGCGTCGATCGTATGCATCGTCGAGAAAACGAGGTGGCCGGACTCCGCGGCCTTGAGCGCGGTCTCGGCGGTCTCGGCGTCACGGAGCTCGCCGATCAGGATCACGTCCGGGTCCTGGCGCAGCACGCGGCGGATCGCAGCCAGGAACGACTCCGTGTCGAGGCCGACCTCGCGCTGGTTGACGATGCAGCCGTGGTCGGAGTGGAGGATCTCGATCGGGTCCTCGATCGTGACGATGTGCTGGCGCCGCGTGCGGTTGATGTAGTCGATCACCGCCGCGAGCGTGGTCGTCTTGCCCGAGCCGGTCGCGCCAGTGACCAGCACGAGGCCGCGATGCTCCTCGGCCAGCCGCTCGACCCCCTTCGGCAGACGCAGCGTGGCGAAGCTCGGCACCTCGTTCGGGATCACGCGGAAGGCGAACGAGATCGAGCCGCGCTGGCGATAGCCGTTGACGCGGAAGCGCGGCAGGCCTTCGGCCGAGTAGGCGATGTCGAGCTCGCCGGCCTCGTGGAAGTGCGAGAGCTTGGCGGGGGTCATGTCGGCCACGATCGCCAGGACAGCCTCGAGGTCGCTGTCGTAGAGCGGCGCGTGCTCCGGGAGCAGGCCGAGCTCGCCGTCGCGCCGGAGCACCGGCGGCTGGCCGACCTTCAGGTGAATATCGCTCGCGCCAAGCTCCACGGCACGGCCGAGTACCGCATTCAGATCCACGAAGGTGCTGATCGGCAGCGGCCCACCGCGGCTTGAGTCGCGGTGAATAGGGTTTCCGCATGACGGAACCTCCTGGGCTGGTTCGCCGGGTCGCCCGGCTCTTCCGTCCCTACCGCGGCCGCGTGGCGGTGGTCTTCGTCCTGATCGTCGTCACCTCGGTGCTCGGCGTCGTCAATCCGCTGCTGACGAAGGCGGTCTTCGACAAGGCGCTCTTCCCGCCCGGCCAGGGCGGGCCGAACTACACGCTTCTCTACGAGCTCGTCGCCATCATGGTCATCGTCCCGATCGTCGCGGCCGCGATCGGCGTGCTCCAGACCTACCTGACGACGGTGGTCGGCCAGCGCGTGATGCAGGACCTGCGCAACCGGCTCTACGACCACCTGCAGTCGATGTCGCTCCGGTTCTTCACCGCGACGCGCACCGGCGAGCTCCAGTCGCGCCTGCAGAACGACGTCGGCGGCGTGCAGAACGTGGTCACCAACACGGCCTCGTCCGTGCTCTCGAACACGGTCACCGTCCTGAGCACCGTGATCGCGATGCTGCTGCTCTCCTGGCAGCTGACCCTGCTCGCGCTCGGGATCGTGCCGATCTTCGTTTACCTCACCTATCGCGTCGGCCGCGCCCGGCGACGGCTCTCGGGCCAGACGCAGGAGTCGCTCGCGGAGCTCTCGGCGCTGACCGAGGAGACGCTCTCGGTGTCGGGCGTGCTGCTGACGAAGGTGTTCGACCGCCGCAGCGACGCGGTCGAGCGCTACCGCGACGAGAACCGCCGCCTCGCCCGCCTGCAGGTGCGCCAGTCGATGGTCGGCCGCTCGTTCTTCGCGCTCGTGCAGACCTTCTTCTCGGTCGCGCCGGCACTCGTCTACCTGGTCGCCGGGCACGCGCACCTGAGCTCGGGCACGATCGTCGCGTTCACCACCCTCCAGACCCGGCTCCTGTTCCCGATCGGCCAGATGCTGCAGACCGCGGTCGAGGTACAGGCGTCGTTCGCCCTCTTCGAGCGCGTTTTCCAGTACCTCGACCTGCCGCACGACATCGTCGACGCCGAAGGCGCGCGCACGCTCTCGCCTGAGGAGGTGCGCGGCGAGGTCGCGCTGCGAGACGTGTGGTTCCGCTACGAGGAGCCGGAGGCGCCGATCTTCGACGTGCCCGTCGACGGCGACGGCTCGAACGGCGCCACGCCGTCGCGGGAATGGACGCTCGAAGACGTCTCGCTGGAGGTCGAGCCGGGTCAGCTGGCGGCGATCGTCGGCCCGAGCGGCGCCGGCAAGACGACGATCTCCTACCTGATTCCCCGGCTCTACGACACGGTTCGTGGCAGCGTCGAGCTCGACGGGATCGACGTGCGTGAGCTGACGCAGGCGACGCTCGCGAGCGCGATCGGAATGGTCACGCAGGAGACGTACCTCTTCCACGCGACCGTGCGGGCCAACTTGCTCTACGCGCGGCCCGACGCGACGCAGGAGCAGATCGAGGCCGCCACCCACGCGGCGCAGATCCACGACCGCATCGTCGAGCTCTCGGACGGCTACGACACGGTCGTCGGCGAGCGCGGGTACCGGATGTCCGGCGGCGAGAAGCAGCGCCTGGCGATCGCCCGGGTGATCCTGAAGGACCCGCGCGTGCTGATCTTGGACGAGGCGACCTCAGCCCTCGACACGGCCAGCGAGCGGCTCGTCCAGGCCGCGCTCGAGCCGCTGACGGCCAACCGGACG
>Ga0307289_10000829_pt1 | contig 13399 bp, 9 predicted proteins | sample ER_DNA_143_FD_194483 | JGI IMG/M metagenome (GOLD analysis project Ga0307289, IMG submission 194483) | Bulk soil microbial communities from the East River watershed near Crested Butte, Colorado, United States - ER_DNA_143 | ecosystem: Environmental > Terrestrial > Soil > Floodplain | place: USA...
CCCAGGACGCGCGGCTCATCATCCTCGACGCCGTCGTGCCGCAGGGCAACGAGCCGTTCGGTCCGAAGTGGCTCGACCTATTGATGTTGACCCTGTTCGCCGGCCGTGAACGAGACGAGGACCAGTGGCGGGCGTTGCTCGCCGCCGGCGACTTCGAGCCGGTTCGCTTCGATGAACGTCTGATCGAGGCGCGATGCCGCTCGTAGTCGGAACCGCCGGCCACATCGACCACGGGAAGACTTGGCTCGTCCGCGCGTTGACGGGGAAGGACACCGACCGGCTGCCTGAGGAGCACGAGCGCGGGATCTCGATCGACCTCGGTTACGCGCCGCTGGAGCTTCCCGGCGGCTTGCACCTGTCGCTCGTCGACGTGCCCGGACACGAGCGCTTCGTCCGCAACATGGTCGCGGGCGCCACGGGCGTCGACCTCTTCCTGCTCGTGATCGACGCGGCCGAGGGCGCGCGGCCGCAGACGCTCGAGCACCTCTCGATCCTGCGGCTGCTCGGCGTGGAGCGGGGCGTCGTGGCGGTGACGAAGATCGACGCGGTCGAGCCGGATCAGGTCGAGCTCGCCTTGGCCGAGGCTTCCGAGCTGGTGCCCGAGGCGGAGGTCGTCGCCGTGAGCGCCAAGACCGGCGCCGGCCTGGGCGAGCTGCGCGCGGCGCTCGCGCGGGCCGCCGAGGCGGTCGAGCGCCCTGAGCGGTTCGCCGCCACCCGCCTCTGGATCGACCGCGCCTTCTCGCTCCGCGGGATCGGCACGGTCGTCACGGGGACGCTCTGGTCGGGCTCGATCGCAGCGGGCGATCTCCTGCGGCTGGAGCCGAACGGCCGTACGGTCCGAGTGCGGAGCGTCCAGGTTCACGACCAGCCCGTCGAGGAAGCGCAAGCCGGGCAGCGCGTCGCCGTCAATCTGCCGGCGATCGAGCGAGGCGAGCTTCGCCGCGGCGACGCACTCGTCGAGCCCGGCCACTACCCGGTCAGCTACCGCCTCGACGTCGTGCTCAAGGAGCTCGAGCCCGTGCCGGCGGCGCTGAAGGTGCATCTCGGGACGGCGGACGTCGCGGCTCGGGTCGTCCGCTCCGGCCGGTTCGCCCAGCTGCGGCTCGAGGAGCCGGTCGTGGCCGCCCGCGGCGACCGGTTCGTGCTGCGTGCGGAGACGACGGTCGGCGGCGGACGCGTGGTCGACCCGGCTCCGCCCAGACGCCTGGAGCCCGAACGCCTTGAGATCCTCGAGCGCGGCGACCCGGCCGAGATCGTCACCCTGTTGACCGCCGAGCCGATGACGACGACCGCGCTCCAGGGAATGGGCCTGTGGACACCGGCCCAACTGGCAAGCGGCTTGGCTGCGCTGGCCCTGGCAGGTGAGTGGGCCTACCGCCCGACGTGGCTGGAGGGGGTGCGGACCGTCGTCCGCGAGCGTCTAGCCGAGCGCGCGGAGACGAATCCGCTCGACCCCGGGATTCCGCTCGGCGAGCTGCTCCCGCACGAACCCTGGACGCCCGCAATTCTGCCGCTGCTTCACGTCGAGCGGCGAGACGGAAAGGCTTATGCGCCCGGCGTAGCCGCCTCCCTCGGCGACCGAGTCGAGGCGGCTGAGCACCTCGAGGCAGAGCTGGCAGCCGAGGGTGTCGTACGGGTCGACGACCCGGAGCTGGCGGGCTTTCTCGAGGCATCCGGCCGGCTCAAACGGGTGGGCGACGGGTTCGCGGCCTCGGCCGAGCTGTACGACCGTGGCCGCGAGGCGCTGCAGACGCTCGAACCGATCACGCTCGCGGGCTTCCGCGACGCGCTCGGAATCTCGCGGCGAAACGCTCAGCTCTTGCTGGAGCGCTTCGACAGCGACGGCCTCACCCGCCGCGTCGGCGACGAGCGCGTGCTCAGACGCTCTCGGGTCTGACCGGGTTTCACGCGGGTCATCCCGGGTACGCCGCGGCAATGGCGTCGGTGGGAGTTCCTGACCTCCCGGGCGTGGCGGCGCGGAACCGCCACGACTGGATCTCTGTTTTCGGCCGGGTCGGCCTTGTTGCCAAGGGCGTTTCGTACGCACTGGTCGGCTTCCTCGCACTCGAAGTCGCGCTCGGCAAGGGAGGCCGAGCAACGAGCCGGCAAGGCGCGCTGGCGACGGTCGCAGGCCACTCCTGGGGCAAGGTGCTCCTGGTCACGCTCGCAATCGGTTTTGCCGCATACGCCCTCTGGCGTCTGGCCGAGACGATCTGGCCGTCGGGCGACGATGGATTCCTCAAGCGCACTGCGAAGAGGATCGGGACGCTCGCGCGCGCGGCGATCTATGCAGGCCTCACCTACAGCGCGCTCAAGATCGCTTTCGGTTCCGGCGGCGGAAAGTCGCAGAACGCGAAGGCCCACCAGGCGACGGCACAAGTGCTCTCGTGGGACAACGGCAAGTGGATCGTCGTGGTAGCCGGCGGCGCCCTCGTCGCCGCGGGCCTCTACAACGCCTACCGAGGCCTGACGACGAAGTTCACCAAGCACTGGGACACGGCCCGAATGAGTGCAACGGCCCGCCGCTGGTGCGAACGCATCGGCCTGGTCGGCCTCGTGGCCCGGGCGATCGTCTTCTGCCTGATCGGGGCCTTCATGATCAAGGCCGCGGTCGAGTACGACCCGCGAGAGGCAATCGGGCTCGACGGTGCGCTGCAGAAGCTTGCAAACCAGGCCTATGGAAGCTGGCTGCTCGGGCTCACGGCCGCCGGCTTGGTCGCGTACGCACTCTTCTGCTTCATCGAGGCCCGCTACCGCGAAGTCTGAGCGCTCTCGACAGCGGGATACGCTGTCCGCGGAGCGGCATGGGCCCGGTGGCCCAACCGGTCTTCAAAACCGGTGCGGCGTGGCAGCCCCACGCTCGGTCGGTTCGACTCCGGCGCCGCTCCGTAGAGCCAAACCGGTTAACCACAACAGAATCCCACCGAGTTCGCGGCCCGATTTGGGCAATGTCTCCGACGCACCGAGACGCCTGGGGACCTCCTGAACCCCGTCGGAGCGGCGCGCGACTGGCGCGCGGAGGCCGCGCTTCTCACGTAGCCGGTTGATCCGCTGGCCAATCGCCGACACGGCGCGGAGCGTAACGGGCTGCCTATCTCAGTCTCCAGCTCGAATGCTTCGTCGCCCGCGGCCCCGGGAGGGACGCTTCTCCGAAAGCGCCACACTCGAAACAGCGACAATGCCGGACAACCTGAGGGAAGGGTGGGAAGGATGGCGAACGTCTTGTGCGTGCTCTATGACGATCCCGTGAGCGGGTATCCGCCGGCATACGCGCGTGACGACATTCCGAAGATCGAGCGCTACTACGACGGCCAGAGCACACCGACTCCTAAGCGGACCGACTTCACGCCGGGCGAGCTTCTCGGGAGTGTGTCGGGCGAGCTAGGGCTTCGAAGCTTCCTGGAGGAGCGCGGGCACCGGTTCATCGTGACCTCGGACAAGGACGGGCCTGACTCCGCTTTCGAGCAGGAGCTCCCGGGTGCGGAGGTCGTGATATCACAGCCGTTCTGGCCCGCGTACTTGACCGCGGAGAGGATTGCCAAGGCGCCGGACCTGAAGCTGGCCGTGACCGCAGGAATCGGCTCTGATCACGTCGATCTGCAGGCCGCGATCGATCACGGCGTCACGGTCGCCGAGGTGACCTACTGCAACAGCATCAGCGTCTCCGAGCACGTCGTGATGGCGATCCTGGCCCTCGTGCGCAACTACATCCCCTCCTACCAGTGGGTCGTCGATGGGGGCTGGAACATCGCCGACTGCGTGTCGCGTTCGTACGACCTTGAGGGCATGCAGGTCGGGATCGTCGGCGCGGGCCGCATCGGCTCGGCGGTGTTGAGGCGGCTGAAGCCGTTCGAGGTTGGGCTGCACTACACCGATCGGCACCGCCTGCCGGCCGACGTCGAGCAGGAGCTAGGTGTCACCTTCCACCCGAACGTGGCGTCGCTGGTTCGGGTGTGCGACGTGGTGTCGATCAATGCGCCCCTCCATCCGGAGACCGAGCACCTGTTCGACTCCGAGCTGATCGCTCGGATGAAGCGCGGCGCGTATCTCGTCAACACCGCGCGCGGCAAGATTTGCGATCGCGATGCTGTCGCGCGGGCGTGCGAGACCGGTCAGCTTGCCGGCTACGCGGGTGACGTCTGGTTTCCTCAGCCCGCCCCGCAGGATCATCCCTGGCGGACGATGCCTCACCACGGCATGACGCCCCACACCTCCGGCACGAGCCTCTCCGCCCAGGCTCGCTATGCCGCGGGCGTCCGCGAGATCCTCGAATGCTGGTTCGACAGCCGCCCGATCCGCGAGGAGTACCTGATCGTCGATGCCGGCAGGCTCGCCGGCACCGGTGCCCACTCCTATAGCGCCGGCGATGCCACAAGCGGCTCGGAGGAGGCCACGCGGTTCAAGACCGGCTGAGGCGCCGTAGGCCTGAGCCCACTCGGCCGCGCCGGCGGGGTACAGGATTCGCCCCAACTACGGCTACCGACCACTCACGAGCAGGCGACGTGCTTAGCTGCAGTTCGAGCGCGGAGAGTTGGCATCTGCGATCAGCCGCGCGAGCAGGCTCGGGTTGCTCGGCAATGAGAAGTGGTCGACACCCGGGTTGTCGGTGAGGCTGAAGTGCCAGCAGCGCATCGCACTCCAGGCCGAGACGGCGTCGTTGGTGATGTCTTCCTGATTGATATCGCCGTCGCGAGTAAAGAAGGGCGTCGAGGCGTCCAGCAGCTGGCCGGGCGAGAGGTCGTGTAGCCCGATTCCGACGACGGTTTCGATGCCGGAGCCCTTCTCCGCGTACACGTCCACGTTCGGAAAGTGCGCCGGGTCGATGAACTGCACGAAGCCGATGTAGTGCTCGGCGAGCTGGAGCGCCGTCGGCAGGCCGGCATCGGTGAAAAGCGCGCGGAAGTCGGAGGGCGTGTACGTCTTTCCGCTCGAGAGGTCCTCGACGACCGTCTCGCGGCTGTCGAAGACACGCGGGTCGCCCATGCTCAGATAGCTCGACGGCGCGCTCAGCAGCATCAGCGAGCTTGAGCGCGCGTCCTCCGGTGTCGTTGGGAACGAGAAGTCCTGCACGTTCAGACCCGTGAACGCGAGCGGGTAGACCGAGCCCTGGCCGGGCAGGTTGCCGGCGATCGGCGTGAAGCCGTGGATGTATTTGTCCTTCCACGCCTGGCTCGTGTGCGTGAGCAGGTACTGCGCATAGAGCGGCCCGTTCGAGTGCCCGACCAGGTGTACCGGCCGGTCGCCGTTGTCGCGGTAGGTGTCCTGGATCAGTCGTTTCGTTCGCTCAAGGAAGCCCTCGAGGTCGGGCGTGAGCCGTGCGTCGTAGCCGGCGACGCGGACGTTCCTGTCGGGCGTGTAGCCCGCGGCCCGGAGCGCATCGAACATCGGCTGGTAGAACGGCGCGCTCGCGACCTTGCCGTAGTCCTCGATTCGGACGTCGACCCCCTTCGCGTCGCCGAAGCGGGTCTCCCAGGCGCCGTGCGGCCGATAGAAGAGCGTCATCAGCTCATCGCGGCAGACCTGCGAAAAGGTCGTACTCGGACTCAAGTTCGGGAAGAAGTCCTCGAACGAGCCCGAGCGCGGGCAAGCTGGATCGATGCGCTGGTCGTGCACCGTGACGACCAGCCGCGTGAAATGGTAAGCGGGAAAGAGGACGATCGGCGTTAGCCCGCCCTCCTGGCGCGGTTTCGAGGCGCTCGCGCCCGCGCTTGGCACGAGTCCTGCGAGGGCGACCGCGGCCGCGACGACGCCGTATACCTTCCAACCGCGCATCTCAGTGAACCGAGCCGATGATGGCCATCACCCTAACGTGACCCCACCCGCGGTTCCAGGACCGCCCGGCGGCAACCGCTTCGGCCTTCATGGCGCTCAAGCGCAACCATCAGAGACACCGGCGCGAGGACTGGCGCGCAGACCTCCGTAGATCAATAAACTCCCTGCAAACAGGCAGTTTTAGCAGTAGTCTTTAAAACCGGTGCGCCGCGGCAACCCACGCTCGGTCGGTTCGACTCCCGGCCCCGCTCCGTGAGCCAAACACGTCTGCCTCAGCGGTGCCCAATGGCGGAGAGTTGCTCGGCCAGCCTGCGCCGGAAGGCCGGCGCGAGTGCGAGGAGGCGTAGCGCCACATTGCGCAGCGGCCTAACCGCCGACGGGGCAGTGGCCAGTCGGGTGAGCCGGTGGGCAAGTGCGACCACATGCATGGCCTCGGCACGACTGCCGGCCGCGTACTCGTCGAGCTTGTCCTCGCGAGACTCGCGCAGCGCGACCGAGAGCGCATCCCCGAGAGTCACCGCATCACGCAGACCGAGGTTCATGCCTTGTCCGCCCGCGGGGCTGTGCGTGTGTGCTGCGTCGCCGGCCAGCAGTACCCGCCCGGCTCGGTACTGGTCCGCCACCCGCTCGTGGATCCGAAACCTGGATCCCCAGATCACTTCGGTCACCTTCACCGCTGTACGCGGCCCCCGTCCGTCGAGCAATTCCTGCGCATAGGCAACGTCCGGCTGTTCCGGAGCATCGTCGACTTCGGCCACCAGCCGGAACGAGCCGTCCGGGAGCGGCGCCACGACCAACATGCCTGCTTTGGAGAAGAACAGCAGGACCTCGTCGGCCGGCAGGCCACCCTCCACCCGGACGTCAGCGAGCGCGAAGGACAGTGGCAACGCGCCGTTGCCGTTGGACCCAAGTCCGGCCGAGTCGCGGATCGTGCTGCTCATGCCGTCGGCCGCAACGACGTACTGGGCCTTGATCATGTCGCCGCTGTCGAGCGTGACCTCGGCGCCGTCATCGGTCTGGCTCACCCCGCTGGCGACGTACGGGCGGTGGACGCTGCCGCCGAGTTCCTCGAGCCGCTCGAGCAGGACCTGCTCGGTGACGTTCTGCGGGACCATCAGCGTGTACGGATACTCCGTCGGGAGCCCGTCGAACCTCACCGGCACGAGCTCGCGATCCCCGTCGCGGATGCTGAACTGACGAGCCTGGATACCGAGCCCCGCCAGTCGCTCCGAGACGCCGATCCGCTCGAGCATCTCGAGCGTCCGCGCGTGCACGACGGCCGCCCGCGAGGTATTTGCCCCCGTCGCCTGCCGATCAACCACCGTGACGTCATGGCCATGCCCCGCAAGTGATGCGGCAACGGCCAAGCCGACCGGCCCGGCACCCACCACCAGCACCTCGGTCTGACGAGGAAGCTCGGTTTGCTCGATCCGAGGGCTCTGCATCAGCTCGTAGGCCCAAGCGCCGCAGGTGCTTCGATCCGCTCGCGCTCTGCCGCTTCGGTCGGAGGCTCGAGGCGCGGAAGCCACTCAAGCCAACTCGGCAGATACCAGTTCCAGTCCCCAAGCAACTTCATCGATGCCGGCAGCAGGACAGCGCGGATGATCGTCGCGTCGATCAGGACCGCCGCCGCCAGACCGATCCCCATCTCCTTCATGTCGAGGATCGGCATCAAGGCGAACACTGCGAACACGCCGACCATCACGACGGCGGCGCTCGTCACGACGCCCGCGGTTGCGCTGATCCCGTGCTCGACCGCTTCCCCTGTCGAGAGACCGCGGTCGCGGGCCTCGCGCACCCGAGTCAGGATGAAGACGTGGTAGTCCATCGAGAGCCCGAACAGGATCACGAACAGGAAGATCGGCAGCCAGAAGGCGATGCCACCATTCGAGGTGAAGTTCAACAGGCTCTCGCCCCAGCCGTACTGGAAGACGACGATCAGCACGCCGTACGCCGCCGCCACCGACAGCAGGTTGAGCAGGATCGCCTTCACCGCGATCACGATCGACCGGAACGAGACCAAAAGCAGGCCGAAGGCGAAGATCAGCACGAACCCGAACACGATCGGCGCCTTGCTCTTCAGTAGCGAGTTCTGGTCGACCGATTGGGCCGTGTTGCCGGTGACGGCGAAGGTCGCGCCGGGAACTCGCCCGACCGTAGCCGGCAGGATGTCGTCGCGCAGCGTCTTCAGCGCCTCGTTCGAGCGGTCGTCAACGCCGTTGCCGACAAGCGGGATCGTCACTCGGGCGACGTCATGAGACGCGTTGACGTCGACCTCGATCGGCTTCAGCGCCTGCCCGCTCGCGAGTGCTCGCGAGCTCAGCGCCGTGATGGCTTTCTTGGTCGCGGGCGAATCGGTGTTCGCCTCGATCGCCACGATCGCGGGAGCAGCGACGCCGTTCGAGAAAGCATCCTCGATGCGGTGGATCGTGGGGACTGTGGGTGCGCTCGTCGGCAGCGACTCCAAGCCACTCTGCGCGGTGTGCAGCTGGAACGCTGGCAGCGCCAGCACGATCAGCAAACCGCCCGCCAACGCGGCTGCCGCAGCCGGATGCGCAAGCGTGGGCCTGAGGATCGCCTTCCAGAACCGGCTCCCGCTCGCGTCGTTTCGGAAGCGGTGCACGATCGGGATCCGCCCCTTGTCTACCCGGGGGCCGAGCTTCGACAGCAGAGCCGGAAGCACCGTCAGGGAGCCGAGCATCGCCACGCCGACGACGATCATCGTCGCGATCCCGAACGAGAGATAGGTCTTGTCGCCGGCGAAGAACAGGCCGGCCATGGCGATCAGCACCGTGAAGCCGGAGATGAGCACGGACCGGCCCGAAGTCGCGGCCGCAGCTTCGAGCGCAGCCGACGGCTCGCGCCCCGCGGCACGCTCCTCGCGCCAGCGCTTGATGTAGAAGAGCGAGTAGTCGACGCCGACAGCGAGGCCGATCAGCAGGATCACGGCGTTGACGTTCTGGTCGGCCGGAACGAGGTGGCTCGTGACTGCCACCAGACCGATCGTGCCGAGAACGCCGGAAAGGGCGAGCAGGATCGGGATTCCGACCGCGACCAGAGTCCCCAGCACCACCAGGAGCACGCCAATGGTGATCGGGATCGAACGCTCGCCCGCCAGCTTGAGCTGATCGCCGAACATCTTCTCCAGCCCCTTGTCGGAGCTGACTCCGGCATGGCCCACGAAGAACGCCGGATGTTGCTTCCCCACGTTGTCGGTCGCCGCCGAGAGCGCGTCGATGTTGTCCTGGGCCTGATCGGCGTCGCCTCTCATCTCCCACTGGACCATCGCCGCGTGGCGGTCCTCGCTGATCAGACTCCCGCGCTTGGGCCCATAGGGCGAGTCGAGGTTCTTGATTGCGGGGCTCGACTTGACCGAATCGATCACCTCGGCAACCGTCGACCGAAAGGCCGGGTCGTTGGCCGTTCGGCTCGCGCTCTGGACAAGCACGAACTCCGTCTGCGGAGCCCGTTCGGGAAAGGCCTTCTTGAGGATCTGGTCGGCCTTGTGCGACTGGCCGACGCCCGCGTCGTTGATGTCGAGCTGCTTGAAGCCGACAACCATGTTCCCGAACGCGAAGAGGACGATCACGCCCGCGAGCCAGCCGAACACCGCGGTCTTCCAGTGACGAGCGCTCCAGGCGCCCATCCGGCCGGCGATGTTCATCGCCCGCTGCATCTGCGCCGAGGCCAGGTCGGTCTTCCTGTGCCGGTTCGGCGCCGGGTCCTCCTGAATGACACGCGTCTTCATGGCGGTTCCTCCTGCGTGGGGTGCGTCCACCCTCGCACCCGAGATCGCGACGCAGAAGACGGGAGACTTGTGCTTCTAGGGTCGGGTTTCTGGTGTCTTCAGGAGCGGAGGAACGTCAGCACGGCCAGCACGCGTCTCGACTCGCTGCCTGTGGACGGCAGGCCGAGCTTCCCGAAGATGCTCGAGACGTACTTCTCGACTGCCCGCACGGTGATCACGAGCTTTTCGGCGATTCCCTGGTTCGAGCTCCCCTCGGCCATCAGTTCGAGCACTTCCCTCTCGCGCGGGGTCAACTGGACGAGCGGGTCGTCCGGGCGCTGGCGGGAGACGAGCGTTTGGACGATCAGCGGGTCCAGCGCCGACCCGCCCGCGGCGACCCGGCGGACCGCCGCGACGAACTCCTCCACGTCGCCGATCCGATCCTTCAGGAGGTAGCCGACACCTTCCGCGGAGTCGGCGAGAAGCTTCAGCGCCAGCCCGAGCTCGACATACTGGGACAGGACGAGCACGCCGACCGACGGATGCTGCGAGCGGATGTCCAGTGCCGCCTGCAGGCCTTCGTCGTTGTGCGTCGGGGGTAGGCGAATGTCCACGATCGCCACGTCGGGGTCATAGCTGCGCACCTTCAAGAGCAGGTCGTCTGCGTTGTCGCACTGCGCGACCACGTCGAAGCCGGCCTCGCCCAGGAGCCGCGCGAGCCCCTCGCGCAGAAGAACGCTGTCCTCGGCGAGCGCTACGCGCATGGAATCTCGGCCTGCACTCGGGTACCTCCGCCGAGCGGAGTCCAGACTCTGAGCCGACCGCCGAGCGCCTCGACGCGATCGGCGAGCCCGCGAAGACCCGACCCGTTCTCGGTGTCCGCGCCGCCGACGCCGTTGTCGACGATCTCCACGACGACACCGTCGCTCGTCTTCGCCACGAACACGGTCGCGTCGCTGGCCTCTGCGTGCTTGGCGACGTTGGTGAGGCTCTCGGAGACGACGTAGAAGGCCGCCACTTCGACGCGGTCGGGAAGCCGCGTATCGAGGTCGACGGTGAGCTGCACGGGCAGCGGAGCTCGCGCCGCGATCGACTCGAGCGCGACGGCGAGCCCGTGGCCGCTGAGAACGGCCGGGTGGATGCCCCGGGCGACGTCGCGCAACTCCTCGAGCGTGTGGGTGATCTCTCGCCTGGCCGTGTCCAGCCGTGCCTGAAGATCCGGGCGATCGCCCAGCTTCTGCTCGAGCATGCTGAGCTCCAGCGACAGGGCGATCAGCCGTTGCTGCGCGCCGTCGTGAAGGTTGCGCTCGAGGTTCTGGCGCTCCCGGCGGCCGGCCTCGAGCAAGCGCGCCCGAGAACCCTTCAGCTCCTCGAGACGAGCTCGAAGCTCGGCGTGTAGGCGGCCGTTCTCGAGCGAGATCCCTGCCGCCGCGCCAACGGCGTCGAGAAGCTGCGGCTCGTCATCGAGCGCTCCGTCGTGGATCAAAGCCGCGACATGCCCACCGTTTCGCTCGATCAGGGTGGCCGTCCTGCCGTTGCCGGCCGGCAGCTCGACTTCCCGCCCCTCGAGGTCGACGTAGGCCTGGAAATCGGGTAGCCAGTACGCGAGCGTCAAGGAGGGATCGCGCAGCGCGTCCGAAAGCGCGTCGCGGAGGTCGGCAGGGGCCGGGTCGGCTCGCAGCTCCAGGATGAGGTCACCGACGGCGGAACGTGCGAGCCGGGCGTCGAGGAGCCCGATCAGAAACACGATGGGCGCGATCCCGATCACGGCGAGCGTCGTCCGCTGGATCGCCAGGAACCCGGGCCAGTCGAACGTACCGGCCGTGAACAGGACGGCGATCATCACCAGGCCGAGCGCAAACAAGTCGATCAGCAGCGCGAGCAAACGACGACGAGGCCGCCCGGCCTGCCGTCGCCGCCTGACGAGGACACCCGCGCCGACGAGGCAGATCGCGCTCAGCGAGAGCAGCTGCACGTGCTGAACAGTCCGGGCCACGTCAGGCTGAGCCGAGAGCTCGGCGAGGCTGCGCGGGCCGAAGGCGCCGAAAGAGATCTTCACAAGCTGCAGCCCGAGCGCGGCCGCGTAGGCCGCGCCGACGAGAAACGACTCGTATCGCGAGCGCAGCCTTCCATCCGGGAAGGCAAGGCACACGTGGAGGAAGAGCGCCGCCGGCAGGACGTCGAAGAACGCTCCGACGGTGTAGAGGCTGTCCACATGCGTCAGCTGTAAGGCCGAGAGCCCGCTCGCGAAGCCGCCGGCAAGCATGAGCGGGCCAAGTCGGCTCTCGGGACGTCTCAACCAGGCCACGGCGCCGGCCAGGATGTACGGAAGCGTGATCCAGTCAAGCAGCCCGACCGCGACGATGTCGACGTCATCGCCGGTCGTCGCCACAAAGAATGAACGGATCGGGACGGCGCAGGCGAGAAGCGCAATCGCCCCGAGCACAACAGGCTTCGGCGGGATGGTGAGCAATCGCCCTCCTCTCGATGCCCGAGTCAGTCCACCTTAGCGCCGGGCGGGGGCTGATTCCAGCGTTGGGGGGTAAACCACACCCGAAGACGCCAGCGAGCCGCCCTGTAACGGGCCGGAGCTCGTGACACCCTCGGCGCTATGAGCACGGCTGCGAGTGTCTTCTCCGGGCGTGAACGGGGCCTGGCCCGGGCCTTAGCCGCCGCCCGAAGCGAGACGACGCTGGCACGCCTGGGCCTGGGAGCGATAGCGCTTCACGTGCTCGATGACAGCTTCTTCCAGCCCCAGCCGGGCACGTCGGCCGGCGACCATCTCGTCAGCGGCCTGGTTCCGTTCGCCGTGCTGCTGCTGGTTGCGGCAGCCTACCCACGCCTTCGCCCGGGTCTGCGGGCCTCGTTGGCCGCAACGCTCGGGCTCTTCGGCGTTGTCTCCGGCGTCGAGGCTGTGTACTACCTGGACGCGGGACGACTCTCCGGCGACGACTACACCGGGCTGCTGGCGATTCCAGCCGGACTCCTGCTCGTCGGTGTCGGTGCGGCGACCCTCTGGAGGACAAGGAGGAGGGACGACAGTCGACCCCGGCGCTACCTGCGAAGGCTCCTGCTACTGGCCGGCGCAGCCGTGGTGTTCGTCTTCGTCCTGTTCCCGCTCTCGCTCTCCTACGTGTTCACGCACGTGGCCCGAACGAAGGTGCCGGCGGCCAATCTCGGCGCGCGTTACGAGGAAGTGGCCTTCACGACGAGCGACGGCTTGAGACTCAAAGGGTGGTACGTGCCCTCCAGAAACGGCGCAGCCGTGGTCGCGTTCCCCGGCAGGAGAGGGCCGCAAAAGCAGGCGCGGATGCTCGTGCGCCACGGCTACGGCGTCCTCTTGTTCGACCGCCGAGGCGAGGGCGAGAGCGACGGCGATCCCAATGCCTTCGGATGGGCGATGGACCGGGATCTGAAGGCCGCCGCCGCCTTCCTTCAGCACCGACCCGAGGTTGAGGCGCACCGAATCGGAGGCATCGGCCTCTCAGTCGGAGGCGAAATGCTCCTCCAAACCGCTGCCGAGTCGAAGGTCTTCAGAGCCGTTGTCTCGGAGGGAGCGGGCGCCCGCTCCATTCGCGAGAATCTGGAGAAGCCGAGAACGCTCGGCGGCCTGACCGAGCTGGGCGTCTCGTTAGCCCTTACCGCAGGAACGGCCCTGTTCTCGAATCACATGCCGAGCTCAACCCGAAGTACTACGCCGCAGCGGGCGGACCGAAGCAGATCTGGGAGATCCCGGAGGCGTCGCACACCGGCGGAATCACCGCCCGGCCTAAGGAGTACGAGCGACGCGTGATCGGCTTTTTCGACGGCGCCCTGCTCGAGCGCAGGCGCTGACGGCTGACGGGAAACCGCTTGAGGCGGTCACGCCGACGGGAACGTCAAGTCCTGCGAACCGGAGCT
>Ga0307289_10000834_pt1 | contig 13381 bp, 10 predicted proteins | sample ER_DNA_143_FD_194483 | JGI IMG/M metagenome (GOLD analysis project Ga0307289, IMG submission 194483) | Bulk soil microbial communities from the East River watershed near Crested Butte, Colorado, United States - ER_DNA_143 | ecosystem: Environmental > Terrestrial > Soil > Floodplain | place...
CCGCTGGGCCTGACCACACGAGGGGATTCCACGATCGCCTGCCCACTTCGTCGCGCGCAGCAGCGGTCAACTTGGAGCGCCCGCAGCGCAGCGAGGACGAACGAGGTTGACCGCGGCGAGCAGCGACACACAATCGGGCGGCGAGGAAGCCGGCAGAAAGGAGCTGACCTAGCCTCTTCACAACCATGCCTGCCGCTGAGACGCTGGACCGCACGAAGGGCCGGAGACACGCCGATCTGACTATAGCGGACACCCTCGGTGTTACGCCGTCCCTAGTTTGGCGGCCGGCCCTTCGCCACCACGGCAGCCCGAACGACGCCAACTGACCCATGATCATGATCAGGAGGTCGCATACGTAAGTGTGGGCGCCAAGGCCATAAATCCAACCCGGCCGCAGACACGGGCGGACCAAACACGCCCTTACCATGGCTTGACACGAGCCACCGCCAACTAGGGTAAATGCAGCAGAGCGGGTGACGAGAATCGAACTCGCATGACCAGCTTGGAAGTATTCCGCGCCCGGCGTGCGCGGTCGAGTAGACACTGGGAGGCCTGACCGTGAGTGACCGCCGTAAGCCGCTAATCACCGCCAAATGTGGCCCAACTGTGGCCCGGCGAGCAGGTAGATGTTCGATTTCTGATCAGTCGCTTCTGACACCGTGAGCCCAGGGGCCAAAGTCGTGGATGCTGCGCTCAGGGTTCAGCGGGAGGCCGCCATCGGGGATGGCTACGGCCGCGGGGCTTCACCGGGAGTCGCTTTGCGCCTTCAACGGTGTTCTTCCCGACCGGCCATCTGAGCGGCTTCGCACAATCATCATTCCTGGGACTCTTGAGTGAACGTCGCTCCATATGGGAGTAATGGTGGTATAACGGTGGCCGCGAACGTCATGCAATCCGGTGAAAGCTCAAGGCGCGGTATATACGCATCGGTGCGCTGGCCGCGCTGGCCGCGCTGGCCGGGCTGGTCGGCTCGATGGCTGGCGCTGTTGGCAATATCCTGCATCCAACAGGTCCGGACGCCCAGGCAGAGGCTGCGCAAACAATTGCCAACATTTGGCTTTGGGTGCCGGTCCACGTCTCGATCGCGATCTCGATATTCCTCATTGATGGGGCTCGGAGCTCTCTGCGAGTGCTGAAAGGTGGGCGTTCCGAGGCATGAGCGCGCTACGGGTATTTCGCAGCGATTGTGGGCCTCACCATTGGCATCACGCAAATGGCATCAGACGGCATCACCGCGAAATATGCCTCTGTGGCTTGGGCTCATAGTTCTGAGCTTGAGAAGCTTGCGGCGCTCCAGGTCGCTGCGATGGCCGAAAGGTGTGATGAGGTGCCCGCTCCGGCGGTGCGCATCCAGTAAGCTGACGCGCCGAGACTTTGGCTGCGCTTCGCAGACGATTTTGCGATAGGCCGTAGGGAAGGGACTTCGTGTATCAGGGGACGCCATCTGCGACACCGCTGTATCTGCAACGACCGCCTCTGAATCCGCCGCACTACGGCGCCGGCTTCGGAGAGGCTGTCAAGCGCGCCTACAGCAAAGCCTTTGTCTACGAGGGTCGAGCCTCACGGGCAGAGTACTGGTGGTTCGCACTATTCGCGACGCTCGTCAATTTCCCTATATTGATCGTCTTGGGTTTATTAATGAATGCCGACGCGCCGAAGGCTATTATCGTCCTGCTATGGCTGATCGCCTTCGCTGCGACGGTGATTCCTGCTATTGCGCTCTCTGTTCGCCGCCTTCACGACACCGGCCGATCCGGAGCATTTTACCTGCTGACACTCGTCCCTTTCGGTTCGATAGTTCTTCTGGTGTTCCTGGCCGGTGAGACGCGCGCGGGCCCAAATCCTTTCGCTCGGCAGGTCGGCGGTAGCCGGGCTGCGGTTTCAAGTCCCGCCGACGGATCCTCGATCGTGAGGCTCGGTAGCGCCGCCGAACCCGATCGGCCGGCCTGGGGTGGCCGGCCGCCACAGGGGCGCTCGCCGAGCAGCCGTGCTCCCTTGGTGGTCGCTGGCGCCGCCATCGCATTCGTCTTGGCCGTCGTCCTAGTGATCGTGGTCAATGTCGGGACGAGTCCGCAAGTTACCGAGGGCGCATTGGTCAGCCAGATCAACGCGACACCACTATTCAACGAATCGTTCTCAGCCGTGGCAGGCACGAATGGGCCCGGGATCGACCGGGCGACTGCCTCGTTCGCCGGGCGCTACTCCGAGAATATCATTCTTGCCCAATCCGGCGGCGCCTCGCAGGCGAGCACGCCTGCGACCATCCAGTTCGTGGTGACCGCCGACGCCGATGACGCATCGGCGGCATTCCATTCCATTCAAGGTGAGTTCGATCCGCTGATCATGGTCGCCGCGAATGGCGGCGGCGAAACGCACCTGAACAGCAGTTGGAAATCTTGGTCCTACCCTGAGTCAGGAAACTGGCTCCTGGGTCACGAGGGGAACGTGCTGTATTTTGCTCGATTTCCCGAGGGACTTCCCGCCGCGTCAGGTCCCTCAATCGACGCCGATCCCGAGGCGGCGGCTGATCAGATAGCGAAGCTAATCGACGCCACCTAACCTGTCACGGACAAACTTTTTCCTTACAGAATGGATGAAGATGCGAGTGCGGAACCACTGTCAAGGAGATCACTACTCCTGGCAAGCCAACGGCCGTTACATCCGCAACATCGCTGAAGCCTCTCGCCAGCGGCGGATGCATGCCGATGCCGCCAAAGTCGCTGCGTCGTCAGACTCAGTCGCCGCGGCTATGACTGGTTGATCTTGATACTAGAGAGATCAAGGACCTGTAACTGCAGTTGTAAGGAGCAAACATCCTTGGACCCCATTGCTCCCTCTCCCGGCCCGTGCTTGTGACTTGCTCGTCTTGGGAAAGTCGGGTAATTGATCACTGGCGCGCGGCAGACCTTAACAGACGAAAGCGACCCAAGTCAGGTCTCAGCACTCAGAGACTCCGATTGTGCCCATGACACCGATGTAACTCTTTCAGCGCCGAGATTTGCTGGTGGCCGACCCACCCTTACATGGTTTACCCACAGAAAGAGCTTCGCGGACGGTTATTCGACCCTCCCGAGTACGAGGCGAGATCATTGATTGGTCCCCTTTCGACGGGGCGACAACGAGCCGAACCCTGTGGTCTGCACCTCGTAGCGCCGCCGCGTAGCTCCTGGCGCTTTCAACGAGTGGATCCGTGACACCGACGACAAGAGTGACGCAGCTTGGAAACGCTGACATCAGCCAGCCGTAGGGGGTCGCGTCATGCCACGCACGCGGTGCTTCTCGTGGCGTCCCCCCTAGGAAGGCCTGGGCGCGGTCGTTTACATAGACAGGAGGGACAGGAAGGGTCCATCCGTAGAAGCCGGCGACTCCGATGAGGGCGTCCGGCACCGAAGATACAGCGCGATAGACGCATTGAGATCGGTCAAACTGATCACCAGCAGCAGCAGCGACGACAGCGCTCGCCATCGCTCCATCTGCCCAGCCGAGGAGCGTGACGTTTGCGGGGTCTCCGCCGAAATCTGCGGCGCGGGCTCTGGCGAAGCGCACGGCGCAGGCCACATCGGCGTAGGCGTCGGGGAATCGTGCATCTTTCTTGATGCCTGCCCAGTCGGCGTTCAAAACAATCGCACCGTCGGCGGCAATCGCCTCGGCCAGCTTGCCTAGATCTGCGCGATCACCACAGCATGCGTGGACCATCACAATCACAGGTAGCTCTCGCTTCGGGTTGGGGCCGGCGTAAACATCCAATTGTCGGTGTCGGGCGTATGTCAGCGGTCCGGCAATGATGCGAGCTACTGGAGTAGCCGCAGCCTCCGGAGAACTATCCGCGCTACCTGCTGGGTGGTCCGCCGAAAGCATAAGTATCGCCGCAAGCGTGAGAACTATGCAGACTGCACTCCGACTACGCGCTTGCATGACGAGAGTTGCGTTACGGGCCGTCGGGAGGCGGCGCTGGAGCAGGTGGAGGGGGCGGGGGTAGGTCGGAACAAGTCGGAGCGTACTTATCCCGCCTCAGGTAGTCGCGCTGCTCGCCCAGCTGGAGGTTACGTCCAGCGACTTCGCACGCGATGCTGGCCCATCGGTTCGGATCGATGGTCCACTCGGTCATGCCGGCGTCGGTGCCAACGAGGAATCTGTCGCCGGCAGGTACGACGGCCCCTGCGTGAGCTGGCGCGCCTCGTCCCAATTCTCCGACTTCGCCCGCCCCACTGGTCAGGTCCCAAAGTCGTACAATTCCAGCTTCATCGGCAGAGAGGAGAAAATGGCCATCCTCCGTGCATTCCATCGCTGTTATGCCAGCCAAGTGCCCTTTGAGAAGGGGGCGGCCAGTTCGAGAGGCATTGGTGGAGCTGGTGTCCCAGATGATAATGTTTCCGTCCCTATCCCCCCCGTACACGACCTTTTCAGAGGGACAGACAGCGAGACTCTTAAAAGCGCTCGTCGAAGCTGCGAGCATGCGACCGGTTGGGGGCAAACCCTTGACCGCGCCTTGAATTCCGCTCCACATCCAGATAGTGGAGTCGAATCCGGTGGAGATGAGAGCTTCGTCTGATTTCCGGAAAGTCAACGCGGCGATCCGCTTACTATGGCCCACTAGCGGCGACCCCAAAGGGCCGAGTTGGCTGTCCCAGAGGTGAATGGTCTTGCTATCCCCGCCTGTCGCGATAACTGCCCCATCCGGTGAGATTGCGACGACCGCCGCATCCTCACCGGTTTCGATTGGTCCGGCGAGCGATCGACCGGTGCGTGTGTCCCACAGTTGAAGTACTCCACGCGACGTCGTTGTAGCCAGCTTGTCGCCATGAGGGCTGAATGCGATGCCCCATACGGGATTCCGCCCGGTCTCAATATGTACCCCGACAGACGCGAGATCGGTGACTCGGCGCAAGGTGACTGTACCGTCGTCGTTTCCCTCAGCAACAAGGTCGGCCTCGGCATTCACCGTAACCGCTCTGACTGGACGATTAGGGTCATCGAGCACTCGAAGTAGCCGCGGCCGGTTCACGGCATTATGTGCCCAGAAGATGAGCCGCGCATCAGTCCCGGCGGTTACAAATTCCCCGTCATCAAGCTGGACGACGCCTCTCACAGCAGCGCCATGGCCGATGAGCGGCGGCGCTACCTCCCTGCCAGTGGAGCTCCATAGCCTGACCTGTCCATCTCGCCCAGCGGAGGCAATGAGGGAGCCGTCCGCCGAGACGGCGACTCCGAAGACCCGATCTTTGTGTCCGGTGAAGACCTGTTCGCGAGACCCGCTCTCGATGTCCCAAATGCGCACTCGGCCGTCGGCTCCGCCGGCGGCCAAAGTCTGATCATCGACAAGCGCAACACTGCGAACGGCATCTCCTTGATCAGGCAAGGCTCGAACTTGATGCCCTGACGCGATATCCCAGATCAGAATCCGCCCATCCTGTGAAGCGTGCTCGGTCCGGCCGCCAGCCGATATCAAATAACGCGAGTCCGCGGTGAACGCCAAGGCGTTCACCCAATCTCGATGGCCGGAAAGGATACGAGCGGACCCGGGCCCCCGGGGCCTGAGTATGACGCGGTTATCGATTCCACCCGTCGCAATCCATCGACCGTCCGGACTGTAAGCTACGGCGCGCACAGAACCGATATGACCAGTTAAAGGCGCTCCGTGCGCCAATCCGTCGCTAGTGCTCCATTCCTGGACCACGCCGGTGCTGCCGGTAGCAGTTACAAATGCGCCATCTGGGCTGAAGGCTACACTGTGAACTCTGCCTGGGATCGACATGGTATGTTGAATCTGATATTCAGAGCGGCCGCTGATCAACATCACCTTGCCCAAGATGTCTCCGACTGCTAGGAGCCTCCCGTCTTGCGACCTGGCAAGAGAGGTCAGAGGGGCATCGAAGTGAACCATCCGCGTGATTCGGGGATTGGAACGAAGGGCAGCCATCTCGCTTCCATAACTGCGCGGCGTCGGCCGGAGTCGCACCGCTTCTTGGCTGAGGAGCAATGCTCGATCCAGCTGTGTTTCGGGCAAGTTCGCTGCGGTGACCGCAAGCTCACCCGATAGAGCCGTGGCCCGTTGATCTCTCGCTTGGTTCCTTTGGATCCGGGCGACAACCCCAAGAGCCACCGAGGCTGACAAGAGTACCGCTAGGGCCGCACTAAGCGCTCGAAACATGCGCTCCGTTCGGCGGCGTCGATCCTGGGCCCGACTGATGGCCGCCCGACTCGCAGAGAGCAGCTCATTGACTGCAGGGCTAGCGCCGAGTAGCGCGGCGTCCGTACTGCTGCGCCAGCCGTCAGCCTCCCGCAGTTCCACATCATCGAGTAAGCCGCCCTGCCCCTTCCCCAGCCGTATCCAAGAAGTAGCCGCCGCCTCGAGCTCACGACGAGTCAGCTCGGCGGCACGCCTCTGCTTGATCCACTCCCTCAGGCTTGGCCATCCCAGGATCAGAGCCTCATGACTCAGGTCCAATTGGGTCGTGGCGTCCGACTCACTTGCCGTAGCCGTCAACAGATGGGCTGCAACAAGACTGTCGAGGGTCGTCGCAAACAACTCAGGATCGTCATCGGCACTTGCGAGAGACTCTCGGGTCTGCTGCCGACGGACATCCTCGCGTCCTTCGACGAACTGAACGAGTCGGAGAAATGTCCGCTGAGCGATGAGCCGCGCCTCGTCGTTCGGCAATGCAGCCATGACGGCGTCAGCACGGTTAGCCATGGCAACCTGGAGCCCTGTGCGCGGCGGATCGCCATACGTGCCGCGTGGCAATACCAGCGCCTCGTAAGCACTCATCGGCAGGAATCGATACGCCAGGCGCTCCCAGAGCAGGACCAGCGTCTCCTGGAGGAATGGCATGGCACCCGGTTGCTTGTCTGAATCGTCGATCAGCTTGTCCACCAGGGAGTTCTCGACGTACACGCCCACTGCTTCAGCAGGTGCAACGATGGATTCATGCAGCGCGTCTCCGGTCAAGGGGACGACTTCCATACGGTGCTGCTTAACTACGGTCCATATGTCGGGACTCATGAGCTGCGGATAGTAGTCAGCGCGCACGGTAGCGACGATTGGAGTCGGTCCGGCTTCCACGACAGACTGCAAATCCCGCCAGAATGTTTTCGACACAGAGTCGGCGCCATCTCCCCCGGAGAAGATCTCCTCAAATTGGTCAATGAAGAGCAGCGTCTGCTTACCGGAACTTGTCACGCTAGCGAGTGCGATCCGAGCGTTATTCAGCGCGGTCAGCGGATTAGAGCCCGGTCGCATGACGGATGGCTCATAACCCTTTTGTCGGAGCCTCGGAATCACTCCGGCTCGGATCAGGGACGATTTCCCGCAACCGGATGCTCCCACCACGAAAAGCCACGGATTTAGCCGGATGTGAGACATCGCCTCCTCTATTTCGGCTTCACGTCCGCGAAAAGAGGCTTGATCGTCTTCTTCGTACGGGCGCATCCCTCGATAGGGGCATGCCGGAACCGCCTCGTCCGGGACCAGCGGATGTCCTAGATCCCGGCAGAGTCGCTCGACGACAGAACCCCATTCGTCCTGGCTCGTAGCCTCGAGCGGGTTGAGGACCCTTAGGCGTAATGGCAGCTCAGTGGGCCGTAGCAGTATAGGAATGACGGGCCAGGTCAATTGCTCGTAACCGAAGTGTTGGCCCAACAATGTTATGAACTGTTGAGCATGATCCGACACGTAAGCGGGAGAAAGAACAACGAGGATGCGGTCGGCTAACTCCACGGCCCTTGCGGATGCTTCTAACAGCGGCATTCCTGCGGGGAAATCTTCGACAGTGCAGCAACGTATCCCACTAGTCGTCAGTGCCGCGAGAAGAAAGCCCTCAGCCCATTCCCTGTCGTCCTGAGCGAAAGAGATGAAGACATCAAACCTATCCGTTATGGAAGCGCGATGCTTTTCGGGAGTGGCTGCAGCATCGTTCGATAATCGATCGCTCGATCCGGACACATTTGTGGTCATGAAGATTCACGACTCCGGATTCATGCGAAGCTGACGACACAGAGTAGTAACGTCCTGCTCGAATCTTGCGTCGTCAGACATGTCGAACCACGTCCGAGCCCGCATACCCAGGCGTGGCCGGGTGAATTCTCGCATGACAACTATTAGTCGACGCTCACGCTCCTCAAGGCCCAGATGCTCTGCAAGTACTGACTCAAGTTCTGTAAAAGTACTTTCTATATAAGCGGGGCTGAGTACAGCAAGTGTGTAGGTGCTCGATTCAACCGCGCGTCCCATCTCTAGGACCAGGGGCGCGCCTAGCCGGAAGCTCTCGACATCGAGGCATACTCGAAGCCCCTCGAAACTGAGCCGTGGCACCAGTTGGCTGCGTACCCACGTCAGATCTGGCTCCTGATGCCGGTAGCTGATGAAGACGTCATAGCCATCGGCTTGGTGTTGTGCATTCTGACCCATCATCTGCCCTCCGACGAGCAACTGCTGGCCGGGGCCTGATGGATATCTGGAGAGGCGAACCAACGCAGCAGTTTCGATGCGGTGGGCATGTCAACCACTCTCAAGACAGACGAACCGCTGTGTTGTGGTGGAAAAGGTGAGGCGCCCTCATCATCGGGAATCTGCCGTTTAGTGGGCAAGATGCAGAGGTATCGTTCGACACCAGGCGTCGGGATAAGAATGGCTTTGGATACGGCGCGTAGGTCCTTTGACGTGAAGAGACTGTCGACGATAACACCTGACCGAACGTTCATGGCAACATGAAGAATTGTGATAGGGCCGTGGCTGGTATGAAATCTCGTGGCTAATGCAGAGAGGAGAAGCTGCTGACGGGCGATGCGGCCCAAGTCGCCTTCGGACTGCATAATCCCGTGGCCGTCGTGCATTTCTTCAACACCTCGAGCGCGAGCAAACCGCACTGCCGTATTCCCGTCGAGATGGACATGGCCCTGTGGCAAATCCAAAGCCATTCTTGCGTCACGAATTGGACTATCAATTCGGAGATCTACACCTCCGAGAGCGTCGACAAGACCTGCAAACCCTTCAAAATTGAGCTCAATGTAGTGGTGGATGGGAAGAGACGTAATCGATTTGACCGCGCGCACCAGCTCGGCTGCACCGTAATCGAGAACTGACCCCAGTTTGCGGTCTCCGTGCTGCGGGATATGCACACGTATGTCACGCGGTAGCGCGAGGACTACTATTCCATCATTGGGACGGACCGACCAGAGCATAATCGAATCGGCATATTGACCCGTGAGACGCCCGAGCGCCGGCAGACTGCGCGGTAATCCCGACCGTCGATCGCTGCCGACAATGAGATACGTAACTGACCCATCGCCTGATTCTCGGTCGAGCACCCGAAGGTCAAGATCGTTTCGCGGCAGGGCCGCCGCGGCCACCCAGCTGGTGACCTGCTCGAACCCAGATTGCGAGGGGATCTTTAGCGCCACAGCTACGGTCGCCAAGAGGCCGAGGGCCAAGATCGGGCCCAACAATCGACGACCACGACGGATAGCGTCCATTTATCACCCCGCCGAGTTGTCCGGGGGGTCCGTGGGGGTGAATGGCGCGGTGGGCTGGGGGCCGTGCTTCGGGTTGGCCTGGCCGGGCACGGTCGTGGGGCCGTGCCCGGGGTTGGCCTGGCGGGGCACCATCATGGAGTACACCTTGGAGTTCTTGCCCTCGCTGCCAATCAGCAGGGATCTTTTGTCCAGGCTGAGGGTCAGCGACTCGGCCTGCGGCTGGTCAGGAATGGTGACGCCGGTCACGACCTCGTAGCTGGTTGAGTCGATAACCTTCACCGAGCTATAGGTCAGGAGTGCGATGCTGTCGCCGCCGGGCAGGAAGGTCCCATCGGTGACATCGGATGGCGCCGGGCCGACCTGCTCAAGCTTATTGACGCCGTGACGCTTCGGTTTACGCGGAGCCTCGTAGATCGCAGCCTTCTGACCCTTCGTCACGATGAACAGCCGTCCAGAGCCACTAATAAGTAGCGTCTCGGCGTCCTGTGCTCCATCTGGATAGCGGAAGTCGTACGCGCGATAAGTCACCGTCAGGTCGTCGGCCCTCGGATTGGTGAAGACGTAGACGCGAACGAAGCTGCGGCGGGCGTTGTTGTCGCCGATATCGGCAACGTAGAGCCGGTCCTCGTGCACCGCCACGGCCTCGACATCACGAGGTTGGGCAACAAAGTTGAGGGTGCCGTGAACCGTACCGTCGGGACCAATCCCGTACACCACGCCGGGGTCGCCAGAGTCGTTGACCGTCCAATAAAGATTGCCGGCGGCGTCGGCAGCGAGTCCGGAGGATTTCGTAACGCGCGCGTCTTTGATGGTGAAGGCGACGGTGTCCTTGGCTCCGGCGGCCGTCGGAACGATCGCAAGGAACACGGTGACCAAGAGCAGAAGCCCCAGGCGGCTCGTGCCGCGCGTCCATGCCATCGTGCTCCACGGCCTCGCAGAACGTCGGCTAGATGCGATCAGACCGTTCTTGCGAAACGTCGGCGGGGGTGATCCGACGGCAAGCCAGCCTGCCAACGCAAGGGCATCTTGACGGCGCATCTCATTCTGTCCTTAACTTCGCGACGCCCCGTCGTCTATCCAAACGATGTCCTTACCGACGCGGTGGGTCAAGAGATATTTGTGCTGGGGCGAGTGATGCGCCGAGCAGCAGCCATGGCATCGCCGCATCTCTGCTCCCGCATTAGCCTCGATATCCAGAGAGCTGAGGCTTAGCTGTGATACCGGTTCAGGCGAGGCGCGCGCCCCTTCATCGTCGGAGCCGGCTCAGCGACTTCTTTCAGTGGGGGCCAGGCAGGCGGACGGCTTGTTCTCAGCAGAAAACTTTCCGCAGCAGCGTGTCCAGCATCTTCGCAAGCTGCAGGCCTCACCGGTGCACCGGACGCGCCGACCGTAGAGGAGGTCGGCGGCTGGATCGAGAGCTTTGCGACTCGTCGCGGCGGCAGGTCGACGGACTGGATTAGGGCCGCGTGGGCGGCAGCCGCCTGGAGTTTGGCCTACAACGCGCGGTGCGACGAGTTGTTGGGCGCAGACGCCACGACTCGCATCCGCAGGCTTGTCGACAAGATGCTGATCAATACTGTCAGCGCTCGTTGAAAAGTAGTCCAGTTTCGCTCGTCGAAAAGTAGGCCACCCGACGACAGATTTGGGTGGTGATCAGGGTGCAGGATTGGGCGGAGATTCGTCATCTTCACTTCTCGGAGGGCCTATCGGCGCGAGCGATCGCGTTGAGGCTGGGGCTGGCTCGGGACACCGTGTCGCGGGCTCTGCGGATAGAGTCACCGCCGAGGTACTTCAGGCCGGCGGCAGGGTCAGCGTTCGATGGGGTCGAGCCGGGTGTTCGTGGGCTGCTGGCTCAGTTCCCGTCGATGCCGGCAACGGTTTTGGCTGAGCGGGTCGGCTGGACCGGGTCGGCGTCGTGGTTCCGTAAGCAGGTTGCGCTGCTGCGGCCGGAGTACGCGCCCAAGGACCCGGCGGATCGACTCAGCTATCGGGCTGGTGATCAGGCGCAGTGCGACTTGTGGTTCCCGCCGGCGAAGGTTCCCCTCGGCGGCGGCCAGGTCGGTTCGCCGCCGGTGCTGGTCGTGGTGGCATCGTTCTCGCGGTTTATCACTGCCCAGATGCTGCCGTCGCGGACCACGCCGGATCTGCTGGCGGGGATTTGGCTGTTGCTCCAGCAGCGGCTCAGCGCGGTGCCGCGTCGGCTGGTTTGGGATAACGAGGCCGGCATTGGCCGTGGCGGTCGCCTCGCCGAGGGTGTGGCGGGGTTCACCGGCACGTTGGCCACCAAGATTGTGCAGTTGAAGCCGTTCGACCCCGAGTCGAAAGGCATAGTGGAGCGCGCCAACGGCTACCTGGAGACCTCGTTCCTTCCCGGCCGCCAGTTCGGCTCCCCAGCAGACTTCAACCGGCAACTCGTGGAGTGGCTGGCGATCGCTAACGGCCGTCCGGTGCGCGCGTTGGGTGGCCGGCCCGCCGAGCTGGTCGAGGTTGACCGGACGGCGATGCTGCCGTTGCCGCCGGTCGCACCGACCCTCGGGCATCGAAGTCGGGTGCGGCTGAGTCGGGACTACTACGTCCGTGTTGCCGGCAACGACTACTCCGTCGACCCGACGATGATCGGCCGGATGGTCGAGATCCACGCTGGCCTGGACGAGGTGGTCGTCAACGCTGAGGGCCGGCAGTGGGCCCGGCACCAACGGGCCTGGGCAAACCGGTCGACCATCACCGACCCGGTCCACGTCGAGACCGCGGCCCGACTCCGGACAACACTCAGCCAACCCCGACACGCATCGGGCGATGACCTGCTGCGTGATCTTGCCGACTACGACCGTGCGTTCGGCGTCGACTTCGCCGCAGAGGTCGCCTCATGAACGACCCGGCCAAGCAGATCAGCTACCTCGCCGCCGCCTTGAAAGCCCCCAGGATCCGCGAAGCAGCGACGCGGCTGGCCGCCCAGGCTCGAGACTCCGGCTGGACTCATGAGGACTACCTGATCGCCGTCCTCGACCGAGAAGTCGCCGCCCGCAACGCCTCCGGTGCGCAGCTGCGGATCCGCGCTGCCGGCTTCCCCGCCACCAAGACCCTCGAGGAGTTCGTGTTCGACCACCAGCCCGGGCTGCGTCGCAGCGACATCACCCCGCTTGCTGCCGGCGGCTACCTCGCCCAGGCCCGCAACGTCGTCTTCCTGGGCCCGCCCGGCACTGGTAAGACCCACATCGCGACCGCGCTGGGCATCGCCGCCTGCCATACCGGACACCGGGTGCTGTTCGCCACCGCCACCGACTGGGTCGCCCGGCTCCAAGAGGCTCACCAACGCGGCCGACTACCCGCCGAACTCACCAAGCTCCGCCGCTACAGCCTGATCATCATCGACGAGGTCGGCTACCTACCATTCGAACAAGACGCCGCGAACCTGTTCTTCCAGCTCGTCTCAAGCCGCTACGAGCACGCCTCCTTGATCTTGACCAGCAACCTGCCCTTCGCCCGCTGGGGCGACGTGTTCGGCGACCAAACCATCGCCGCCGCCATGATCGACCGGATCGTCCACCACGCCGACGTCCACACCCTCAAAGGCAGCAGCTACCGGCTCAGACACATTACCGACGAGGCCCTGCCCAGCGTCCGACTCGCCAGCCAGGCAAACTAGACAACCAGAACGTGGCCCACTTTTCGAAGAGCAGAACCGGCCCACTATTCAGCGAGCGTCGACAGGTTCGAGCTGGCTGACGATGAAGAGGCGTGACAACACCTGGGTGTGCCAGTCTGATTTGGCCCCACTTGGAGGGCTATGTCGACGGCAACTGAATACTGACCACGGTGCGGCAACTGAAAATTGACCAGCTCCTTCGTGACCCTGGCCGGAGTCGAGCCAGGGAGGAAGCAGGTGCTGATCGTGGAGGATTGGGCTGAG
>Ga0307289_10000836_pt1 | contig 13376 bp, 16 predicted proteins | sample ER_DNA_143_FD_194483 | JGI IMG/M metagenome (GOLD analysis project Ga0307289, IMG submission 194483) | Bulk soil microbial communities from the East River watershed near Crested Butte, Colorado, United States - ER_DNA_143 | ecosystem: Environmental > Terrestrial > Soil > Floodplain | place...
GGAGGTCGAAGGCTCGGCTGATGCCGCCGAGGAGTTCCCGGTCGGGGGTGTCCGCTTCGGGGACGTGAGCTGCCCTGTCTTCTGCGCCAGGTTGAACAGGGAGCTGAGGCGTTTTCCCAGGGCCTGAATGTCTTCGGCTTCGCGCCGCACGATCGCTTCGATGATGGTGATCAGGTCATCGAGGTCCGGGTTGAACAGTTCCTCGTCCAGTTCCTGGAACTTGGCCTCGTTGCGGGCGTCGTCCTGTTTGTTGTGGGCGGGCTGGATCAGTCCGACCGGTTGGACCATCGACCGGACGAAGATGATGGTCTCGTTCTCCGCGTCCGGGACGGACAGGGCGAGCAGGGACAGCAGCCGGGTGGCGAACGCGCCGGGGTCGGCGTTCGGGTCGAGTTTGAAGATGCTGTTGTCGCCGGCCACGTTCGGCATCGCGCCGTGGGTGAGGATGCGCAGGAACTTGAAGAATTGACGGGCGCGCAACGGCACGACCTCGACCTGCAGTCCGGTGCTCAGCTTGAGCGGTTCGGAAAGCGGGTCGAGGCCGGCGAGTTCATCGGACACAGCTGGCCTCCAGGGCTCCGTGTGACGGTGGCGTTTTGGTGGTTATTAATAGACCGCGGGGCGGTTGATGACCCGACCGATCGCGCGGGTGGTCAGCGCAGTGCCCTTCTCATCAACACCGGACATGACGGCGCGGCCGGTGTAGTTGAGCAGCAGACCGCTCTTGTAGGACGGGCCGTCGAAGGAGAACGGGCCGAACTGGACGCGGTACAGGACGAAGTCCAGGGTGCGGATGATGCCGTTCTTGTCCTTGGCCGGAACCCGGATCAGCATCGGGCGCGGCGGCTGGTTCAGCGACGTCGCCTCGTAGAGCGGCAGGCTGTAGTAGTCGTTGGCACCGGACCCGCTGGAGGTGATCGCCGCGCCGGACAGCAACGCGATCGTGTCGAACGGCAGGTATCCACTCTGGACGGTCACGGTGGCGTAGTTGAACCAGAACCAGGACGACAGCACCGCGTCGTCACCGGTGTTGTCGTAGTTGCCGGTGTCGATCGCGATCGTTCCGCTCCGGACACCGTAGACATCACCGTCGACCTCTTCGGCACCGGTGGAGCCGTCAAGGATCGCCGCGTGAGTCAGCGAAAAGCCTTCAACAGTCGTACTCGTCACAGCAGCCCCTTGGTCGGCAGTGCGGGTCTGTGTGAACTAATCGGTCGGAGTGTCGATGCACCTGGTGTGGGCGGGGATCGCCTCGATGACGGTGTTGATGAGCTCGCCGATGAAGTCGAAGCGGTGGTAGACCCGCACCGGGCGTTGTTGTTCCCGGCCGATGCGGCGGGCGCAGTCGGAGCAGGTGAACTCGATCAGGTTGCCGGGTTCGACGCGGCGGGCGAATTCCTCGCCGAGTTTGAGTTTGGTGAACAGTTTCCGGGGGCCGACCGGGCAGCGGACCTCCACGACGCTAGGCGGCATACTGCGCGCTCCGGGCAGCGGCACCTTCCGGGGCGTTGCGTTCGGCGAGTTGCCGCAGCCGGTGCAGCAGTTCGGTGCCGTGCTGCGGGGCCCGGTCGGCGATCTGCGTGAAGAGCCGGTCCAGGACCGGGAGCCAGCCGGAGACCTGCGGGATAATCTGCGCCGCGATCTCACCCTTGCGTTGAACCTCGCCCCGGTTGCGCAGGCAGTGCAGCATCTGCTCCTTGAGGGTGGCGACGGAGACCCGGGCCTGCAGACAGCGCGGCGTGTTGCTGTGCACGGGCGCGAGGGTGTAGTCGAGGGGGTAGGCGTACTGGCTGGACAGCCACTGCCGGTGCCCGCCCCAGTTGGTGGCGATGACGGTGCCGCCGGTGGACATGAACTCCAGGGCGGGCATGTTCTTGCCCTCGCCGCGGGACGGGGCGAGGAGCACGTTCTGGGAGCCGTAGAAGGCGCGGAGCTTCTCCTGGGTCCAGTTCTCGTAGTGGACCTTCAGGCCGGGCGCCCACTCCTCCATCTTCTTGTGCAGGCCGGGTTCGACGGTCTTGAGGTGCAGCTCGACGTGGGCCATCTCGTCGGGGTGTTCGTCCTTGAGTTCCTTGAACGCCTGCACGGCGACGAACGGGTCCTTGCGTTGGTGCAGGGCGCCGACCATGCAGAAGGAGAACCGGGGGGTGTCCCAGTCCCGTTCGATGGGGCGCCACTGGTCGGGCCAGTAGCCGCCCTGCACGGTGGCGGACGCGCCGGTGACGTAGGGGGCGAGGGCAGTAGTGGTGACGTCGTCGTAGCCGACGACGAGGTCGTAGTCCTTGAGCCGGGCACGTAACGTGGACCGGCCCCGGCAGTTGTCCAATGTGGAGAACTCCCACATGGTGTGGGCTACCGCGACCCGGGCGCAGCGGCGGGCCCCGGCGGAGATGCCGAGCTGGCCGGGGTCGGTGTGGTGCAGCAGCAGGTCGAACGGTGGTTCGAGTCGTTTGGTGAACAGTTTCGCCACGGCCGGTGGCAGGGGCGCCTGGACATGGGTGGGGTCGAGGTAGACGTCTACGCCGAGCCCGGACAGGGCGAGGGCGAGCCCGATACCGTCGTTGCCGTACCCGGTGTGCGGGTTCACGGGCGACGCGAGAAGCAGTTTCATCCGGGGTCAGCCTTCGGTGACGCCGTAGGAGACGGTGAGGCATTGCATGCCGTTTCCATCGGCGATCGGGTAGACGTAGGGCTCGACGAGCCGGGCACAGGCGATGGTCCGCACGGTGCCCCACATCTGGTCGCCGCCCTGGGGTCGGTGCAGGTGGGCGTCGATGATGCGGTAGACGGCCTCCAGGCGGCGGATGACCTCGTTGGGGTCGGTGATGTTGTTGCCGGCGTCGCGCAGCGGGTCGCCGGTGATCTCGATCCCGATCCGGGGGAACCGCATGGTGTTGTGGACGTTCGGGGCGGCCCAGCCGGGTTGCCGGACGATGACGGCGGCGGTGGACTGGGAGTTCTCGATGGTGGCGACCAGCTGGTGCGGCCACAGCCACGCCACGCCGGTACCGTAGGAGCCCAGGACGGCCAGGACATCGGGTTGCGTGGACAGGTAGGTGTGGGCGCCCTGGACGAGGTCGTCGGTGGCTACCGGTGCGGTCATCCGTGGCCTCGCAGGTATTCCATCATGGCGTCGATGTATGCCTGTTCGCCGAAGTGTTCGTCGTCGACGGCGGCGAAGAAGAAGTGGGTGTCGGGCCGGCCGTGGCGGGTGCCGATGGCCCGGTCCGGCAGGTGGGTGGATTCGCCGCGGTGGCGGTGGTGCAGTTCGCCTTCGATCGGGATCCGGTTGGTGGTGGGTCCGTGGTGCAGGTCGGGGTCCACGGTGCCGTCGGTACGGCCGCGGGCGAGTTCGGCGGCGCCGTATTTGACGTTCGGGATGATCCCGGGTGAGGGTCCACCGAAGGCGATGGTGCCGACGAACAGGCCCGGGGTGTAGTGGGTGTAGATCCGTCCGGACTGGTACAGGGACCCGGTCCAGATGTGCATGTCTTCACGAACGCGGTGGAACTGGGCTTCGATGGCCGCTTCGAACCCGGCGACGACGTCGAACTGGGGGCCTTCTTCGAGGCGGTCGAGCTCCTGCACGAGGTGGTGCAGGTCGGGGTGGATGGTGTAGTCGAGTTCGAGGTCGCTTTCACCACGGATGGTGGCGTCGAAGACGACGTCGATGTCGTCGAAGCCGGTCATGGGCCGGCCTGGTGGTCTTCGACGGTGCCGGCGGGGAACATCTGGGGGCCGGTGAGGGCCTGGGCGACCTCGACGACCTGGACTTCGAGGTGGTGTGCGGCGCCGAGGTCGAGGGCGGGGTCGGGGATGGAGCGGATCTCGAAGGTGCCGGTGACGGGTCCGGTGATGGTGCGGACCCGGTCCCCGGCGAGGAGGTTGCCGGTCATGTCGCAGAACAGGACACCGACCCGGTCCGGGGGGCGGCCGGCGACCAGCGGCATCGGCTGGTCCTTACCGAGGCGTTGGAACTGCAGGTCGATACGGCACAGCAGCTCGCCGGGGGCACCGAGGGCCGGGTCGAGAGTGTTGGCGACCTTGACCCAGGTCAGGACGGGGTTGCCGCGGATGACGGTCCCGGACAGGCGCAGGACTTCCACCCGGGTCGCGTAGAGGTGTCGGAGCACGGCTGCGCTCCTTATCCCAGTCGCGGGCGGGGGTTGAGTTCGGTGTTCATGTCGAAACCGACGTCGACGTGGTGCAGCTCGACGGGGCTGACCACGACGAGGTTGCCGTCGAGGTCGCGGACGAGGTCCATGTGCGCGACCTCGACGGACCCGGACATGACCAGGGACCGCTCCTCCAGGGTCAGTTCCGCGATGGCGAGGTCCCACCAGAACAGTCCGGTGTCGGCGAGGGATTTGACGCCGTACCGGGCGGAGCTGAGCTGGGAGAGTTTGCTGTAGCTGTAGGACCCGATCGTCTCGGACTGCAGCGGGCTCGCGGAGACCTGCACGAACGGCTGCTCGTAGATGATCCGCTCGGCCATCTGCATGATCCCGTTGAGGGCGAGCTGCGCCTGGTCGGGGTCGTCCGGCAAGTCGGTGCGTTTGGTTTTGATGCCGAACAGCAGGGTTGCCTGCACCAGGGCCTCGTCGGCGTACGTGGTGAAGGTCTCCGGGTTCTGCCCGGAGAACGTGACGAGGTCGCTGACCGTCGGTACAGGCAACATCTGCTGTCTCCGTTTCAGCGCATGGCGAATCGGGGCACACCGCGGGCGCGTTGCTGCTCCAGGTGCTCAGCCCGCGCGAGCTCCTCGACAGTGGGCCGACCGACCGAGCCTTCCCCGTTGAGGGACTTGAGGGGCTCGAACTCGGCCTTGGCAGCGTCCAGGTAGGACTTCCCCGGCCACGGACCGGACCGGAACATGACCTCGCCGTAGCGTTCGACCTGGGCGAAGTCGTCGTCGCGGAGATCCAGCCACGTCTTGCCGTGCCGGTCCAGGGTGTCCTTGTAGGACTTCGACTGCCGGTCGAACTCGAGCTCCTGGCCGCGGAACCACACCTGGCCGTTGGCGGTGAACCCGTTGTGCAGGACGTGGATCAACACGGTGCCCTTGCCGGCCTTGGGTCGCTCGAACTGCCGTTCGGGGTCCTTACGGCCCCGTTCCCGGGCGAGGAGGTCCTCCAGTTCCCGGATACGGAGCTGGTCCGGGGTGAGGTCCTCCGGGGTCTCGGTATCCTCCTCGACGTCGGGCTCGGTGCCTTCGTCGTCGACGGGCGCTGCCGGCAAGTTGCCGAAGATGTCGACGACCTCAGGCTTGAGACGGGAATTCGGGATTCCTCGGGGCATGGTTGGCCACCACCTTTCCTCGACTCCTATCGGATCGACGATCAGGTGATCTCCATCCCGGACGCGTGGATGTTGACCGGCTGTGTCGCAAACCCGGACAGGGCTTTGCCGGTGGCCAGGACCTGGCGGACCGCGTCCTGCACGGCGGTGGTCGCGGCGAGCGACGTCCCGGAAAAGATGCTGTGCCCGTCCAGTTGGAGGGTAACGGCGGCCGATACCCCGTTGGGGTTGCTGACGTAGAGGTCGGTGATGACAGCGGTGGTGGCGGCCGGGGTGGTGTACAGGGTCGCCATGACGCTCCGGCTTCCGGTGCCACTGTTCGATGTCAAAGCAACGAAACCGTTGTTGCCGTAGCCGACCGCGGCTGTGCCGCTGGTCGGTAGCGTCCTGGCAGTCCAAGTGATGCCGTCCGGGGAGGTGGCTGCGGCGGCGGTGCTGGAGGAGGTCGCGACCCACATGCCCTGCCCGTAGGCGAGCCCGGTCCAGTTCGTCGAGGACGGCATCGCCCGCGTGGACCAGGTGATGCCGTCGGCGGAGGAAGCTGCGTCGGTGGTGGCGGTGGCGATGGCGACGAACAGCCCGCCACCGGAGGACTGGCCGGCTCCGAACGCGACCGTCTTCCAGGCGTCGGTGGTGGGCAGGGCCCGCGCGGTCCAGGTGGCCCCGTCGACAGAGCTGGCGCCGATCGAGGTCCCGGTGGCGATTGCCGCGAAGACTCCGTTGCCGAAGGCGACCGAGGTGTAGTTCGGGCTGCTCGGCAAACTCCGGGTCGTCCAGGTGATCCCGTCCGGTGACGACGCGGCGGTGTTGCTGGAGTTGTTGGTGACCGCGGCGAAGACTCCGTTGCCGAAGGCGACCGAGGTCCAGCTAGCGGCGGACGGCATGGTTCTGGCGGTCCAGGTGATCCCGTCCGGGGAGGTGGCTGCGGCGCTGCTGTTGGCACCGGAGACTGCGACGTAGACTCCGTTGCCGTAGGCGACCGACGTCCAGAACGCGGCGGACGGCATGGTTCTGGCGGTCCAGGTGATCCCGTCCGGGGAGGTGGCTGCCGTGGTGGTGCTGCCGGCGACGGCGACGAACTGGCCGTTTCCGTAGACGACCGAGTTCCAGGTCTGGCTGCTCGCCAAGTTGACGGTGGTCCAGGTGGCGCCCAGAGCACCGGAGGCCTGGGCCAGACCCCGGTACAGCAGTTTCGGCGTATTCGTCATCGCAGCAGCCCCTCGGTCGCCATCAGGTGATCTCGAATCCGTTGACGTGCACACCCGTAGACGTGGTGCTGGACGCGGTGACAACACTGCCGGCGGCGAGGGGCTGCCGTTGTGACACCACAAGCCTGCCGTTCGTCCCGATGGCGGTGCCGGGCACCACGGCGGTCCCATCGATGGCGACGGTCACATTGCCCGATGAGACGATGCTGTTGTTGGACAGGATGATGTCCGTGATCACGCCAGTCGTCGACGCTGGAACGGTGTACACCGTCGACGGGCTGGTGGTCGTCAGAACGACGTTTGTGTTCGCCACCACCATCGCGAACGTGTTGGCGCCGTACGCGCTACCCTGCCCGCCGACACTAGAGCTGGACCCCTGCCACGGGAGAATAGTCTTCGTATTCCAGGTGATCCCGTCCACGGACGTGGCGACGAAAATCGGGGTGCTGGTAGCACTGGACACAGCGACGAAGGTGCCGTTGCCGAAGGTGACCGAGGACCAGGCCGCGGTGCTGGGCATGGCTCGCCCGGTCCAGGTGATCCCATCCGGTGAGGTCGCCGCGGAACTGGCGCCGCTGGCAACCGCGACGAAGGTGCCGTTGCCGTAGACGACCGACGACCAACTGAACGCGGCGGGCATCGAACGTGCGGTCCAAGTGGTCCCATCGGTGGAGGTGGCGGCAGTCGTGGTGCCGGATGCGACCGCGACGAAGGTGCCGTTGCCGTAGGCCACCTGTGCCCAGCTCACCGCCGACGGCATGGTCCCTGTGCCGAAAGAAGCACCATCCGTGGTGTTCAGGACCACAGTGCTGCCGTTCGCGATGACAACGAACTTGCCGTTGCCGAACGCGATGGAGTTCCAGTTAGCGGCAGAGACACCCATCGCATGCGAGAACCAGTTGACCCCGTCGATCGAGGTCTGGGACGTCGTACCACCGTAGGAGACCGAAAAGAACACACCGTTGCCGTACGCGGCCGTGTACCAGTTCCCGAAACCCGCCATCGTACGAGCGGTCCAGGTGATCCCGTCCGGGGAGGTGGCTGCGGCCTGAGACGGCCCACCGGCTGTGGCAACGAACGTCGAGTTGCCGTAGGCGAGACCGATCCAGGTCTGGCTGGACGGCAGGGTGCGGGACGTCCAAGTGTCTGCGGTTCCCGGGACGGTGGTGCGGCCCAGGGCCTTCGCGGTGTTCGTCACGTCAGTACGCCCCCATGATCGATGCGATGACGGCGTCGTCGGTGTACGCCTTCGCCGCGGCGAGGGTGGTGGTGTTACCGGTGTCGGAGTAGGTATGCGACGACGTCAGGGTGGTGGCGTCGCCGGTGTCGGCGTACGTCTTGCCGGAGGCGAGAGTCGTGGCGTCGCCGGTGTCGGCGTACGTCTTGCCGGAGGCGAGAGTCGTGGCGTCGGCCGTGTCGACGTACGTCTTGTTCGTCGGGTCCAGACCCGACGTCGGGGTCGCCACGGTGTGGGCGAACATCACACCACCCGTGTCGATCACCACGGTGTCCGACGTGGACTTCCCGGCGGTGCCGGTCCAGCGCCGGTTCGTGAACCCACCGTCGAAGTACGAGTTCAGCGTGCCGGACGCCTCCAGCAGTACCGCGTCGATGTAGAACACCTCAGTGTTCGCCATGCCGGCGCAGTTGATGGCCATCTGCACGTTGACCGTGGTGGCAGGTGCCGTCCCGGTGACGGACAGCCGGGTGCCGCCTGCGGTGGTGCCCGCGGTGACACCCGATCCGGTGGAGGTGGAGATCGTGGCACCGCCGCCGGTGAGCCAGATCAACGACATCGTCACGACCCGCGACGAGGGACTCCACACGGTGGCGCTACCGGTGTAGGCGGTACCGACGGTGACCGGCAGGGTGATAGACGTCTTACCGGCACCGTTGCCGGCGCTCTGGCAGGTGTAGCGCAGGCAGCTGGTGCCCGAGGAGGCGAATGTGGTGTTGGTGGCCAAGCTGGCGGTGAAGCCGGTGAAGACCGCCCAACTGGTGGCGTCGACCTCGAAGCTCGGGTTGGTGACCAGGTTGATCCGACGGACACCCGTGATCGTCGCCGAACCGACCACGAGGCTCGGGTCGAGGTGTTTCGTCACGGTTCTCCTATCGGGTTGGTGGTCCAGGTGTTACCGACTGCACCGAACACGTTGGCGTAACGCCGGCACATCAGCGGCTGCATCAGGTGACCTCAACCCCGGTCACGTGCATACCCACCGGCAGGGTCGCGGTTGCCGTGACCGCCGTCCCGGCGACGAGGACCTGCTTGAGCGAGATCCCGGTCTGACCATTGACACCCAGGGCGGTTCCAGGGAGCAGCACAAAACCGTCCAGCGAGACCGTGACCGTCGAGGTCGCCGTGGAGATGTTGGCTGCCCCGATGTTCGTGACGATGGTTGTGGTGGCGGTCGGGACCGTGTAAAGCGAGACGGTGCTGGTCGCGGTGGTTGCGAAGGGCGAGACGATAGCGACGAGAGTGTTGTTCCCGAAACCGACGACGGAGTACGACGCGCTGGCCGGCATCGTCCGCGTGGTCCAGGTGATCCCGTCCGGGGAGGTCGCCGCCGTCGCCGACGAGTTCAGGATGGCGACGAAAGTTCCGTTGCCATAGACGAGCCCGGTCCAAGCGTTACTGGCAGAAGGTAGGGTCCTGGCGGTCCAGGTGATCCCGTCGGTGGAGGACGCCGCAGCAGACGACGCGTTCTGGTTGGTGGCGACGTAGGTGCCGTTGCCGTAAACAACTCTCCCCCAGCTCGCCGTGGACGGCATGGTTCTGGCGGTCCAGGTGATCCCGTCCGGGGAGGACGCGGCGATCGTGCCGCTGGTGCTGGCCACCGCGACGTAGAGGCCGTTGCCGTACGTGACGGAACTCCAGGTCGCCGTCGCCGGCAGGGTCCGGGCGGTCCAGGTGATCCCGTCCGGTGATGTCGCGGCGATCGTGCCGTTCGTTGCGGAGACGGCGACGAACAGGCCGTTGCCGTACGTGACGGAAGTCCACTGGGAGCTGCTGGGCAACGTCCGCGCGGTCCAGGTGATCCCGTCCGGTGATGTCGCGGCGACGCTGCTGCCAGTGGAGACGGCCACGAACGTGCCGTTGCCGTAGGCGACCCCGGACCAGTCCTGCGACGAAGACATCGTCCGCGCGGTCCAGGTGGCCGCGTCAGGTGATGACGCGGCCCCCGTGGTTGGACCTGATGCGACCGCGACGAAGACTCCGTTGCCGTAGGCGACCGACGTCCAGCTCCGGTTCGCCGAGATCGTTCCGGCGACCCACGTCGCCCCCGGAGCCGTGACGGTGCCGCGGTACAGCACCTTCGGGGTATTGACCACCATTAGTGGGTCACCTCCGTCTCGACAACTCGGTCACGAACTTTGCTGCGTGGACAGTCAACGTCACGCGGTGACGAGGACCCGGTACGCCGCGGAGGCCGGTGCGGAGCCGAACACGAGGGTGACGTTGTTGGTGTCGGGCCGGTCGACCTCGCAGTACACGGTGTCCCACGGCGACGCGTTGGTGTACACGGTCACGTGGCAGTCCCTGGTGCCAAGCGCGTGGTTGACGTTGATCGAGGTCGAGGAGCCGTCACCGACGTTCGACGCGAACTTGCGCACCACGATCGACGGGTCGATCGCGATGCCGGAGCCGGTGACCAGGATGCCGGTGTTCGCGACAGCGGCGAACGCGGAACCGGTCAGGCTCAGACCGTTACCAGCCGTGTACGTGGTACCGGACCCACCGGACATCAGGGTGAACGCCAGCGAACTGGTGCCCAGCGTGATCGGGTCGTCGGTGATGAGGATGTAGACCTTGTCCGCGTTGACGGTGCCCTCGGAAATGGACACGGCCATGCCGGCGCTGACCTTCGCGGAGGTGTCCGCATCGGTGGCGCGGGTCAGCGGCGACGCGGCACCGTTGAAGACGTAGAGACCGTTCTCGGTGCCGGTGGTCTGGTCCTTCAGCAGGACCCGCTCACCGTTCGCCAAGGAGACGCCGTCGATGGTGGCGCCCGGGGTGGCGACGGTGACGTTGCCGGTGGACGCGGCGCGCACCGACGCCTTCCAGTCCACACCCTGCGCGACACTGTCCACGTAGGACTTGTTGACGGCGTCGGTGGACACGGACGGCGAGCCGATGTTCGTCAGTCGCTGGTTCGTGAAGTCGACGACCTGCGTAAACTTGATGGCCATTGCAACAAACCTTTCGAGGGTTGGTTATCCGCGCAGGTACGCCGACCCGGCGTGGGGGGATCCGTGGATGACGACAGCGGTGTCCGTGTCGGGGTAGTGGACTTCGGCGAACAACTGCTGACCGAGGGCGTCCAGAACCAGGACGTCCGGGGCGGTGCCCAGGTTGTGCGGGATCGTCCAGCTGGACGCGGGCACCGTCTGGTTGTGGAAATAGAAGGTGGTGCCGGTCGGTGGTGCAGCCTGCTCCAAGGTGTCGACACGGTCGTAGAGACCGGCGGCGACGAACTCCCACTCGTAGGTGAGGCCACGACCGGAGCCGATATCGACGTCGCCGGGGTTGCTCACCGTCGAGGCCATCGCGCTCATCCGTTTGATCGCGGCGACCGCTAGTGAACTAGGCCCAGACGTCTCGTCGGACCCGTTGGCAGCGGCCGGCAGCGGCTCGGGCCACGTTTCCGGGTCGTTGTCTGGCACGCTGAATACATCGGTTGGACCCCAGGGCGGCCGACCCTCCCGACGGTCCACGTAGGACACGACGAAGACCCCCGGTTTCGAAACCGGGGGTCTTCGTCGGGTGACGCTATCTCACGGTTAACGCGAAACCCCCGGAGAGTCCCGGGGGTTTCGTTGATCCTGGCGGTTCCCGTCACTCAGATCGTGACGCAACCTGACCTGGACACATCACGCCGTAACATCGCTCACGTAGAGTAGCTGCTCAGGGCGTGTGACCACCGGCAGCAGGTTCCACTCAAGCAAAAATTGCCGGGCCGACGGGTCCTTGTCTTTCCAAGTCTTGCTGAACTTTCCGGTGAAGTTGTCCGGGGCTTCGTCGTCGGCGGTGGGACCGATCATCAGCTCGATCGGGCGCTGGTCGGTGTAGTTGCCGATGAACAGCGCGTTGTCCGGGACGAAGAGCTGCTGGGCGCCGAGGTCGTCGTCGTAGACGGTTTCCACGGTGGTCCAGGTCAGGCCCATGAAGCCGGGCAGGGTGCCCTGGGCGTAGTACTGGTCCTTCATCCGGTCGGACAGGAGGGTGCCACCCATGAAGTTGCCGGAGGCGTTGCCGGTGTTGGCGAAGCTGTCGAAGATGTACGCGAGGGTCTTCTCGGTCGCGTAGGCGGTGGTCGCGGGGACACGGCCGTCGCGCTGGATGAGGCGCTTCCAGGCGCGGATGTCTTCGACGATCTGGCCGGGGGTGGCGGTGGCCCAGGACACGGCCGGGACCGGCTTGTGCGAGGCGGGGAACTTGTAGTCCACGACGGCCTGCACGTCGGGGTAGTCGAAGGTGATCATGCCGCGTAGTGCGCCCCAGAGGAGGGTTTCGGCGAAGTTCTCGAAGCGCTGGTTGAGGTCGTTGACCTCGCGCAGGACGGAGGCTTCGGCGTTCGTCTGGGCCATCTGGCCGGGAGTACGCAGCCAGTGCAGGGTGGTCGGGGAGAAGACCTTCTTCTCCCGCAGGTACACGAACGCGGCGCTTTCCTGCGAGCGGCCGAGCCGGGGCACGATGTGTGCCTCGCTGTTGGGCACGTTCGGCTTGGCGACCATGCGGGAGCCGCGGATGACGTCCCAGGTGACGCTCGGGAACGGCCACGGGCTTTCCGGGGTGCTGGCGCGCAGGACCAGGGTCTCGGGGGTGACGAACTTTTCCACGACCCCGCGCAGAACCATCGGCTCAAGCAGGCTGATATCTGGCACGACGACTCCTTGACGGGGCTTTTGCTGTCATCAGCGACTCCCTTGCGGGAGCCCGGCCTGCGCCTCCCCGAGGGGATCATCTGACTGGCCTTCGATGTCCTTAATCGGTTGGCGGTGCGAGGAAACCCCGATGTGGCCGGGACGAATCGACGGTGGGGGTGTCCACAGTGGGTACGACGACGAGCCCCCGGCAGCGCGGGTGGCTGCCGGGGGCTCGGGTGTCGGTGCGGTGGTGCTCAGATCTTGAGGGTGCCGAGGACGGAGTTGACGGTGCCGCCGAGGTCGGTGAGGGCGGCTGCGTCGGCGCCGACGATCAGGCTCAGCTTGAGGATGGCGGAGATGACCATGTTGCCCTGCTGGTCCGGGGAGCCGGCGAGGCCGGTGTCGGCGGCCTTGCGCAGAACGCCGCGGGCGGTGTCGATGCCGCCGCTGCCGGCGTTGCTGTAGACGTAGTACTTCTTGTCTGCGGTCTTCTGGGCGAGGACGGTGCCGGCGGCGATGACGCCCTGGCCGCCTGCGAGGGTGACGCCGACCTGGGTGAACGTCGCGGTGGAGAAGAGGATCTCCGGGTCGGTGTACGTGTGTGTGGGACCCGTGTAGGACGGGACGGGAAGCAGCTCGTATGCGGTGGTGGCCATGTCGTGTCAGCCTTTCCGGGTGGCCGGGTCGGGGTTCGGGGGTGTCGGCTTACTTGGTGCGTCCGGCCTGTTGGGCCAGCACCTTCGCGAGCCGTTCGACCTCGGCGTCGACGTCGGCGACGTGCGACTTGTCTGCGGGCGGGGTGACGCCGGCTTCCTGGGAGAGCTGGATGATGGGCTCGGTGGGGACGAGCTTGTCGAACATGCCCTGGTTGGTGAGCTTCAGCTCGACGTACGCGGTCTCCTGGGCGGGTGGGATGTAGCCGCCGGTGACGAGGCCGTGGACGTGGTTCTCGGCGTCCTTGCGTTCCAGGCCCTGGACGCGGCTGGTGAGGGCAACGTTGTT
>Ga0307289_10000839_pt1 | contig 13353 bp, 10 predicted proteins | sample ER_DNA_143_FD_194483 | JGI IMG/M metagenome (GOLD analysis project Ga0307289, IMG submission 194483) | Bulk soil microbial communities from the East River watershed near Crested Butte, Colorado, United States - ER_DNA_143 | ecosystem: Environmental > Terrestrial > Soil > Floodplain | place...
CCTCGTGCGCACACTTCTGTCACGAAGTCGTGACTGAGGCGCGTGGATCTTCCTGCTAGCTTCGAAGGCGATGAGCGGGTACGGCTCTTCTGCGCGCTGCGACTCCCTCCGGAAACGGTGGAGCGGTTGGTCGCGTGGCAGGCAGTGGCACTCCCGGCGGCGCCCGGGGTGCGGGCCGTCGAGGGTGAGAACCTCCATTTCACGCTCGCGTTCCTGGGCCACCGGCCGGTCACCGAGCTGGACTCGATTCTCGGTGCCCTGCGCGAGGCCGCGGCGAGAGCGCAGCCTCCGCGGCTCTCGCTGCGCAGCTACCGCGAGACGCGCAGTGTGGGCATGCTCACCTTCGACGACGAGGGTGGCCGGGCGGCGGCGCTGGCGTCCGACCTCCACGAACGGTTGGAGGCGCTCGGCGTCTACGAGCCCGAGCGGCGCAGGTGGCTACCGCACGTGACCGTAGTGCGGTTCAGGCAGCGTCCGCGCCTCCAGCCGGCCCTGCCGGAGCTGGAGCCGTTCGTGACGTCCGATGCTGCTGCTTTCCTGTCACGGCTACGCGCCGGTGGGGCGCACTACGAAGTCCTTGAATCCATGGGAGTGGGAGGGAGATAACGGTGGACCGCGAGCAGGCTCTCGACACCGCGCTCGGCCAGATCGAGCGCCAGTTCGGCAAGGGCTCGGTGATGCGCATGAACGACAGGGCCCAGGTTGCGATCGGCTCGATCTCGACCGGTTCCCTCTCCCTCGACCTCGCGCTCGGGATCGGCGGGCTGCCGCGCGGCCGCATCGTCGAGGTCTTCGGCCCGGAGTCGTCGGGCAAGACGACCCTCGTCTACCACGTGATCGCCGAGGCCCAGCGGCGCGGTGGCATCTGCGCCTTCATCGACGCCGAGCACTCGATGGACCCGGCGTACGCGAAGCGAATCGGCGTCAACATCGACGACCTTCTCGTCTCGCAGCCCGACACGGGCGAGCAGGCGCTCGAGATCGCGGAGCTGCTGATTCGCTCGGGCGCGCTCGACGTCGTCGCGGTCGACTCGGTCGCTGCCCTGACGCCGAAGGCGGAGATCGAGGGCGAGATGGGTGACTCCCACGTCGGCCTGCAGGCGCGGCTGATGAGCCAGGCGCTGCGAAAGCTCGCCGGCACGCTCAACCGCACCGACACGATCTGCCTCTTCACGAACCAGCTGCGCGAGAAGATCGGCGTCATGTTCGGCAATCCGGAGACGACCCCCGGCGGCCGCGCGCTCAAGTTCTACTCGTCGATCCGGCTCGACATCCGGCGCATCGAAACGCTGAAGGACGGCGTCGAGGCCTACGGAAACCGCGTCCGCGTGAAGGTGGTGAAGAACAAGGTCGCGCCGCCGTTCAAGCAGGCCGAGTTCGACATCATCTACGGCACCGGGATCTCCTGGGAGGGCACGGTTCTCGACTCCGCGATCGAGCGCAAGGTCGTTCAGAAGTCGGGCTCGCACTTCAGCTTCGAGGAGGAGCGGCTCGGCCAGGGCCGGCAGAACGCGACCGCGTTCCTGCGCGAGCACCCGGACGTGACGCAGCAGGTGCTGCTGCGGCTACAGGCGCTCGCCGGTCCCGACCAGGTCGTCTCAGCGCGGCTGCTACCCGAGCTCGAGCCCGAATCGGAGTCGCCGAACGGAAAGCCCAAGGCCGAGGAGCCCGCGGAAGCTGATGCCGCGGACGCCGAGGTCGCTGCCGCGAAGGCCTAGGTGGAGGCACACCCGGCGCGGGCCGAGGCGCTCGCAGTGGCCATGCGCGCGCTCGCGCGACGCGAGTACTCCCGGCGGGGGCTGCGGGAGCGGCTGGGACGAGCCGGGATCTCGGCCGAGGACGCGCGGGCCGTTGTCGAGGAGCTCCGAGAGCGGGGCCTGCTGGACGAAGGCCGCTTCGCCGACGAGCGTGCGCGAGTGCTGGCCGAGCGCGGCCGGGGCGACGGGGCGATCAGGTTCGAGCTCGAGCGCGAGGGTCTGGAGGCCGAGGCGATCGAGGCGGCCGTGGGCGAGCTGGAGCCCGAACGGGAGCGGGCCGAGCGCCTCGTCTTGCACCGCGGAGCGAGCCCGGCGACGGCTCGTCTGCTGGCGAGCAGGGGCTTCGACGAAGACGTCGTCACGGGAGCCGTTGCACGAGAGCCCTGAGCGGCGTTAGGATACGAGGGCTTCATTCGACATTTTGCCTGCATCTAACGTGTTTCCGAATCGGATCGTTGACCTTCGACACAGAGACCATGACGAGCGCGAGGGAGAGAAACCAGTAGCGGCGGCGCGCTGAACCGCGTCGGCGAGGCTCGCGCGCCTCGCCTCCCGATTCGAGCATGTCCCGGTGCATGCGGTGCTGGATGGGCACCGCGTTCCGGCGCGGACAACGGTTCCCGGCCGAGGCTCCGGCCCGGCCCGAAGTAGGGAGCGCGCATGGTCGTCGTCATCGGGATCGTCATCGGCCTCGCAGTCGGAGCCGGGGTTGCCTTCCTTTGGCTGTACGCGTTCGCCGGCTCCCGTCTGGCGGCGGCGCGCCGCACGCGCCAGCTGCTCGTCACGGAGGCCAAGCGCGAGGCGGACGCGCTCAGGCGCGAGGCGCAGATCGAGGCTCGGGAGGACACGGTCCGTTTCCGCGGCGAGGTCGAGCAGGACCTCGGCCGGCGGCGAGCGGAGATCCTCAAGATCGAGGAGCGCGCGCTCACGAAGGAAGAGGACATCGACCGGAAGCTCACCGACCTGACGCGCCGCGAGCAGGGCGTTGCCGACCGCGAGCTGCACACGAAGCAGCTCCAGGAGGAGCTGAAGGAGGCGCGAGACTCCGAGCTCGGAGAGCTGGAGCGAATCTCGGGCATGACCGTCAACGAGGCGAAGGCCCACCTGCTCGAGCGCTCCGAAGAGCTTGTACGCCACGAGCTCGCGCGCCGTGTGCGACAGGCCGAAGAGGAGGCTCGTGCCGAGGCCAAGCGCCGAGCCCGGAACCTCGTCGCCGACGCGCTGCAGCGGGTCGCGGCCAACCACGCCGCCGAGACGACCGTCTCGCTGATCGAGCTGCCTTCCGACGACATGAAGGGCCGCATCATCGGCCGCGAGGGCCGCAACATTCGCGCGCTCGAGCACCTGACGGGCGTCGACGTGATCATCGACGACACCCCGCAGGCCGTCGTGCTCTCGTCCTTCGACGGCATCCGCCGCGAGGTCGCGAAGCTGACGCTGACGAAGCTGATCGAGGACGGGCGCATCCATCCGGCCAGGATCGAGGAGATGTACTACCAGTCGAAGGCGGAGATCGAGGACACGATCCGCCAGGCAGGCGAGCAGGCGGTCTTCGAGGCCAACTGCGGCGACTTCCACGAGGAGCTGGTGAAGATCCTCGGGCGGCTGCGCTACCGGACGAGCTACGGGCAGAACGTGCTCAAGCACACGCTCGAGGTCGTCCACCTCGCCGGGATCATGGCCGCCGAACTCGAGGCCAGCGTCAAGACGGCGCGGCGGGCGGCGCTGCTGCACGACCTCGGCAAGGCGCTCACCCACGAGGTCGAGGGCTCCCACGCGCTGCTCTCGGCGCAATATGCGCGCCGCTACGGTGAGTCGCCCGCGGTCGTGCACGCGATCGAGGCCCACCACAACGAGATCGAGCCGCAGACCGTCGAGGCAGTCCTGCTGATCGCCGCCGACGCGATCTCGGCCTCGCGCCCGGGAGCGCGCGGCGAGAGTCTCGAGCACTACATCAAGCGGCTCGAGGCGCTCGAGCAGGTCGCCGCGCGCCACGAAGGCGTCGAGAAGGTGTACGCCCTGCAGGCCGGCCGCGAGATCCGCGTGATCGTGAAGCCGAAGGAGGTCGACGACGACGCCGCAGTCCTGCTCTCGCATGAGATCGCCCGCGAGATCGAGGACCAGCTCGAGTACCCGGGCCAGATCAAGGTGACGGTGATCCGGGAGTCGCGCGCGGTCGAGTTCGCCAAGTGAGCGACGCCGAGCCGCGGCTCTACGGCGAGCTCGCGCCCTGGTTCCACCTGCTCACCGCCCCGCACGACTACGCGGAGGAGGCAGAGCAGTACCGCAGGCTTCTGCTCGAGTCCTGCGCCGGGCCGGTACGTACCGTCCTGGAGCTCGGCAGCGGCGGCGGCAACAACGCCTCGCATCTGAAGGCCCACTTCGAGCTCACGCTGGTCGACCGCTCACCGCAGATGCTCGAGCTGAGCCGCACGCTGAATCCCGAGTGCCGGCACGAGCTCGGGGACATGCGCAGCGTGCGCCTGGGGGAGACCTTCGACGCGGTCTTCGTGCACGACGCGGTCGCCTACATCACGAGCGAGGCGGATCTGGCCGCGACGATCGCGACGGCAGCCGAGCACGTGCGCCCGGGCGGCGTCGCCCTGTTCGTGCCGGACTACGTCCGCGAGCGCTTCGAGCCGCACACCGGCACGGGCGGCCACGACGGCGCGGATCGCGGCCTTCGGTACCTGGAATGGGTCTGGGATCCCGACCCGTCCGACACGACGTACATCTCCGACTTCGCGTATCTCCTGCGCGACGAGGACGGAGGGGTCCGATGCGAGCAGGACCGGCACGTCTGCGGCCTCTTCCCGCGGGCGACCTGGGTCGAGCTGATCGAAGGAGCGGGCCTGCGCGCCGACCCGCACGAGGTCCCACCCGACGAAGAGCCGGCCGGAGCCGAGCTCTTCGTCGGGTGCAAGCCTCGCTAGAGCCGGGTCGAGAGGAGCTTCAGCAGGGCTCCCTGCTCACTCGTGAACGACTTGCCCGGCTGGGTGCCGGTCTTGGCGTCCACCTGGTTCCGGAACGCGGCGAGGATGCCCGCCTTCTCGCTGGCGTCAGCGGCGTGGGCGGCGTCGTCCAGCTTGGCGCAGAGCGCGTCCGCGTCGCTCGACCGGCGTGCGTAGCTCCGCACGAGCGCGCAGAGGCTGTCGAAAGTGACGAAGATCTGGACGGTGGCGGTGTACTCGCTGACCCCGCCGTCCTTGTCGCGGACCTTGCCCTTCACCGTTCGCATCCCGGTGTCACCGGTCGGGCACGAGCGCGACGAGGCGGTGCCGAACGCCGTGTACCCAGAACCGTCGCCGCAGTCGAAGGCGTACGTGAAACCGGCGGCCGTGTCGACGGGGGACGGATCGCTCACGCCGGTGATCCGGATCGTGAAGGCAAAGCCGGCAGGCGCGGTTGTAGGAGCCTCGAAGGTCCCGGTCGGTTCGACGTTCGCCACGCCGGCGGTGAAGCCGGCCTGGCCGGAGCCACCGTCGTCGTCCGTCACGGTCACCGTCACGGGGTAAGCCCCGTTGTCGGCATAGGTGTGCGGCAGGTCGGGGAGGTCTCCGGTCGCCGGGACCGTGAAGCTCGTGGCGGCCGTCCCGTCGCCCCAGTCGACGCTGACCGCGTACGGCGCGTCGAGTGCCCCGGCCGGGTCGGCGAAGGAGCCGGTGTCGAACGAGCTGCTCGTGCCTTCGCTTGCGGCCTGCGGGGCTGCGGCGGTCACCGTCGGCGGGACGTTGGTCACGTCGACGGTCGCACTCTGCGTGTCGGTCAGCCCGGCGTCGTCGGTGACCCGAACCCGAACGGTGTGGCTCGAGGGACCATCGAGCCCGACCGCGGAGAAGGTCACGTTCTGGCCCGAGGTCTCGAAGGTGCCGTTGTTGTCTAGATCCCAGGCGTAGTCGAGCGAGCCGCCCTCAGGATCGGTCCCGGCCGCGCTGAGCGGCACGCTTCCGCCCTCGGCCACGGTGTACGGCCCGTTCGCAGCGGCTCTCGGCGGGTCGTTCAGGAACAGGCGCACGACCGAAGGGTCGTGATCGGAGGCCTGATCGAAAAACTCCGCGTTCACGTGCACGGGATCGAACACGAGCGGGCGTGCGAACAGTGGGCCGCTGACCATGATGTGGTCGAGCACCTGCGCGTTACCCTCGAACTCGTAGCTGTAGCGCTGGTTCTCCGGCAGCGTCTCCATCAGGTCGTCGAGCCCGTGGGACTCGAGGATCTGAACGGTCTCCGAGAACTCGAAGTCGTTCAGATCGCCGAGCACGACCACGTTCGCGTTCGGGTCGGCCCCCGAAAGCTGCGAGACGAAGCTGCCGACGAGCTGTGCCTGCTGGTGTCGCTGGGTCTCCGAGCTTCGAGTCGGAGGCTGGAAGCGGCCGCGCAGCGGGTCGTCGCCGCCCTTCGAGTTGAAGTGGTTGGCGATCACGAACAGCTTGTGCCCGCGGTAGGTGAACTCACCGGCCAGCGGCTTGCGTGACGTGCTCCAGGCCGAGTTGCCCGGCTCGATGCGGCCCGGGCTGTAGAGCAGCTCCGTGGCCGCCCCGGACCCGACGACCGCGTTTGGGTTGGTCGAGCCGCCGCCGGGCCGGTCGACGAACGCGAGGCCGCGGTCGGCGCGGAAGAGGAAGACCTGGCGGATGTTGCCGCCCGGCTCACCGCCGTCCTGGTCGTTCACCGGATCGATCTCGCGCCACTCGTAGGTGGGCCCGCCGGCGGCCTGGATGGCATTCACGAGCCGCGTCAGGGTCTGGGTCGAGTCGACCACCCCGTTGTCGGTGGCGCCGTTGTTGTCCTGTACCTCCTCGCCCGCGATCAGGTCGGGCGAGCGCAGGTTGTTGACGATCAGGCTCGCGAGCGAGTCGAACTTCGACTGCGGGTTCGTCGCTGCGAGGTTCTCGAAGTTGAAGGTCGAGACCGCGAGCTGGCCGGCCGCGACCGGATCGGTCACCTCGCGCCTCACGCCGTCGTGGATCGCCGTCAGCCCGGTGGTCGTGACCTCGACGAACGGGTTGCCGAAGTTGTAGTCGACGATTCCCACGATCGGGCCGCTGTAGTGGTCGCCCACGTTCATGCTCGGCAGCGGCGCCAGTTGGTCGTCGAGCGTCATCCGCTCCGGGTTGCCGTCGTTCTCGCGGAGCAGGATGCCGCCGCGATTCGTGCGCACGGATGCGTTGGCCCCGTTGTCGCCGATGACAGGCGTCTCGCCGAAGCCCGTGGCGGTCGGTCCGACGGCGACGGCGTTGTTCAGCTGGATGCGCATGCCCTCCAGGCTCTCGTAGAAGTCAACGCCGTCCTGGTCGGGGTCGAACACACCGCTGGTCTCCACGCTACCGGTCGCGTCGTCCTCGATCACCTGGTCAGGCGGAATCCGTCCTCCGGTTCCGATCACCGTCGGGGCCGGCAGCGGGTTCCCGGTGGACAGGACTGCCACGCTCGGGGAGCCGGCGAGCTCCGTCGTCGTCAGATTCCCGGTGGTCGCGCCACCGGGGCGGAACTCCTGCACGGTGCCGGTGACGCGGACGGAGTCGCCCACAGAAACCGTGGGTGCGGAGCCGGTGAAGACGAAGATGCCCTCCGAGGTGGCCGAGTCCGCGTCGGGGCTCGGGTCCTGCATCCAGAAGCCGTTCGAGCTCCGTGCGGTGACGACCCCGAGCACGCCCGGCCGCTGGCCGGCGTAGGGCGAGATGTGCGTCGCGCCCTGGATGTCGTGGATCGCCACGGGTGGCGGCAGGTCGTCGTTGAGGATCGTGCCGACGGCATGGGTGTCGCCGGGATCGGCCCCGCTCACGTTCGAGATGTCGACCGAGAAGCTCTCGTCCGGCTCGACCGTCGTGTCGCCGTTGACGGCGACGTCGAAGTTGTAGGTCGAGCTTCCCTCCGGGATCGTCTGCCCAATGAGGCTGCGCGCGGTGTAGTCGTCGGGAGCCTGCGCCGAGTCGTCCGAGGTCGCGATGTCGAAGGTGACGCCGCCGGGCCCGGCCGGGTTCGTGAGGGAGACGGTGAAGCTGGCAGTCGTGGTGCCGGAGTCGCCCTCGGTCACCGTCGCGTCGGACACGGAAGCCGTGTGCGCGGCGTGGGGGGTGAGGAAGAAGTCGTCGACGGCGAGCCCGTCGTCGGAGCCGGTGACGTTGAAGTCAGCCCAGCGGACCCAGAAGGTCTGTCCCGGCACGATCGCGAGCCCGTTGATCGTTCCGGTGACCAGCGTCTGGTTGCCCGAGAGGTTGCCGACCAGCGCGCCGACGGCCGCGCTCGTGTTCGGCGTCGAGAAGTCGAGCGAGTTCACGTCCACCCAGCCGGAAGCGGTCACGAGGCTCGTCGCGGTCAGGTTGTACTCGAAGTCCAGACGGTCGGGGCCCCGGCTCGCCTGGCCGAAGCGCCATTGCTCGCCGGTGTAATGGATGTCGAGCGACGAGACCGTCTGCCCGGTGTTGTTCGTGAAGGCGGCGCCGATGGTCGGGATCAAGGTCCCGCTGAGCAGCGTTCCGAACGCGCGCTCGCCCGCCCCTGCAGCGCCAAAGCTATAGGTGTCCCCGGCGGTGGAGCTGCCGGTGCCGGCCGTGTACTTGCCGTCGTTGTTGGCGCTCGTGCCCGCCTCGCTCAGCGCCCAACCTTCTGGCAGCAGGTCCGACGAGCCGCTCGCAGCGAGACCGTCGAAATGCTGTTCGTAGGTGGCGTCGATCGCGGTCAGGCTGATCTGGCCGGCGGCAGCGCCGGCGCCCGCGATCACGAGCGTGAGTGCGGCGGTAACGGCCAGCGCCGGTGCAGCCTTCGACAGCTTCCGTACGACGGCAGGCAAATACATGCGTCCCTCTCCCCGGTTGGACTCCAGCTTCCGGGCAAGGGTGACATGCCTGGAAGGGACTGTCCAGGCGGCTAGAGTTTCGGGCCCATGCGGCGTTACCACGTCACCACCTTCGGGTGCCAGATGAACGCCCACGACTCCGAGCGGATCAAGGGGATGCTCGAGGAGCTCGGGCTCGGGGAGGCGCCCGTCCAGGCCGAGGCGGACGTGCTCGTCTTCAACACCTGCACGATCCGCGAGAAGCCCGACCAGCGCTTCGCGGCGCACCTCGCGCAGGCGCGGGCGCTCAAGGAACACGACCCGGAGAAGGTGATCGCAGTCGGCGGCTGCTACGCGGAGGCCCAGCGGGAGCGCCTCTTCTCGCTCTATCCCTACGTCGACGTCGCGTTCGGGCCCGGCTCGATCCCGCATCTGGGCGAGTGGCTCGGCGCGGGCGGCGAGGGCGTGCCGCGCGCGGCGTTCGGGATCGCCGACGAGCGGGCGTTTGCCGGTGAACTGCCGCTGCACGGCGAGCGGCGCTTCCAGGCGTGGGTGCAGATCTCGATGGGCTGCAACTCGGTGTGCTCGTACTGCATCGTCCCGTCGGTGCGGGGCAAGGAAGTCTCGCGCCGCCCCGGCGAGATCCTGGCCGAGGTCGAAGGCCTGGCCCGCGACGGCGTGCGCGAGCTGACGCTGCTCGGCCAGAACGTCAACTCGTACGGGCGAGACGTCGGCAGCGACTTCGCCGAGCTCCTGCGGGCCTGCGACGCGGTCGACGGGATCGAGCGGATCCGCTTCACGAGCCCGCACCCGAAGGACTTCCGCGCGCCGGTGATCGCGGCCATGGCCGAGTGCGACGCCGTGTGCGAGCACGCGCACCTGCCGCTCCAGTCCGGCTCGAGCCGCGTGCTCAAGGCGATGCGGCGCACGTACTCGCGCGACCGCTACCTGCGCCTGGTCGGCGAGCTACGCGGCGCGATCCCGGATCTCGCGCTCACTACCGACCTGATCGTCGGCTTCCCGGGTGAGACGGAGGCGGAGTTCGAAGAGACGGTCTCGGCCGTCGAGGAGGTCGGCTACGACAGCGCCTTCACCTTCGTCTACTCGCCGCGGCAGGGGACGGAGGCGGCCGGGTTGCCGGGCCAGATACCTGAGGACGTGAAGCGGGAGCGCATCGAGCGGCTGGTCGACGTCGTCCAGCGCGTCGCCGAGTCGCGGAACCGCGAGCGCGTCGGACGGGTGGAGGAGGTGCTCGTCGAGGGCCCGAGCCGGACCGACCCGTCGTTCTTGCGCGGCCGCACGCGACGCAACACGACCGTCAATTTCGCCGGGAACGCCGATCCGGGCGAGCTCGTTCGGGTCACGGTCGAAAACGCCACCTCGACCACCCTCAAGGGCACCCAGCTCGCCGCAGTTGCCGCCTGAGCCACGAGATCTCGTCTGGGACGGCTGTCTCAACGTCCGCGACCTCGGCGGGCTCGATACGGCTAACGGCGGCCGGACGCGCTACGGCGCGGTGGTGCGCGCGGACGACGTCCACCAGCTCAGTGACGAGGGATGGCGGGCGCTCGTGGCTCACGGGATCCGCACGGTGCTCGACCTGCGAGGCGACCACGAGCGCGAGGACGACCCGCCGGCCGAGCTGCCCGTCGAGGTCGTGCACGTGCCGTTCATGGAGGCCAGTGAGGCCGAGTGGGAAGAGATCGCCGAGGAGATCGAGGCCGCGGCTGTGGCCGCCCCCGACGTGGCGAGCTCGACGCGCGACGTCTACCTGATCTTCCTCGAGCGCTTCAAGGCGAACGTGGCGGCAGCGGTTCGCGCCCTGGCCCAAGCGCCCGAGGGCGGGATCGTGATCCATTGCGTCGGCGGCAAGGACCGCACGGGCCTCCTGGTCGCGTTCCTGCTCCATCTCGCCGGGGTCGACGACCGCGAGGTCGCCGCCGACTACGCGCTCAGCGAGGAGCGCCTGCTGTCGCGGCACCAGGCCTGGTTCGAGGCCGCGGAGTCGGACGAGGAGCTGGCGCGGCTGCAGCGGATCGCCCGGACGCCCGCGGCCTCGATGGAGGGCGTGTTCGCGGAGCTCGAGCGCCGGTATGGAGGGGTCGAGGGCTACCTGCGCCAGGCCGGCGTGAGCGACGAGGAGCTCGCTCTCGTCCGCGCACGGCTCCATGGCTGAGCTCGTCGTCGCGATCTTCGGGCCGACCGCGTCGGGCAAGAGCGCGGCCGCCGAGGAGCTCACGCGCCGAATCCTGGCCGAGCTCGTCTCTGCGGACGCGATGCAGGTCTACCGCGGGCTCCCGATCCTGACCAACCAATCCGAGTTCCCGGCGCGGCTGGTCGGCATTCTCGGGCTCGACGAGGAGGGCTCGGTCGCCGACTACCAGCGCCTCGCGCAGGCCGCGGTCGACGAGATCCTCGCGGCGGGTCGCACGCCAATTGTCGTCGGCGGCACCGGGCTCTACCTGCGCGCCGCGCTCGCCGAGCTCGAGCTGCCGCCGCCGCCCGCCCTGGGCGCGCGCGAGCGGCTCGAGGCGCTCTACGACGAGGCCGGGCCCAAGGCCGCCCACGAGCTGCTCGCCGAGCGCGACCCGGCTGCCGCAGCAGCGGTGCACGCAAACGACCGCCGGCGCGTGGTGCGGGCGCTGGAGCTGGCCGAGGCCGGCTCGAGCCTCAGGCCAGGCGAGGACCGGCTTTGGGGCGACGAGACGCGGCACCCGACGCTCGTCGTCGGCCTCGACGTCGCACCCGCGGAGCTCGAGCGGCGGATCGAAGAGCGCACACGCGCCATGTTCGAGCGCGGAGTCGAGGAGGAGGTGCGCCGTGCGCTCGAGGGGCCGGTCTCGGCCACCGCGCGCACGACCCATGGTCTGACCGAGGTCGCGGAGCTCCCGCGCGAGGAGGCGATCGAGGCCCTGATCGTCCGCACCCGCCGCTACGCCGCGTACCAGCGCAAGTGGATGCGGCGCGTCCCGGGCCTCGTCAACGTCGATGCGAGCCGGCCTCCCGGCGAGGTCGCGGACGAGATCCTGTCGCTGGCCCGGGAGGTTGGTAGCGTGGCGCCCGCCGGATGAGGCTCTCGAAGTGGCACGGCCTGGGCAACGACTACCTGCTCGTGGAGCGGGCCGAGCTCTCCGTCCCGCTCACGCCGGAGCGCGTTCGCCGGATCTGCGACTACCACTTCGGCGTCGGCTCGGACGGGATCCTCGAGGTCGTGTCCGCCAACGGCGATCGCGCCGAGGTCGTGATCTGGAACCCCGACGGCTCGACCGCCGAGCTCTCGGGGAACGGCACCCGCATCGCGGCGCGCTGGCTCGCCCGGCGGGGCGGCAGCGACGAGGTGTGGATCGTCGTCGGCCCGCGCGAGGTCGCCGCCCGCATGCGCGAGGGTCACGAGGTCGAGCAGGGGATGGGCGCGGTCGAGGTCGGCCGGCCGGAGACGATCGACGTCGAAGGCGAGGACGTCGAGCTGACGCCCGTCTCGGTCGGAAACCCGCATGCCGTGATCCGGCGCCACCCAGACCGGGCCGAGCTCCTGCGGCTGGGCCCGCTGGTCGAGCAGCACGAGCGCTTTCCCGAGCGAACGAACGTGCAGCTCGTCCGCGTTGACGACGAGCATGAGCTGACCGTCGGCGTCTGGGAGCGGGGCGCGGGGGAGACCCTCTCCTCCGGCACGAGCGCCGTCGCCGCGAGCGCGGCGGCCGTGGCCAACGGCTGGTGCGAGAGCCCGGTGACCGTTCATCTGGCGGGGGGCGACCTCCACGTCGAGCTGCGCGACGGTGAGGCGACGCTCACGGGCCCCGCCGAAGAGATTTGCCTCGTCGAGCTCGCGGAGGAGTTCGAGCTGTGAGATTCGCTAAGCGACTCGACGCGGTTCCGCCGTACCTCTTCGCGGAGCTCGAGCGCAAGATCGCCGAGAAGCGGCGTGAGGGCGTCGACGTGATCAGCCTCGGCATCGGCGACCCGGACCTGCCGACCCCGCGGGCCGTCGTGGACGCGCTCGCCGAGGGCGCCGCCGACCCGCACACGCACCAGTACCCGACGAACCACGGCTCGGACGAGTTCCGAGAGGCTGCCGCGGGCTTCTACCGGGAGCGCTTCGGCGTCGCGCTCGACGCGGCCTCCGAGGTCGTGCCGGCCCTCGGCGGCAAGGAGGCTGTCGGGCACATCGCGTTTGCGCTGCTCGACCCGGGCGACGTCTGCCTCTCGCCGGACCCCGGCTACCCGCCGTACACGTCGGGGCCGGTCTTCGCGGGCGCCCAGGTGCACTACCTGCCGCTGAGGGCGGAGAACGGTTTCCTGCCCGACCTCGAGTCGATCCCTTCCGAGGTGCTCGCGCGGGCGAACCTGCTCTTTCTCGACTACCCGAACAACCCGACCGGCGCGGTGGTCGAGGAGGGCTACTTCGCGCGCGCGGTCGAGCTCGCGCGGGTGAACGACCTGGTCGTCGTGCACGACAACGCCTACTCCGAGCTCTGTTTCGACGGCTACCGCGCGCCGAGCTTCCTCGAGACTCCGGGCGCGAAGGAGGTCGGAGTCGAGATCTTCTCGCTCTCGAAGGGGTGGAACATGACCGGCTGGCGCTCCGGGCTCGTGGCCGGCAACGCCGAGGTCGTCGAGCGCTACCGGCAGCTGAAGACCAACCTGGACTCGGGGATGTTCGAGGCCGTCCAGCGCGCGACGGTCGTCGCGTTGACGGAGGCGCGCGAGTTCCCCCGCGAGATGTCGGCGGTCTACGAGCGCCGCCGCGACCTCGTCGCCGAGGCGCTCGCGGCGGTCGGGCTCCACGTCGAGCCCCCCAAGGCGACGCCCTACTTCTGG
>Ga0307289_10000840_pt1 | contig 13351 bp, 14 predicted proteins | sample ER_DNA_143_FD_194483 | JGI IMG/M metagenome (GOLD analysis project Ga0307289, IMG submission 194483) | Bulk soil microbial communities from the East River watershed near Crested Butte, Colorado, United States - ER_DNA_143 | ecosystem: Environmental > Terrestrial > Soil > Floodplain | place...
CGAGCTGCTCTCGTTCGGTGCCGGGCTCGCGCTGTCGCTGGCCTACGTGCTGGGCTTCGCCGTGGCCGGCGCGCTCGTGGTCAAGGGCTCAGACGTCTCCTGACGAGCACCGTGGCGCGCTCCGGCGGGGACTGTCCCCGCGAACTGGCGGAAACGGACACGGCCTGTGTGACGAAGGTGTGACGGTTTGTCCCCGGGCCGGCTGTTCGAGACCTGTCTGTCGCTCCGGCGGCGGCTAGCGTCGGTGGCGTGAGGCGACCGCGCAACGAGCTTCCGCCGGTCGGCATCTACCACGTTACGACCCGCGGAGTCGCACGCACCGCGATCTTCCTGGACGACGACGAGCGCCGGCTCTTCCTCCGCCTCTTTGCCGCCGAAGTGCAACGGCACGACTGGCGCTGCCACGTCTTCTGCCTGATGACGACGCACTACCACCTGGTCGTCGAGACCGAGCTCTGGCGCCTCTCGCATGGCATGCACCGCCTGAACGGCACGTACGCGCTGGCGTTCAACCGGCGCCACCGGCGCAGCGGCCACCTGTTCGGCGAACGCTTCGCCGCCTGGATCCCGCGAGACGACCAGCACCTGAGAGCGACCTGCGAGTACGTGCTCCAGAACCCGGTCCGGGCAGGCCTCGCAGCGACCGCCGCCGACTGGCGCTGGGCCGCGGCGAAAGCTGCCTGAAGCGAACGCTTGTTCGCGTCCACCCGCGCGGCTAAACTTGCTCGCTCATGGCGCAAGAAGAGCTGGTCGTCCACGGAGCGAGGGAGCACAACCTCAAGGACATCGACGTGCGCCTGCCGCGTCACGCGCTGATCTGCGTCACTGGCCTGAGCGGCTCCGGCAAGTCGAGCCTCGCCTTCGACACGATCTACGCGGAAGGCCAGCGGCGGTACGTCGAGAGCCTCTCCGCCTACGCCCGGCAGTTCCTGCAGATGATGGAGAAGCCGGACGTCGACTCGATCGACGGCCTCAGCCCGGCGATCTCGATCGACCAGAAGACGACGAGCCGGAACCCGCGCTCGACGGTCGGCACCGTCACCGAGATCTACGACTACCTGCGCCTGCTCTACGCGCGGATCGGCAAGCCGCATTGCCCGGTCTGCGGCCGCCCGATCGCCGGGCAGAGCCAGGAGGCGATCGTCGACCAGATCCTGCAGCTCCCCGAAGGCACGAGGTTCACGGTCAATGGCCCGGTCGTCCGCGACCGCAAGGGTGAGTACCGGGACGTGTTCGAGGAGCTCCGCGCGGAAGGGTTCACGCGCGTGAAGGTCGACGGCGAGCAGCACCTGCTCGAGGAGCCGCCGACGCTCGACAAGAAGTTCAAGCACACGATCGAGGTCGTCGTCGACCGCCTCGTGATGAAGGCCGACCTGCGCCAGCGTCTTGCGCAGTCGGTCGAGACGGCCGCAGCGCTCGCCGACGGCCTGGTCGTCGTCGACGTGCTCGACGGCGAGGAGATCACGTTCAGCGAGAACTTCGCCTGTCCCGAGCACGGCGTCGGGCTGCCGGAGCTCGAGCCGCGCATCTTCAGCTTCAACTCGCCGCACGGCGCCTGCCCGCGCTGCACCGGCCTCGGCGCGCAGCAGGAGATCGACCCCGACCTGCTCGTGCCCGACCCGACGCTCTCGATCGGCGAGGGCGCGCTCGTGCCCTGGTCGCTCGGCAACTCGAGCTTCTACGAGTCGGTCATCCAGGCGATCGCCGACCGCTACGAGATCGACCTCGAGCTGCCGTGGCAGGAGCTGACCGAAGAGCACCAGAACCTCTTCCTGTTCGGCACCGACGGCGACAAGGTCTACGTCCAGTACCGCAACCGGATGGGCCGCAAGCGGTCGTACATGCTCGCGTTCGAGGGCATCGTCGCGAGCCTCGAGCGCCGCTACCGCGAGACCGACTCGAGCCAGCAGCGCGAGCGGATCGAGGAGTACATGAGCTTCCGGCCCTGCCCGGTCTGCCACGGCGCTCGCCTCAAGCCGGAGGTACTCGCGGTGACCGTCGGCGGCAAGAACATCCACGAGTTCACGCGCATGTCGGTGCAGCGGGCGATCGAGTTCGTCGACGGCCTCGAGCTGACCGAGACCGAGCAGCTGATCGGCGAGCGGATCCTGAAGGAGATCCGCGAGCGGCTCACCTTCCTCGAGAACGTCGGCGTCGGCTACCTGCAGCTCGACCGCGCCGCCTCGACGCTCTCCGGCGGCGAGGCGCAGCGGCTGCGACTGGCGACGCAGATCGGGAGCCAGCTCGTCGGCGTGCTCTACATCCTCGACGAGCCCTCGATCGGCCTCCACCAGCGCGACAACGGCAAGCTGATCACGACGCTCGAGCGGCTGCGCGACCTCGGCAACACGGTGCTCGTGGTCGAGCACGACGAGCAGATGATGCGCGCGGCCGATCACCTCGTCGACATGGGCCCCGGCGCCGGCGTGCACGGCGGCCACGTCGTCGCCGAGGGCACGGCGAAGCAGGTCGAGCGGAACGCGAAGTCGATCACCGGCCAGTTCCTGTCGGGCAAGCGCGAGATCGCGATCCCTGAGCGGCGTACCGAGGACACCGGCACCTTCAGCGTCCGCGGGGCCTCGATGCACAACCTGAAGGACATCGACGTCGACTTCCCAGTCGGCAAGTTCGTCTGCGTCACCGGCGTCTCCGGCTCGGGCAAGTCGACGCTCGTGAACGAGATCGTCTACAAGGCGCTCGCCAACCGGCTGCACCGGATGCGGGTCAAGCCGGGCGACCACGTCTCGGTCGACGGGATCGATTGCTACGACAAGGTGATCGACATCGACCAGTCGCCGATCGGCCGCACCCCGCGCTCGAACCCGGCCACCTACACCGACATCTTCACGCCGGTCCGTGAGCTGTACTCGATGACGCCCGAGGCGAAGGTGCGCGGTTACAAGCCCGGGCGGTTCTCGTTCAACGTCCGCGGCGGGCGCTGCGAGACGTGCAAGGGCGACGGGACGATCAAGATCGAGATGCACTTCCTGCCGGACGTCTACGTGCCGTGCGAGACCTGCGGCGGCAAGCGCTACAACCGCGAGACGCTCGAGGTGCGCTTCAAAGGCAAGTCGATCGCCGACGTGCTCGAGATGTCGGTCGAAGAGGCGCTGGCCTTCTTCGCCAAGATCCCGAAGCTGCGCCGGCGGCTGCAGACGCTGCACGACGTCGGGCTCGACTACGTCAAGCTCGGCCAGCCGGCGACGACGCTCTCCGGTGGCGAGGCGCAGCGCGTCAAGCTGGCGAAGGAGCTCGGCAAGATCGCAACCGGCCGTACGCTCTACATCCTCGACGAGCCCACGACCGGCCTCCACTTCGCCGACATCGAGAAGCTGCTCGAGGTGCTGCAGCGGCTCGTGGACGCGGGCAACACGGTGCTCGTGATCGAGCACAACCTCGACGTGATCAAGCAGGCCGACTGGATCGTCGACCTCGGGCCCGAGGGCGGCGAGGGCGGGGGCGAGGTGATCGCGACCGGGACGCCGGAGCAGGTTGCGGCGACCGAGGAGTCGGCCACCGGCCAGTACCTGCGTGAGCTGCTACCTGCTCGCGAGCACGTCGCCGCCTAGCGGGCGGCGGCGCCGGTCAGCCGGTACACCACTCGAGCCGTCTGGCCCTGCAGCGGGTTCCCGGCCGAGAGTGGCAGGCTGATCGTCAGGCGCAGGTGGTCGGTCCGGCCGGCGCGACGGGAGAGGTGGTTCAGCCTGAGCGCGCGCTTGCCTGCCAGCGGGACGTTCTTCACGACGCTCCAGTGCCGGCCGCGGCAGACGTAGGCCTTCGTCCCCCGCTTCTTCGTCCACCGCTTCGCGCAGCGGTCGATCCCGAGGCGGATGCCGCCGGTCGAGTTGGAGCGCAGCAGGAGCGAGCTGCCCCTGGTCGCCGTCCTCAGCACGATCGTCGCGAAACGGCCGCTGTAACGGAGCTCGAGCGTTCGCTCGGCCCTGTCGCCCGGCGCGAATGCGCCGACGCGGGCGAGAACATGAGGGCCGACAGTGAGCCGGTGAGCGCCGCGAGAGACGCGCCCGAGCGGGCTCGCGCTGGCGAACCCGGCGCAGAGCCCGAGTGCGATCAGGGCTCCCGCAGCTGCCAGGAGCGCGATCGTGGCGACGACCCGTCCCGGCCGGCCTTGCCGTCCGTTCTGGCCGAGGAGGTGCATGGCCGCTACTGGTTCGTGCCGGCGCGCTGGACGCCGGTGAACGTGTAGCCGACCGTCGACGAGAGGTTCTGCAGGGTGTTGCCGGCGGTGCTGGGGAGCGTGACCGTCACGCGGAGGTGGTCGGTCGTGCCGGCGGTGAGGGTGAGGTTCAAGAGCGCGATGTTGCTGCCGATCAGCGGCCGGGATGCGAGCACGGCCGAGGGCGTGCCGCCACAGGTGTACGTGTAGGGCGGCCCCGACTCCGTCCACGCGACCGAGCACTTGTCGATCGCGACCTGGAGGCCGTCGGTCGCGTCGGTGTCGAGCCCGGAGGAGGTGGAGGCGTTCGTGGTCAGCGTCGCCGAGCCGAGGTCGACGGTGCCGGCGTAGTTGAGGTCGATCGCGCGCTGCATCGTGTCGCCGGCGGCGATCGCGCTGGCGCCGGTGCCGAGCCGGTTGGTCGGGCCCGACGTGAGCGAGAGGGTGCCGCTGGCGATCGTGTGGCTCGTGCTGGTCGAGCTGGTGAAGGTCGCGAAGGTGCCGAGACCGGCGATGGCGGCGGCGGCGCAGAGCAGGGCGATCGAAGCGATCACCTTGTTCGTCGTCGCGCTGGGGGTGAGGGGCTGCCGCCGCATCACTTCCTGTCTCGGCAGTCCGAGGGCCGCTCGTCTCCCCCTTCCGGGGGAGTTGCTCAGTCGAGGTAGTACGAGTAAGTGACGATCGCCCGGTCGGTCACGGACTTGACGCAGTTCGGGTTCTGACCGTTTCCGCACAGCGGCGAGAGCCAGTAGTAGAGCTTGATCACCAGGTTGTTGGCCTTGGTGACGTCGTTCACCTCCGGCAGGGAGACCGTGTCGCTCGCGAAGGTCGTCCCGCTGCTCGTGCACGCGACCGGCGAGGCGCCGCTGCCGTGCGTCGCGAGCGAGGTCGCGCCGTTGAAGGTCTCGAGGTAGTAGCAGAGGCTCCCGCCGTTCGTGACCGCCGCCGAGGCGTGCCAGACGTTCGTGAGCGTGACGGCCGTCACGACGGAGCCCGTCGGGACAAACGGCTCGAGCGTGAGCTTGAGGTACTTGGTCGTCGCGGGCGTGGCCGACGGCCAGTTGGTCGTTGGGGTGTACGTGGTCGCGTCGACGGTGGCGAGCGGCCAGGGAGCGGCTGCCGGAGTGCCGCTCGTGTCGTCGACCGACTGGATCTCGTAGGCCGTGAACGCCGCGTACGGCGTGGAAGCTGTGAGCGTAGCGAGGTCGATGTTGACGGTCTTGACCTTCGTGCCGGTTTCCCAGACGTACGCGCGAATTACGAGCCCGTTGGCCCGGTCGGTGCTCGTCACCTCGGGGAGCGCGGTCGAGATCGTTGTCAGCGTGGCGCCGGTGCTGCAGCCCGACGGGCTCGCGTAGCTGCCGTGGGTGCCGATCACGCTGCCGCCCGAGCGGACGTCGAACCAGAAGCACGCATTGCCGGCCTGCGCGCCACCGGAGCTCGCGAGGCGAAGGTTGAACTGCGCTCCGGAGACCGAGAGGCCACCGGCCTGGGCGCTGCTCATCGTGAGCTCGACGTAGTTGTTCGTCCCGGAAGCGATCGCCGTCGAGGTTGTCGCCACCGTCCCGTCGGCGTAGGAGTAGGCATCGGACTTGTTCGACTCCGCGCCGCTGCTCGCGTCGCGTAGATCCTGGGCGGCGAGCGAGCGCGGGCCGGGGAAGATGTGCTTGGTGACGATCGTCTGCGTCCCGCCGGTGGTCAGCGCGGTGAACCCGGCAAGCGCGCCCGAGACGACCACGAATGCAGCCAGAGCGGAGCCGACGACTGCGCCCCAGCGAACCGGCCGCAGCAGCGGCTTCGGCTCAGCTGAGCGAGCGCGCCGCATCGGGTGCCTCGTTGTCTCCGCCGGTTCCGGGAGCCCGCCAGATCCGCCACAGGCCGAGCAGTGCGAGTAGCAGCGGCACGCCGAAGACCGCCAGCGTCCGGATGCGCGGGCTGCGCAGCCAGACGATGCCCCAGCCGGCCTTCGGCACCACGGCCCGGACGCGCCAGGCGGTGGTGCCGTTCAGGCGCGCGAGCCATGGGTCCCGCGCGTTGTTCGCATCGCCCTTCGTGCGAACGAAGGTCTGGCCACCGCGCCTCAGGACGGCGACCACCCGGTGCGTCTGCACGTGGTGGTCGTCGACCGGGATGTGGTAGCTGATCATCTGGCCGACTCGGACGTCCGCGAGTCGCTCGGGCGTCACGACGACCAGGTCGCCGGGCGCGAAGGTCGGCCGCATGCTCCCCGAGAGGACGGTCTCGGTTCGGTACCAGCCGGTGTGCGGCAGGAGGCCGAGCAGGAGCAGGACGAGCAGCGCGAGCCCCAGGGCGAGGCGCGCAGGCAGCTCGCCTGCACGGCTGACAGCAGCGAGACGGAGCGCCGATTCGGCGCCCCGTCTCCTGCTTGCGCTGCGAGCGCGCACGTGACCTCCGCTACTTGCCGGTCGCGGTGCGCTGCGTGCCGGTGAAGGCGTAGCTGATCGTCGACGTCTGGTTCTGGAACGTGTTCCCGGCCGCGCCAGGAAGCGTCAGCGTGACGCGCAGGTGGTCGGTCGCTCCTGCAGTCGTCGAGCCGAGGTTGGACAGCGCGAGCGTGCTGCCGATCACCGCCCGCGTGGCGAGCACCGACGACGTCGTGCCGCCGCACGTGTACGTGTAGGGAGGGCCGGACTCCGTCCAGGCGACCGAGCACTTGTCGATCACCATCTGCAGCCCGTTCGTGGCGTCGGTGTCGAGCAGCGAGCTGGTCGGCGCCGTCGTCGTCAGCGTGATCGAGGCGAGGTCGAGCGAGCCAGAGTTGAGCAGGTCGACGCTGCGCTGGATCGTGTCGCCCGGGGCGATTGCAGTCGCGCCGATGTTGAGCCGGTTCGTCGAGGCTCCAGTCGCGCCGAGCGCGATCGTGACGGTGCCCGAGGAGATCGTGTGGCTCGTCGAAGTCGAGCTCGTGAAGGTCGCGAAGGTGCCGAGGCCGGCGATGCTGGCGGCCGCGCCGAGCACGGCGAGGGATGCCAGTAGCTTGCGCGTGGGGGACCAGCCGCCGCTGCCGGCCGCGCGCGATCGAGTTGCAGAACGCAAGTTCATCTCCGATGTCTCCTGACTTGGGGTTCGCCGCGTGGTGCTTCGCTGCTCATCGGCGCGGGCGCAGTCCCTCTTTAGGGGGAAAAAGGGGGGTTCCAAAAGGCAACGGAAAAGCGCGTTTCCGGCCGGGGTACGCTGGGGCGATGGCGACCCGCATCGAAGTCGCTGGCCAGGTCGACGAGCGCGTTTGGCTGAAGCGCGCGGTGCTCGTGCTCGTCCGCCCGCGCGACGTGTTCCGCGCGATGCGCGACAACTCGGATCCGGCCGCCCGCGCCAGAAGCGAGGCCGTGCTCGCGCTGGTCATCCTCAGCGGCATCGGCACGGTGCTCTGGACGCCCGTCGCCGGCACGCTGATGGACGTCAACGGCCCGCACGCGAGCGACTGGCTCGACATCTCGATCTGGGCGTTCTTCCTCGGCAGCGCCTACGGGGCCGCCTTCTACTTCGTCGGCGGACTCATCGTGTACGCGCTGACGCGCGCCGTGGGTGGGATCACCTATCGCCAGGCGCGGCACGTGCTCGCCTTCGCCTCGGCGCCGGTGGCGCTCTCGCTGCTCTTTCTCTGGCCGGTTCGGCTGGCGGCCTACGGCGAGGATCTGTTCAGGACCGGCGGCTCCGACCATGGGGCCGGCAACACGGCCTTCGTCGTGCTCGAGCTGCTGGTCGTCGCCTGGTCGCTCGCGCTACTCGTGCTCGGCCTGCGCGCGGTCCGCGGGCAGGCGGGCCTCGAACGCGGCTAGCTCCTCGTCCGGGATCGCGTAGGTGTGCTGCTCCTCGGGGAAGCGCCCCTCCCGCACGTCGTCGACGTAGGCCTCGAGCGCTTTCCTGGCCTGGCCGGCGAGATCCGCATAGCGCTTGACGAAGCGAGGCGCCTTGCCCTCGTACAGCCCGAGCAGGTCGTGCCAGACGAGCACCTGGCCGTCACAGTCCGCTCCGGCGCCGATGCCGATCGTCGGCACCTCCAGCGCCTCGGTCACGCGCGCCGCGACCGGCGCCGGGACCGCCTCGAGCACGATTGCGAAGCAGCCGGCCGCCTCGAGCGCGAGCGCGTCCTCGTACAGCCGTTCCGCCTTCTCGGCCGTGCGGCCTTGGGCCTTGAAGCCCCCGAGCATGGTGGCCGACTGCGGCGTCAGGCCGACGTGCCCCATCACCGGCACGCCCGCCCCGACGATCGCCTGCACGCGCGAGAGCGTCGGGCCTGCGCCCTCGAGCTTGACCGCGTCGGCGCCGGCCTCCTTGACGAAGCGCACGGCGTTGTCGACCGCCGATTCGTCGGAAGCCTGGAAGGAGCCGAACGGCATGTCGGCGATCACGAGCGGCCGCTTCGCCCCGCGCACGACCGCGCGCGTCAGCATCAACAGCTCGTCCATCGTGACCGGCACGGTCGACTCGTTGCCGAGCACGACCATCCCGGCCGAGTCGCCGACCAGCACGAGCTCGACGCCCGCCTCGTCCGCGATCCGGCCGCTGGGGAAGTCGTAGGCCGTCACCATCGCGAGCTTCTGCCCGCGGCGCTTCAGCTCGGCGAGCTCGGGCAGCGGCAGCTTGCCGTGGGTCCAGGACGCGTACTTGCTCACGGTGAGTCTCCTTCCAGGACGACGTTGTCGATCAAACGTGTGGTGCCGACGCGCACGGCGCCGGCAAGGACGCGCGGCTCGAAGTCGGCCTCCTCGAAGTAGTCGACCTCGAGGCCGTCGAGCAGGCTGCGATCGTGCGCGGCCAGGGCGCGGGGAAGGGCGAGCGCGCGCTCGCGCTCCTCGGGCGAGAGGTAGGCGTTGCGCGAAGAGAGCGCGAGCCCGTCTGCGTCGCGCACGGTCGGCACGACGCGGATCTCGACCGGCACGGCCAGGTCGCGCACCATCCGCCGGACGACCGCGACCTGCTGCGCGTCCTTCTGGCCGAAGTAGGCACGGCGCGGGCGAACGAGGTTGAACAGCTTCAGGCAGACGGTGGCGACGGCGCGAAAGTGGCCGGGCCGGTGCTCGCCCTCGAGCATCGCGCCGAGCCGCTCGACGTCGACCCAGGTCTCGAAGCCCGGCGGGTAGATCTCCTCGTCCTCCGGCACGTAGAGGACGTCGACGCCCGCCTGACCGGCGAGCTCGGCGTCGTGGGTCGCGTCGCGCGGGTAGCGCTCGAGGTCCTCGCCCTCGCCGAACTGGGCCGGGTTGACGAACAGGCTCGCGACGACGGTCTCGTTCTCGCGCCGGGCCGCCTCGAACAGGGCCAGGTGCCCCTCGTGGAAGGCGCCCATCGTCGGCACGAGCCCGACCTCGCCTTCGAGCCCGAGCTCCGCCACGCTGCGGGCGATTTTCATCGAGCCGTCGCCTCTGCGAGCACGTCATAAAGCGGCTCGAGGTCCGGACGGGCCCCGCGGATCGCCTCGCGGTGCGCCTCGACCGTCGCCCAGTCACCGCGTTCGATCGGGCCGGTCAGCTCGAAGCCGTTCTCGATCGTCCGGCGCATCAGCGGCTCGAGCGCCTCGGGCGGAGCGCCCGCGGCGGCGACGAGGCTCGCGGCGGCCTCGTGCAGCGTGACCAGGTAGTTCGAGGCCATCGCGGCGCCGGCGTGGTAGAGCGGGCGCTCGGCGTCGGCGAGCTCGAACGGCTCGAGCCCGAGGGTGCGCGCAAGCTCGAGGGCCTGTCCCCGGGCCTCGTCCGTCTCGGCCGTGACCGCGGCCCAGGCGCCATCGAGCTGCTCCGGCCCTCGCGCGCGCGTGAACGTCTGCAGCGGGTGGAGCGAAAAGCGACGCTCGTGAGGGTCGAGCGCGGAGAGCGGGGTCGCCCCCGAGACGTGTCCGATCCAGCCATGTCCCGGGGACAGTCCCTGGGCCACGTCCCGGATGGCCGTGTCCGGTACGCAGAGCAGCGCCAGCGCGGCGCCGTTCTCACGCAGCTCGACGCCGCGCTCCTCCAGGCGCGCGGCGAGAGCCGTGCCGACACGGCCGCGACCGATCACGTTGACGCTCTTGAACATTGAATGCTCCAGTTCCGTAGCGGATACCGGGCGTGCCGAAGTCTAGCTCGACAAGCGGGCTTCGAGCGCCCGCCGCGTCTCCGGCCAGGTCTCGGCCGTGACCGCGTACCAGGCCGAGTCTCGCCGTTCGCCGCCGCGGACGACCATGTGCCAGCGGTGGATTCCCTCGAACTCGGACGGGATCGCCGCCAGCGCGGCGCGGGCGCGCTCGTTCAGCGCGTCGGTCTTGAACTCGACGCGGAGGCAGCCGAGCTCGTCGAACGCATTCCGCAGCAACAGGTACTTCGCCTCGGTGTTCGCGCCGGTTCCCCAAGCCGTTGGATTGAGCCAGGTGTTGCCGATCTCGAGCCTCCGGTGCTCGGGCGCGAGCGCGAGGTAGCTCGTGGAGCCGATCACCTCGCCGTCGCGGAGCACGGCGAACGGCTGGCGATCCGCCTGGGGCCGGAGCACGTCGTCGATCCAGAGGTCGATGTCCCGCGTCCACATCCACTGCCAGGTGCGCTCGTCGGCCGCGGCCGCGCGCAGGCCGGCCTCGTGCTCGGCGCCGACCGGCTCCAGCACAACGAGCCGTCCCTCGAGCCGCCTCGCCAGGTCGTCGAACATTGGTGGCATGATGAACGAGAAGTGGGCCGTGATCGGGGGGTGGAGAAATCCGAGCTGCTGCTGGCGGCGGCTCGTTACCTGAACGAGACGCTGGAGCTGGAGCGCGTCTACGACCGCTTCAGCGAGTTGCTGGCCGAGGCCGTGCCGCACAACGGCGTGATCGTGTCGTCGTTCGACCCGGAGACTGAGCTGATCAGCTGCGACTACGCGTGGGTCGACGGCGAGCAACTCGACGCGGCGATCCTGCCGCCGCTGCCGCTGAACCGCGACGGCGGTGGGATGCAGAGCCGGGTGATCGTGAGCGGGGAGCCGCTGCTCCAGAACGACGTGCCCGAGCAGGTCAAGGATCCGGCCGGCGTCTACTACGACGTCGACCGCGAAGGTCACATTCGCAAGCTGCCCGACGAAGGGCCGCCGGGCGTGCAATCGGCGCTGATGCTCCCAGTCAAGCAGGAGGGCGAGGTGGTGGGGGTCGTCCAGCTGATGCACGAGACGGTTCGGTACGACGACGAGCAGCGAGAGCTGGCCGAGGGGCTGGTCGGCCTGATGGCGGCAGCCGTGCGCAACGCCCGGCTGCACGAGCAGGCGCAGGCCGAGGCGGCTGCGAGGGCGCGGGCAGAGGCCACGGCCGCAGCCCGCGAGCAAGCCGCGCGCGTGCTCGAGGCCGTGGGCGACGGCGTGATGATGGTCGACGGCGACGGCAAGCTGCGCTTCTGGAACCGGTCCGCTGAGCTGATCACCCATCACGCGCGTGACGATGTCGTCGGGCGCGCCGCCGGGGAAGTGCTGAACGACTGGCACGCGATCGCCGCCGAGATCCCGATCTCCGAGGAGGCCGAGCTCGCGCGCCCGGTGACGCTGCCGGTCGACGTGGGCGGAAGCGAGTTCTGGCTCTCGTTCGTCGCCGTCCGCGGCGCGAACGGGATCGTCTACACCTTTCGTGACCTGACCGTCGATCGCGGCCTCGAGGCTGCGAAGAGCGACTTCATCGCCACGCTTTCACACGAGCTCCGCACTCCCATGACCGCGGTCCTGGGCGCCGCGAAGACGCTGCTCCGCGACGACATCGCGCTGTCGCCCGAGCGCCGCCAGCAGCTGCTCGAGATGATCGGCGCGCAGGGCACGCGACTGACGCAGATCACCGAGGAGGTGCTGCTCGCCAACCGCCTCGACCGGGGCGACCTTCGCATCGACAGCGAGCGCGTCGACCTCGCGCAGCTCGTCGACCACGCGCTCGAGACGATGCGCCAGGACGCGCCGGAGTCGATCTCGCTCACCGCGGAGGGCAACGGCGCCGCCGCGATCGGCGACCGCGACCGGATCGAGCAGGTGCTGGTGAACCTGATCGACAACGCCGTCAAGTACTCGCCCGAGGGCGGAGAGGTGGTCGTCCGCACGGTGCCCGCCGCGGCCAGTGTGCGCGTCGAGGTCGCCGACGAAGGAATCGGCATCCCGCCGGCCGAGCAGGAAGCGGTCTTCGAGAAGTTCTATCGCGGCGACCCGCAGCACCTCTCGGTGCCCGGCGGCACCGGCCTCGGCCTCTACATCTGCCGCGAGCTGGTGCAGCGGATGGGCGGCTCGATCGGCGTCCGCTCGAGCCCCGGCGAGGGCTCGACCTTCTGGTTCGACCTGCCGAAGGCGTGATCCGTCCGGTGGGGAGTCGAAGATGCGGACCCGTTGCTAGGGTCTGACACGGTGCCGATCTACGAATACGTCTGCATGGAGTGCGAGTCGCACTTCGAGGAGCTCGTCCGGAACGGCGAGGAGCCGGACTGCCCGGACTGCGCCGCCGCGAACGTGCGCAAGCAGTTCTCGGTCTTCGCGACGCACGGCACCGCCGAGCAGCCCAGCTTCGGATCTTCCGGCGGCGGTTGCTGCGGCGGTTCGTGTGGCTGCGGCTGAACACGAGCTGACCGAGCTCGAGGCGTTCGAGCGCCAGATCGCCGGCTGCACGCGCTGCCGGCTCGCAGAGGGCCGGACGCAGGTCGTCTTCGGCGTCGGCGACCCGCACGCCGATCTGATGTTCGTCGGCGAGGCGCCGGGCTTTCACGAGGACAAGCAGGGCTACCCGTTCGTCGGCCAGGCCGGGAAGCTGCTCGACAAGCTGCTCGCCGGGATCGGGCTGCTCCGCGACGACGTCTACATCGCGAACACGGTCAAGTGCCGGCCGCCGGGAAACCGCGACCCGCAGCCCGACGAGAAGCAGGCGTGCGAGCCGTACCTCTTCCGGCAGATCGAGTTGATCCGGCCAAAGGTGATCGCGACGCTCGGCAACCACGCGACCAAGCAGCTGACCGGCAAGGAGACCGGCATCACGCGCGTGCACGGGCAGCCGCAGCGGCTGAACGTCGGTGCGCTGGCGGTGGTGCTGTACCCGCTCTACCATCCGGCCGCGGCGCTCTACACGCCGGCGACGTTCAAGGTGCTCGAGGAGGACTTCGCCCGCCTGCCCGAGCTGCTCGGCGCTCCGGTTCCCGAGCCTGCGTCCGTCGTGCCGCTGCTCGCGCCGCCTCCCGCGCCCGAGCCAACGGTCCAGCTCGG
>Ga0307289_10000843_pt1 | contig 13332 bp, 10 predicted proteins | sample ER_DNA_143_FD_194483 | JGI IMG/M metagenome (GOLD analysis project Ga0307289, IMG submission 194483) | Bulk soil microbial communities from the East River watershed near Crested Butte, Colorado, United States - ER_DNA_143 | ecosystem: Environmental > Terrestrial > Soil > Floodplain | place...
GTGGAAGAAGTACAGGCCGAAGTCGACCAGCGCGCCGACGACCGGGGCGCCGTCGACGAGGAGGCACTTCTCGTCGAAGTGCCAGCCGCGGGGGCGCACGACGATGGTGGCGAGGCGCTGGTCGGTGCGCAGCGCATACTCCTTGCCCTTCTCGTTCGTGAAGGTGATGGTGTGCCGGATCGCGTCGCGCAGGCTGACCTGGCCGCCGATCACGTTGCGCCAGTGCGGCGTACTGGCGTCCTCCAGGTCGGCCAGCCACACTCGGGCACCCGAGTTGAGGGCGTTGATCGTCATCTTCCGGTCGGTCGGCCCGGTCATCTCGACGCGACGGTCGACGAGGTCTTCCGGCGCGGGCGCGACCCGCCAGTCGCCGTCGCGGATCTCCTTGGTCTCCGCGAGGAAGTCGAGCTTGCCGGTTCGCGCCACGCCGTCGCGGCGGGTCTTGCGGGCGGCGAGCAGCTCGCCACGGCGCGCGCCGAACTGGCGCTGCAGCGCGGCGACGAAGTCCAGAGCCTCCTCGGTGAGGATGTCCTCCTGTCCGTCAACGGGCGCGCCCGTCACCTCGACGCTGGACTCAGCGGGCACTGGTGGCTCCTTCCATGGCGGCGTCCGGTTGGTTTCCGGGCACGGTCTCCTCGGTCGGCGGAGTGGCCTCGGCGGCGGCCGGGGTCGCGTTTCCCTGCCGGGTCGCGGCTTCGCGGACCGCGTGGGCCACCGCGGGGGCGACCGCCGGGTCGAAGACCGACGGGACGATGTAGCTGCTGTTGAGCTCGGCCTCGTGGACGCAGCCGGCGATGGCGCTCGCCGCGGCCAGCATGACCTCCTGGGTGATCTCGTGAGCGCCGGCGTCGAGCATGCCGCGGAAGAAGCCGGGGAACGCCAGGACGTTGTTGATCTGGTTCGGGAAGTCGGAGCGGCCGGTCGCGACCACGGCGGCCGTCTTGCCGGCCTCCAGCGGGTCGACCTCGGGATCGGGATTGGCCAACGCGAAGACGATCGCGTCGGGCGCCATGGTGGCGACGTCGTCACCGGTCAACAACCGCGGCGCGGAGACGCCGATGAAGACGTCGGCGCCGGCCAGGACCTCGGACAAGGTACCGGTCTGACCGTCCGGGTTGGTGTTCTGGGCGATCCAGCGGCGGGCCGGCTCCTGGTGCTCCTGGTCGGAGTGGAGAGCGCCCTTGCGGTCGCACGCGACGATGTGCCCCACGCCCTGGGCGTGCAGCAGCGTGATGATGGCGTGCCCGGCCGCACCGACGCCGCTGATGACGACGCGCACATCCTCGATCCGCTTGCCGACGACCTTGAGCGCGTTGGTGAGGGCGGCGAGAACGACGATGGCGGTGCCGTGCTGGTCGTCGTGGAAGACGGGGATGTCCAGCTCCGCGCGAAGGCGCTCCTCGATCTCGAAGCAGCGCGGGGCGGCGATGTCCTCGAGGTTGATCCCGCCGTAGACCGGGGCGATGAGCTTGACGGTGCGGATGATCTCCTCGGTGTCCTGAGTGTCGAGGCACACCGGCCAGGCGCTGACGCCGGCGAACTGCTTGAACAGGGCGGCCTTGCCCTCCATCACCGGCAGCGCGGCCGCGGGGCCGATGTTGCCGAGGCCCAGGACCGCGGAGCCGTCGGTCACCACCGCGACGGTGTTGCGCTTGATGGTGAGCCGACGGACGTCCTCAGGGTTCTTGGCGATCGCCAGGCAGACCCGGGCGACGCCCGGGGTGTAGGCCCGAGACAGGTCGTCGCGGTTCTTGAGCGGCACGCGCGGGTTGACCTCGAGCTTCCCGCCGAGGTGCATGAGGAAGGTCCGGTCGCTGACCTTGCGTACCGTGACGCCGGGAACCTGGGCCAGCTCGTCGACGATGGCGTCGGCGTGCTCGGCGTCGGACGCGTTGCACGTGACGTCGACGACGAGCCGGTCCGCGTGGGACTCCACGACGTCGAGCGCCGTCAGCGCTCCGTTGGCACTGCTCACCGCGGCGACCAGGCCGCTGGTGGCTCCCGAGGCGGACGGGGTCTCTACACGAACCGTGATCGCATAGCCGGGACTTGGTGTCGCCATCGCTGCTCCCTTGCACCGAATTTTCGTAATGCGGATAGTATTGTCTGTCTAGCGGAATTTCAACTCTTTGTTGATATACGCCGGGCGGCCGCGCGACGCACGACCTAGCATTTCGGCATACGGAAACTTTGGGAAGCAGCCCTCGAGGAGGACGCGATGACGGCGGCAGCTGCGGCCGGCGCGGGCCGGGACGCCCGAGTGGTGGACAAGGGTGCGACGCGCTCCGGGACGGTGCAGTCCATCGAGCGCGCCTTCGGGCTGCTCGAGACGATGGCCGACCACGGCGGGATGATGGGCCTGTCCCAGCTGGCCGCCGAGTCCGGGCTCCCGCTGCCGACCATCCACAGGCTGTTGCGTACCCTCGTCGACCTGGGGTACCTGCGACAGGACGCCGGCCGTCAGTACGTGCTGGCCCCGCGGCTGATCCGGCTGGGCGAGAGCTCGGGGGCGATGCTCAGCGTCTGGGCCAAGCCCCACCTCGACCACCTGGTCGCCGAGCTCGGCGAGTCGGCCAACCTCGCGATGCTCGACGGCGACCAGATCGTCTACGTCGCGCAGGCCCAATCGCGCCGGGCCATGCGGATGTTCACCGAGGTCGGCCGACGGGTGCTGCCGCACTGCACGGCGGTCGGCAAGGCGATCCTGGCGCAGATGCCCGAGGAGCAGGTGCACGACCTGCTGCGCCGGACCGGGATGCCGGAGCACACCGAGCACACCATCACCGACCCGGATGCGTTCGCCAAGGCCCTCATCTGGGTTGACGAGCACGGCTACGCGATCGACGACGAGGAGCAGGAGCACGGGGTGCGGTGTGTCGCGGTCGCCGTTCCCGACGCGCCGACACGGCTGGGCCTGTCGGTGAGCGGCCCAGCCACCCGAATGACGCCGGCCGTCATCGAGCGGACGGTGCCGATCCTCCGCGCCGCGGCCGCCGACCTGTCCCACGACCTCGCCTGATCCGGCCGCCTTTCCGCTTCCAGGCTCATGTTCTGGTGAGTTTTCACGCCCTGGAACCGTCCGAAGTGGCAACAACGTGAGCCTGGAAGATGTCTACATCTGTTCGGGTGAGTCCACTCCGAGCAGGCCCAGGCCCTCGACGAGCACGGCCAGGGTCAGCGCGCACAGCGCCAGCCGGGACTCGCGCAGCTCGTCGGTCTCCGCCTTGAGCACCGGATGGTGCTCGTAGAACGTCGAGAACGCCTGCGCCAGGTCGAAGAGGTATGCGGCGAGCCGGTGCGGTTCCAGCGCATCACCCACGTGGGCGACCACCGACCCGAACTCCAGGAGAGCGAGGGCGAGCCCGCGTTCGCCGGCGTCCGCGATCACGACTCGACGGCGCTCGCCGCCTGCGCCCTCGGTCGCGGGGCCGAGACCCGCGTTCCGGAAGATCGAGCGGACCCGCGCCGCCGCATACTGCAGATAGGGGCCGGTGTTGCCGGTGAGCGAGACCATCCGGTCGAGGTCGAAGACGTACTCGCTGTCGTGGGCGACGGACAGGTCGGCGTACTTGACCGCCCCGATCCCGATCTGGGGCGCGATGGCGGCGCGAACCTCCTCAGGCAGGTCGGGACGCGCCTGGTCGAGGACGCCGCGCGCGGCCGCGATCGCCTCGTCGAGCAGTCCGGTCAACCGCGGGGTCTCTCCCGACCGGGTGCGCAGCAGCTTCCGGTCCCTGCCGAGGACATTGCCGATGTGGACGTGGATCACCCGGACGTCGTCGGGAAGCCAGCCGGCGAGCCGCGCGGTCTCCCAGACCATCTGGAAGTGCAACGCCTGCGTGGCCCCGACGACGTAGACGATGCGGCTGCCGTGCAGCTGGTTCGCGCGGTACCGGATGGTGGCGAGGTCGGTGACGCCGTATCCGTAGCCGCCGTCGGACTTGCGGATGATGAGGGGGACGGGCTTGCCCTCCCGGCCGGTGTACCCGTCGAGGAAGACGCAGAGGGCACCGTCGCTGATCCTCGCGATGCCCTTCGCCTCGAGCTCGTCGCAGATCGCGGCCAGCTCGGCGTTGTAGCGGGACTCCGGCGCAAGATCGGCCTCCGTCAACGTGACACCGAGGATGCGGTAGGCGCGGTCGAGGTAGTGCTTCGAGAGCTCGACGACCTCCGCCCACAGTCGCAGGGTGTCGCCGTCGCCGGCCTGGAGCGCGACCACCCGCGCCCGGGCCCGGGCGGCGAAGGCGGGATCGCGGTCGAAGTCGGCCCGGGCCGCCTGGTAGAAGCCATTCGGGTTCGACTCGAGCAGGGCGGCCTCCTCGGAACCCTCGCCCACGTCGAGGAGGTGCTCGATGAGCATCCCGAACGGCGTACCCCAGTCGCCGATGTGGTTCTGGCGGATGACATCGTGGCCCAGTCTCTCCAGGGTGCGGGCCAGCGCGTCGCCGACCACCGTGGTCCGCAAGTGGCCGACATGCATCTCCTTGGCCAGGTTGGGTGATGAGTAGTCGATGGGGATGTGCTGGCGGGGTTGGACCGGTATGCCGAGGCGGGCGTCGGCGGCCATGGTCGCGACCGCGGTCGCCAGCCACCGGTCGGACAGGGTGATGTTGAGAAACCCCGGACCGCTCACCTCCACCGACTCCGCGATCCCGTCGAGGTCGAGCTGCGCCGTCACCATGGCCGCCACTTCCCGTGGCGGCATACCGACCTTCTTGGCCAGGGCGAGCGGCGCGTTGGCCTGCAGGTCGGCGAACTGGGAGGGCCGCAGCACCGGATCGGCGTGCCGCAGCTCCGGGTAGTCCTCGCCAAAGGCCGCGGCGATGGCCGCGGTGACCCGGGGCGCGAGGACGTCGTGGGGAGACGGCATGTCCACAAGGCTATGGGTGACCCACCCATTCGGAGGATTTCGAGATCGCGCCCCGGGCACGAGACTGTCGGCATGAATGATCGCTGGTCCCTGCCTCAGGCGTCCCCCGCCTTCGGCAGCTCCGGTGAGCCGGTCGAACCGGTGGCGTTCGGGAAGCCCGCGGCGCCGCTCATCGGCGAGATGCCACCGGATATCGCCACGCACTTCCCGCACGGCACCGACGCGGGTTGGCGGCCGGACCCGAACGTGGCCGGCCAGCTGCGGCTCTGGGACGGTCGGCACTGGACGGAGCACGTGCGGCCGCTGGACCCGGAGGCAGAGGTCCGCAAGGCGGCTCCGCCGATACGCACCAACGAAGGCGTTCGGGCCTGGGCGCTCATCGCCCAGCTCATGCTCGCGCTGAAGGTCCTCGCTTCGTGTACGGCGCTGCTCTGGGGCATCGTCACCCTGAACAGCATTCAGATCTGGACCCTGCAGCCTGGCGGCCTCCATGAGGACGAGGCACGAGCGGTTCTGCGGACGATGATCCTCATCTTTCTCGCCCTGCTCGGGGTGTGGTTGTTCTCGGCGATCTTCCAGCTCGTGTGGGTTGCCGTGGCGCGCAACGACCGCCACATGAACCGGGCGCTCCTCCGGGGGTCGCTCGTCGGGACGATGGTCGGCTGGTTCGTGCCGCTCTACCGGTTCCGTGTCGTCTGGCGGACGCTAACGGACCTCTGGCAGGGCTCCGATCCACGACGGGCCGGTCACGGTCCCACCACCGCGTCCCGCGCCGCTCCTCCGCTGGTGATCAGCTACTTCGTGCTGATGCTGCTCCGGGGCACTACCGTCTTCGCGCCCAGCCTCGTTCTCTCGTTGGCGTTGTTACGGATCCAGCAGGCACTGGGCACGGTCGACCATTTGCGAGACGGCATCTTCCTCTTCATCGCGATGACCGCACTCGATGTCGCAGCCACCGTCTGCCTCATCCTCATCATCACGTGGGTCACCGACAATCTCCGGGGGCGCACGCCCGCACCCGGCACGACGACCGCGAAACCGCTCGGCGCGCAGTTCACGCGCATGTGAGCTTCGACGGTCGATCGGGGGACACCGGCGCGGCATACCAAAGCAGGGGGAGGGTATGCCGCGCCGGTGGCATGAGGCGGCCGGCCGGCGGTGTAAGGGCTACCGCTGGGTGGCCAGGCCGAGGTCCGCCACGGACTTGTCTCGCATCTCGACCTTGCGGACCTTGCCCGTGACGGTCATCGGGAACTCGCCGACGATCTGGACGTAGCGTGGGATCTTGTAGTGGGCCAGCTTGCCCGTGGCGAACTCGCGGACGGCCTCGGCGGTGAGCGGTTCGGCGCCCTCGCGCATCCGGATCCAGGCGCAGAGCTCCTCGCCGTATCTCTCGTCCGGGACGCCGATCACCTGGGCGTCGACGATGTCCGGATGGGTGTAGAGGAACTCCTCGATCTCCCGCGGGTAGATGTTCTCGCCGCCGCGGATGACCATGTCCTTGATCCGGCCGGTGATCTCGACGTACCCGTCCTGGCCCATCACCGCGATGTCGCCGGTGTGCATCCAGCCGTCCTGGAGCACCTCGTCGGTCTTGTCCGGCTGCTCCCAGTACCCGAGCATCACCGAGTAGCCCTTGGTGCAGAATTCGCCGGGCTCACCGCGGGGCAGCGTCTCTCCCGTAACCGGGTCGACGACCTTGATCTCGAGGTGCGGACCGACCCGGCCGACGGTGCCCACCTTGTGGTCGAAGGAGTCGTCGGTGCGCGTCTGCGTCGACACCGGCGAGGTCTCCGTCATGCCGTAGCAGATCGTCATCTCCTCGATGCCCGACGCGATGACCTTCTTCATCAGCTCGGCCGGGCACGGTGAGCCGGCCATGATCCCGGTGCGGATGCTCGAAACCATGTCGACGCCAAAGTCCGCACCCTTTTCGAAAAGCGACCACTCCGCGATGAACATCGTCGGGACGCCGTAGAGCGAGGTGACCTTCTCGCCCTGGCAGGCCTGCAGGGTCTTGGCCGGGTCGAACCCGGGCGCGGGGATGATCATCGCGGCGCCGTGCGTCGAGCAGGCGAGGTTGCCCATGACCATGCCGAAGCAGTGGTATAAGGGCACCGGGATGCAAACCCGGTCCTCCTCGGTGTAGCGACACAGCTCGCCGACGAAGTACCCGTTGTTGAGGATGTTCCGGTGGCTCAGCGTCGCTCCCTTGGGGAATCCCGTTGTGCCCGAGGTGTACTGGATGTTGATCGCGTCCCCGTTGTCGAGGCCCGCCTGGATCTCGGCGAGGTTGTCAGGGCTTACCCGCTCGGCGCCGGCCATCAGGTCGCGCCAGCTGTCCGTGCCGATCAGGACGACCTGTTCGAGGCCCGGTAGCTCGCCGCGTACCTCCTCGATCATCGCGGCGTAGTCGCTGGTCTTGAACGACGGCGCGGCGACGATCATCCGGATGCCGGCCTGGCCCAGGACGTACTTCAGCTCGTGCGTGCGATAGGCCGGGTTGATGTTGACGAGGATCGCGCCGATCTTCGCGGTGGCGAACTGGACGATGGTCCACTCTGCGCAGTTCGGCGCCCAGATCCCGACCCGGTCGCCCTTCTCGATACCAGCCGCGACGAAGCCGCGGGCGGCCACGTCCACGTCCCGCTTGAGCTCGCTCCAGGTCCAGCGGGCGCCCTGGGCGACGTCGACCAGCGCCTCGCGGTCGGGGAAGCGGGCCACCGTCGCGTCGAAGTTGTCCCCGATCGTCTGCTCGATGAGCGGGACGTCGGTCTCACCAGCGGTAAGTGACAAAGTGGCAGGGGCGTCGTCGGCCATGACCCGAGTATGCCGCGTGAACCGGACCGCAAGACCGCCCGATCGGTCAGCCGCAGGCAACCTTCGTCAGGCTCGCACTGCTGCTCGGGCCGCCGGAGCCGGACGGGTAGTACGTCGCCACAGCCGTCACGCAACGGTCGTTCGTCCGGATGAGATAGGTGCCAGTGACTTGAGCGGCCCCAGGGGCCCCAACCTGCGTCGCGAAGACGGGCCAAGCGGTGCCGGCGGAGGTCGCGAAGCGGAGGTCGGTCTGGAGGTAACCGGGCGGCGTCACCGCTCCTTCATGCACCGCTGACACGCAGTTGACGCCTCCCGCCTGGGAGTCGTAGTAAAGCCGCAGGGTGATGCCGTTCTCGGTGGTCTGTCGGACCACGCTCCCCGGGCAGCTCGCCAGGGGCGTGGGCGCCTCCGTCGTACTCGAGGTGACGACCGTGCTGCTGGAACGGACCGTCGTGGTCGAACCGGAGCCGGAGCTGGAGCTGGAGCTGGTGGTGGAGCCGGAGTTCGTCGTGGTCGTCGTCTCGGTCGTCGCCCGTCCGCCCGCGACGAAGCCGATGAGGACCGCCACGATCACGGCAATCCCGGCCGCCGAACTGCCGCCGCCGTCTCCATCGGCCATGACGCTGCCCTTTACCGGAGCTGAGAAAGAAATGGTGCGCTTCGAGTGTGGTCGCCTGACGGTAACGCGTCAACGCCCCACGCGCCTCAGGAGTCTCAGCCGGGCGCCACGACGACGAGGTCGGCGCCGTCCCGAGAGGCGAGGATTCGGTCCGCGTTGGCCTGGTCGGGGCCCACCGCCCAGGCTTCGGCCGTCGCCGGCTCCTTGCCGAACCTGGTATGCCGCGCCACCAGACGGCGGACCCGCTCACGATCGGGGAGATCGACGAACCAGACCTCGTCGAAGAGGGCGCGGACCCGCGGCCAGGGATCGTCGTCCAGCAGGAGGTAGTTGCCCTCGCTGACGAGGACCCGGACGGACGCGGGGATCGCGATGGCCGCTGCGACCGGCTGCTCCAGCACCCGTTCGAAGCCGGGGACATAGACCGTCGCCTGGTCGCCCGACCGGAGCCGCACCAACGTCGCGAGGTACCCGTGACCGTCGAAGGACTCCGGCGCGCCCTTCCGGTCTCGCAGCCCGAGGGCGTCGAGCTGGACGTCCGCCAGGTGGTACCCGTCCATGGGTAGGTGACTCACGCGCGGACCGGCCTCACCGCTCGGCTCGTCGAGGGCGACGTCCAACCCCGCGACGAGGTCCTCGGCGAGGGTCGTCTTGCCCACGCCGGGAGCGCCGGCGATCCCGACGAGGACCCGCTCCTGCCGCTTGCGCTCGAGCATGGTCATGACCCGCGAGACCAGCCCATCGAGGTCCTCAGGGGGCAGCAGGCGCGACGGCGGCATACGCGCATTCTGCTCGCCTCGTGAGACGGAAGCGGGCGGCGGAATGCGGGCCGGACCAGTATTGTTGAAGATTCAACCAACCCATCTACGTGCAAAGGACTTCCACCATGACGACAACCCAGATCCCCGAGACGCTCGCCTCGACCGCGTCGCCGGCCGGCATCTCCGGCAACTACGTCCTCGACCCGGCCCACACGCGCATCGGCTTCTCCGCACGCCATGCCATGGTCACCAAGGTCCGCGGCGCCTTCCACGAATTCGAGGGCATCGCCCACGTCGACGCCGACAACCCGGCCGACTCCAGCGTGCGCGTCACGATCCAGTCCGCCAGCCTGACGACCGGCAACGACCAGCGCGACGGACACCTACGCAGTGCCGACTTCTTCGACGTCGAGACCTACCCCGAGATCCGCTTCGTCTCCACCGACGTGAGGCGGGACGGCACCGACTGGACGATCACCGGCGACCTGACCATCAACGAGGTCACCAAGCCCATTGCGGTCGCCTTCGAGGAGACCGGCGCCGCGACCGACCCCTTCGGCAACGAGCGCGTCGGCTTCGAGGGCAGCGTCGCGATCAACCGCAGCGACTGGGGTCTGAAGTGGAACGCCGCTCTCGAGGCTGGAGGCGTGCTCGTCTCCGAGAAGGTCACATTGGAGTTCGACGTCTCGGCGATCCGTCAGGCCGCCTGACACGCCGCTTACCGCAGCACATCGTCAGAGGGCCGCTCCCGTCGGGAGCGGCCCTCTTCGACTGTCGTCCGGTGCGCGCCTGGTCAGCCTTCCTTTCTGGCCAGCGCCACGAGCACGCCGGCGAGCGCGAAGTACTTGTTGGACCCCAGCTCGGCCACCGTGTCGATACCGAAGGTCTCCTTGAGAACCGCGTCGTGCTCGCTGCTCAGACCGGCGAGCGCTGACGGCGGCGCCGCGAGGATCTTGTCCTCGTACGACCGGTCCAGCCCCTTGGGAGGAGTGCGGATCGGGCAGTCCCCCTGAGGTTTGCTAGCGGGGGCGCCCGATCCAGAGCCCCGCGAAGACGAGCAGGGCGGCCAGGACCAACAGCACGGTAAGGCGCTCACCGAGAAGGACCGTCGCGGCGGCGGCCGTGAGGATCGGGATGACAGTCTGGACCGTGCCCGCCGTCGTCGCCGAAATCCGGCGCTGGCAGGCATACCAGGCCACGTAGGAAAGTGCCGTGGTCACTGAGCCCATAAGCGCCGCGAGAACCAGCCCGGTCGTCGTCACCGTCGGGCCACCTGAGACCGTCACACCGACCGGCACCAGCAGGGCGACCGCCAGCACGGTGAAGTTGCCCGTCGTGGCGGTTTGCGGATCGGTCACCGTGCGCCCGGCCGCCGTGTAGAGCGCCCACGCTGCGCCGGTCACGGCGAGGAGGAGCACCCCGAGCGGCGTGACGTCGCCGGCCGCCGGCGCGGTGAGCACACCGACGCCGGCCAGGGAGACCAGCGCACCCACCACCCGAACCCTCGGCACCGGCGTGCGGCTCACCACGTCGTACGCCACCAGCCCGGCGAGGACCGTGGCGTAGAAGACGAATGTCCCGGCCGCGGCCCCGATGTGCTGGTAGCCGAACGAGATGCACACGGCATAGACGCCGAGCCAGAACGCGGGCCAGAGATTCGCCCCGGGTGAGGCTGGGCCGCTCGCCGCGGCTGAGAGTCAGCACCAGCAGGGCCACCGCGCCGGCGACGAATCTGACGACCGTGAGCAGATATGCGTCGAGGAGCCGGTTCCCCACGACGTACCGGGTCACGAGCGAGTTCGCGGCGAACGAGACGAGAACGAAGCTCAGGAGCACCGCCGTCTGCTGTCGCGTCGTCGGCACGGTGGTCAGCATGCCCGACGCTGCCGGCAGAGGGATGCCGGTTACCCCGGGAGGGACGCGCTCCCGCTTTCCGTCGCAGAGGTGATAGACGCGGTCCGCGCGGGCGTGATACGTGCTAGTCGTGACCGGCAGTGGGGTGAGTTGGCGTTCCGTCGAGGAACGGGCGGCACGCGGCCGGGCCGAGCGGTCGATGGTTCCGCGCGAGGCGCACGCGGAGCTCGTCTCGACCGACCGCGACGCCGTCGACCTGGTCCTCGGCCAGGAGGAGGACCGGATCCAGGACCTGCTGTCGATCCGGCACGGGCGGATGCTGGCCTCACCGTTCGCGTTCTATCGCGGGTCGGCGATCGTCATGGCATACGACCTGGCATCCGGGCCGCGCACGTCGCTGGTGACGCAGCTCTGCGGGGACGCACACCTCGGCAACTTCGGGCTCTACGGGTCGCCGGAGCGCCAGCTGGTCTTCGACCTCAACGACTTCGACGAGACCTGGCCCGGCCCGTTCGAGTGGGACGTCAAGCGACTGGCCGCCAGCGTAGAGCTCGCCGCCCGAGCCAACGCCTACCGGGCCTCGCGCGCCCGGTCCATCGTCGTGGACGTGGTCGGCGCCTACCGGAGGGCGATGCGCCACCACGCGCAGCGGGGCAACCTCGAGGTCTGGTACGCGCACGTCTCGGCGGAGGAGGACGTGCCGCGACTGTTCGACGTGCTCGACAAGCCGAGCCGCAAGGCGTTCACCAGAACCATCGACAAGGCCCGCAGCCGCGACAGTCTCGGCTCCAGACGGAAGCTCACCGAGGTGGTCGACGGCCGGCTCCGCCTCGTCAGCCGCCCTCCGCTGGTCATCCCGAGCCGGGACCTGGATTTCGGGCCCGGTCCGGAGGAGCTCGAGCGATGGATCACCGGACTCATCGACGAGTATGCGACGACCCTTTCGACGAACCGGCAGCAGCTGCTCGGCCAGTACCGGTACGTCGACCTCGCGCTCAAGGTGGTCGGCGTCGGCAGCGTCGGAACCCGCGCCTGGGTGGTCCTCCTCGTCGGCCGCGACGACGACGACCCGCTGTTCTTGCAGTCGAAGGAAGCGGTCCGCTCGGTGCTCGACGTGGCGCTCGGGTCCCGGGGGCTCGCCAACCACGGCCAGCGGGTCGTCGAGGGGCAGCGGCTGATGCAGGCGGTCAGCGACGCGATGCTCGGCTGGCAGCGCGCCACGCGGGGTGGCGTCAGCACCGACTACTACGTGCGCCAGCTCCAGGACTGGAAGGGGTCGCTCGACACCGACGCGATCTCCGCGTCCGGCCTCAAGACGTATGCGGAGATCTGCGCCCAGACGCTGGCCCGGGCTCATGCCCGGTCCGGGGACCGGATCGCCATCGCCGCGTACCTCGGTGGCCGGGACGTCTTCGACCAGGCCGTCGCGGACTTCGCCGCGGCGTATGCCGACAAGGCCGAGGCGGACTTCGCGGCCCTGCAACGGGCCGCCGCGGCCGGCCGGATCGACACGAAGTACGACGTCTGACCCAGCCCCGCCATCGTGCGAATGCGGGGGCGGCGTCACCGACGCATACGAGCCCCCGGCAGCGCTCGCACGGAACCCGGACGGGCGACCTCCTGGACGGCGATCATGGACTGCGCCAGGGAGGTCTGTGAGTAGAGGACGGAACGGCCGGACCGCCGGCTGACGACCAGGCCGCTGCCGCGGAGCACCGAGAGGTGCTGGCTCACCGATCCCGCACTCTGACCGAGCTCGCGCGCGATCTGGGTCGTCGACATGGGAACGCTCGTCATCTCGAGGATGGCCGCCCGGGTCCGGCCGAGCAACGCCGCGAGCGGGTCGTCGTCGATCTGGTTCATGACGCTGAGTCCCTCCCACACCCGGGCCACCCCGCGGGCGGCGTAGGTGAGGCCGAACCGGTCGCCCGTGCCGTCGCGGAGGATCAGCCCGGGCCACGCGAACACCGACGGGGTCAGGTCCAGCTCGCGACCGTAGTACGTGGCGCTGGTGTGGTGCGGCTTGTCGACGTGCAACAGGTTGCCCTGCAGACTCACTTCTGGATGCAAATCCTCGAGCAGGGCGAAGAGACCGCTGTTCATCTGAGCGGCTACCCGATGGAACACGTCGTCCTCGAGGACCGCGCAGATCCTGTTCCAGAACGGTTCGATGGCGGCATCCCAGTAGTCCCAGAGAACCTCGGCGAGCTGGTGCGGTCCGCGGTCACCAGAGCGGACGAGCTCCCGAACCCTGCGAGGCACCGCCGGTTCGTCCTGCCACACCTCGACCAGGTCGCGCCCCATCTCCTCCGCCGAACTCTGCGCGAGCTCGCGCAGCTGCTCCTCGATGGTCACCTGAGGGCCAGTCGACACCGGCATGAGGCAGTCGGCGACCCACTTGGCGGACG
>Ga0307289_10000845_pt1 | contig 13302 bp, 16 predicted proteins | sample ER_DNA_143_FD_194483 | JGI IMG/M metagenome (GOLD analysis project Ga0307289, IMG submission 194483) | Bulk soil microbial communities from the East River watershed near Crested Butte, Colorado, United States - ER_DNA_143 | ecosystem: Environmental > Terrestrial > Soil > Floodplain | place...
GCACTCTGGCTGCATGCTCGACGAGTACTCAGAGGCAGGCGGACGCGGCCCCCATGCGGCGGGGCCGGACCGCTTCCTTCCGGTGACTCCGGCCACAGCTCTGCGCCTGATGCTCCTCGCCCTCGGGCTGGCACTCACGCTTGCGGCCGTCGGGCTTGCCGGCGCTCAGTTCTAAGGCATCAGTCATTGGCGAGCGATTCGCCGCGTTGGGCTCTCACGAACGGGTCGTGGTGGCGCGCTGACAGCTCCTCCGGCCAGTCGCGCGGATAGTCGCCCAGGCCTCGCTGCTCGCCGCCCGGGATCTTCAGGTCGACCGCGATCCGCCGGTTCTCAATCCTGATCAGGTTGTACGCCGGGTGCGGGAAACCGCGCGTGCGCCTCGTCGAGACCGTGCCCGAATGGACGATGTACATGCCCGCCACGGGCCACACGTACGGGACATGGCGGTGGCCTGACAGCACTAGGTCCACGCTCAGCTGGCGCAGGAGCGAGATCACGTCGCCTGCGTCGAGCACCTGGTTCCGCTCGCGGCCCGTCCCCGGCACGGGCATCAGGTGGTGGTGGCAGACGAAGATCCGTAGATCCGCCGCGCCGGCGAAGCCCTCCTCGATCCACCCGTAGTGCTCGCGTCCGATCTCGCCTTCGTCCAGGTCGGGCTTCGACGAGTCGACCGCGACGAGCGCGACGTCGTGGCCAGCGCACTCGAGTCGCACGCGCCGGTCGCGCGCGCCGAACGTGTCCTCGAAGAGCACGTAGCCGACGTTCCGCGCATCGTGGTTCCCCGGGACGAGGATCACGTGGTCGCAGGCGATCGCCTCGAGCTCTTGCTTCGCGAGCGGGTACTGGTCGGGATAGCCGTCGTCCGTCAGGTCGCCTGCGACGACGACGATGTCCGGCCCGGCCGCGTTGATCTCGGCGATGGCCGTCTGCAGCAACTCGTGGCTGTAGCGCGCACCGCCGACGTGGACGTCCGAGAGCTGTGCGATCAGCATCACGCGGAACCTAGTTGCTCAGCACGCTGTACGCGAGCGCGGCGCCGAAGCAGATCAGTCCGATCCCCGCGACGAGGTCGACGACCCGAAGCAGGCGCTCGCCGGCGGCCCGCCCGACGAGCGCGGTGCCAGACGCGAGCGAAACGTCCCAGGTCAGGCTTCCGAGACCGACTCCGACGATCAAGAGCACGGCGCTCGGGACCGAGCCCGCGGCTCCCGCGGCGCTCGCCGCTGAGAAGATCGCCGCCCAGGAGGCGATCGTCAACGGATTCGACGCCGTCGCCGAGAGCGCCGTCAGGAACCCGCGTCTCGGGCTCACTGCCTCCGAGGCCTCACCGAGCCGGATCCGGAACGCATTCCGGAGCGTTCTCGCCCCGAGCAGGACGAGCACGGCCGCGCCCAGGAGCCCGAGGATCACGTCGAGCGGCCCGATCGCGAGCAGCGGTGCGGCGCCCGCCGCGCCCAGGGTCGCGTACGCCAGGTCGATGAGCGCGATTCCAGCGGCGATCGCGAGCCCAACCTTCCAGCCGTTCCGCAGCGTCGAGCGAATCAGGTACAGCGATAGAGGCCCGAGCTGGAGCGCGACGAAGAAGCCAAGGCCGAAGCCGACTGTGAACGCATGCACGTCGGATCGAAGATCTCAGAAGGGTGCGCAGCGCGACTTGCGTTGAAAAGATCCACCCGACCCCCGTCCGAGGAGGAGCCATGGAACCCGATACCTCGTCTCAGCCGTCCTACCCGGTGCAGTTCGACGTCGACTACCCGGATCGCGAGCTCAACCGGTGGAGCACGGCCTTCCGGATCTTCACGGCGATCCCGATCCTGATCCTCGCCGCGACGATCGGCGGCACCGGCTACGCGAACTGGGGTGGACATACGACGGACGCCACGATCACCACCGCCGGACTCCTGACGCTGCCGGTCGTGTTGATGATCGTCTTCCGCCAGAAGTATCCGCGCTGGTGGTACGACTGGAACCTCGAGCTGATGCGGTTTCTGAACCGCATCGGCGTGTACCTCTCGCTGCTCGACGACCGCTACCCGTCGACGGACGAGCGCCAGAGCGTCATGTTCGACATGCCCTATCCGGACGCCAAGAACGGCCTGAACCGCTGGCTGCCGCTCGTCAAGTGGCTCCTCGCGATCCCGCACTACGTCGTGCTCGTGTTTCTCGGCATCGCAGCGTTCTTCGTCGTCGTCTTCGCGTGGTTCGCGATCATCTTCACCGGCCGCTATCCGCGCGGCGCTTTCGACTTCGTGGTCGGCGTGACTCGCTGGTACAACCGCGTCCTCGGGTATGCGTTCGCCCTCGTCACCGACCAGTACCCACCGTTCCGCCTCAGCCCCTAGCTTCAGGATTCCTACAGCGCCGCGCGCAATCATCGAGGCGAGTTACGGCCCAGCCGGCGACGGCCCGTCTCGAACCCCGTCTCTCTCCAGAGGCGGGCCTCGCCACTAACACACTCCTTACGATCGTTGACGCATCTGCGTCAGGCGGCGAGGCACGCGCGCCCGCGAGGCTCTGCGCATGCTCGTCGAGTTCCCGGAACAACCACGGATCGGCCCGCTCGCGGCGGGTCTGGCCCGCCTGGTTCGTAGAGCACCGCGGCCCTCAGACCGCGGACTGGTCGTCGCCTTGATCCCCGCTCACGACGAGCAGGATCGGATAGGAAAGGCGATTCGCTCGCTCGACGAGCAGGTCTCGAAGCCGGACCTCACGATCGTCATCGCCGACGGCTGCACTGACCGGACTGCCCTCGCGGCTCAGTCAGCGGGCGCGGACGTCTTCGTGACGGTCGGCAACGAGAACAAGAGGGCCGGGGCCCTGAATCAGGTCCTCGACCTCCTCCTCCCACAGCTCCGAGACGATGACGCGATTCTGATCATGAACGCGGATTCGTTCCTCGCTCCAACGTTCGTGAGCGAGGCCCGCCGGCGTCTCACGGAAGACGTCGGCGGGGTCGGAGGCGTATTCATGGGCCTTCAGGGCGGCGGCTTCGTCGGCCTGCTCCACAACACGCAGTACGAGCGGTACGCCCGCGACCTGGCCCGGCAGCACGACGAGCCGCTCGTTCTCACAGGCGCCGCGACGCTCTTCTCGGTGCAGACGCTCTGGAACGTCGTCATGGCTCGTGCAGCGGGGCTGCTGCCCGGCGGCGGGTCGTACGTCTACAACAACGACTCCGTGGATCCGGACGGCGAGCTCACGCTCGCGCTCGTGCATCTGGGCTACAAGGTGATCGCCGCGCCGTAGCTCTTTGCAGGATGCTTACAAGTCGACCCACGTTTCATTACATTCGTCTCGTCTCCTGAGAGAGGTATCTACAACGGAGGCTCTACTCAATATGAAGACGAAGATCCTGATCGCAGCATCCCTCGCCGCCCTGGTCGTGCCGGCCGCCTCGTTCGGCAGCGGCCCGACGGGGCAGGATCGCGAGAACGGCGCACGCGCGTGCCGCGCTCTACGCGCTTCTCTCGGTGAGGACCTGTTCCGTTCGACCTACGGCACGGTGCAGAGCCATCGCCGGAACGCGATGGGCCGCTGTGTCTCGCAGTGGGCGCACACCGAGCACCAGAACCGGGTCAGCGCCCGCGCGGCGTGCAGCGCCGAGCAGGCCGATCCGAACTTCGCGGCCAACCACGACAACAAGACCTTCGCCGAGTTCTACGGCACGGGGCCGAAGCATCGGAATGCTTTCGGCAAGTGCGTGTCCTCGAAGGCCAAGACTGCTTCGGACCAGCAGAAGAGCAACACGCTGAATGCGGCCAGGTCGTGCAAGGCCGAGCGCAGCTCGATGGAAGGCCCCGCCTTCCGCGCGAAGTACGGCAAGAACGCGAACGACCGCAACGCCTTCGGCAAGTGCGTGTCGCAGCTCTCGAAGTCGACCACCTAAAGGTGTAGGGCCCAGCTCTGCGGCCATGGCGGATAGCACGGGGGGACCGACGTCCCCCCGTGGGCTTTACGCGGCTCTGGCCGGGCGAAGCTTTTGACGCTTCGTACGGATCGCGCGCAGGCGCTGGCTGAGTCGGGCCCACGCCCACGGCTCGACTTCCTTGTAGCGAACGGCTGACTGGCCCCTCGTCGCGGCGAGGTACTCGAACCAGGCGTCGGCCTCCTCGATCAGCAGCAGCTCGTGCGCTTCACGTCGTGTCGTCGCCACCGAGAACCACCCTTTCCTCGCTCATGCGCGAAAAGGCTAGGACCCCCGCCGGACGGACCTGACCCGCGGAACCAAGCCGGGCCCGCAAGCGTAAGTTGCTTCTTACGTAAGACTCTGCTTACATAAGAGCCGTGGAGGCTGCGCTGAAGGCGATCGCCGCTCCGAGGCGGCGGCAGATTCTTTCTCTCGTCGGCGACGGCGAGTTGAGTGCGGGCGAGATCGCGTCGCACTTCGACGTCTCTCGCCCGGCGGTCTCCCAACATCTGAACGTCCTCAAGGAGGCGGGGCTCGTGAGCGAGCGACGAAACGGCACGAGACGCCTGTACAGCGTGCGGCCCGAGGGCCTCGAGGAGCTCCGCGAGTTCTTCGAGCGCTTCTGGGATCCGCGCCTGGAAGCCCTCAAACGCGAAGCAGAGAAGGAGGAGCGACGGAAGCATGGACGCAACGACTGAGACAGCCATCGTCGAGCGGACGATCTCCATCGACGCCAGCCCGGAGACCGTCTGGGAGTTCTTCGTCGACCCCGAGAAGCTCAAGCAATGGAAGGGCATCGACGCGAAGCTCGAGCCGCAGCCGGGCGGAATGTTCTGGTGCGAGGTGATCCCGGGGCACATCGCGGCCGGCGAGTACGTCGAGCTCGACCAACCGCACCGACTCGTCTTCACCTGGGGCTGGGAGAAGAGCGATTCGCCGACGGCGATCAGGCCCGGGACGTCGACGATCGAGGTCGAGCTGACGCCCGAGGGTGACGGCACGCGGCTGCATTTCGTGCATCGCGATCTGCCGAGCGAGGCCGCGGCCGAGTCACATGCGGTCGGCTGGGATCACTACCTGTCGCGGCTCGAGGTCGCGGCGGCCGGCGGGGACCCGGGTGAGGACCCGTGGCTCACGCAGGACATGGAATCGACGAGCTAGGAGGGAGAGCGCAATGGCACATCCGGTAGTCCACTTCGAGGTCGCGGGCAAGGACCTCGGGAAGCTGCAGCAGTTCTACGGAGATCTCTTCGGCTGGAAGACGCAGAAGATCGATGGCGAGATGCCGTACGCGCTGGTCGAGAAGGAGGACGGCGGGATCGCAGGCGGGATCGGCGAGTCGCCCGACGCGACCGGCCACGTGACGTTCTACGTCGGCACCGACGATCCGCAGGCGACGCTCGACAAGGCCGAGCAGCTCGGCGGCAGGACGATCCTGCCGGTGACCGAGCTCCCGGAGGTCACGATCGCGATGTTCGCCGACCCCGAGGGCCACGTCGTCGGCCTCGCCAAGGGGATGTAGCCCTAGCGACGTCGAACGCAGATCGACTGGAGGACGCCGATCGCGAGCAGGTTCGCGACCATCGAGCTCCCGCCGACGCTCACGAACGGAAGCGGAATGCCCGTGATCGGCGCCATCCCGATCGTCATCCCGACGTTGATGAAGATCTGCGCCAGCAAGGCGAACGCGATCCCGGCCGCCGCGATGGCCGCGAACGCGTCGCGCGCGAGCGTGATCACCTTGATCGCCCGCCAGATCACGAGCAGGTAGAGCAGGAGCAGGATCGTGGCGCCGAGGAAGCCGCGCTGCTCGGCGGTCGAGGCGAACACGAAGTCGGTCGCGTGCTCGGGCAGGTAGTTGTAGTTCGTCTGCGTCGCGCCGTTCGGACCGCGCCCGTCCACCCCACCCGCGCCGACCGCCGTGATCGACTGCGTGATGTTGTACGTGGAGCCGCCCGGATCCCGCGACGGGTTCGCGAAGCCGGTGATCCGCTCACGCTGGTACGGCTTGAGGATGTCGACACCGATCGCAGGCCCGGCCCAGAGGACGAACGTCGCGCCGGCGAGGCCGACCGCAAGGAGAAGCGAGACCTGCGACCAGCGAGTGCCCGCGATGAACAACGTGGCGCCGAGGATCCCCGCGTAGACGATCGCCGTCCCGAAGTCAGGCTGAAGGAAGACGAGCATCATCGGCACGGCTGCGAGGCCGACCGCCGTCAGAGTCGTCCGCCGCTCGTAGATTCGCTTCCCGCGGTCGGCGAGGAACGCGGCCAGGAACAGTACGAGCAGCAGCTTCCCGAATTCGGACGGCTGGAAGCGGAACGGCCCGAAGTCGATCCAGCGCCGCGTGTTGCGGACGCTCGAGCCGAGCACGGGCGTCAGCACGAGCATCGCGATCAGGACGCCGTAGACGACCCGCGAGTACTTGCGCCAGAAACCGGGATCGATCAGCGTCATCCCGGCCAGCCCCGCGCAGCCGACCAGCGCGTAGGCGGCCTGGCGGACGACGTAGTAGTTCGGGTTGCCGGGGATGTCGTCCTTCGTGATCCCGGAGATCACCCAGAGGCCGTAGGCGACGATCCCGCCGACCGCTGCCAGGAGCACCCAGTCGAGGTTTCGCAGGTACGTGCTCTCGCGCGCGCGGGCGCGCTGGCGGACCGCGAGGCGTCTGTCGGCGGCGTAGTCGGCCATCAGTCCGTCGGCGCCGTGCTCACGTTGGTGGCCTTCTCCCCGAAGAACTGCTCGAACACGTGAAGGGCCGAGGGCGCCGCGACCGCGCCTCCGAAGCCACCGTTCTCGATCACCGCGCACACGACGAGCCGCGGCGCGTCGAACGGGCCGAAGCCGCACCACCACGACGTGTTCGTCTTGACGGAGTACGAACCCGATTCCGCGTGCGTCTCGGAGGTTCCCGTCTTGCCGGCGATTGCGAACGGATAGTGGCCGAAGGTGTTCGCCGAGGTGCCGAGCCCCGAGTGCGTCGCCTCGTACAGTCCGGCGCGGATCGCAGTGATCGCGCCCGGGTCGAGGTTGAGCTCCTTCGTCGGCGCCTGGTAGCGGCGGAGCACCTGCGCGCCCTGCGAGAGGCCGTTGCTCGGGCCTGGCTGCTCGATCGCCGACACGAGGTGCGGCGTGACAAGCTTGCCGCCGTTCGCGAGCAGCGCGTAGAAGCGCGCCATCTGGAGCGGCGAGGCGAGCATGTCCTTCTGGCCGATCGCGAGCTGGATCGAGTCGCCCGGCTTCCAGAGGCGGTCGACCTGCCAGCAGCACGGATCCGTCTTCTTCGTGAAGGTCGCGTGCTTCCAGGCGATCGTCGGCAGGAGGCCCGCGGTCGCAGGCCCAACGTCGAGGCCCGGCTGCTGGCCGAAGCCGAACGTCTTGGCCCAGCGCTGGAGCGGCTGGCCGCGGTCCGCGGGCAGGTCGTAGAACGCCTTGCCCACCTGGTAGAAGTAGGTGTCGCACGACTGGGCGAGCGCGGTCGGGAGCGTCATCGGCTCGTTCACGAACGGATCCCAGTTGTTGAACGTCTGGCCCGCGACCTTGTACGAACTCGTGCACTGCAGCGCGTTGTCCGGCGAGAGGATGTGCTCCTGCATCGCGGCCAGCGCCGTCACCGGCTTGAACGTCGAGCCCGGCGGATACGCACCCGCGATTGCACGGTCGAGCGCCGGATAATCGTCCGCCTTGGCCACGTCCGCATTGGTCAGGAAATCGAGGGCGCCCTTCTTGTGGCTCGTGAATGCCTTCGGGTCGAAGGTCGGGTACGAGGCGAGGGCCCGGATGGCACCATCGCGCGGGTCGAGGGCAACGATCGCGCCCGCCTTCGCATACCACTGGTGATCGGCCTGAGCGAGGTTGATCCCGCTGACGATCGCCTGCTGGGCCGCCTGCTGGAGCTTCGCGTCGAGCGTGAGCCGGACCGCATAGCCGGGAGTGACCGGCGTCCGCATCTCGATCGGGCTGATCGGCCGCCCGAGCGAGTCGACCCGTAGCTGCTCCAGGCCCGGCTGCCCGCGCAGCTCCTTGTCGAACGAAGACTCGATCCCGGCCTGGCCGACCTTGTCTCCGAGCACGTAGCCCTTGCTCGACTTCAACTGGTCTGGCGAGATCTCGCCGACGTAGCCGAGGATGTGCGACGCGAGAGCGCCGAACGGGTAGTTCCGGACGAACGTGTTCGTGATCGTCATGCCCGGGAACTCCGACTGGTGCTCGAGCAGGTAGTGGACCTCGTTCTCGTTGACGGCGTCGCGGACGGTGACCGGCGTGACCGGGTCGCCGCGGTTCTTCTTGATCTCGCGCGTGATGTCCGCCAGCGGGACCTCGAGGATCCTCGCCAGGCGGCGCATCTCGGCGTACTGGCCGTGCTTGGGCAGGTCGGCAGGCCAGACCTGAACCGCCGTGGCGCTCGTGTTGTCGACGAGCACGCGGCCGTAGCGATCCTCGACCGGCCCACGCGGCGCATCCGTGCGTATGACGCGCAGCTGGTTGTTCTCCGCGGCGACCAGGTACTGGTTCCCGGACAGCACCTGGAGCGCCCAGAGCCGGAAGAAGAGGATCGCAAAGACGGCGAGGGTGAGGAAGCCGAGGATCCCGATGCGGAAGACGAGCTGCGGGGTCAGTCGATATGGAGCGTCGAGGCGCGGGTCGCGCGGCAGGAAACGTCCGGGGCGGATCGGGGTTGGGCGGCTAGCCAACGAACTCGACCTCCGGCGCGGCTCGCTCCGGCGCAGCGAACAGGCGGCGTACGAGCGCGAAGACCGGTAGCGTGAGCAGGAGGTTGAGCGCGATCGTCCCGGGCAGTTCGTCGATCAGCACGATCCGAGCCGGAGCCGGCTCGCGGAGCAGGAAGTGCATGACGAGCGAGCCGACGGCGTAGAGCACCGTCACGACGGCGACAGACAGGAGCGGCGCGTGCGCGCGGTCGCGGCCCGTCGTCTCGCCGTAGCGACCGATCCAGAACCCGGCGAGCGTGAGCAGGAGCGACGTGAAGCCGAGCGTGCCGAGGCGTGCGACGTCGAGCAGCAGTCCGGCCCAGAAGCCGGTGACCGCGCCGAAGATCGAGCCCTGCGTGAGTGCGACCGCGACGAGCGTGACGAGCACGAGGTCGGGCGAGCCACCGAGGATTCCGATCTCGGACACGATCGTCACCTGGAGGATCGTCAAGAAGAAGAAGAGGACGGCTGCTTTCGCTGCGGGGACGATCACGGCATCTGCGGGTGCGGCTGGTGGCTCGCCAGCACGAGGACGTACTGGAGCGACGAGAAGTCGACGAACGGCATCACCTGGACGTCCTGGAACGCGTCGACGTCCGTCTGGCCGACGCGTGTGACCTTGCCGATCGGAATGTTCTTCGGGTAGAAGGACGAGAGGCGGTGGCCTGACATCTGGCCGGCGGTGATCACGAGGTCGCCCCGGTTCACGCGCTTGTTCTTCAGGACGCGGTCGAGGAAGAGCAGGTCCTCGGGGCCCTGGCTGTGACGGACGACGCCGATCGCGCTCGTCTGGTGGTCCTTCGCCGTGACGGCGCTCTCCTTGTCGTTGAGGAGCGTGACGAGGGCGGTGTCGTGGAGCACCTTCGTCACCTGGCCGACGAGGCCGCGGTCGGTGACGACGGCGTCGTAGACGCGGATGCCGTTCGAGCGTCCGGCGGCGATGACGATCGTCTGGTCGAACTGGCCGACCGGGTTGGAGAGAACCTCGGCGGTGACAGCGGTCTTCGCATAGTCCTGGTAGGCGGGAGCAGCCTTGAGCTTCAGGAGCTTCCGGAAGGCTGCGGCATCCTGCGCCTGGGTCGCGGCCTGGATCGCCTGGTTCTGGAGCCGCTTGTTGTCTTCCCGAAGCTGCTTGTTCTCCGCCTTCGCGTGGAAGACGTCGGCTGTCCAGTTGTAGGCGTCGTGGAAGGGGCGCGCGATGCGGTTCGCGGCGATCTCGAACGGGCGCAGGGCGGTCGAACCGGCGCTCTGGAAGCCGTGCAGGCTCCCGTTCGGCGACTCGCGGAAGTAGACGGTGATCATGACCAGCGACACGAGCACGAGCAGGCCGACGACGAGCCGCCTACGCAGGGGGCCTGACGACCTGGAGGAATAACGGGGGGCAACCGCGCGTCGGACGGGGGAGCCCAGCGCCGCCACCCGCGCGCTGCGAGTCCTAGGCACGGCTTTGGAGGGTAGCGAAGTGTGCGGCGAGATCGAAGATCTAGCGCCGGTAGCCGTTCCGGCTCTTCGACCGGTTCTTCGCGGCCCGCTGCATGACCTCGAGCACCTCGAGGCTGCGGCCGGAGCCGACCGCGACACACGTGAGCGGCGACTCGGCGAGCTGCGCCGGCATCTGCGTCTCGTGGCGGAGCCGTTCGTCGAGGCCGGAGAGGAGCGCGCCTCCGCCGGCGAGGACGATCCCGCGGTCCATGATGTCGGCCGCGAGCTCGGGCGGCGTCTTGTCGAGGGTCGAGCGGATGGCGTCCAGGATCTGGCCGACCGGCTCCTCGAGCGCATGGCGGACTTCGTCGCTGCTGATCACGACGGTCTTCGGGAGGCCGGTCAGCATGTCGCGGCCCCGGACTTCGGCTTGCACCTCGTCCTTGAGCTGGAACGCGGAGCCGACCTCGAGCTTGATCTCCTCGGCCGTCTGCTGGCCGATCAGGAGCTTGTACTCCTTCTTGATGTGGCTGGTGATCGCTTCGTCCATCTCGTCGCCGCCGACTCTGAGGCTCTGGGAGACGACGATGCCGCCGAGCGAGATGACCGCGACTTCGGTGGTGCCGCCGCCGACGTCGACGATCATGTTCCCGGTTGGTTCTGAGACCGGGAGGCCGGCGCCGATTGCGGCGGCCATCGGCTCTTCGATCAGGTGGGCTTCTCTGGCCCCGGCCGAGAGCGTTGCTTCTTCGACGGCGCGCTTCTCGACGCCGGTGACGCCCGACGGGACGCAGACGACGACTCTCGGGTGGGCGAAGCGGTGCTGGTGGACCTTCTGGATGAAGTGGCGGAGCATCTGCTCCGTGACGTCGAAGTCGGCGATGACGCCGTCCTTGAGGGGGCGGATCGCCGAGATCGTGCCGGGCGTCCGGCCGAGCATGCGCTTCGCTTCTACTCCGACGGCGTGGACTTCGCCTGAGCGCTGGTCGATCGCGACGACCGACGGCTCGGAGAGGACGATGCCGCGCCCACGCACGTAGACGAGCGTGTTTGCGGTGCCCAAGTCCACGGCCATGTCGCGGCCGCCGAAGCCATTGAAGTACCCCAAAAAGCCCATCGTCCCGCGCCCGAGTGTAGTGATTCTGTGGAAAACCGCGAAGGACAGGCCCAACGCCACCATGTCCAGTGCCAGGCACCCGACATGTCCCTGCTCCGCATCAACTTTGTGCGTGAAGAGTGCCGAGCTGGGCCGGCTCAGTCGGCAGCTCGTACCGTGGGCCAGTGCCTCGACCACCACGCCTCCAACTCGCCGGGGGCCTCTATCACGTGACGTCTCGAGGCAACCGCCGCCAATCCATCTATCACGACGATGACGACCGGTATTTCTTCCTTGCATTGCAAGACCGAACGTTTCGTCGCTATGGGTGGCGCCTTCGGGAGTACTGCCTGATGACAAACCACTTTCACCTGCTCTTCGACACGCCTCGGGCTGACCTGTCGGAGGGAATGCATCGACTGAACAGCGTGTATGCCACGTACTTCAACCAGCGCCACGGGTTTGACGGACACCTCTTCGACCGTCGGTTCGGCTCACGGCTCGTCGAGACCGAAGAGCATCTGATCGTTGCTTCTCGATACATCGCCTTCAACCCGGTGCGGGCTGGACTGTGCGGACATCCCCGGGAGTGGCGGTGGAGCAGCTTCTATGGGGTCGATAGCTCGTTCGCCTTCGATGTCTGACCTGTACCGAGCGGCCATGGCAGGTGCCTGGCACTGGACAGGGCTGGATTAGCCGAAGCCGTACGTTCCTGGGAAGCGTTGCGAGAGGAGACGGACGAGCAGCGCGGCTGGGAGGCCGACGACGTTCAGGTAGTCACCCTCGATCCGCTCGACGAGCGACGCGCCGAGGCCCTGGATTGCATATGCGCCAGCGCGGCCCTCCCACTCGCCACTGCTCACGTAGTGGGCCAAATCGCGTGCGTCCAGCGACCGGAACGTGACCAGTGTCGTCTCGCTGTGCAGCTCCTCCCAGGCAGACGTCCGCAAGCACAGACCCGACACGACCTCGTGCGTCCGGCCCGACAGCCGCTCGAGCATCGCCTCGGCCGCCGTCGCATGCACGGGCTTCCCGAGCGCCTCACCGTCCACGACGACCTCGGTGTCAACCCCGAGCACCGGGCAGTCACCACCGTCAACCGAGCGCGCCTTCCCCGCCGCGAGCTCCACCGGATCGACTCCGGACTCCTCGAACCGAGGCGGAACGACCCGGAACGGAACCCGCAACTGCTCGAGAATCACCCGCCGCTGCGGCGAAACGGACGCGAGGATGAGCGGCGGAGCCGGCGGAACGCTCACCCGCGCTTGCGGGCCTTCCAGATCTCCTCGGCCGGCCACTTGCGCGCCCACTCGGCCGAAACGAAGTCGTAGTACTGATGATCCTTCGCCGACTCGGAAGCCTGAATCTCCCACAGGCCTTCGACGTCGAACCCGTTCTCACGAAGCAGCCGAATCCACTCGCCGTGAGGAAGCTGGAACTCGACGCCTTCGCCCTCGTCCGACCACTCGAGCCGATGCATTCCGAACTGCGGACGAAGGAGCTGCTCGCCGACGTTCCCCTCGTCGGGGGCGCAGAGGATCATCAGCGTCGAGTTGCGCAGGAAGACGAGCTCGCCACCCGGGCGCAAGAGCCGAGCCGCCTCGGGAATCCACTTGTACGGGTCGCACCAGATCGAGGCGCCGTACTCCGAGAGCGCGAGGTCGAACGTCGCGTCCGGAAGCGGCACCTCCTCCGCGTTCGCCTCGATCAGCTTCAGGCGAATTCCGGTCTCCTCGCTCATCCGGCGAGCGGTCTCGAGCTGAGCCGGAGTGATGTCCACGCCCGTCACACGAGCACCGCGCTTTGCGAGCCAGGCACCGAAGTACGCCGTTCCGCAGCCGAGCTCGATCACGTCCTTCCCGGATACGTCTCCGAGCACGCCGAGCTCCGAGTCGCTCGGCCCGAACATCCCCCAGGTGATCTCCTCGGCCGCCCAGGCCTCAGCCGCGCGCTCGTCCGTGTACTCCGCGTTCGACTTCGTCCAGACCTCGCGATTCTTTTGGACGTAGTCAGTCAAACCAGAGCGAGATCTCACGCGTCGCCGACTCGGGCGAGTCCGAGCCGTGCACGAGGTTGTCCGGCATCGAGAGCGCGAGGTCGCCGCGGATCGTTCCGGGGCCTGCGTCAGCCGGATTCGTCGCGCCCATCGTGGTGCGAACGGTCGC